>Ga0255100_1000207_pt1 | contig 26929 bp, 27 predicted proteins | sample Colum_Colum_RepB_2_FD_188449 | JGI IMG/M metagenome (GOLD analysis project Ga0255100, IMG submission 188449) | Freshwater microbial communities from Columbia River, Oregon, United States - Colum_Colum_RepB_8d | ecosystem: Environmental > Aquatic > Freshwater > River | place: USA: Oregon...
CGTTCCGTTACGGCGCACCGCCGCATGGCGGCCTGGCGTTCGGTCTTGACCGTCTGGTGATGATCATGACCGGTTCACAGTCGATCCGTGATGTGATCGCATTCCCTAAAACACAGTCGGCCAGCTGTCCGCTCACCGAGGCTCCCGGTACGGTACCGGCGGCGCAGTTGCGTGAGCTCAACATCCGCTTGCGGGAAACGATTGTTGAACAGAAGACTGAGCAAAAGCCTGAGCAGAAAGCCGAAGCCAAAGCAGAGCAGAAATAACGCGATGCCTCTCATCCTCGGCATTGACCCCGGTTCGCGCAAATGCGGCTATGGTTTGGTCAATGCCGTGGGTGCCGAGGTGCATTATGTCGCCTGCGGCGTGATTCGTGTCGAAAAGCTGGAATTTCCGGATAGGCTGCAGGCGATCTTCTCCAACCTGTGCGACATCATTGAAGAGTATTCCCCTCAAGTAGCGGCGGTTGAGGAGGTCTTTGTCGGCAAGAGTATGTCGTCAGCTCTGAAGCTGGGGCAGGCAAGGGGCGCAGCGATGGTAGCGTGCTCAAGTCATCATCTCGAGATACATGAGTATGCTGCCCGCAAGGTCAAGTTGGCGCTGGTGGGTACTGGTGTGGCAGACAAGTCCCAGATGCAGCACATGATCCGCAGCATACTCAAGCTGTCTGCACTGCCGAAGGAAGACGCCGCGGATGCACTTTCTGTGGCAGTGTGTCATGCTCATATCCACCGAACGCTGATACGTTTGTCAGGGGTTCGCAGTGGCCGGCGCGGTCGCCTGTTGGCCCTTCCAAAGAAGTAGTTGAGTGTTGCCAGAGCCCCCGGGCCGGCGCCAGTCGATAGTTCTCGATTTCAAAACAGTGAGTTTCAAGCCCCTGAGTTTCCGTAACCTGAGTTTCAAGACGGCATGATAGGCAGATTGCAAGGCAGACTGCTCGCCAGGGACGAGGCAGTGATACTGGTTGATGTGGGCGGAATCGCCTACGAAGTGGAGGTGTCGGCTCCGACTTTGTACCAGTTACCCGAAACCGGCAACGAAATCGTGCTGCACACCCATTTCATCGTCCGTGAGGACGCCCAGCTGTTGTTTGGTTTTCTCGAACTCGCCGAGCGCAACCTGTTCCGTTTGCTGATCAAGGCCAATGGCATCGGCCCGAAGCTGGCGTTGGCGATATTGTCTGGCATGGATACTGCCCGTTTGGCGGCATCGGTGATCAATGGTGACGTAAATACCTTGGTGAAACTGCCCGGTGTTGGCCGCAAGACAGCCGAGCGCCTGGTGCTGGAACTGCGGGAACGCATGCAGGATTGGCAGTTGCACTATGGTGGCGCCGTTACTGCGGCTCAGGTGAAAGTTGCTGGCGCCAAGGCCGCCGACAGCTGGCAGGAAGCGGAATCTGCTCTCATTTCCCTTGGTTACAAACCCCAGGAAGCGGCTCGGGCGGTGGCGTCTGCTGCCAGTCAGCTCGACAACGACGGCAAGTCGATCGATACCACCACCCTGATCCGGCTATCGCTGAAGAACCTGGGGCGGGCCGCACAGGCCTGATGAATGGAGAGCGGCATGGGCATGCGGGATGAAGACAGGGTGATTTCGGCGGGAACGCGTGGACAGGAGGAGTTGCACGACCGGGCCATCCGTCCGGCGAAGCTCGTGGATTACATCGGCCAGGACGCCGTCAAGGCCCAGATGGAAATCTTCATCAGCGCAGCGCGCAAGCGTGGCGAACCGCTTGATCATACATTGATTTTTGGTCCGCCCGGACTCGGCAAGACCACATTGTCCAACATCATCGCCAACGAGATGGGGGTATCCTTGAAGGCTACTTCGGGCCCGGTATTGGAAAAGGCCGGCGATTTGGCAGCAATGCTGACCAACCTCGAAGCCGGCGATGTGCTGTTCATTGACGAAATCCACCGGCTTAACCCGGCCATTGAGGAAATCCTCTATCCGGCAATGGAGGATTACCAGCTAGACATCATGATAGGCGAGGGGCCTTCTGCCCGTTCACTGAAGCTCGATTTGCCCCCGTTCACCCTGGTTGGAGCGACTACACGAGCAGGCTTGCTGACCTCACCCCTGAGAGATCGCTTCGGCATTGTGCAACGCTTGGAGTTTTATACGGTCGAACAGCTGACGCGTATCGTGGTGCGGGCGGCAGCCATACTCAAATCCCCGTGTGATGGCCTTGGAGCCGAGGAGATAGCCCGCCGTGCACGCGGTACACCGCGCATTGCCAACCGGCTGCTGCGACGAGTGCGTGATTTTTCGGAAGTGAAGGGTGATGGTGTCATTTCACTCGACATGGCAACACAGGCGCTTGATATGCTGAGTGTCGACAAACACGGCTTTGATCATCTCGACCGGCGACTGCTGATGACCATCATTGAGCGTTTCGATGGCGGGCCGGTCGGTGCCGACAGTTTGGCCGCTGCGCTCAGCGAGGAGCGCGGCACCATTGAGGACGTACTGGAGCCCTATCTCATCCAACAGGGCTTTATTCAGCGTACCCCCAGAGGCAGAATAGCCACGCAGTTCGCCTATCGTCATTTCGGTTTGGCGCCACCACGGCAGCAGGGACGTGAGACTGCCGGGGGCGATGCAGTAACGGATATGTTTGATAATTGAAATCAGCGTGATTTTGTAAACCGGTTGGTAGTCAGGTAGTAGGCAGACAAGAGGATTGAATGGGCGAATCAATAAATATCTGGAGTCTCGTCATCAGCGCCACCTTCGTGGGCAAGCTGGTAATGTTGGCGTTGTTGGGGTTGTCGGTATTGTCGTGGGTGGTCATCGTGCAGAAGTGGCTGGTGATCAGTGATGCGGATCAGGAAGTACTGGGATTCGAAAAGCGCTTCTGGTCAGGCATGGACCTGAGCCAGTTGTTTCGCGAAGGCACCGGTAAGCAGAAAGGCAATACTGGCATTTTCGGCATGGAAAATCTGTTCCGTTCGGGGTTCAAGGAATTCACACGGCTGCGCCAGCAGCCGGGCATCGAATCAGATGCTGTTATGGAAGGTACCCAGCGCGCGATGCGTGTTGCACTGTCGCGTGAAGAAAAAGTACTGGAAAAGCATTTGGCACTGCTGGCAACTGTGTCATCAGTGTCGCCTTACCTGGGATTGTTCGGCACAGTGTGGGGCATCATGACGGCTTTCATAGGATTGGCGAACCAGAGCCAGGCCAGTATCCAGGTTGTCGCCGGGCCAATCGCCGAGGCGCTGATCGCTACAGCGATGGGTCTATTTGTGGCCATCCCTGCTGTACTCGCCTACAACCGTTATTCCAGCAAAGTGGAATCGGTGTTGCACAGCTATTACACTTTTCTGGATGAGTTCACCAGCATTCTGCATCGTCAGGCCCACAGCAAACGCGTACCGGAAAAAAGCTGATGCAGGTCAATGCCAATAACAGTCGGCGAACCCGCCGCAAGCCCATGTCGGAAATCAACGTGGTGCCGATGATCGACGTCATGCTGGTGCTGCTGATCGTGTTCATGGTTGCAACTCCGCTGATCACGCAGGGCATCAAGGTGGACCTGCCGAAGGTGGATGCAGAAACTGTCGAGGAAGACGATGAGCCGACTCTGGTGGTGTCTATCAATGCGCAGGGCGAGTATTTCATCAGTCTGGGCGAAACCGAGGCAGAAAATCCGCCGGCAGTACCGCTTGAGCAGATTGGTGACAATGTAACCAAGATCATGAGCCAAAATCCGGCTGTACCGGTCTTCGTGGAAGCCGATGGCGGCATCAGTTACGGCGTGGTGATGAGCCTGCTGGGTACCTTGGAAAAAGCCGGTGCCAGTGGTGTACGCCTGATTACCCAGCCGCCGGGTGCTCCTGTTGCAGATGCTGACTGAGATGTTGGTCCGACCATGATGTATTGGTTGCTCAAGAACGAAGGTTATCCACCGTCTGTGGTTGCAGCGTTGCTGCTGCACGGAATTCTGGTGTGGATCATTTTCGACCGGAATGAAGACCGGCAAAACCAGGTCCGCATTGAGCGCCCGGCTATCGTTGCCACCACCGTTCAAGCCAACCCTCAGCGCATGCGTCGCGTCGAGCAGATGGAACTGCAAAGGCAGCAACAGCGACAACAAGCTGCGCGGGAACAGGAACGTCAGCGTGATCGTGCGCGCGAGCAGGAGCGACAACAGCAGGAAGTAAAGCAGAAACAAGAGGCTGATCGTCAGCGGGTAGCCCAGCAAAAAAAGAAGGAGCAGGAGCAGGAGCAAACGCGCAAAAAGGAGCAGGAAACCCAGCAGCGTGTGGCTCGCGAACAGGAACAAAACAAGCAGCAGGCGGCTCGCGAGCAGGCCCAACGCGAAGCCGAGCTGGCGCGCCAGCAGGCAGCAAATCAACAGGCGCTGACGGAAGAGCAGCAATTGGTGGCTCAATATTCAGCCATCATTCATGACCTCATTACACAGAATTGGCAACTGCCACCGGGTGCCCGTAACGGCATGCTGGCTGTAGTACAGTTGCGATTGACCCCAACGGGTGAAATCATTCTGAAAGAGATCGTACAGAGCAGTGGCGACGCATTGTTTGATCGCTCGGTACTGCAGGCTGTTGACAGGGTGGGCAGCTTTCCCGAGTTGAAGGAATTGCCCATAGCTGTATTCGAACGCAATTTTCGCCAGATAGCCCTGGAGTTCACTCCACAGGATTTACTACGATGATGACCAGATTCCGCTTATTGGGTTTGCTGTTGTGCGCATTGATTGCCAATGCTGTCAGTGCCCAGCAATTGACCATCCAGATCACCCAGGGTGTCGACAACCCAATCCCGATAGCAATCGTTCCTTTCGGCTGGGAAGGCTTCGGTGAATTGCCGGAAAACATTACCGGTGTCGTCAACAGCGATCTTCGCAACAGCGGTGAGTTCTCGCCAATTGCCGAACAAAACATGCTGAGCACGCCACATGCAGAGGCTGATGTTTACTTCCGTGACTGGCGTTTCCTCGGTGCCGACTATTTGCTGATCGGCAAGATCAATCGCTCAACAGACAGTGCGCTGGTGCAGGTACAGTATGAGCTGTTTGATGTGCGGGGTGAGAAGCGCATGATTGGTGAGGTAATCAGCGGCACCGAAGCCCAGCTGCGTGACATTTCGCACCAGATCAGCGACGTCGTTTTCGAGCAAGTGACCGGGGTGCGCGGAGCTTTTGCCACCAAGATCCTGTATGTGACGTCACAACGCATTTCGCAAACAGTAACCAACTACCAGTTGAACCTCGCGGATGCGGATGGCGGTCGCCCACAAGTATTGCTTGAATCACAAGAACCTATCATGTCGCCGACTTGGTCGCCGGATGCCAGCCAGATTGCCTATGTGAGTTTTGAGTCCTCGCGTCCACGCATTTATATCCAGAATCTCAGCACGGGCGCCCGTGAGCAGCTGACCGATTTCCCGGGAATCAACAGTGCTCCAACTTGGTCTCCTGATGGGTCCAAGATGGCTATGGTGCTGTCAAAAGACGGCAACCCTGACATTTTTGTGATGGATCTGCGTACGCGGGAATTGCGGAAAATCACCACGCATTTCGCCGTGGATACCGAGCCAAGCTGGATGCCGGACAGCAAGTCCATTCTTTACACGTCGGAGCAGGGTGGTAACAACCGACCTCAGATTTACCAGGTCACGCTGGAAACTGGCTGGTCTGAGCGTGTGACCTTCGAAGGGACCTATAACTCCAAAGCAGCAATGCTGGCTGATGGCAAAAATATGGTATTGATCCACCGTGAAGACGTCAGTGATGATTTTCATCTGACCATTATGAATCTTGAGCGGGGTTCGATCCGTATCTTGACCGATACGTCTCTGGATGAGTCGCCTACTATTGCACCCAACGCAAGTATGGTGATGTATGCATCAAAGAGTGGCGGGCGGGGAATTTTGAATGCCGTCTCGATCGATGGCAGGGTAAAATACCAATTGCCGGTGACCGAAGGTGACGTCCGGGAGCCTGCTTGGTCTCCTTTCTTGGACTAAGAGATGGCGCGTAGGACAGTGAATATAAAAAAAAGTTCATTTTTTTATTGGCTTACCCTTGTAAGGTAGTAGGAAATTGAAGAAAATAGGTGCAGTTATTTGTCGCGGCTTAGAGAACACAGGAGTTTTTAAAGATGCAAAATCAAGGTTTTATAAAATTAGGGATGGTTGCACTGCTTTCGGTAACGATGGTGGCGTGCCAATCGACTGAGGAAGCTGCCACTGAGGCTGCACCTGTTGCCAACACAGCAACTCCAAGCGCTGCCAACACTGGCGATGGCCTTACTGCTGAACAACGTGCCGCCCGCGACAGAGCCTTGGCCAAAACCAAGTTCTATTTCGAATTCGATAAGTCGGATCTGAGCCAGGAAGATCGCGATGCGCTGGTTTTCCACGCGAATCAGCTCAAGGCAAATCCGAACATGAATATCCGTCTCGAAGGTCATGCTGACGAGCGCGGTACCCGTGAGTACAACTTGGCATTGGGCGAGCGTCGTGCACAGGCGGTTGAGCGTTACCTGCAGGTTCAGGGCGTTGCCGCCGGCCAGATGGAAACCATCAGCTATGGCGAAGAGCGCCCTGCTGACAGTGGTACCACCGAAGCTGGTTACTCCCTCAACCGTCGCGTTGAAATGATCAAGTAAGTAATATCTCGCAAAAGATGTAAAATTGAGCCGGGTTCGCCCGGCTTAGTTTTTTGTGGAGGAAATGTATGCGGATCCGTTACTTGAGCGCTGTCGCCATTCTGACATTCACTTCTGCGCTGGCAATTGCCCAGGTTCAGGTACGGGAAACAGGTGGCGGCAATCGTGCTGCAGCCCCGGCGGCTGCCCAGGCTGGCAGCAATGACCTCATCGTCTCTCTGTATAATCAGGTAGAAGCCTTGCAACAGGAAGTGCAGACGTTGCGTGGCGTTGTAGAGGAGCAAGGTTATCAATTGAAGCGATTGCAGACGGAGCAGCGTGATCGTTACATCGATATTGATCGTCGTCTCAGCACCATGGCGCCCGCCCAGGCTTTGCCCAGTGCAACTGCTCCGGTTAACGGGAGCTCCACGCCGTCTGCGCCAACTTCTGCAGGCCCGGCGACAACAGCGCCAGCAAGTCCAGCTCTGAATGGCAGCTCTGCTGCCTTGAATTCCGCCGCTACTGTTGTCGCGCCCCCAACTGCAACTCAGGTCGCTACCCCTCCAGCTACGGCCGCAACGGGAACTGCGGCAGCGGCTTTGGATGAACAGGAACTTTATCGAACTGCGCTCAATGTACTGCTTGAGGAAGATAAGTACGATGAAGCGATCAGTATGTTCCAGACCTACACCGACAGATTCCCTCAAGGCCGATTGCTACCCAATGCGCTTTACTGGCAGGGTGAGGCATATCTGTTGGTTTCGGGTTTTTCGCAAGCACGTGACGTTTTTGCCCGCGTGTTGAATGAGTTTCCGCAGGACGCCAAGGCAGCCGCAGCCATGCTGAAACTGGGCATGGCCTACAAGCAGATGGGAGAGGTGGCACAGGCTTCCGAGACTTGGCGTGGCCTAAAGACCCGCTTTCCTGAAAGTGCCAACGAAATCCGTTTGTCTGAGGAATACCTGAAGCAGCTGTAAAACGGTCTGACCGGGTTCTGTTGCCGGGTTGCCCGGCAACCATAAGTTGCCCTTTCTCCATGACAGAAAAGCTACGCATTACCGAGATATTCCATTCCCTGCAGGGTGAAGCTAGAACCGTGGGCTGGCCAACGGTGTTCGTCCGCCTGACTGGTTGCCCGTTGCGTTGTGGCTACTGCGACACTGCCTATGCGTTCTCTGGTGGTCTGTTGTTATCCATAGCTGAGATTCTGGCCACGGTGGCATCCTGGAGTCCCCGCTTTGTGTGCGTAACCGGTGGCGAACCTCTAGCACAAAAATCTTGCTGGCCATTGCTGACTGCTTTGTGTGCTGCGGGCTACCAGGTGTCGCTGGAAACAAGCGGTGCGATCGACATGGCCGGGATTGATTCGCGCGTCAGCAAGGTAATGGATTTCAAAACGCCGGGATCGGGCGAGCTGCAACGGAACCACTATCCAAATGTGCAGCACCTGTTGATGCACGATCAGGTCAAGTTCGTCATCTGTGATGAAGTGGACTATCGCTGGGCCAAAAGCTGCGTTGAAAAGTACGCGCTGGTGGAAAAGGTGAGCGATGTGTTGTTCTCTCCCAGCCATGCAACGCTGAACCCGGCGATACTGGCTGATTGGATACTGCAGGATTGCCTGAAAGTGCGTATGCAAGTGCAGTTGCACAAGTATCTCTGGGCTGATGCCGCTGGACGTTGAGAATGCAAACTGTGCGAAAAGCAGTCGTGTTGTTGTCAGGTGGACTTGATTCTGCCACCTGTCTCGCACTTGCCAGGCGGCAGGGGTATGACTGTTACGCGCTCAGTTTTGATTATGGCCAGCGCCACATTGCAGAGTTGGCGGCAGCCAAGCGAATTGTTGAAAGTCTGGGTGCGCGTGACCACAAGGTTATCAAGCTTGACCTTGGGGGACTTGGTGGTTCCGCGCTTACCGATGACTCACTACCGATACCGGAGACTGAAAGCGAGGGCATCCCGATCACTTATGTGCCGGCTCGCAACACGATGTTTCTTGCTTACGCGCTGGCATGGGCTGAGGTGTTGCAGGCTGCTGCCATCTTCATCGGTGTCAATGCGCTTGATTACTCCGGGTATCCTGACTGTCGACCCGAATTCATCGCGGCTTTCCAGCATCTTGCCAACCTTGCCACCAAAACGGGAGTGGAAGGACTGACGCTGATCGTCGAAACTCCACTACTGCGAATGAGCAAGGCAGAGATTATCCGTGCGGGTCTAGCTGTTGGTGTCGATTACAGTCTCACTGTTTCTTGTTATCAGCTGAGCAATAATGGTGAAGCCTGTGGAAAATGTGACAGCTGTCGTCTCAGGCGCAAGGGTTTCATGGAGGCCGGGGTGGCCGATCCGACTTCATACCAGCATGCCGGATAGCGGCAGTTGCTGATGTTGTTGGTGGTCGAATTCCCGCTGCTGTTGCAGACTGGGAAAACAACGAAATCGGCTTGAAATTTGGCCGGCTTTGAGTACTATGTGCGCCTTTCGTCAAGGGTCGTTAGCTCAGTTGGTAGAGCAGTTGGCTTTTAACCAATTGGTCGATGGTTCGAATCCATCACGACCCACCAATTCCAAAGGCTGCTTCGGCAGCCTTTTTTTTCATGAATTGGATCCGTTGCTTCAAATGAAATCGAAGCAAAGTTCCTGCTGGGCGGCTTCGAACGCCGCAGGCGCTTTCTAAAGCGGATCATCACCAAACAAAATCGGCGTTTGCGGAGTGAGATGATGTCTGCGAATGAAAATCCATCCAGATTGCAGTCGGACATAGTCGCCGATCGTGCGCTGGTGAGGTCCTGGCTTCACCGCATTCCTGCGCGAGTTGAATCATCGACAGATCGTGACGTACAGGATCTTGTCGCCATAAAGCAGTTGCTGCGGCAATACAACGCCTCTGTGGTTGCCCATTACTATACCGACGCATCGCTGCAGGCTCTGGCCGAAGAAACCGGTGGTTGCGTTGCTGATTCGCTTGAAATGGCAAGGTTCGGTACCACTACCACAGCTGATGTGCTGGTAGTCGCCGGAGTTCGTTTCATGGGCGAAACCGCAAAGATTCTCAATCCCGAAAAAACCGTATTGATGCCGACTCTGGAAGCGACCTGTTCGCTCGATATCGGCTGTCCGGCGAAGGAATTCGCTGAATTCTGTGCCGCGCATCCCGATCATGAAGTTGTCGTTTATGCCAATACGTCAGTGGCAGTAAAGGCGCTGTCAGACTGGGTGGTAACTTCAGCAATTGCTGTGGATGTAGTCGAGCATCTGCTGTCCCAAGGCAAGCAGGTGATCTGGGCCCCTGACAAACATCTTGGCCGCTATATCCAGCACAAGCTTGGCAGTAAAGACATCGTACTGTGGGACGGTGCCTGCATCGTGCATGAAGAGTTCAAGCTTCGGGCATTGCTCGACATGAAGCACCTGTATCCCCAAGCTGCGGTTTTGGCACATCCAGAATCACCACTGGGCGTATTGGAGATCGCTGACGTAGTCGGTTCGACTACGCAGATTATCAAGGCTGCACAGAGCAGGCCGGAACGCCAGTTCATCGTCGCTACAGATCACGGCATTTTTTACAAACTGCAACAGCAGGCGCCGGGCAAGGAATTCATCATGGCACCAACTTCTGGTGATGGTGCTACCTGTCGCAGTTGTGCCCAGTGCCCGTGGATGGGCATGAATACCCTGGCAGCTTTAAGGTTGACCCTTGAGCAGATTGGGCAGCAAGAAGCGCCTATGCAAATGGCGAATGAAATCCTGGTGGATCCCGCACTTGGGCGCAAAGCCTTGATACCGCTACAGCGGATGCTGGATTTCCATAGTCAACGGTAGTAACGGTTCTCTATATCCCTGATGTACTCGAGGCGCTGGCGCAAACGTGCCAGCGTGAGTCTGTCCTTTTCCTGCTGAATTGCGAAGTTAAGGTGGTCTTTGGCGCGGGCGAAATCCCCTACGGTGATGAAATACTCCGCTCGAGCCAGGTGGACCAGATTGATGTTGCCGGCGAGTCCCGCCACTTCGGCGAGGTCATACCAGAGTTGCATATCGTCGGGATAATTCACCGAGTGCATTTCCAATGCCGCAGCTGCGTCGGCATAACGACGCGACTTTGTCAGAGCGGCGGCGTAAGTCATTGTCAGCGGATGATTGTCCGGGTTCAGGCGCAATGCTGCTTCGAGTCCTTCAATGGCACGTGGGTAGTCTTCGGCAGCGATCGCGATCTCGGCTTGCAGCATCACATAGCTGATCCGCGAGGGCTCGCGGAGCAGCAACGGCGACAGGCTTTCGGTAGCTGCAACATGTTGGCCGCTTTTCATCTGCGCCAGAGCAATGCCGTAGGTGGCGGCATCGGCCTCAGCACCGTTCAACTGCGATAATGCCCGCTGACGTTGTTCGATCTCTGCATCCGGGTTGCGGGTGTAGTGGATGCGTACGCGTTCGCGCATCAGCAAGAATTCAGGGTCTTGCACATGACTGACCGCAGGATAGCTGTTGGCACGGTTGCGGCTGTCGGCAACACGGTTCTCGTCCAGCGGGTGGGTCGACATGAATTCAGGTGGGCGCTCAGAGAAACTGCGGCTGCGCAACATACCTTCAAACATTCCGGCCATGTCTTCCGGACTGAAGCCAGAGTTGTAGAGTGTGCGTATGCCGACACTGTCGGCTTCCTGTTCGTGGCTGCGGCTGAATCGTAATTGATTGTCGATGCCTCGTGCCTGGTTGACCATCAGGGCCGCTTGTCCTGCTTCGCCACCAGCAGCGGCGGCAATCGCAAGACCTGCCAGCAATCCTGCAATATTTGGCAGAGTACTGTTGCGGCTCTGTTCCACGTTGCGTGCATAGTGGCGCTGTGAAAGATGTGCCAATTCGTGTGCCAGCACGGATGCAAACTGGCCTTCGTTCTGCGCGTTGAGAAAGAGGCCCGCATTGACACCGACAATCCCGCCGGGAGCGGCGAATGCATTCAGCACTTCACTGTCGATCAACAGGAATTCGAGACGATGGTCGGTGAGTTCGCTGTTGGCGGCAAGCTTGTAGGTGAGGCTGGAGATGTAGCCGGCAATCAGTGGATCGTTATAAGAGGGACTCTGCTTGCGTACAGAGCGCAGGAACTCGCGACCGTATTCGTATTCCTGCTGGGTGGAAATGGTGCCTGACACCGAGTCGCCAAGCACTGGCAGATTGACCTGCGAAATAGCGTGCTGTCCACACAGCAACAGTGCCAGAAAAGCCAGGCTCAATCGTTTTTGGCGGTATCGCATTACACGCATGTAATCAGTCAATCAATGGGTGAATCAAACAGGTGCAGGCGCGAGAATGATACAGAAAATTGACTGACGAAACTCGGTTTTTGCGGTACCGCTTGCTAATATGCGCCGATGAATCAAGTCATTACTGTCGAACTCGACCTGTCCGGTCTTACCTGCCCGATGCCACTGCTGAAAACCCGGCAGGCCCTCAACAAAATGGCCAGTGGTGATGTGGTGCGCGTTGTGGCAACCGATCCGGCCTCCGAGCGCGATTTCAAGGTGTTCGCCGACCAGAGCGGCAACCAACTGTTGAGCGTGGACAGAGCAGGCAGTAGTTTCATCTTCGTGCTTCGCAAATCATGATGCATACACGAATCTGAATGACAGCTTTACGATCTGGGTTCTTTGCACATTATGAAAAATGTACTTCTTCATAGAGTAGGCCATCATACCTGCTGCTTTGATGATCATCCTGCTTGCTGGTAGTTGTCTGGTGGTTGGTGGGGTGCGAGGCTGTTGGCTACTTTCATCATGGCTACGGTGAGGGCCCGGCTGGTCAGTTCCCAAATGGCGCCACCGTAGCCCGGCAAACCATGGCGGCCTGTGCCAAGTGCGGGTGGTTGGGATAGAATCCGCATCGCCCGGAACCTGTGGTTCCATGCCCCCGCCGCGTACGCGCCCAAAGCTGTTGCCGGGTCAAGTCCAATCCTCGAGGTTTGCATGATAGAAGGCAGTATCGTTGCCCTGGTCACTCCCATGGACCGTGACGGCGGGGTCGATTACAGCGCGTTGTCCGCCTTGGTGGAGTGGCACATCGCAAGCGGAACCAATGCCATCGTCGCAGTAGGCACCACGGGCGAATCCGCAACGTTAACGGTAGAAGAGCATTGCGAGGTCATCCGCCAAACCGTGGGTGTGAGTGCGGGTCGCGTTCCAGTCGTTGCCGGTACCGGTGCCAATTCAACCAGTGAAGCCATCGAACTTACCCAGGCTGCCAAAGAGGTTGGTGCCAATGCCTGCCTGTTGGTAACGCCGTATTACAACAAGCCGAGCCAGCGCGGCTTGATCGCTCACCACACTCGCATCGCCGAAGCCGTGGCTATCCCGCAGATTCTTTATAACGTTCCCGGTCGAACTGCCTGCGACATGTTGCCCGACACCATTGTTGCGCTTGCCGGTGTTCCCAACATTATCGGCGTAAAGGAAGCCACCGGTAATCTCGAACGCGGTCGGGAAGTGCTTGCACGGTGCCCCGCGGGCTTTGCTGTCTATTCGGGTGACGACGCCACGGCGCTCGAATTGATACTGATGGGCGCCAAGGGCAATATTTCGGTAACTGCCAACGTGGTACCAGCAGTAATGGCTCAGGTTTGCCGACTTGGTCTGCAGGCTGCTGTCAGCAGCGGGCATGAGCGCGAACGGCTTGTTGCCGAAGCGAGAGCTCTCAACGACAGTGTCGCTGCGCTGCACAAGGATCTTTTCCTCGAATCCAATCCGGTACCGGTGAAATGGGCGCTCGCTCGCATGGGCCGCATGCGTGATACGCTGCGACTGCCGCTTGTTGAGCTGGATTCCAGGTTCCATCACACCCTGCGTACAACGATGCAAAAGTGCGGAGTCCTATGATCGTGCGTGAATACTGCCCTGTTGCAAAAATTTGTGCTGCGTCTTTGTTAGTGCTACTGCTCGGCGGATGTTCATTGTTGCCCCGCGTGCCGGGATGGGACAAGGTTGGTGGTGAAACCGGTATTTTCCGCGATCGCAAAGCCGACTATCTGAAGGCCGATACATTGCCGCGTACTGAAGTGCCTGCCGGTATGGACAGCTTCATCATCGACGATCTGCTGGTGATCCCAGATGTGCCGGAAGGCGCGCAACAACAAGCCTTCCTTGATCCACCGCGCCCCCGCGCAATCGAAGGCCGCTCTGACCGGGAAGTGGTCATTCAACGTATGGAAGACCGTGGTTGGGTCATCGTGGATGTCAGTCCCAGCCAAGTCTGGCCGCGTATCCGTGACTATTGGCGCCAGAATGAGGTGGAAATCACCTTTGAAAACCCTTCCGCTGGATTGATGGAAACCGGCTGGTTCACACTGGAAGGCAATGTGGCCACTCAGGAAAGGTTCAGGGTAACGGTGGAAACCGGCTTCCAGGACAACAGTGCCGAAATCCGCTTACTGCACATGGATTCGGCGCGGGGAACGCCAGTGATTGTGCAGATGCCGTTCCCGGCCACATCAATGAATGCTGAAACCGAGTACACCGTGCTGAGTTCACTTTCCAGCTACCTGGCCGATGTAGCTGATTTGTACCAAGCGTCTTCTGTTTCGTTCCTCGCAGGCAGTATCAACAGCACCGGCAAAGCTACACTGATCAACACGGAAGGCGGCAACGAGATCCTGCAATTGAGAGCCGATTACAACCGCAGCTGGGCTGCTGTTGGCCGCGCCCTGCTGCGCAATGGTGCCGAAATCGTAACGCAGGATGTAGGGCAGGGCACCTACGACGTTGTCTACACGCCAGGTCTCAAGCCTGTCGGCGAAGAGCAGGAAGAAGGGTTTTTCCACCAGGTGTGGACTCTGGGCGGCCTGTTCGGTGGTGGTGATGATCTGCCTTCCTACAACCTCAGGCTGCAATTGCTCAAAGCGGGTGACTCGATAGAGGTGTTGGCCGCTCCGATTGCTCCAGTTGAAGGCGAGGCTGCCAGCACAGCCAGCAAGAGCCTGCTTGAACTGTTGCGCAATACCATTGCCTGAAGCAGCTGCCTCGGCACAAATTTCGAAAGGTCCGACACAAAAGCCCGACACAAATGTCCGGCAGATCAATAGCGGAGTCAGCTATGGAAAAACGCGAAGAAATCTACAAAGGCAAAGCCAAAAGTGTCCATCGCACGGATGACCCTGATCTGTTCGTGATGCATTACCGCAACGATACCTCGGCCTTCGATGGTACCAAGGTGGAGAAACTGGCCGACAAGGGCCGCGTCAACAACATTTTCAACGCCTTCATCATGCAGAAGTTGGCCGCAGCGGGCATCAAGTCGCACTTCGTCAAGGTGCTGAGCGACAACGACTCGCTGGTCAAGAAGTTGCAGATGATCCCGGTGGAGTGCGTGGTCAGGAACCTGGCGGCCGGTAGCATCTGCAGGCGCTACGGTATTGCCGAAGGCACCGAAATCAACCCACCTACATTCGAGTTTTTCCTGAAGAGCGATGCACTGCACGACCCGATGATCAACGATTACCACATCATTTCATTTGGCTGGGCCACACAGTCACAGATAGTGGCAATGAAGGAACTCACTTTCAGAGTGAATGAAGTATTGAAGCAGCTGTTTGCCAACGCCGGCATGTTGCTGGTCGACTACAAGCTTGAATTCGGCATGTACAAGGGGGAGTTGATGCTCGGTGACGAATTCAGCCCCGATGGTTGCCGTATCTGGGACAAGGCCACCCGCAAGAAGTTGGACAAGGACCGTTTCCGCCAGGATCTCGGCAATGTCATCGAAGCCTACAAGGAAGTCGGTGAGCGGCTCGGGATCGACTTTTCCATCCTGTCAGACTGAGGTAGCCACGCGTGGACGCCGGTGGGTTCATTCTGGCAGGACTGGTGGTGCTGGTTGTGGCACTGCTCGTCAGCGTCTTTCTCAATTTTCGCCGTTCCGCACGCATTGATGAGCTGATGGCGGGCGCAGGCGAGCTCACTTCGGCGCTTGCTGCCCGTGATGCCGAATACAGCCTGATCAATCAGCGCGCCACGTTGCTGCAACAGCAGGTTGAACAACAATTGTCGACTACCCAACAGTTGCGTGAGCAAGTCGCACGGCTCGAAAGCGGTTTCAGCGTTGAACGCCAACAGCACGAAGAAAAACTGCAGATGCTGATGCAGGCTCGCGAGCAGATGACGCTGGAGTTCCGTCAACTCGCCAACGACGTACTCGAACAAAAGGGCCGTATGTTCGCTGAAGCTAGCAATGTCCAGATGCAACAATTGCTGCAGCCGCTCGGCGAAAGGTTGCGCACCTTCGAACAGAAGGTCGACGAAACCTATGACAAGGAATCCAAACAGCGCTTCTCGCTGGAACGCGAGATCAAATCCTTGCTTGAACTCAATACCCGCATCAGTGCCGACGCCAATCGTCTGACCAGTGCACTCAAGGGCGACAACAAGACCCAGGGAACCTGGGGTGAAGTGATTCTGGAGCGTGTTCTGGAGAAATCCGGTCTGGAAAAGGGCCGTGAATATGATGTGCAGGTGAGTCTGAAGGACGAAGATGGTCGCAGGAACCAGCCGGATGTGGTGGTGCATCTGCCGGAACACAAAGACATAGTCATTGACTCGAAAGTGACCTTGACCGCCTATCAGGCCTACTACAACGCTGCCGACGACCTTCAGCGCGAGCAGTCCCTCAGGCAACACATTGCTGCCATCCGTGCTCACATCAGGAACCTGGCCGGCAAGAATTACCAGAATCTGCCCGGATTGCGCACATTGGATTACGTGCTGATGTTCCTGCCGGTGGAGGCCGCCTTCACGCTGGCTGTGCAGCACGACGACAATCTGTTCACTGAAGCCTTTGAGCGCAACATCATCCTGGTAGGACCATCCACCTTGCTGGCAACCTTGCGTACGATCCAGAACATCTGGCGTTACGAATACCAGAACAAGCATGCACTGGAGATTGCGCGCCAGGCCGGCCAGCTGTATGACAAGTTCGCTGCTTTTGCCGGCGATATTGAGAAAGTCGGTGATCGTATCGCCCAGACCCAGAAGGCGTGGGACGACGCCCACAACAAACTGCGCAGTGGCAAGGGCAACCTGATCAGTCGTGCGGAGAGACTCAAAGCACTTGGTGTACGTGCAAGCAAGAGCCTGCCAGGCGAATTGCCGGAACTAACAGACAGAGTGGATGACGATGCAGAAGAATGATCTGTCTGCGGTGCATGATTTCCTGCTCTGTAAAACTCCACAAGCGTGGGTCGATGTTGCAATACGGGAAATTCCGACATTGTTGATTGATCATGCCAACTGTGAAAAGAAAGCTGCATCCACTGCAATGAATCTGATGTACCGCTATGTCGACAAGCCGGATCTGCTGGAGAAGATGTCGCAGCTCGCACGTGAAGAATTACTGCATTTCGAGCAGGTAGTTGCCTTCATGCGCAAACGAGGTATTGCTTACACACATCTTGGTCCGGCCCGTTACGCCTCTGGTTTGCGCGACCATATCCGTGCAAGTGAGCCGGCCAAGTTGGTTGATGTGATGATCATAGGTGCATTTGTCGAAGCTCGCTCGTGCGAACGCTTTGCCGCGGTGGCCCCGCATCTGGATGCGGAGCTGCAGAAGTTCTATGTATCGTTGCTGCGGTCGGAATCGCGTCATTTCGCCGACTATCTGGCACTGGCTCAGCAGTACACCGATGAAGATATCAATCCGCGCATTGAGTTCTTTGCCGAGTTGGAAGCGCAGCTTATCGCGAGTGACGACAACCTGTTCCGTTTTCACAGCGGCAATCCCGCCAGTAACTACTCAGCGCACTGAAGCGGTCCGGTCAGCGTATTGCCGAGTTTGTTGCGTAACGCAGCAACATCGTTGCAGCGCAATTGGTCGTCTCCAGTCAATGAAACGAAGCGCAGGATAGGCAACTCCAGCAAAGGCGTCACCGTTGTCAGCGGGTTGTTGCGCAGCCCCAATACCCGCAGATTGAGCAGCTTGACCAGCGGACGCAAATCACTGATCCGGTTGTCACTGAGTTCCAGTTGTTCAAGTCCGCTCAACGCATCGATACCAGCCAATGTCTCGACACCACTACCGGGGCAGGCCAGTAGTTTCACCTGCTCCAATGCGGACTGTCCGCTGGCTTCGAGGAACTGGTTAAGGCACCCCTGCAGCGCAGGATCCTGCAGAGTGTGGTCATTGGCGGTAGTAGATCTTCCCGGCGAGAAGATCACGTTGTCGTTGAAAGTGTAGGTAAAGGGGCCGTGACAACCCGTTGCGGAAACAGTTGCCGCTAAACCGGCAGCGCGCAACAAGAATTGCAGCGAAAAACGCAAATTCAGGACCGGATAATGCATGAGGGGAGGCTATCTTGTGGGGAGCTCTATGGTAGTAATTATCATCGTCACCCGGTAGTATGCGCGCCGTGTATTTACGCGTAGTCCCGGTTTTTCCGGGCTTTCATCCACTTTGGCGGCGGTTCGGGCCGGCTGCCTTCCCACAGGAATCCAGTATGAAATTTGCAGCACGCCGTGGCTTTACCGCCCTCGCACTGGTCGTTTCGTTTTCGTCAGTTGCGCTGGCGCAGGATTTGACGACTCCCGAGCAGAAAGCCGGTTATAGCGTAGGCGCCAACATGGGCGGAGCTCTTGCTGGTCAGGGTTTGCAGCAGGATCTGGATATGAATGCACTCTTGCAGGGCATCCAGGATGCCATGTCAGGTGGCGACATGAAGATGACCATGGAAGACATGCAGGCTTCACTCGAGCAACTGTCGGCCCAGGTACAGGCACGTGCCCAAGCCGAGATGGAACAACAGTCGCAAGCTGCCAAGGAGTTCCTTACCAAGAACGCCACCGCCCCCGGTGTCAAAACCACCGCCAGCGGATTGCAGTATCTCGTCGTAACCGAAGGCAGTGACGCTTCCGCAGCGAAGCCAAAAGAAACCGACACCGTGCGTGTTCACTATCATGGCACACTGACCGATGGCACAGTGTTCGATAGCTCAGTTGAGCGCAACGAACCGATTTCGTTCCCGCTCAATGGTGTGATCCCGGGCTGGACCGAAGGTCTGCAGTTGATGAAAGTGGGCGACAAGTATCGCTTCTTTATTCCGTCGGAACTCGGCTATGGCGAAAATGGCGCCGGTCCCATCCCGCCGAATTCCACGCTGATTTTTGATGTCGAACTGCTTGCCATTGAAGCTCCTGCTGGCAATGCAGCGCCTTAATCAATCGCTCTGCCGCTTCCTGCAGGCAGCGCCAACACCGTTCCACGCTGTGGCGGCGATGGTGGGGCGCTTGCAGGAAGCCGGTTATCAATATCTCGATGAGCAGGCCGCGTGGGAACCAGTGCCCGGTGGTCGCTACTACGCAGTCCGCAACCAGAGTTCCATCATCGCCTTCCGACTGGCTTCTGTCGCCGGTATCAATAATTGTTGGCGTATTGTCGGTGCCCATACCGACAGTCCTTGTCTGAAAATCAAACCGCAGCCTGAACTGGTGCGCCACGGCTATCTGCAGCTTGGCGTCGAGGTTTACGGCGGCGTCTTGCTGAATCCATGGTTTGATCGTGATTTGTCGCTGGCTGGCCGAGTGCACTATCTCGACAGTGCGGGGCAACTGAAACCGGCATTGGTGGATTTCCGCAAACCAGTGGCGGTGATTCCGAGCTTGGCGATCCATCTCGATCGTGAGGTGAACCAGAAGCGCAGCATCAATGCGCAAAACGATCTGCCGCCGTTGTTGATGCAGGTAGGCGAGGGCAAGGCAGCGGACTTCCGCACATTGCTGTCCACGCAATTGCGCAATGAACAGCCGGCTCTGGATGTGAAGGAAGTGCTCGATTACGAAATCAGCCTGTACGACACGCAAGCTCCGGCTGTAACAGGGTTGCATGAGGACTTTATCGCCTCCGCGCGACTCGACAACCTGCTGAGCTGCCATGTCGGACTCGAGAGCCTGCTGGCAGCCTCAGGCGATACCAATTGCCTGTTGGTGTGCTCCGATCACGAAGAAGTCGGCAGTAGCACCGCTGCAGGTGCCGCTGGCCCCTTTTTGGAATCGGTATTGCGTCGCCTCAACGAAAAGCTGCAGGGCAGTAGCAATGAGACCTGGGTGCGCCAGCTCAGCAGTAGCATGTTGGTTTCGGTCGACAACGCTCACGGTATCCATCCCAACTTTGCCGACAAGCACGATGGAAAACACGGTCCGCAGCTTAATGCCGGCCCGGTACTGAAGTTCAACGCCAACCAGCGTTATGCCACCAACAGCGATAGCAGTGCGCGGTTCCGCCAGCTGTGTCGTGAGGTCAACGTACCACTGCAGGCTTTTGTCGTGCGCAGCGATATGGGCTGTGGTTCGACCCTTGGGCCATTGGTGGCAACAGAGCTAGGTATCACTACTGTCGACATCGGTGTGCCGACATTTGCCATGCATTCAATCCGAGAGCTGGCCGGCAGTCGCGATACTGCGTATCTCGCAACGGCGTTGACTCACTTCTTCAGTCGGCAGGACTGATTCCTGTACATCTCCGCACCACTAACGGCGGAAGCGTGCCGGTTCCAGCAGTGCCCGCAATGTGGCTGGTAATGGTGGGGGAGTGTTGCTCAATAGGCTGGCCAACAAAGCAGCTGTGATTGGTGTGCGGGCAAGTCCGTTGGAGCCGTGGGCAACATTCAAGTAAAGGCCCGGCAAGGTCGCGTCCAGCGCGCCAACCAGCGGCATGCGATCCGGAGTCTGACAGCGTTGCCCTACGCGCTGATGTACTGGGGATTTTGTGCCCAATTCATTTGCCAGCCCGCTATCCATACGCGCAAGCAGTTGCAGATGTTGCAACCGATTGTGTTCGTTGCTGGTTCCTTCAACATAGTAGCTGCCGCCCAGGCTTTGCTGCCCATCGGAAGCCGGTGTCAGATACCCTTGACCACAGAGTATGGTGCGAACACTGGAAGCAGCAGAGCTGGTATAGACATCGACTTGGCCGCGATTGCAGATCAGTGGCAGGTGGCGGCATTGTGGAAAATCGAACAGATCGCCTGCATTGCAGAGAATTACTGCATCAGCTTGCAGAGAGTTGCCGTTGGTGCAGCTAACCTCCCAGAGGGTAGCTGTCCGCTGCAACTTCTCCGCTGTGGCGCCAGAGTGCACAGTTATGCCCGGATGATCCGTGTAGAAGCGGCACAACGCAGCTGGCGACAACCAACCCGACAGCGGGAAATACAGGCAGGGATGTGTCAGCTCTACGCCGGCAAGTGCGCTGGCGGCACGGGCATCCATTGGTTGCAGGATGGCCTCGTTGAACCTGCCACTCTGGTGGATGCGCGTGAATCGACGCTGCTGCTCGCTGTCGGTACCGACGTGCAGCATGCCGCAGCGATGCCATGGCAGACCCCGCGGCTGCAGTGAGTCGTAGTGACGCGATGCATGCAGGTAGGCATGCAGGTTGAAATCGTTGTCGGCACTGTGCGCGGTGCCAGGCTTGCAATGCAGCACCGCTTGCAGATTGCCCGAGCCTGCACTGGCGAGATTGTCTGCCTTTTCCAGTAACGTTACCTGCCAGCCACTCTCTGCCAATGCGTGCGCCGTGCTGCAGCCGGCAAGGCCGCCACCGATGATGCAAACCGTCCGGGAGGCGGCAGGAGCAATCGGTGGCGCGCCAACCAGGCGGGCTGTCAGCATGTGGCGTTTGCCGATAAAGCCGCGACGCTTTTCAAAGGTGAAACCTGCTGCCTTAAGCGCTGAGCGCAGAGTGGTCGACACCGAGTAGGTGCTGAGTGTGGTGTTGCCATGGCTACAGCGTCGCAGCACTTGCAACAGTGGTAGTTGCCACAAGTCAGGGTTTACCTTGGGAGAGAAGCCATCAAGAAACCATGCATCCACCCGGAAGTCTGGTGTTTCACCCATAAGGGCAGTCAGCATCGCGTGGGCATCGCCATACAGCAGAGTCAACATGACCGTGTGATGATCGAATCGTAACGCCAGTTGATGCACGCCAGCCGTGTGATCCGGACAAGCAGCCAGCAGGGGGCCGCTGAACTCGGCCAGCTCGGTGAACTGTTGCAGCAGTCGCTGCAGCTCACCTTGTGCAAACGGATGCAATTCGCAGGCAAGATAATGCAGCATGGCACCGGCTGGCGCCGTGTCGCGCCAGAGCCGGCAGGTATTGAGGAAATTGAGACCGGCACCAAAGCCCAACTCACCTACCGTGAACCGCTGCCGCATCAAAGGTCGTGTAGACACTTCGGCAAGTCCGGCAAAGCGGGTAGGCAGCTCGTTGCCGTTGAGAAACACATGGGTGCTCTCGCCCAGCGCATCTGCCTGCGAGTAGTAGATGTCGCCATGGTCAGCCGAATGCGGCATACCTTGATCGTCCCAGTTCAGGCGGGCGTTGGTGAGCAATGGTGGAGTTCCGTAAGGCGGGAGTTGTGGCAATTCTATCCAATCCAGCCCACTGTCGGAGTGCAGACAAGAGGGCACTCGGCTAGAATGCAGTTCTTTTCTGGAGCAAGCCCATGTTGGAAGTCAACGGTCATCTGCAACGCATCAAAGACTGCACTGAGCGCCTCGCCGTGCTCAGGGGGTATCTTTGACTTCGATAACAAACAGGAACGTTTGACCGAAGTCGAAGCTGAACTCGGCGAGTCCAACGTATGGGACAAACCCGAACATGCGCAGGCGCTTGGCAAAGAGCGCTCCGAGCTGGAACGTGTGGTCGGCACTATCAAAAAACTGGAAACCCAGTTTGTTGACTGCAGCGAGCTGATCACGCTGGCGGATGAGGACAACGATCCTTCGTTGCTGGATGAAGCACTGAAAGAACTCGACAAGGCTGTAGCCAGTCTTGAGCAACTCGAATTCCGCCGTATGTTCTCCGGCGAACTTGACCAAAACAGTGCTTACCTTGATGTACAGGCAGGTTCCGGCGGCACTGAGGCGCAGGACTGGGCCGAGATGCTGCTGCGCATGTACCTGAAGTGGGGCGACAGCCATGGCTTCAAGTGCGAGCTGATGGAGGCATCCGCCGGCGAGGTGGCTGGTATCAAGAGTGCCACAGTGCATTTCCAGGGTGAATACGCCTATGGCTGGCTGCGCACCGAAACAGGCGTGCATCGTTTGGTGCGCAAGTCGCCATTCGATTCCGGTAACCGCCGGCATACGTCGTTCTCGTCAGTGTTCGTTTCGCCGGAAATCGATGACGACATCAAAGTTGAGCTCGACATGAGCAAGGTGCGGGTCGACACCTACCGTGCCAGTGGTGCCGGTGGTCAGCACGTCAACAAGACTGATTCTGCCATCCGCATGACGCATGAGCCCTCCGGCATTGTTGTGCAGTGCCAGAGCGAGCGTTCACAGCACAAGAACCGCGACATGGCGATCAAGCAATTGAAAGCCAAAATCTACGAAATGGAAGCGCAGAAGAAGCGGGAAAAGCTGCAGAAGATCGAAGACGAGAAATCGGATATCGGTTGGGGCAGCCAGATCCGTTCCTACGTGCTCGACCAGTCCCGCATCAAGGATCTGCGCACCGGCATTGAAACCAGCAATACCGGCGCCGTACTTGATGGTGATCTCGACAAGTTCATGGAAGCGAGCCTGAAGCAGGGGCTGTAAGCGTCCCTCGTCAACCTCATGGCAGCAAGCTACACGGCAGATGATTTATGAATGACACCAACGAACAAGCCCCCCAGGACGAAAACAAGCTGATCGCCCAGCGCCGGGAAAAACTGCAGGCCTTGCGCGAAACCGGCGTCGCTTTCCCGAATGATTTCCGGCGTGACGCGCTGGCGGCCGCTTTGCACCAGCGTTTTGACGGTGACAGCAAGGAAGTGCTGGAAGCTGCCAATCATCCGGCCAAGGTTGCGGGTCGCCTGATCCGCATGCGGGGTCCTTTCATGGTGATCCAGGACCAGAGCGGCCAGATCCAGCTGTACCTGAACCACAAGGAATACAGCGAGGCGCAGAACGCGCTGAACAAGAGTCTCGACCTCGGCGACATCATCGCGGTAACCGGCACCGTATTCCGTACCGGCAAGGGTGAGTTGTCGGTGTGGGCGAAAGAACTGCAGTTGCTGACCAAGGCATTGCGTCCATTGCCCGACAAATTCCACGGTCTGCACGATCTTGAGGTTCGCTATCGCCAGCGCTACGTCGACCTTATCGTCAACGAAGACACCCGCAAAACCTTCATAACCCGTTCGAAAATTGTCGACAGCATTCGCCGCTACATGAATGCCCGCGACTTCATGGAAGTGGAAACACCGATGATGCAGGTGATACCCGGCGGCGCTGTGGCGCGACCGTTCGTCACCCATCACAACGCACTCGATCAGCAAATGTACCTGCGCATTGCGCCGGAGCTGTTCCTGAAACGGCTGGTGGTCGGCGGTTTTGAGCGGGTGTACGAAATCAACCGCAACTTCCGTAATGAAGGACTGTCGACGCGCCATAACCCCGAGTTCACGATGCTGGAGTTCTACCAGGCCTACGCCGACTATCGCGAGCTGATGGATTTGACCGAAGACATGCTGCGTATGCTGGCGCAGGAAGTGCTTGGCACCACGATGCTGACCTACCAGGGTGCTCAACTGGATTTCGGCAGCCCATTCCAGCGGCTGTCGATTCCGCAGGCCATTCTGGCGCATGTGCCCGGCACCACCGATGCGGAACTCAATGACATGGACAGTCTGCGTGCATTGGCCAAACGCTGCGGCAGCGAGGCCAAAGCCGAATGGGGCAAAGGCAAACTGCAGATGGAAATCTTCGAAGCCAAAGTGGAGCACGAACTGGTTCAGCCGACCTTCGTCATCGAGTATCCGACTGAAGTCTCACCACTGGCGCGCCGCAACGACCACAACCCTGACATCACTGATCGTTTTGAGTTGTTCATCGGTGGCCGCGAAATCGCCAATGGCTTTTCGGAACTGAATGATGCTGAAGACCAAAGCGAGCGCTTTCTAGCGCAGGTACAAGCAAAGGATGCCGGCGACAACGAAGCAATGCACTATGACGCCGACTACATCACAGCACTCGAATACGGTATGCCACCGACAGCCGGCGAGGGCATCGGTATCGACCGGCTGGTGATGCTGTATACCAATCAGCCGTCGATCCGTGACGTACTATTGTTCCCGCATATGCGGCCGCAGCACAACAAGGAATAAGCGCGGTGAACACGGCAGCCGAGGCCGATCGCAAGGTCCAGCTCGAGCCGTCCTGGCAGGCGGTACTGCAACAGGAATTCACCAAACCTTACATGCAGGAACTGCGCACATTTCTGCTACAGGAAAAGCAGGCGGGCAAAGCCGTGTACCCGCCCGGGCCACAGATATTCAACGCGCTCAATTCAACGCCGTTGCCGGATGTGAAGGTGGTGCTACTCGGACAGGATCCTTACCACAATCCCGGTCAGGCCCATGGGTTGTGCTTTTCGGTCTTGCCCGGCGTCACGCCGCCACCCTCGCTCGTCAACATCTACAAGGAATTGCAGCGCGATCTCGGCATAACTCCAGCCGCGCACGGCTGTTTGCAGCATTGGGCCGCACAGGGCGTACTGTTGCTGAATGCAGTGCTGACGGTGGAAAGGTCCAAGCCAGCATCCCACCAGGGCAAGGGCTGGGAGCAGTTCACGGACGCTGTGGTGGCTGTACTGAATGCGCAAGGCAAGGATCTGGTTTTCCTGCTGTGGGGCAGTCATGCCCAGAAGAAAGGTCAGTACATCAGCCGCAGTCGCCATCTGGTACTGGAATCACCGCATCCATCGCCGTTGTCGGCTCATCGCGGCTTTCTCGGCAACGGCCACTTTTCGCGTACCAATGCGTGGCTGGCCGAACACGGCAAGCCCCCTGTGGACTGGCGCTTGCCTCAGTAGTCTTGGTTGCCGGGGGGTCTTGCAGCGCCGGTATAGACGCAGCCGCTGGTGCAGGTTTCCCTGATTACAATTCTGCTGAGCGCTGGCAACAGCGGTTTCAGCTGATTCCACAGCCACTGTGCAATCACTTCGCTGGTGGGATTGTCGAGGCCGGGGATGTCGTTGAGGTAATAGTGGTCGAGGCGGGCGATTACCGGCTTCACTGCTGTCTTGATGTCGGCATAGTCCATTACCCAGCCCAATAATGGGTCCAGTGGACCCTCCACGTGCACTTCAACGCGGAACGAGTGGCCATGCAGCCGGCCGCATTTGTGGCCCGCAGGTACATTCGGCAACAGGTGGGCGGCTTCGAACGTGAACTCTTTGTGGATTTCCATGGTGGCGGCACTCGGGATGGGGCCGGCATGTTAATCAGTGGGCTGGCGGCTTCACAAGGTTATTAAGAGGCAGTTGCGGGTGCTATGCAGGCTTGCGAAGTCCGGGCATGGAATCCAGCTACTTTTCACACTGATTGTGTTGACCACTACACTTGGACATCGTAGCTTTCGAACCTTAACGTGAACGACGCGTATCTCGACAGGTTTCAGTTGTGCATGAGTGGACATCTGCCCTTAGGTCTAGAAGGTTTTAATCACAAGTGTAGGCGTGCTGGTCTGAATCTATAGTGGTTCAAAACAAGCGAAGAAGCTAAGGAACGCTGTGCAGATTGGAGAGTGGATTACTATGAAGTTCGATCACATAACCTCCGCACTAACTGTCACCTAGGGTTCCCATAAAATACCCTGCCCCTAAGCCGGCCATACAGGTTGCTTTTGTGATAATCGCATGAGCGGTGTGGCCTCAATTCTGCGGTAGATTAACAGTTCCAAACATCTAAATTTATGCTGTCTAATCAGATCAATTACCGCTCTATAACCTTTGATTATCCGTTCTATTTTTTCGAATTAATACGCCCAATGCTACTACATGATTTCGACACAGTAATTCACTCGAGAATCGATCCTGAATTCGATCATGAAATACTGCATTTGTTAAATAATATTTGTGATACGAAGTACTCTTTTTTAAGCAAGAACGATCTTTTTCCGCTAATTTCTGACGTCCCGATTATTTGCATATCAATCAAGGGCTCTACTTTAGAGGAAAATAGTGATGAACATCCTCCATTTCGATCACTAAATGTTGAGCACATTACTATTGTCTGCTCCATCACAAATCTTCCAATATCGGGCTTAGGTGGAGGCGGGCGAAAATTGGTTTGGAATGATAGAATCTCGGATATAGCAGCCAAGCTATCGATTGCTGGCCAAAAATTGATGCAAAGAACGCCGCAGCGATGCGTAGACATTGATCAAAATATCTACCTTAAATTTGGCATGATCGGCCGCTCGCCAGCATTTCTCAAATCTGCACGTCAAATGCTTAATGTTGCAAGGTCAGATGCCCGAGTCATGATAAGTGGTGAAACCGGGACAGGCAAA
>Ga0255100_1000210_pt1 | contig 26751 bp, 22 predicted proteins | sample Colum_Colum_RepB_2_FD_188449 | JGI IMG/M metagenome (GOLD analysis project Ga0255100, IMG submission 188449) | Freshwater microbial communities from Columbia River, Oregon, United States - Colum_Colum_RepB_8d | ecosystem: Environmental > Aquatic > Freshwater > River | place: USA: Oregon...
GGACTGGGTCAAGGCACGGAGCGGCGAACTGCGCTGACGTCAGGGAGGTTGATTGGAGACGGAGGACGGATTTTCCCATGTCACCGTCTGTCGGTGACTGATAGGAAGACTGCAGCATGAATCGCGTTTCGATCGGATTCCTCGGTGCGGGCAAGATGGCGACAGCCTTGGCCCGTGGAGTCATCAATGCCGGAGTGGTGTCGGCGGGCGACGTCATCGCCAGCGACCCCATCGGAGCCGCCCGTGAGGCCTTTGCCCAAGCAACCGGGGCTCGGGTGACAGAACGCAACTCCGAGGTGGTCGCGGCCTCTGACGTGGTAGTCATCGCCGTGAAGCCCGACCAGGTGGTGGGTTTGTTGGAGGAGTTGTCCGCCGATTGGAATACCGGACGCCATTTGGTGGTGAGCATCGCCGCTGGTGTGACTCTGGCCCGTATGGAAGCTGCAGGCCCTGCCGGACTGAGGGTCATCCGGGTCATGCCGAACACGCCGGCCTTGGTCGGGGCCAGTGCCTCGGCGTTCGCTGTAGGCTCTTCGGCGACGCGGGCCGATGCGCAAACCGTTCAACAATTTCTGGGGTCGGTCGGCATTGCTTTGGAGGTGAAGGAGAAGTTGCTCGATGCCGTGACCGGTGTCAGTGGCAGCGGCCCCGCCTACGGGTTTCTCATGATCGAAGCGTTGGCTGATGGCGGAGTGGCCGCAGGCTTGCCGCGCGATATTGCACAGCGTTTGGCGGCCCAGACCTTGTTGGGTGCGGCCAAGATGGTGTTGGAGACGGGCCAGCATCCCGGTGCCCTCAAAGACGCCGTCTGCAGCCCCGGCGGAACGACCATCGAGGCCATTCACGCTTTGGAGAAGGGTGGGGTGCGTGCGGCCCTGATCGGGGCTGTCCGAGTGGCCGCTGACAAAGCCAAGGCCATGGCCTAATTGCCAGCCATGAAAACCACACTCCCGCCGCCCCATCCGACACAGCTCCGAATCCTTTGGGGGACACTCACCGCAGTGGCCATTGCCGTCTTGTTGGGGCTGATCGTATGCGCGGTCTGGGGAGTGGGGCAGATTCTCAATGTCATGTCGCCAGTCCTATGGCCGCTGGCTTTGGCCGGGGTGCTGGCTTACTTGCTGGATCCTGTCGTGGATTTCATCGAGCGACGGGGTGTGGCGCGGGCTCGTGCCATCTCATTGGTTTTCGTGTCGGCATTGGTGCTCGTTGCGGGCTTATTCGCCAGCGTGGTTCCTCAGCTTTACCGAGAGACGCGGCAGTTTGCTGATCGGGTGCCAGAATACAGCCAGAAGTTTCAGCACCAGATGGAATCCTGGGCCACCAATCCGCCGGTTGTGGTGCGAAAGATCCTGGAGTTGCGGGCGAAGTCGGATCCGGCTGTGACGCCAATTGATCCGGTGGGGACCAATGTCGGCTCTGGAGCTGCCCCAATGGACCCGGAAACACGAGCCTCTCTCAAGGCGGCCTCCACTTGGTTGATGAACCTCTTGCCAGCCAGTGCTGTGTGGTTTTTAGGGCAGTTGGGCAAGGTGAGTGGGTGGTTGGGTCTCGTGGCCGGGTTGTTTCTGGTGCCGGTCTATGCGTTCTATTTCCTGCTCGAAAAACGAGGCATTGAGCGGGAGTGGACCGATTACCTGCCCGTGCGCGATTCGCAGTTCAAAGACGAGTTGGTTTTCATCCTGCGATCCATCAATGACTACCTGATCGTGTTTTTCCGCAGCCAATTGCTGGTGGCGATGTGCGACGGAGTTCTCTACACGTTCGGTTTTTTGGTCATTGGCCTACCCTACGCCTTCATCATCGGATTGATGGCGACGGTGCTCACTATGATCCCGTTCCTGGGGGCCATCACGACCTGCGTGGCCGCGTTGTTGGTCGGTTTCGCCAGTTCCGGTGATTGGATCCTGCCGGTCAAGGTGCTCGGGGTTTTTGCCCTGGTTCAATCGTTGGAGGGGTTGGTGATTTCACCGAAAATCATGGGGGATCGCGTAGGGTTGCATCCCTTGAGCATCATCATTGCGGTGATGGTGGGGACCACGTTGTTGGGCGGACTCTTGGGAGGCATTTTGGCCATTCCACTCACAGCGGCTTTGCGGGTGCTGATGTTCCGTTATGTCTGGAAGCACACGCCCAGGGATGAGGCGGGTTAGGTTGCCGACTGGGAAAACGTTTGAACGTCCGGTCGGGAAATTTGCTCTCAGGGTTGGTCCTGAGGCCGCCGGAACTTCGGTTGGCAAACCGCATCTCTCAAACCATACTGAACACAATGAATCATTGGGCGCTGTTAATTTTGGGTAGCCTTTGTCTGCAGTGGGTGGGGCTGGCCAAGGAATTGCGGCCTTCGACCCGCACCAACACCGCGGCACAGTCCACGGCCGCCCAAGCGGCAACGCCGGACACCGGGGTGCTGCCCTCCAAGTTCACAGATCCGAAGACCTTGGCTCCGGAGGAATCCAGCGGTGAAATCGCCCGTTTGGCAGCCCGAATGATCGAGCGTTCGCACTTTCTGCGTCGGGAGTTTGATGACCGTGTCTCGGAGCGTTTCTTTGAACGGTATCTGGAGTCCTTGGATCCCCAGAGGATGTATTTCACCCAAGCCGATTATGAGGAGTTCGCTGCGTATCGGCATCTCTTGGATGATTTGACGCTACGTCGTGGTGATACACGGCCTGCCTACGAAATCTTCAACCGGTATCTCCAGCACATCGACCAGCAATACGCGTTGGTTCAAGGGGCTCTGAAGACCGAAAAATTCAATTTTGAAGGCGACGTCAAGATGCTTCTGAACCGCAAGGATTCATCGCGTCCGAAAGACCTCACGGAATTGCAATCGGTTTGGCGTGACCGTCTGCGATTCGAGTACCTTTCGGAGAAGCTGAACCGAGATTTTGCGACGCTCGCCACGAATGTCTGGACCCAAATGACCACTGCGCCCGAGCCCGAGGCCGAGGCCGCCGATGGCACGAATTCAGTGCCGGCCGCGCCTCCGGCCAAGATGGTCACCAAACCCATCTTGTCGGGAGGCAAGAAGGTGGCAGAACTTTACGTGACCGGATTGGAAGATCGCCTCCACGCCAACTTGTCGACCAATCGGTCCGGGTTGGTGGCCAAGATGGCCGAATCAGGGAAGTTCAAGGGGCCCTCCGATTTGCGGAGTTACTTCGAGAGCAATCTTCAAGGCGATCGACACGACGAAATCGTGAAGACGCTCACCCGCCGGTATAACCGGGTCATGCGCAATCTCAAGCAGTTCGAGTCCAAAGAGGTGCTGCAGTGGTACTTGGATGCGCTGGCCCATTCCTACGATCCGCATACCAACTATTTCGGACCTCGTGAGGAAGAAGCCTTCAGCATGTCCATGACCCTCTCGTTCGTAGGCATCGGAGCCGTGCTCACGAGTGAAGACGGCTACGCCACCATCACCGAGATCAAGCCCGGTAGCCCTGCTGAAAAGAGCAAGATCCTCAAGTCGGGCGACAAGATCGTGGCCGTAGCCCAAGACAAGCAGGCTCCGGTCGACGTGATCGATGAAAAGCTCCAAAAAGTCGTGGAGCAAATTCGTGGGCCGAAGGGTTCCAAGGTGACCTTGACCTACATTCCTTCTGGAGCAGACCTGAGTACGCGCAAGACGGTGACCATCGTTCGCGACACCATTCCGCTCGAAGACCAAGAGGCCAAGGCCAAGCTGGTCCTGTTGCCGAATGCTTCCGGAAAGACCAACCGCATCGGGGTCATTGACCTTCCGGCCTTCTACAGCGGTGCCATCGGCGGTGGCGGTGCCACCAAGAGCCCGACAGCGGATGTCGCCAAGTTGCTGCGCAAGTTGATGGCTGAGGGGGTCGATGGGGTTGTTTTGGACTTGCGACGCAACGGCGGCGGGTCCTTGGAGGAGTGCGTGAGCCTGACCGGTTTGTTCATCAAGACCGGTCCGGTGGTTCAGGTGGTCAACGCACTGGGACAGCAGCGGATCCTCGAAGATGACGACTCTTCGGTGCTGTATGACGGCCCGCTGGTGGTGCTCACGAGTCGTTTCAGCGCCTCGGCTTCCGAGATTTTGGCTGGAGCTCTGCAAGATTATGGAAGAGCGGTGGTGGTGGGCGACAGTTCCACTCATGGCAAGGGCACCGTGCAGAACCTTCAGGGACTGGAGCCCTTTTATCGCGGCACCGGCAAACCGGGGCAGGTCAAGGTGACCATCAGCAAGTTCTTCCGCCCGTCCGGCTCATCGACACAACTCAAGGGTGTGGTTCCGGATGTGGTGCTTCCGAGTATCAACAATTTCGCCGACATCGGGGAGTCGGCACTGAGCAATGCACTGCCTTGGAACACCATCCCTCCGGTTCGTTTCGACAAGGTGGATCGCCTGACCCGTTCTCTGCCCGAGCTTCAACGGCGTTCCGGTGAACGGGTGGCCAAAGATCGTGATTACTCCTACATCGGTGAGGACATTGAACGGTTCAAGAAGCAGTTGGCTGACCGCACCGTTTCGCTGAACGAGAAAAAACGTCGGCAGGAAATGGATGCCGATCGGAACCGGGCGTCCGTCCGCAAATCCGAAATCAAGGCCCGCAATGAGACAGAGCCTCTGACGTACGAGATCACTCTCAAGAATGCGGTTCTGGCGGGACTGCCTGAACCCAAGACTGCCAAGCCCGTGGTGGCGGCGACGGCTCGTGATGCCCGTGCGCTCAAGGCGGGTGCGTCCAAGGATGCCGCGGCCGCAGAGCGGCGTCGCTTGCGTGAGGCGGGTTTGGAAGAGGGTGACAACGATGACGATGGCGTTGCAGCCGATGTGAATCTCAGGGAGGCCCAGCGCATCCTGATCGACCTGCTGGAGTTGTCCAATGCACGGCGTGCCCCTTCAGGAGTGACTGCGGCTGTTCAAGCCGATCGCTAAAAGACTGAAAACGAGTTAAGGTTTAGCCAGAATTTATGAGCATCAGAATCGCCTGCGTGGGAGTGGGACGCATGGGAGCCAACATGGCCCGTCGTCTGAAGGAATCAGGATTCCAAGTGACTGCGGTCCACGACCTGCGCCGGAAGCAGGCTCAGGCGCTGGCGGCTGAATTGGGTTGCGAGGCTCCTGCGCGATTGTCCGCCGTGACGGCTTTGGCCGACGTGATCATTACGGTGGTCACGGATGATGCGGCCATGGAGACGCTATTCGCCGTGAAGGGTGACAGCCTTCTCAAGGGGGCCAAGGGTCGCTTGTTCATCAACTGTGCAACGCTCAGCCCAGCCACCCATGTGCTCGTGGAAACCAGAGCTCAAGCGGTGGGAGCCGAGAGCGTGGAGGCTTGCATGGCGTCCAGCATCACGCAGGCCCGTCAGGGGACGCTGTACTTGATGACGGCGGGTCAAAAGGGGGCTTGCGACAAGGCAGAGCCCATTCTGGCCAAATTATCTGCTTCCCGTCGCTACATCGGTCCGGCCGGATCCGCGGCTCAGGTGAAAGCTCTGGTCAACATGGTGATGAACATCAACACCGCGGGATTGGCCGAGGGCTTGGGCTTGGGGGCCGCGCTGGGTTTGGATCTCACCATTCTTCGTGAGGTGTTTTCCCAAACGGGTGCCAATTCCCGGGTTCTGGAGACTGACGGTGAAGACATGCAAAAGCGCGACCATGCCTGCTATTTCAGCGCGGCTCACGCTGCCAAGGATTCTGGCATCGCAGTGAGCTTGGCCAAGAAAGCCAAGCTGAAGTTACCGTTGGCGCAGGCAGCTCTTGAACAATATTCCCGAATGGTTGCAGCAGGACTCGGGGAATTGGACAAGTCTGGCATCGCGGAGTTGACCTTCCCGGGTCGCGGTCCCAAGGCCAATAAGTCATCGAAGCAGGCTACGAAGGCTACGAAGGCTACGAAGGCTACGAAGGCTACGAAGGCTACGAAGGCCAATAAGATGCCCGCCAAAAAGCGGTAGACGTTCGGTCGAGTGGGCCATCGCCCGTTGCTTAGTCCAGAGCGACGGAGCGTCCGCGCGGAGCCGCGGAATACACCAGAAAGCGATCGAGCAAGAGCTGGACTCCGAAGTTGTTGACGCCGGATCCGAAGAAGACCGGCGTGAGTTTGCCGTTCAGAACTTGTTGGTGATCGAACTCGGAGCCCGCCATTTCAACCATCTCGATTTGCTCGCGGACGGAGGTGTAGGTGAGTTCGTCCAACTTCTCGCGGACCAAGGGATCGTCGAGGCCTGTCACATTGACGGGGGCCCGGTACATGCCGCCTACCACACGTTCAAAGAGGTGTACCTTTTTCTCGGCACGATCGTAGATGCCACGGAATTCTGGCCCGTTGCCCAGGGGCCAATTCATGGCGCAGGAGCGGATCCCGAGAACAGCTTCCAACTCATCCATCAACTGGATGGGGTCGCGGGATGGGCGGTCGAGCTTGTTGATGAATGTGAAGATAGGAACCCCGCGTCGGGCGCAGACCTCGAAGAGTTTGCGGGTTTGGGACTCCACGCCTTTACCGGCGTCGATGACCATGATCACCGCATCGACGGCGGTGAGGACGCGATAGGTGTCTTCCGAGAAATCCTTGTGTCCCGGCGTGTCCAGCAGGTTGATGCGGTATCCGGAGTATTCGAACTGCAGCACCGTGGAGCTGATGGAAATGCCGCGCTTCTTCTCGAGCTCCATCCAATCCGAGGTGGTGGCCCGCTGATTCTTCCGGGCTGTGACCGACCCAGCCAATTGGACGGCGCCGCCGTAGAGCAGGAGCTTTTCGGTGAGCGTGGTCTTACCGGCATCCGGGTGGGAGATGATCGCAAAGGTGCGGCGACGTTGGATTTCCTCCTGTAGGGTCACTGGGTTCCGGATGGGTTGAAAGGTTGGGTGGCTCAAGGAAAACGGCACCCCGGAGGGTGCCGTTCACGATTCTGGATCGGTCCCGATCAGGCCGCCTGAGGCGGGTTTTCCGGAGAAGGCGCCGTCTCGGCCACAGCATCAGCTGCGGCTTCTGACTCCGGAACCTCCTGAGCGAGCGATGCGGCGACATCCGTCGCGGAAACGGCTTCTGCGCTGGCCTCAGTGCTGGGTTCTGGGGCAGCGGCTTCAGCGGCGGCCGGTTGCTTGTCACCTTTCTTCGGAGCCTTCGGTGTCGGAGTCGGACGCGGGGCGGGTTTCTTGGCGGTCTCGAGCATGCCGCTGGCGAACTCGATCACATGCCCTTGATGGATCAACCAGTGAAGGTCGTTGAGGACCGTCTGTTGTTCCTGAGTCAACGGAGTCGGGGCCGGAGCCGCTCCACCTTCGACCGGAGCCTCGGTGGGCGCGGGGGTAGGAGCCAGCGTCTCCACCAAACGTTTTCGGTTGGTGCCGACGTTGGTGTTGACGTGCTCGATGATCTTCTTGGTCGTCTCGGACACCACACTGTTCTCGATATCGAGATAGTGCGGGCGAGCCACGGCCACGTGCACCACCGTCTTGTCGCGCTTGAAGAACTGCAACCCCATGGAAGCGAAGGTGTTGCTCAGCGCGGTGGCGATGCGGATCGGGAACCGCTTCTCCTTGTCGAGGGAGACGCGCAGCAGGGTTTGCAGCGCAGCGGGGAGCTTGGCGTCAGCCTTCGGTGTGAAGGTGTCCACCTGCTTGATGATCGAAGGTTGGTGCACTTCGGCGAAGTGCGCGCGGACTTCTTCCATGGACTGGAGCACCTTCGGCTCCGGCACGTTGAGGGCCGTGTACTCGAAGCGGAAGCTGACCGACTCGGTCCATTGCTTCACGATCGCCTCATCCTTCACGATCTTCACACGGCTCTTGTACATGTCGAAGTTCATCCGTGAGAACCGATCGGCATGGAGCTTGCGCAGCTTTTCCTGATATCCGTGGAAGTTCGGAGGCCCGAGGAGTTCGCCGGTCATCCCGCATTGGGCGACCAGGGTCCAGACGCCCTTCGGCGGATCACACGGCATCTTCTGGGTTTGGTAGAAGGTGTCGAAGTGAGCCTTCAGGGCGTGCTCGGAAGCGGCGGATTCGCTGAGCCACAGCGTGTCGTCGAGATTGCAGACGACCAAGGGTTGGACGGCGATGTCCCTCTTGGCGGCCTCATCGCGGCGCTTGATGACCTTGAAACCGACGTTGTACCGGTCGGGCTTCTGCATCACCAGTCCGGCCACCTCGAACAGGGGATAGGCACGGCCGCTGAGCTTGATCTGGCGGGCCAGGGAGCTGACGCCACCTTGCTCGGGCGTGAGGGTGAGCTCGACCGGGATGAGGGGTTCCGGACGGAAATCCGGACGACGGGGGCCACGGCCAGGACCGTCGCGCCGAGGTCCGCCCTTGGGATCCCAAGCGATGCCTGGAGCGCCATTAGACCCCCCTTGAGGGCGAGGTCCGCGGTCGCCGCCTGGGCCACCCTGTGGCCGGGGGCCACGGTCGCCACCCGGGCGAGGACCACCAAAGCCAGCGGGCCGGGGGCCACGATCGCCACCAGGGCGAGGACCACCAAAGCCACCGTCGCGCCGGGGAGGGCGATCACCGCGACCGAACCGTCGGTCGCCGCGTGATTCGCCTTCTGTGCCATCGTAGCGTGCGTACTTGTTTGGATCTGTCGGCGAGGTTGCCCAAGCCGGCTGAAACAATTTATCGAGGTCGAGGTTGATCTCCAGTGGTTCGCTCATATCAAAAAGACCGCATTCTAGCGGGTGTTCCCAAAACGGCTCGATACAATGCGACTCGCACCGTGTGAAAGCAAGCGCCGTTGTCCTGAGTGAAAGTTGGCACAGTCGAGGGGTTGGCTGTGCTACGAAAGCAGGGAAGTATGCTGGTGATTCGAGGGTGGTATTACCCTAGGTCAGCCCGCTTCATCGGGCGGAGCGATAGGATCGGCCGCCTCCATGGCCGGTTCTTCCGCTTCTTGCGCTGCCTCGCTCATCGGAGGTTCAGGGGGTGCCAATTCGACTTCGATTTCTCCGAAGTCTTCGCTCTGGATAACCTGCAAATGACGCAGTCGAGTTAGCTCCAGCATGGCGAGAAAAGTGACAACGACCTCGCTGCGGCTGCGCGCTTCGGCGAAGAGTTCGCTAAAGCGAAACCGGCCTTTCTCTTGGATGAGAATTCTTAATGAGGCCATCTTCTCCGATACGGTATACGGATCGGCTTGGATTTCACGGACGTCATCGCGTTCATTGAAACGCTTGAGGATGACGCTGACGGCCTGGATGAGGTCGAAGATCGAAACGGGTTCCCGGCGTTGCGGCTCAACATCGGGCAGAACCACGGGCGCCGAACGGTGCTCGTACACCTGATCCATCCGGGTTTCGAGTGACTGCAGTTCAGCCGCAGCGTCCTTGAATTTTTTGTACTCCACCAATCGGCGGATCAATTCGAAGCGGGGATCTTCTTCATCCTCTTCGCCGACTTGCGTGTCGGGTTTTTGGTCGGCAGGCAGGAGTTCCCGGCTCTTGATGTAGATGAGGGTGGCGGCCATCACTAGGAATTCGCCGGCAATCTCCAGGTCCAACTCCCGCATCTGGTCGATGTAGGCGACAAATTCCGAGGCGATCCGCGTGAGATTCACCTGATAGATGTCCACCTCCTGCTTCTTGACCAAGTGCAGTAACAGATCCAGTGGACCCTCGAAGACATCGAATTGCACCCGATACTCGTTCATGAGACCCAGGGGCAATTGCTTGTAGCGGGATAGGTCGAAGCCGGGGGCGGGCACCTCGATGGGCAGCGAGGGCGTTTCTGGATCAGGGGCAGTCATCTCGGAAATGGAGGAAAGGTGACGACGCAAGGCGACTCAACGGACGACCAACGACACATGTCTGTCGGCGGCCTTTTCACTCAGCCACGAACGCAGCAGGTCCACGATCCAAGCCGACCACTTTCGGCATTCAGGGCACCAGTGTTTGCGGCCAGTGATCACTTTTACGCAACCTCGGAGGCCTGAAAATTCCACGGTCTGAGGCTCGGATTCTAGGGCTGTGACCAACTGCGAGAGGAGGGCTTGTCGGAAGGCCAACTCTCCGAGCGTTGCCGACTCGATGGCGATGGCTCGAAGATCGCCGCGCCAGATGATTTGAGGCGGGAGGATTTCAACGCTCGCTGGAGCCGGGGCTTCAATGTTCGACACCTCGGCTGTGAGTCCCAGGCTGTTGAAGACCTTGGAAAGCGCTGAGGTGAATTCAGCGACGGTGACATGGCTTTTGCCGAGTTCGTCTTTGAAGTAATGAAGCACCCCAGCAGCCGCCTGCTTCATCCATTCGGGATCGACCTGATGAGCGGCGCTCCCGGCCAGTTCAAAAGTGAGGTGCTCGACCGAGCAGGGGATGTAGTGCCCTCCCTCCTGAGCCACCAACAAGAAGTCGTCACGCAGCGCGATCACGGTGAGCGCCTCCCTTTGGCCAGCGCTTCAGCTTCGGCGATCAATTCCAATTGTCGCTTGTCGTCGATGGGTAAGGAGCCCAAGCGCTCCACTTCGCTCACGAAATCGGTGGCTTCCTCAAAATTTCGGTAAATGCTGGCGAATCGGACATAAGCCACAGGGTCCAATTTGCGGAGTTCTCGCATCACCCGCTCTCCGACCGCTCGGGAAGTGGTTTCGCGGTCGAAGCCCTCCACCAACCCTTCCTGAATCCGTTCGACTGCGCCGGCGATGTCATCTTCGGAGACGGGGCGTTTCTGGCAGGCCTTCTGTAGGCTGGAGGTGATTTTTTCCTTGGAGAACACCTCGCGCCGGCCGTCTCGCTTCACGACCATCAAGGGGTCGTGTTCGATTTGTTCGTAGGTCGTGAAGCGGTGTTCGCACGCCAGACATTCACGGCGACGACGAATAGTCGCCCCCTCTTTGGAGGATCTGGAATCGATGACCTTGTCATCCTGACCGCCGCATTTGGGACAACGCATATTGGGAGGTAACTATCAATCGGCAGTGGCCTGAAGCGAGGTAAACCACTATCCGTTGTGTCGTCAAACCGTTTACAGGGAAACTTGCTCACATTCCCCGTTGTTACACGACGGACGGATTTTCCCGGAAGTTTCCAGCTCGAAGCGTCTTCCTCGCCCCTTCTTGAAGGCGAGACCTGACAACGGGATTCATTCCGGTAGCCTGTCCCCATGAACTATGCGTTGGTGCGAGCGCGCGGAGTTTCCAAGTCGTTTTGGGCGGGTGACCACAAGGTCCGGGTTTTGGACGGGGTCGACCTGACCGTGGCTGCCCAGGAAAGCCTGGCCATCGTCGGTCCCAGTGGATCCGGCAAGAGCACGCTTTTGAATTTGCTGGGGACCTTGGATCAGCCGGATCACGGGAATATCGTCATTGATGGCAAGAACTTGTCGTTGATGGATGGGGATGAGTTGGCTCGATTTCGCAATCGCAACATCGGCTTTGTTTTTCAATCCCACCATCTGCTGCCTCATCTGACGGTTCTGGAGAACATTCTGGTTCCAGTGCTGGCGCAGGCGTCCCGAGCGAGTGACGAACTGGTTCATCGGGCCAGGCAATTGCTTCAGCGAGTAGGTATGGAAAACCGGGAACAACACCTGCCCGGGCGGCTCTCAGGAGGTGAGCGGCAACGGGTCGCGGTGGTGCGTTCGTTGATCAATCAACCCCGGCTGATCTTGGCCGATGAGCCGACGGGAGCCCTAGATCGGGTTTCTGCCGGTGAAGTGGGGCGTTTGCTTTGCGAACTCAATCGTGAGCAGGGAATGACACTGATTGTGGTCACCCACTCGGAGGAACTGGCGCTGCGGATGGATCGGGTGATGTCCATGGAGAATGGGGCCCTGATTTAGTCTCGTAACGGCTGCGTCTTCACCCGCAAGAGAGTCGTGGATTGATCGTTATGGACCGCCAGCAAGTTCAGCAGCATGCCCCGCTGCTCGATCACGCCTCGTCTTGCGAAAGATTTCGATGCGCCGTCCCTTTCTTCCCAACGGAATCAATCCGGTTCAGGGTGTCTCTATGATTGAGCGACGGGATTGGAAACCCGAGGAAGTTCTCCGCCTGACACTCCGGGTGCTCATCGGCTTCGTCCTCTCCGGACTGCTTCAGTCGTTGGCGATGCACCAGAATTCGGCCGGTACTCAATCGGCGGACTCTTGGAAGGCCTTGGTGCTCGGGCAGGTTTGTTTCCACGGGACGGTTGTGGCCGCCATGGTGAGTTTTTTGAGGAACCAGGGACGGAGTTGGGATCAAGGGTTCGGGTTGTCGGCGGGTGGCAGTGTTCGTGCTGTGGGGATGGGGGTTTTGGGTGGCATGGCCTTTCTGCCGGCAGCTTATGGATTGCAGTGGGGCATCGGTACATGGCTCAAGACCTTGGGGGTGGAGTTGCCGGTGCAGACGGCTGTCGGTATCCTGACCGAAGCAGATATTTGGGGGCGGTCTGCGATTTTCCTGTCGGCCGCCTTCGGAGCCCCTTGGGTTGAAGAGTTGCTGTTCCGGGGGGTGGCTTACCCGTTTCTCCGGGATCTGGGCTGGCCTCGATTGGCCCTGTCGGGGACCGCCATCGCGTTTGGGTTGATCCATGCCAATCTCAGCGTCCTTGTTCCGCTGACCGCGTTTGGGTGTCTCTTGAGCCTGTTGTACCAGCACTCCGGGAATCTTCTCACACCCATCGCCGCGCACGTGACGTTCAACACGGCTCCCTTCGTCTTGCTGGCTTTGGATATCCGATTGGATCGGTAAAACGTCACCATGTCTTCGGGACTTCCGGCTCGACCGGCCGGGTGTCGACCGACACCGTTTCAGCCATGACGGGTTTGCCGCTCACGGAATTGAAGCAGGAACTGATCGAGACCGGCCGTGATTTCCATCGCCGCGGCTGGTCTTTGGGCACCAGCAGCAACTATAGCGTGGTGGCTTCGCGGGATCCCCTCCAATTGCTCATCACCGCCAGCGGTTTCGACAAAGGCCGCCTGAAGCCCGAGCAATTTGTCGTGGTGGACGGGCAAGGCCAGCGTCTGGATCCAGCCCACCCCAAACCTTCCGCCGAGACGCTATTGCACACGGTGTTGGCTCGAACGGTGGGGGCCGGTGCGGTGCTCCACACCCATTCGATTTGGGGTACTCTTTTGTCGGAAGCTCTTCAACCCGCGGGTCGACTCCGGATTGCCGGCTACGAGATGCTCAAGGGACTCTCCGGCGTGACTACCCATGCGACCGAGGTGTCCATCGCCGTGGTTCCCAACACACAAGACATTGCTGCTTTGGCGGTTTCGCTCGAGGCGCGTTTCGCTGCAGGCGATCCCGATCTCCGGCACGGTTTCCTGATGGCAGGGCATGGCCTCTACACGTGGGGGGCTGATCTGGCCGAGGCGCGGCGACACATCGAGGTGTTGGAGTTCCTGATGGAGGTGGTTGGAACTCGGCGGGGTTGGGGCAGTTGAGGGATGGCAGGTATTGTTGTCGAGCGTTGCCCGCTCGGGTTTTTCGGACTGTCCCTCGAGTCGGTTGGTTGAAACCGGATTGTTGCTGTTGCCCGCTTGTCGCCCCGCAGTAGCTTTGGGCATGGCGTTGCTGCGAATTCCCGATGAGGGACGGGTACTTTCCGATCCTGAGGCCATCCGGTCCCACCTGTCTCCCCACGGTATCTGGTATGAACAGTGGCCGGTGGCGGGTCGGGTGGATCGACAGGCCACTGCCGAGCAAATCCTGACCGCCTATGCGCCGGAAGTGGATCAGTTGAAGGCCCGGGGTGGCTACATCACAGCCGACGTCATCGATGTCACCGCCGATGTCCCCGGCCTTCAGGCCATGCTCGACAAGTTCAACAAGGAGCACACGCATGCCGAAGACGAGGTGCGTTTCATTGTCCGCGGCAGCGGGGTGTTCCATATCCATCCGAACCAGGGCCCCATTTTTGCCATCGAGGTGATGGCGGGCGACTTGATCAATGTGCCCGCTGGCACGCTTCATTGGTTTGATTTGTGCGCCGATCGGGACATCCGGGCCATCCGGCTGTTCCGGGAGAAGGCCGGTTGGACGCCCGTTTATAGCGGCAGCGATGTTGCGGTCGGTTACCAACCGCTTTGCTTTGGTCCGAGCTACCTGCCAGCCGGAACTCCGCGTGCGGCCACACTTCCGGAACTCTCGGCATGATCGAGTTTCGCGGCCGGCTGGTCTTGTTGGATATCGAGGGGACGGTTTCGCCGTTGGCCTTCGTCCATGACGTTTTGTTTCCTTATGCGCGACGCGAGGTCGGAGATTTCCTGATGCGTCATCAGGCGTCACCCGATGCGCTGAGTGCGCTGGAGCAAATCGCGCGTGATTCAGGGCTGGGTTCCAACGGTGAGGGGACTTCTACGAACCTCGCCTCGGATTCCGACCGAGCGGCTTGGGTGACGCGCATTCACGCGCTCATGGATGCCGACGCCAAGCAGACCGGGCTCAAGTGGCTGCAGGGATTGATCTGGGATGAGGGGTATCGATCGGGTGAGTTGAAGAGCGTGCTCTTCAGCGATGCCGTGGAATCCATCCAGCTCTGGCATCGGTCCGGCTTGCGGCTGCGCATCTATTCTTCAGGCAGCATCGCCGCACAACGACTGTTCTTCGCCTACAGCGATCGCGGCGATTGGACGGGTTGCTTGGAGGGGTACCACGACACCACCACTGGACCGAAACGCGCGGTGGCCAGTTATCGGGCCATTGCCGAGGCAGCAGGTCTGCCGGCCTCCGAGATCTTGTTCCTCAGCGATATCACCGAGGAATTGGACGCGGCACTCGAGGCGGGATGCCAGACGGCCTGGGTCGTGCGCCCGGGCAACAAACCCGGACAGACCGACCGACATCCCACCCTTCGGAGTTTTGCGGAGATTCAGCTCAGCTGAGCTTCCAGTTTCCGCGCATCGGCTGATCGAGGTAGGCGTTGGCCGCCTTGTCGCCGATGAAGGTCTCCTTTTTGGAATCGTAGCGCAGCACGCGGCCGGTTTGCAGGGCGATCTTGGCGAGATTCACCAAGGTGCAAGAGCGGTGACCGTTGACTTCGTTCAAGGCGAACTTGGAGCGGGTCTTCACCGCTTGGACGAAGTCGGTGACCATGGGTTCCGGATCCTTCAGGCTCTTGAGGGTCTGCTCGAAATTCGGGATGTCGGATTTCATGCCTTTGAAAATCTTGCCCTTGGAACCGGAGATGAAGGCGGCCTGCTTGTCCTTGTTGTCGCCGTCCAAGATGATCTCGGTGCCGTCTTTGTACTTCATCCGGATGGTGCGGAAGGTGCCGACGGCATCGGTATCCTGCACCGGGGCGTCGGACTCGATTTCCACCGGGCTCTCGTTGTCCTTGCCGAGGATGTACTGCACGGGGTCGAGGTAGTGCTGACCCATGTCGCCCAAGCCGCCTCCATCGTAGTCCCAGTATCCACGGAAGGTGCCGTGGACGCGGTGCGGATGGTAAGGCTTGTACGGTGCGGGCCCGAGCCAGAAGTCGTAATCGAGTTCATTCGGGACGGCCTGCGGCGTCAGGTCGGTGCGGCCGATCCAATAGAACTTCCAGTCGAAGCCGGTCGAGGCGTTGAGGGTGACCTTGAGCGGTCCGTCGCCCAGCATCCCGTGCATCACGGCCTTGCGGATGTCCTTCACCGGGACGCCCATGCCGTAGAAGTTGTCTTGGAAGCGGAACCAGGTGTTGAGGCGGAAGATGCGCTTGTGCTTCTTCACGGCGGCGACGACCGCCCGGCCTTCGGCGATGGTCCGGGTCATGGGCTTCTCGCACCAGATGTCCTTGCCCGCCTTGGCTGCGGCAATGGAGATGATGGCATGCCAGTGGGGCGGGGTGGGCACGTGGACGATGTCGATGTCCTTGCGAGCCAGCACCTCGCGGAAGTCTTTGTAGCCTTTACAATCGGGGCCGCCGGCCTTCACCGCCTGCGCCAAATGGTTGGAATCCACGTCGCACACCGCCAGCAGCTTGCAGGTGGTGTTGATGGAATTGACGTGCCCCATGCCCATGCCGCCGGTGCCGATCACGGCGCGGGTGAGGATTTCACTCGGGGGCGTGTGACCGGGGCCGCCGAGAACGTATCTCGGAACAATGGCCACGGTGGCCATCGCGGCGATGGAGTTGCGGAGGAAGCTCCGGCGTGTCAGCGGGTTGTGGGTGTTCATGATCGAGTCTGCGATGCGGGATGTGGAGTCGACGAATTGAAAACGCAATGGGGCGATCGGGTCACGCGAGGATTTCCCGGATCACTTCGCCTTTGACGTCGGTGAGCCGGATGTCGCGCCCGCCGAAGCGGTAGGTCAGTCGCTCGTGTTGGATTCCCAACTGGTGGAGGACCGTGGCGTGCAAGTCGTGCATTTCAAGGCGGTCCACCACCGACTTGTAACCCCACTCGTCGGTTTGACCGTAGGCCATGCCGCCTCGGATGCCGCCGCCGGCCAGCCACACGGAGAATCCGTACTCATTGTGGTCGCGACCGTCGTTTCCTTGAGCGAAGGGCGTACGGCCGAATTCACCGGCCCAGACGATCAGGGTCTCATCGAGAAGTCCGCGTTGCTTCAGGTCGATCAGCAACCCGGCGATGGGTTGGTCGACGGCGCGGGCGTTGTCGCCGTGGTTTTTCACCAGTCCGCCGTGGGCATCCCAGCGGCTGTAGCCATCGACCATCGGGATGGTGAGTTCGACGAAGCGCACCCCTCGCTCGACCATGCGCCGTGCCAGGATGCATTCGCGGGCGTAGGTGCGGGTGTGTTCGTAGGGAGCGTCGAGGCCGTACAACGCCCGGGTTGCGGCGGTCTCGTTGGAGATGTCCATCAACTCGGGGATGGTCACCTGCATCCTGGCGGCGAGCTCGTAGTTGCGAATGGCCGATTCCAGCGAGTCGACGGCACCCGCTTGTTCCAGGCCGTGTTCATTGAGCCGGCGAACGAGGCGCTGCTTGGTTTGTTGCAGTTGGGCTTGTTTTTCTGACGGAACCACGTTGGCCAAGGGAGTTCCTTGAGCATGGATCAGGGAACCCTGATGGGTGGCTGGCAGGAAACCGCTGCCGAAATTGTCGAGCCCGCCTGAGGGAATCTGACCGCCGTTGAGCACCACATAGCCCGGCAGGTTGTCATTGAGCGAACCCAACCCGTAGTTCACCCAGGCTCCCATGCTCGGGCGTCCTTGCAGGCCGATGCCGCTATGGAGGAAGTAGTTGGCGCTGGTGTGCTCCGGGAACGTGGAGGTCATTGACCGCAGCACGCAGAGGTCATCGGCCTGGCGGGCGATGTGTGGGAAGAGGTCGCTGATCCAAAGTCCGCTCTGCCCGTGCTGACGGAAGTTCCACGGCGACTTGAGCATCTTGCCGATGCTGTCGAACTGCGTCTTCTCGATCCGGCCCATCACCCGGTGCGCCTCTTGGCCGTGGTACTTTTCCAGCAGGGGTTTGTGATCGAAACTGTCCACCTGGGACACGGCTCCTTCCATGAACAGGAAGATCACGCTGCGGGCCTTGGCGGAAACATGGGGGCTGGGCAAGACACCGGTGGCAGGTCCGGCCGCTGCGGTCAGCAAGCCCGGCCGATCGGCTCGTGCCATCAAGGTTCCCAAGGCCAGCGTCCCGAATCCATTGGAGGCGCGGCGCAGGAGCTCTCGTCGACTCATGCGGACCCCGGGAGTCCCTGCGGATGACTGCGGATGGATCATGTTCAGGGGATGTAAATGAACTCGTTGGCATTGAGCAGCGCGTGGCAGAGATCAGTCCAGATTTCTGGTCCCGATGGATTTGCTGCGTGGAGGGCCTTCAATTCAGCGAGCGTGGCCACACACGACTCCGCTTCGGACGGCGTTGGAGGACGGTTGTAGGCTTGGTGGAACAAGGCCCGGATCCGCGTCGGTGCGTCTGCCTCCGGCCATTCTTTGAGGAGTCGTCGGGCCCAGGCCTCGGCCTGTTGGTGGAAGAACGGATCATTCATCACGGCCAGGGACTGCGCGGGCACATTGGTCACGTTGCGCCGCCCCACGGTGCTGAACGGAGTCGGGAAGTCGAAGGCCTGGAGGGTGGTCGGCAGGAAGTTGCGTCGAAGCGCGGTGTACAGGCTCCGGCGGCCGTTTCCGTCGAGAGGGCCACTCTGGTCGGGACGACCGCGGCCGATGACGAACTCGGTGAGATGCACCGGCACGGGCGAGCCTCCCAGCGCCGGATCGAAACGACCAGAAACGACCAAGAGCGCATCGTGGATGGCCTCGGCCTCCAGGCGACGCACCGGCATCCGGTGCCACCACTGATTGGCCGGATCGAGTTCCTGAACCCGGGCATCAGTATCCCGACTCCCCATGGCGTAGGTCTGGGTGAGGAGCAGACGGCGGATGAGCCGCTTGGTGGACCAACGATCCACATGGACGAACTGCCAGGCGAGGTGGTCGAGCAATTCCGGATGGGTGGGGCGTTCTCCGAGCGCACCGAAGTTGTCGACAGTACTCACGAGTCCGCGTCCGAAGAGGTGGTGCCAGACGCGATTGACCCAGACGCGGGCCACCAGCGGGTTGGAAGGGACGGCCAACTGACGCGCCAGTTCGAGGCGGCCGCTGGAATCGGTGGGTTGGATGGGCTTGGATCCACTGAAGACCGCCGGAAGACTCCGCGGGGCAAGGATGCCGGGTTTGAAGGGCTTGCCGCGCACGAGCACGTGCTCGTCGATGCCGGTGCCATCCATCCAAGCGACCGCCGTCCGCGATTGCCACACAACCTGTTGGGCCAACTCGTCCTGGCCTCGGATGAATCGTCGAGCGAGCTTGCGGTACTCAGCATCGGTGGCCAAACCGGAAAGCTGCGGGTGCCGGATCCACCAGTCGGCCCATCGGAGTGTCGCCGCAGTCGGTGTGTTCGTGCTCCGTCCCTCCAGCCAATCGCAGGCCTCCAGAGCCCGCTGTTGAAGGGCTTCAGCCAGATCCCGAACCGGGGTGTCCCGACGGGCGGCCGTAAACAAGGAAACTGGTTTCCAGATGGGAACCGTCTCCGATTCCACCACCTTCAGGATCTCCAAATCCCGGTCGCCATCGGGTCCGAACTCGATGTGGGTTCGATGCCCTGCGTAGGCTTCGAGTCCGTGGGATACCCAGCGGGGTTCCAGCGAATCTCCCGTGTCGAAGGTTTGGTTTAGCGCCCCGTGGAGCGGTCCCTCGACCATCAGGTGTGAATCCACAGCCGCGAAGACCTTGGCCCGTCCGCGGACGAGGTAATGGAGTTTGCCGGATTTCAGCGTGACGGTCGGGGTGCGGAGCATGCGGCCCGCGCGGGCGGCGGACCCGATGCGGCCTGAGTCATTCTCGTTTCCTGGAGTGTTGGCCAGGCGGTTCCAAAAGGCATCGCGGCGAGCGGCACCGTGATCGAGGATCCGGGTAATGGGTTGTGCCTCGCTGACGCCGGCCACCACGGATCCGGCTTCAAGCGGACCCGCTCCGAAGGCCTCGCCGTCGGCCTTCCAAGGCTGAACAGCAGGCCGCGTGTAATCGGCGATGACTCGCACTCCCAACGGCTCGGTGGCATCGGGTTCAACGCGGTTAGTCCGGGCTTCTGGTTGAACCAGCGGGTGTAGGAAGTGTTGGCTGTTGGTGGCTGCCAGCCCCAGTTCGCGGCCCCAGGCTTGCACCAAGGGTGAGACGTTGGGGCTAGGGTTTGCCAAGGCAGTCACGAGGGTCTCCGCCAAGCGTCCGGCAGCAGGTCGCATCGCTGCCCCGGCCCGGCGGACCAGCGGGGGCAATTGGCTTTCGCGAAGGTTCGCCAGTTGGCGGGCCATCCGCCGGTTGTTCTCCATGCCTTCGAAGCGGACCTGCCGGTAGCTGGAACTCAGGACGAAACCCGACAGCGCGTAATAGTCTTGGCTGCGGATGGGGTCGAATTTGTGGTCGTGGCAGCGGGCGCAGGCGACGGTCAGGCCGAGGAACGACTTGGTGAAGACATCGATCTTGTTGTCGATCCGGTCGCATTCGTCCTGACGGATATCGACGGGCGAATGCACTTCCTCGCCGAGGAATGCCCAACCGGTGCCCAAGACCGATTCATTGTGTTCGGTGCCCGGACGAAGGCGGGGAGGGGAGAGCAAGTCGCCAGCGAGGTGCTCTTGCAGGAAGCGGTCGTAGGGCACGTCTTCATTGAAGGCCCGCACGAGGTAGTCGCGATACTGCCAGGCGTTGGCGATGGCGTAGTCGGACTCGTGGCCGCGAGATTCCGCGTAGCGCATCAAGTCCATCCAGTGCCGGGCCCAGCGTTCACCGAAATGAGGCGAGGCCAGCAGTCGATCGACGGCCTGTTCGCGGGTTTCAGAGCCCGCAACGGAATTCTGCTTCAACGAATCCTCGGGCTGGGGCGGGAGCCCGGTCACGGCGAAGCTGGCCCGACGCAACCAGGCGGCGTCGTTGACAGGTTCCGCTGGTCGAAGCCATCGCTCTTCGAGGGGTTTGAGAATGAAGTGATCGACCGGGTCCTTGGCCCACTGAGTCCGGCGGATCGCGGGGATTTCCTGACGCTGCGGCGGTTCCCAAAGCCACGCCTGTGCTTTGCGGCGGCTTTCCAAATCGAAGCGTTCCTTGGCGGGTGATTCCGACGTCTCGCCGGCGGGCCATGGGGCTGCGGCTGCCACCCAGCGCTCGAGATCTTGCCGGGCCTGTCGGGAGAGTTGTGGGCGTTTGGGGGGCATCGCCGATTCGGTATCGGCGTGGTTCACGGCCCGGATGAGCAGGCTGGCTTCCGGCTTTCCGGGAACAATGGCCGGACCGCTATCCCCGCCCGCGATGAGGCCTGCGCGCGAGTCCATGCGAAGACCGCCCTGGAGTTTCTTGGCCGACGCGCTGTGGCACTCGTGGCAATGCTCCACCAGCACCGGCCGGATCCGCTGCTCGAAGAACTCGAGGCCGACCGCGGGATCAGCGGCGGGATTCTGGCCGAGGGCTGTCCCTGCAATGCAAGTGAACAAGGCGAGGCTCGTGAGCAGTTTCATCGCGTGAATGAGAGGTTAGGGATGGAGCATTATGGTGGGGAGGTCTTTCTCGAGGTCGAAATGTGGGTGTGCCGAGGTAATTTTTGCCTTGGGCCCGAAGGCTCGAGGTTGGAGTGTCTGGACATATTCCCATGAATGCTCATCGCTCACTCCATCGCTCCTGTGCCGCCTGGATCTTCGTCTTCGCGGCCGCTTCCACCGGACTGGCCGAAGACAAAGCGGCCTCGTCGATCCGGCACTCCTACCTCGTGATGGGCGGTAAGACGGCCATCATCGGTGAGGACGGTGTGGCGCGTTGGGAATATCGTGGCGGAACTCGGGACGGCTTCGTGCTCCCCAATGGCAATGCCGTGTTGGCCTGGTCGGATCGGGTCGAAGAAGTCACTCCGGCCAAGCAGGTGGTTTTCTCGTACACCCGCAATCCGGAGAATGCCGAGATCGGCACCGTGCAGCGCTTGTACAACGGCAACACGCTGGTCACCGAGTTGGGCAAGCGCCCTCGATTGCTGGAGGTGGATGCTCGGGGAGCAATCGTTCAGGAGACTCCCCTCAAGCCCGAGACCGAAAACGCCCACATGCAAACCCGCATGGCGCGGCAACTGAAGAATGGCAACTACCTCGTGCCTCACCTGCTGGCCTTCGCCGTCAAGGAGTACACCCTAGAGGGACAGGTCGTCGCCACGCTGCGGACCGACTTGGCCGAACTGGGAGGCCGTCCGGCCGAGAACTGGCCGTTCACCGCCATCCGGTTGGACAATGGCAACACCCTCGTTTCGCTGACCCACGGCAACAAGGTCGTCGAATTTACCCAGTCGGGTGCGATCGCCTGGAAGGTCACCAATGACGATGTCGGTGGACTGTTCAAAGACCCCTGCGGATCTCAGCGCCTGGCCAACGGCAACACGGTGGTCGGCAGCCATGCGGCCAATCAGGGAGTCTCCATGGTGGAAGTGAACCGCGACCGCAAGATCGTGTGGACCAGCGACCACCCGCTGGCGGCCGGTGTCCACCATTTCCAGATCTTGACGACCAACGGGCGTCAGGAACCGGGCGCGCCCATGAAGTGAGTCACCGTGCTCAGACGCTCGTGGCGGGCTTCAATTTGGCCTGCACGTCGCTGTTTTCGCCTCGTCTTGCGAACGAACCAACCGTGCAAGCACTTCGCGCCTGATGAAATGGTTCGGGTTCAGAGCCTGTCTGAAAACTCAGAGGGGTCCTGCGGCGAGGGAATTTGGCGGTGGCCAAGGCGGCGAGGCCGGAGCATCCCCGAAGAGGGCTGCAACGGCCGAGTCAACGCGGGCCACCGGCAAAAGACCCGCCGCCCGAAGGGTTTTCTTAGAAACAGCCCGCTGTCTTCGTTGGTCGTCGGTCACAGACCCATCCGGGTATGCTCCCTCCTCGCGCCTCGCCATCGAGCCGTTTCTAAGAAAACAGGGCCCCTCTGAGTTTTCAGACAGGCTCTCAGCGAGTGCCGGAACTTCGAGTGATTCGAACCTCCGGGCGATAGTCGACCCGAACCAGTAGGTCGCCTCGACCTCCGCGCGTCTTGGGCAAGCCTTCGCCGGGAATCCGGACTTCCTCGCCCCGCCCAATTCCGGGCGGAATGGTGACTCTCAGGGAACTGTTGAGGCCGCGGACGTTTTCGGATCCGCCCTTGGCTGCCCGATCCGAACTGATCCGCAGGTCGCATCGGAGGTCAGAGCCTCGCACCTTGAACCGTGGATCCGGACGGGCTTTGACCCGGACCGTCACGAGGCCGCCGTGGAAATAACCTTCGCGGGCAATGCGAAAACGGTCGCCGGGCGCCGTCTTGGGCGGGATTTCGAGGGAGTAAGTCTCAGCCCCATCCGGATTGGCAGGATCTTGTACTCGGACATCCAATCGGGTGCCGCGGAGAAAGTCGTCGAGCCGCAGGTGGACGTCTTGGGCCAGGTTCTTCTGGATGCGGGAAGGCCTTACCGGGCGGGCCGAACTCTCTGCGGAGGCGCATTGCCGATCGTAGGCGGCTCGTCGATTGGGATCACCGAGGACCTCATGAGCTGCGTTGAGAGCTTGGGTTTGTTCAATGGAATCCACCGAACCGCCGTTAAGGTCCGGGTGGTGTTGTTTGGCCAGCAGCCGGTAGGCAATCCGGATCTGCTCGTCGGTGCAGCGGCGGTGGAGGCCCAGCGTCGCGTAATGGTTGGGAAGGGGCGTCTGCAACGGTCGGTGTCGTGGTAGGAGGCCCGTCCGCCGCCGAGCGCGCGGACGGGGCCCAACGGACAAATCCTTACTTTTTCTTGCCGGTATTCGCCGCCTTGGCGGCAACTTGGGCTTTTTTCTTCTGGTCAGCGGAGCTGGCCTTCGCCTGTTTCTGGCCGGTCTTCTTCTGGTTGTCCTTCGGGGAGCGGTCGCCCATGTGATTGATGGATTAGGAGTTTGGCTGCATCCGCGGGATGGAAGTTTCCCCGCTGGATTGCGCAGTCTGCGCTCTCCAGCGCTCGGTGTCACGCTGCACTCTGCTCAGGCGCTGAACTCTGACCCAGAGGTCGGGCCAGAGTTTTTCAGACCGAACTGCATTCCGATTTCTGGGTGTCATGAGTGACTTTCATTGGGCTTTTCCGGAATTCCGTCGCCAGAGCCTCTTCGGGACGATGCAATCACCGGCCTGCGGAGTGTGACGGAACCAAACAGCCCAGTATTCCTGGATCGGACTATTGCGCCATCATCCAACGCGCCTCCCCAAATCACATCATGGCCAACATTCATCTCATCGGCGGCGAAAAGGGCGGGGTCGGCAAGTCCGTGGTCGCACGGGTTCTCGCCCAGTACTTCATCGACCGAAATCTCCCGTTCATTGGATTCGATACCGATCGCTCCCACGGATCTCTCCTGCGCTTCTACACGCCATTTGCCTCCCCCGTTGTGGTGGATCGTTACGAGAGTCTCGACTTGATCATCGAAGCCGCCATCGAGAACCCAGAGAAGCGCATCCTGGTGGATCTCGCTGCCCAGACCCACGACGCTTTGGTGCGCTGGATGGACGAGTCGGGAGTTCTGGAGATGGCCAGCGAAGGAGGCTACACGATGAACTACTGGCACGTCATGGATTCCGGCAAAGACTCGGTGGACTTGTTGCGCAAGCGTCTGGATAGCTTCGGGCCTCGATTGCGACACGTCCTGGTGTTGAACCAATTGCGTGGCGAGAATTTCGAGTTGCTGGAGCAGTCTGGACTCCGTGAGCCGGCCCTGGCTCTGGGGGCGAAGATCATTCCGCTCAAGCGGTTGCACGAAACCGTCATCAACAAGATCGACGCCGGGAACACCAACTTCTGGTCGGCACGCAACCGCTCCGAAAACGATCCCAATGGCCTCGGTATTTTGGAGCGCCAGCGGGTGAAAATGTGGCTCAACCACGCCTACGAGCAGATCGACTCGGTGGGCGTGTGAGTCTTTGAGGTTTATGCGGCGTCGGATCCGCCTCTGCTCCTGCTCAGTTCTGGGCCGTCTGACGGACTGGAGTCACGGGCACGGGATAGAAAATGGCCTGAAGGCTTCCGGAGGCGGGATCGAAGACGCGGATGATGCCTTCGAAACCGGCGGTGTAGAGGCGCTTGCCATCGGGTGAGAATTTCAGGGCGAACACCGAACCCGCATGGCCGGACAGGGTCGTCTTTTTCTTTCCGGATGCCGTTTCATAAACCCGGACTTCGCTGCCGGTGTTGCCGGCGGCCAGAAGAGATCCGTCAGCGCTGAAGGCCACCGATTGCACCGGCCCGGGTTGGCGTTCAAACTCGCGCACCAGATTCACGTCGTTGTTTCCGGAAGTCCGGTCTTGGTTTTCCTTGGCCTTATAAACACGGAGGCCGCCCTCGGCCCCCCCGTAGGCGGCCCAATCTTCGCGAGGGTGCCGCACCATGCAGTGGATGGGTTCGAGCAACTTGTTCACGTCGTCGATGAACTGACCATTGGTGGCGTCGATGAGTTTCATCGCCCGGTCCCGACTGGCGCTCAAGAGGCGGGTGCCATCGGCGACCCAAGTGGTTCGGAACACCCAGTCGCCGTGGTTGTCGAACTTCACCAATTCCTTGCCGTCCGAGATGCGGGTGACCCGAACACTCTTGTCCGCTCCGCCGGTGGCGATACGGGTGCCATCAGGCGACCAGGAGAGACCGAAGAGGGAATCCGTGGTTAGGCGAAGCGCCTGGGTTTCCTTGGCATCGGAGACATTCCAGACCTGGACCTCGCCGAATCGCGCCGGAGCGCCGCCGCTCACACCCAGCGATTTTCCATCCGGGGAGAACGCCACGGATTCGATGCGTGGGGATTCTCCCAGAAGGCGAGAGGTCAACTCCAAGGACACTGTATCGATGAGCAGAACCTCATGGTAACCAGCCACTGCCAATCGAGAACCATCCGGGGAGACATCCAGGGCGCTGATGACCGGCGGCAGTGCGTAGGTGGGCGGTTCCTTGAGGCGGGTGGAATAGGCGTCAGCCGGGGTATCATCCTTGGCTCCTTCCTGAATCCACCGGGTGATCAGCGCCACCTCTTTCGCCGACAGCGCCTCACCCTCCTTGGGCATGTCCGGTTCCTTGCCGGAGATGGAGGTGATGAGCAGCGATTTGGCCGGATCCCCCGCCGCCAAATTGGGCCCGTGTTTGCCAGGCTTCATGAGGCCGGCAAAGGTGGAGGTGTCGACCTCGCCCTTGAGCTTGTTGGGATTGTGGCAACCGTTGCAGGAACGCTTGAAGATGGGGGTCACATCGCGCCACCAGGAAACGGGTGTTTCGGCCGCGATCAGATGGCTGGAGGCCACCAAGCCCAAAGCCAGAGAACGGGTGATGGAGGCGCGGTTGAGCACGGAAAGTGGAGAGGATTTCATGGCTTGGGCTTTTCGGCGGCAGGCTTGGCGGCCGGTTTGTTGGTCGCAACGGAGGGTTCGGATTCGGGCGCGGCGAGAGTGAGATGGATGGGTTGGGTTTTCTGGCGCCAAACGCGGTCTTGGTGGGTGGCGCTGGCCACAACCCGGAACTGATGTTCTTTGCCCGTTTCCGCCTGCTGGGAAACCTTCAATTGAATGGTGGCTTCGGTCTTGTTGGTGAGAATGGGCAACACCTTGGCCTGTACCCCTTTGGGCAGATCCTCCAGACGTAACTCGATTTCGCCATTCAATCCGCGTCGGTCGACCTTGACGACGAACTGGGTTTGATTCGCCTCGGATTGGGTGCCATCTGGCAGAGCCACGGCCGACAAGCGGACCGGGTCGGTGCGGAAGAAGGGCGATCCCGGCAGCATGGCCGTCAGGAACATCGGGATGGGTTGCACGGTCAGCGGTACGGGCGCCGTGGCGTGGGTGGAGACGGTGTGTCCCTTCACCGAAGCCTCGGCCCGGACCATGACCGGCCGGACTCCCGCCTCGCCGTTTTGGGAAACTTGCAGGGAGAGTCGGGTGCGGGATTGACCGGCGGGAAGCGTGACTGCGGGGATGGAAACGCCCGGCAAGTCTTCGGCCAGAATTCGGATCTCCCCATCGAAGTTGTCTCGGCGGTTGATCCGGACTTCTAAGGTGGTGCTGGTATTTTGTTCGGCCATCACGCTGGCCGGCGCAACGCTCAGTTCAAACGGCACCGCCGGGAGAACGGTGATCCAAGCCATCTCGGAGAATGGGACGGAACGGGTGAGCGGCTTTCCGTTGTGGTCGCCAACCCCATTGGCCCTGAGGGCCGTGTAACCCAGCGGAGCATCCGCATTGGCGGAGATCACCCACCATCCGATTGAGGTGCCGGGGCCGAGCACCAGTGGTGGAGCCCAGACGCCCGGCGGGAGCCCCTCGGGCTCGACACGGACCAAGCCGTCGAATCCGTTGCGTCGATCCACCTCACACCGGACGGCCACTGAACCG
>Ga0255100_1000212_pt1 | contig 26544 bp, 25 predicted proteins | sample Colum_Colum_RepB_2_FD_188449 | JGI IMG/M metagenome (GOLD analysis project Ga0255100, IMG submission 188449) | Freshwater microbial communities from Columbia River, Oregon, United States - Colum_Colum_RepB_8d | ecosystem: Environmental > Aquatic > Freshwater > River | place: USA: Oregon...
CTGGCTCAGTCCAACTGGCCGACCCGAGTGATCCGGATCGTCAATCCCTATCCGGCCGGGGGCGTGGTGGATATCCTGGCGCGCCTCCTTGCAGGCAAAGTCGGAGCATCGCTCGGGGGCAACATCGTCGTGGAGGCGAGGCCGGGCGGGGGTAGCACCATCGGCACGGACTTTGTGGCCGCCGCGCCCGCGGATGGCTATACCTGGTTGATTGCAACGACCAGCAATGCGGCCAACATGGCTTTGATGCCGAACATTCGCCACGATCTCCTCAAGGAGTTCGCCCCGGTAGCCCAGTTCGCCTACACGCCGAACTATCTTGTTGTGCCGGCATCCTTGCCGGTCTCCACCCTCCAGGAGTATGTGGCGCTGGCCAAGAAGAATCCCGGAAAGCTCAACTATGGAAGTGGAGGGATCGGCTCAACGCCTTTCCTGGGGTTCGAATTGTTCAAGCACATTGCAGGAATCGATGTGGTCGCGGTTCATTACAAAGGCTCGCCCCCGCAGATTCCTGATCTTCTCTCCGGGCAGCTTTCTGCTGCCTATCTGTCAGCCGCACTCACCCTGTCACAGGCCAAGAGCGGGCGACTCAAAATCCTCGCCGTGGCCGATGACAAGCGCAGCAAGGATTTCCCGGAGGTGCCTACCCTCGCTGAGGCTGGCTATGGAAACGCAGCGGTCTCTCCATGGTTTGCAGTGATGGTTCGGGCCACGACCCCTCAAGGCATCCGTGACCGCATCGAGCTTGAAGTGCAAAAGGCAGTTGCATCGCCCGATCTGGTGGCGACCCTCGAGGCTCAGGGAGCGGTCCCTGAATTTCGAGGCAGTTCGGCCTTGCAACTCAAGATCGAGCGAGAGATCGATGGCTGGCGCGCCTTGGTGAACGCCACTGGCATCAAGGCGGAGTAAAGCAGGCCCGTCATCAAACAGTGCCCAGCTGCATCTCCAGCCGCCGAACCATCGCCTGGAGCGGCGGGCCGACGGTGTCCTGAAACTGCTGCAACGACATCTGCTCGACAGGTACCGCGCAATTGAACGCCAGCGGCGCTTCGGAATCGATTGCGCGCATGGGCACCGCCAAGGCGAGATAGCCTGGCCGATGTTCCCCATCGGAGACACAAAAGCCGCGCTCGATGACGCTGCGACGCGCCTGCTTCAGGCGTTGCGGAAACCCCTGAAACCCCGCAGGGTCGACCAGCGCCGCGCGGTTCAGCAACGCAGTTCTTTGCGATTCGTCGATCGCCAGAAGCAATGCACGCCCCATGGCGCTGCGCAGCAGATTGCGGGGTGCGCCGATATCGGGTCGGGTCGCGCTGCTCTCGTCATGTCGAACCGATTCGACGAACACAACACCCAGCTGGTGCAGGGTGCCGAGATTGACGTTCACCCTGAACCGCCTGGCGAGTTCGTACATGGCAGGTCGTGCGAGCTGGCGAATCCGCATACTGGTCAGCAGGGGATACCCCAGCGAGACCACCCCCCAGGCCAACTGATACTTGCCTTGGCTGTTTCGGTACAGGTAACCCAGCTCCACCAGAATGCAGGTCAGCCGGGAGACCGTCGATTTCGGCAGCCCCGTGGCTCTGACAATCTCGCTGTTGCCCATCACCGGCTTCTCAGGCGAGAAGCAGGTGAGCACTTCAAACGCGCGCGAGATCGCCATGCCCCAGGCGCGTTCGGAGCGAACGGGCGAGCTTTGAGGTGTTGTCACACTCGGGTCGGGGCGATTCCTCGTGGCCATGCGAGCGCGCTTGGCGGCCTACGCCGCGGTCAGTTAGGGCCGAGCACGCAACTAGACGAAATACTGGGCCTCAAACACAAAATTTCCGACGGGCTCTAGAGTCCGCAGTCATGCCGACACTTCGACGTAATCCACCCGACTTTCGGGCTGCGGTACGGGTAACCCGTCTTCACGCAGGCCTTCAATATGGAAGGCAATCGCTGATCGGATCTCTTCTTCAGCTTCCAGTTCCGTACTCCCGGTAGCCACGCAACCGGGTAAGTCAGGCACGTACGCTGAAAAGTTTTGTCCGGCTCGTTCAATAACAATCGCGTATCGCATCGTCACCTCAGTCTTTCAGCCCAGCTTGTTTCAAAATGCTGTTAAGCGTTCCAGGTGCCAAATCATCGCTGGGTTTACCAGCGACTGTGACCCTGCCAGGTTTACTTGGGTGCTTGAACTGCCGATGGCTACCGCGGGTAGCCACTAGATACCATCCGTCGACTTCTAGTCTTCGAAGGATCGCTAGGACTTTCACAAACGAACTAGACGTTTAAAAGTCAACAAAGATGGTGGCCAAGGGCGGAATCGAACCACCGACACGCGGATTTTCAGTCCGCTGCTCTACCAACTGAGCTACTTGGCCAGGCTGTGTCACACAGCCGCGGTCAGGCGACCGCAGAGCCGGTGAGTCTACCCCAAGGCGGGGCAGGCCACAAACCGGCCTGACCCGCTTGTCCGTGATCTTCAAGCCCCTCCCTATAATCTCCCCATGAATCTGCCTTTTGCGCTGCCCCCCTCCAATGCCCCGCGTCATGTGGATGCCGCCGTGGTGGGTCGGGGCGCGGTGGGTGCGGCCGCCGCGCTCGGCCTGGCGCAGGCGGGTCTCAAGGTGGCCCTGATCGGTCCTTCAACGCCTCATTCAACCGACACCTCCTGGGATCCGCGCGTCTTTGCGCTGTCGCCCGCCAGCCGTGCCCTGCTTGAGTCCTTGCGCCTGTGGGATGCCCTCGATGCCTCGCGCGTGGCCCCGGTGTACGACATGCGGGTGCACGCAGGGGCCGGTGCCACTGCGCCGCAGTTGCACCTCGATGCCTATCGGGGTCAGGTGCCGGCGCTGGCCTGGATCATCGAGAACCGCAATCTTCAGGGCACGCTCGATGCCGCTCTGCGCTATTCCCCCGTGCAGCTTCTCGATGAGCGGGTCTCGGGCCTGGAGATCACCGCGTCCGGCCCGGCGGGCCGCGCGCGCTTGAGTTTTGAGTCGGGCACGAGCCTGTCCGCCCGCTTTGTGGTGGCAGCCGATGGCATTGACTCCTCCCTGCGCGCCCTGGCCGGTATTCAGGCGCGTCTGACCGACTACGAGCAGACCGCGCTGGTAGCCAACTTTGATTGCAGCCTGCCGCATGCCGATACCGCCTGGCAATGGATGGATGAGTCGCTCGGCGTGCTGGCCCTGCTGCCTCTGCCGGCTGGCGTGCAGCCCGGCCGTGTGAGCATCGTGTGGTCGGCCCCTAAGACTTTGGCTGAAGAGCTCCTCGCCCTCTCGCCCGAGGCCCTGGCCGAGCGCGTGTCGCAGGTCACCCATGCAGCGCTTGGCACGCTCACGCCCATCAGTCCGGTGCGCTCCTTTGCCTTGCGCGGGGTGCGCGTGCCGCGCCTGATCGGTGATCGTCTGGTGCTGGTGGGCGATGCCGCACATGCGGTGCATCCGCTGGCAGGGCAGGGCATGAACCTGGGCTTTGGGGATGTGGCCGAGCTCCTGAAAGTAGTGCGCGGCCGCGAGCCCATTCGTGACTGGGGCGACCCCCTTCTTTGGCGTCGCTATGAGCGGGCGCGCCGCGGCGCGGTCGATACCCTGCAGGATGTGATCGATGGCCTGCACCGGCTCTTCGGCCCCGTGCCAGCACCGCTCGCATGGATGCGCGACCTGGGCTGGCGCGCGGTGGCTGCATCGGGCTGGGCGCGGCGCCAGCTGGTGGCGCAGGCCGTGCGATGATGAACAAGCAAAGGCCTGGCCTGACTGGAATACTCATGAATCGATCAAATGTTGTTGTTTTTGTCCTGCTCATGGCTCTGGGTCTCGGCGCATTTACGGCTCAGGCCCAGACCGGCACGTCCACGGTGCCCGGTGCTTCCAGCGGTTCAGCGGGCGCGGCCAGTACCAGCACCGGCGCCGCAGGCGACCCCACCCCAGCCATTCGCGCCGCCGTCGAAACCTGGCTTCAGGGCCGCTACAAGGTCGATGGCGTTCGACGCACGCCGGTGGCAGGTCTGTGGGAAGTGCAGATCGGCACCGATCTCATCTATGTCGATGACAAGGCCCAGCATGCGCTGGTGGAAGGCCAGCTCGTGGAGCTGCGCACCAACCGCAATCTCACCCAGGAGCGCATCGAGGCGCTGAGCGCGGTCGACTTCAAGGACCTGCCCTTGAACATCGCCATTCGCCAGGTGATCGGCAAGGGCACTCGCAAGGTGGCGGTCTTTGAGGATGCCAACTGCGGGCACTGCCGCAACCTGCGTCGCGAGCTGCTCAACCTCACCGACGTCACGATCTACACCTACACCGTGCCCATCCTGGCCTCGGATTCCGAGGTCAAGGCTCGCCAGGCCTGGTGTGCCTCCGACAAGGTCAAGGCCTGGAACGAGCTCATGCTCAATGGCAAGGTGCCCGACAACAAAGGCACCTGCGACAACCCGGTGGCCAAGGTGAGCGAGCTCGCCCGCAAGCTGCGCGTGACCGCCACGCCCACGATGATCTTTGCCAATGGCAAGCGCCAGACGGGCGGTGTACCCGCGCCACGCCTGAAGCAGCTCATCGATGAGAACGGCCGCGAAGGCTGAGGAGACGTCCATGTTTGACGGACAACGTCTGAGCCTGGCTCGCATCGAGCCGGGCATTGCGCTCATGCGCATGATCAACAACGCCGGTGGCTTTCTCGACGACGCGAGCGAGACCGAGCTCGCCTGCGCACTCGATCTCATCGATGCGGCCACCGACCTGCGCGCCGTGGTGATCACCGGGGCGGCAGCCGATGTCTTTGTGCGTCACTACGATGTGCAGGTGCTTGAGGAGCGCGGCCGGCAACTCGCCGCCCGGGGCTTGAGTTTTTCACTGGAGCGCAAGGTGCCCGAGTCGGCCTATCTGCGCTGCCTGCGGCGTATCACCGAGAGCCGTCTGCCCTATGTGGCCGCCATCAATGGGGTGGCCATGGGAGGCGGCTTTGAGCTGGCCCTGGCCTGCGACCTGCGCATTGCGCAATCCGGCGACTATCCGATCGGCCTGCCCGAAGTGAACATCGGTCTGCTGCCCGGCGCGGGTGGCACTCAGCGCCTCACGCGGCTGGTGGGGCAGGCTGTGGCCATGCGCTCGCTGCTGCTGGGTCGCACCTGGGGCCCTGAGCAGGCGGCCGCCCAGGGTCTGGTGGATGAATGCGTGCAAGGCCCGGCCCTGGATCGGGCGCTGAGCCTGGCGCGCGAACTCGCCGCGCTGCCGGCGCTTGCCGTGGGCCACATCAAGCATCTGGTTCGGGCCGCGGCAAGCCAGGGTCTGGCTGAGGGCATGGCCGCCGAGCGCACGCTCTTCTGTGACCTCATGGTGAGCGAGGCATCCATTGCGCGCATGCACGAGATGAACGTCGGGCAGCGCAAGATCACCGGTTGATCAGCGCGGCACCAGCATCCACATCCGGCCGTCGGCCTTCATGCGGCCGGCCACATCACCGGCCGCTTCGCCAAAGCCCCAGAACACATCGGCGCGCACCGCGCCGATGATCGCGCCGCCCACATCCTGCGCCACCATCAGCCGCTCCAGGGGGGCGTTGCGCATCGGCTCGCGCGTGCTGAGCCACACCAGGCTGCCCAGCGGCACATGGCGGCGGTCGACCGCAATCGAGCGCAAGGCGGTCAGGGGCACGCCCATGGCGCCGGGCGGGCCCGCCTGCGCATCCGCCGGTGCGGGCAGTTCCCGAAAGAACACCTGGCTCGGATTGGTGTGCATCAGCTCGCGAGCCTGCGCCGGATTGGCTCTGAGCCAGGCCCGGATGCCCGGTGCACTGACATCCTGCGAGGCCATCAGGCCGCGATCGATCAGGGTGCGCCCAATGGCCCGAAACGGATGACCATTCTGGTTGGCATAGCCAATGCGCACCACCTGGCCATCGGGCAGTTGCACCCGGCCCGAGCCCTGAATCTCCAGAAAGAAAGCATCCACCGGATCATCGGCCCAGAGCAGCACATCGGCGGCCGGCAGCCCGCTGCGTTCGATTTCGGCCCGATCGGCATAGGGCACCACCCGATCGCCCTGCAGCCGCCCACGCAGGCGCATGCCCGACAGGCGCGGCTCGATCGAGGCCAGCTCGATCGTGATCAGATCGCGCGGCGGCGCATAGATCGGCACCTGACTGCTTGAGCGGCGCTGACGGCTGCCCCGGATCAGGGGCTCGTAATAGCCGGTCACGAGCCCGCGCGGGCTGCTCCCGGCCTCGCCGAGTTCACGCGCCACAAACCGGCGCTCGAGCCAGGCGCGCAGGGCAGGGGGCGAGCCCACCGGCAGGGCTGCGAATTCCGCACACAGCACAGGCCAGGGCCCCGGCGGATTGCGCATCGCGCACTGCCGGCTGATGCCGCGATCCAGATCCGTGAGGTCATCCTGCAACCAGCCGGGCAGGGCGCTCAGCGCCATGGCCGGGCCGAGCGGGGTGGTCGCGGCCGATCCTCCTGCAGCAGACTGGGAACCCGCCTGCGTTGCCGCTTGGGGGGCGGGTCCGGGAGTTTGCGCTTGCCCGGTCGTCGACGGCACCGGCCCTGCCGCAGGGCGTGCAGGTTTGACAGGTGCCGCCCCGCGAGGCGCACCACAGGCGGTCAGCAGGGCGGTGCATGCGATCATCGCAACCCATGAGCACGCAACAGACAGGGTGGTCTTCAGCATGTGGGTGATTTACCTCGAGGCAGGCGCGGTACTCGCGCTCGTGATCTTCATCGTCTGGTGGACGATGCGGGGCAAGAAGTAGCGGCGGCTTTTGCGCTCAATGCAGGGTGCGCCCGGGCGGATGGCCCTGGGAGTCGGCGGCGTCAGACGCCGCATCGGCTACATCGGCCGAGAGCCTGAAGGGCGCGATCGGCACATCAAAGCGGGTGCCGTCGTCAGCCACAAAGAAAAAGCTGCCCTGCATCAGCCCGTTGGGCGAGGGAATCTGGCTTGCGCTGGTGTATTCAAAGGCCTGGCCAGGCTTGAGCAGGGGCTGATGGCCCACCACACCCAGGCCCTTGACCTCCTGGGCCTCGCCGGTTTCGCCTTCGATGATCCAGTGGCGGCTGATGAGTTGCGCGGCCACCGAGCCGTGGTTCGCAATCTCCACGGTGTACGCGTGCCGATAGACCTGCGTTGCAGGATCCGACTGTTCGGGTAGGTATCGAGCCCGCACCGAGACGCGGATGTCATACTGGGGTTTCTTGCCGGGGTCTGTCACAGGGCCTCCTGAGCAGCCCATTCTATTGCCTCCTCCATCGCCATGACCGACATGCCTGCACGCGCATCCCGGGATGTGCGCATCGCGCCTTCCATCCTGTCCGCCGACTTCGCCCGTCTGGGCGAAGAAGTTCGAGCCATTGAAGCCGCTGGCGCCGCACTGGTGCACTTCGACGTCATGGACAATCACTATGTGCCCAACCTCACCATCGGGCCCATGGTCTGCGCGGCCATCCGCCCGCATGTGAGCATTCCGATCGATGTGCACCTGATGGTGAGTCCGGTTGATCGCCTGGCCCAGGATTTCGCCAAAGCCGGCGCCAATCTCATCACCTTTCATCCCGAGGCCTCAGACCACATCGACCGCTCGCTGCAGGCGATACGCGATGCCGGTTGCAAGGCAGGCCTGGTCTTCAATCCGGCCACCCCGCTGCACTATCTCGACCATGTCATGGACCGCCTCGACATGATCCTGCTGATGTCGGTCAATCCGGGGTTTGGCGGCCAGAGCTTCATCGGATCGGCCCTGCCCAAGATCCGCGCCGTGCGCGAACGCATCGATGCCCACATGGCGGCCGGCGGCCAGCCCATCTGGCTGGAGGTCGATGGCGGGGTCAAGGTCGACAACATCGCGGCGGTGGCCGCAGCTGGCGCAGACACCTTTGTGGCGGGTTCTGCGGTCTTTGGTGCACCCGACCCCCAGGGGGGCTATCGCGGCATCATCGACCGGCTGACCCAGGCCGCCCGACAGGCTGCCTGACATGACTATCCATGCCGTCATCATCGATCTCGATGGCACCCTGCTCGACACCGCCACCGATCTGGCCAACGCGGTCAACCTCATGCTCACCGAGCTTGGCCGGCAGGCCTTGCCCGAGGCCACCATCGCCACCTTTGTGGGCAAGGGCGCCGAGGTGCTTGTGCACCGGGCTCTGGGCGGGCATGTCGATGCCCGGGCCGAGCCGGCCCTGCATGAGCGCGGTCTGAATGCCTTCTATCGTCACTATGAGGTGCAAAACGGCCTGACCGCAAAAGCCTACGCGGGCGTGCATGAGGGCCTTGAGGCCATGCGGGCCGCCGGCCTCAAGCTCGTGTGTGTCACCAACAAGCCCCAGCGCTATGCCGACTCCCTGCTCGAGCGGTGTGGCATGGCCGGTCACTTCGAGTTTGTGCTCGGGGGCGATGCGCTGCCCCGCAAGAAGCCCGACCCCCTGCCCATGCTGCATGCCGCGCAGCGCCTGGGCGTGGCGCCTGAACACACCCTGGCCATTGGCGATTCGGTCAACGATGCGCTGGCCGCCCGCGCAGCGGGCATGCGGGTGTTTGTCGTACCCTATGGCTATAACGAAGGCCACGATGTGCACGCACTGGATGCAGACGCGGTTGTGGCCAGCCTGCTCGACGCCGCACAACGCATCGCCACTCCATGACCGAAATCGAATTCCGCGCGCTCGCCGCGCAGGGCTACAACCGCATCCCGCTGCTCGCCGAGTGCCTGTCCGACCTCGACACCCCGCTCTCGCTCTACGTCAAGCTGATCGATCGCGACAAGCGCGGCAACAGCTTCTTGCTGGAGTCGGTGGTGGGTGGCGAGCGCTTCGGGCGCTACTCCTTCATCGGCCTGCCTGCGCGCCAGCTCGTGCGGGCCAACGCCGATCGCATCGAGGTAGTCCGTGATGGCCAGGTGATTGAAACCGCCCAGGGCGATCCGCTGGAGTTCGTGCGTGAGTATCACCAGCGTTTCAAGGTCGCGCTGCGCCCGGGCCTGCCGCGCTTCTGTGGTGGCCTGGCAGGCTACTTTGGCTACGATGTGGTGCGTTTCATTGAGCCGCGCCTCGGGCCCTCCACCAAGCCCGACCCGATCGGCACGCCTGATGTGCTGATGCTGGTGGTCGATGAGCTGGCCATCGTCGACAACCTGCGCGGCAAGCTCTATCTCATCGTGTATGCCGATCCGGCCCAGCCCGATGCCTATGCCCAGGCCCGTCGCCGCTTGCGCGGCCTGCAGGCGCGTCTGGCCCAGTCGGCCTTCGAGCCTGAAGACGCGCCGCTGCCGCAGTCCGAGATCATTCGCGAATTCGATCGCACCGACTACCTCGCCGCCGTGGCCCGCGCCAAGGAATACATCGTGGCGGGCGATGTCATGCAGGTGCAGATCGGCCAGTGCCTGCGCAAGCCCTTTGCGCACACGCCGCTCTCGCTCTACCGCGCGCTGCGTTCGATCAATCCCTCGCCCTACATGTACTACTACGACTTCAGCGACTTTCAGGTGATCGGCGCCTCGCCCGAGATCCTGGTGCGTCAGGAGTCGCAGGAGCAGCTCGACGCAAGCGGTGCCATGACGAGCCAGGGTACCAAGGTCACGCTGCGGCCGATTGCCGGCACGCGCAAGCGCGGCCTCACCCCCGCGCAAGACGAAGCCCTTGCGGCCGAGCTGCTCGCCGATCCCAAGGAGCGGGCCGAGCACCTCATGCTGATCGATCTGGCCCGCAACGACATCGGCCGCATTGCGCACATCGGTACCGTGAAGGTCACCGATCAGATGGTCATCGAGAAGTACTCGCACGTGCAGCACATCGTCTCCAACGTGGAGGGCACGCTGCGCCCGGGGCTCGATGCCATCGATGTGCTGCGCGCCTCATTCCCGGCCGGCACGCTCACCGGCGCGCCCAAGGTGCGGGCCATGGAGATCATCGACGAGCTCGAGCCGGTCAAGCGCGGCATCTATGGCGGCGCCTGCGGCTACTACAGCTGGTCGGGCGAAATGGATGTGGCCATCGCGATTCGCACGGGCGTGCTCAAGGACGGCACGCTCAATGTGCAGGCCGCGGCCGGCGTGGTCTACGACTCCATTCCCGAGGCCGAGTACCAGGAGACCGAGGTCAAGGCTCGCGCCGTCCTGCGCGCTGCCGAACTGGTCGAAGAGGGCTTTACGCGGGAGCTTTGACGCTGACCTTCCGGTCAGCGATTCGACTGAGGCACGGCCATCACCAGCGCCCAGTAGTTGGCGTAGGTGTTTTCTTCCTCGCCGGCCACATACGACACGCCTGCCACATTGAACTCGGGCGTCATCAGCACCCGGCAGTGGCTGGGGCTGGCCAGCCAGCTGATCACCACCTCTTCGATGCTGTTGAAGCCCGCGGCCAGGTTCTCGCCGACCTTCTGCCACACAAAACCCGTGGCATTCAGGCGTTCACCCACATGCGTGCCGTTCTCGCCGGTGTGGCCAAACTGATTGGCACGCTGCAGATACAGGGCCTGGGTACGGGCGGCCTGCATGGTACGGGCATCCCAGCGGATGGGGGTGGTGGCGGCCATGCGCTGATTGCCGCAGACCTGCTCACGGGCGCGTGCCTGGTTGATGGCGGCAACCGCCCGGGTGATCTGCAGTTCATCGAGCAGACCGTCTTCATCCGAGAAGTCCGGGACGGAGGGATTGGGGTCACGACCGCTGTCTGCGGGAAGGGCGCTTGCGGTGCTGACGCTCGCCGCGACCGCGCGCACGATATCAGGCGGGTCCTGGTCCGCAGCGAAACCCTCTCGAGGGCTTTCCGCAGATGTCCATTGTTGTTCCTGCGCATGGGCCGTGGACACGGTGCCCAGGACGGCCATCCACAGCAGCATCAGAGTGGCCCAGAGAGGCCTCGGGGATCGGTGTCGCGCGGATGCAGCGGGAGGGTGCATGACACGAGTATCGAAATACCCTCCCGCCAGGGCCAGCCCCGAAAGAATGAACGGCGCTTCGGATGACTCGGACGGTCGTCCGGGCATGCCGAGGGTCAGGATAGGTCAAGGCTATCCGAAAGGCCGGAGGTCAATCAGCCGAAAAGCCCGGGGTTTCAGCGGCTTTTTACTGGCCCCTGAATTGCGCAGGGCGTTTTTCCATGAAGGCGGCCATGCCTTCACGAAAATCGTCCGACTGAAAGAGCGGCAGCAACTGCAGGTACACATGATGCACATGGTCACTGAAGTTCTCATTGGCCGACATGCGCATCATGCGTTTGGCCGCCTGGACGGCCAGCGGCGCGTTGGCGGCAATCTCGCGTGCGAGCGCCACCGTGTAGCTCATGACCTGATCGGCAGGCACCACATGCGACACCAGTCCGAGCTCCAGGCACTGCGCGGCATCGAGCGTGCGCCCGGTGAAGATGAGTTCGGCAGCCCGCGCCCAGCCCAGCATGCGCGGCAGCAGCCAGGTGCCCCCCGATTCGGGCACCACGCCGCGGGCCGTGAAGGCGGCCGCCATCTTGGAGCCCTCGGCCATCACCCGAATATCGCAGCCCAAGGCCATGTCCATGCCGTAGCCCGCGCTCGAGCCATTGAGCGCACACAGCGTGGGCTTGTCCATGTGATGCAGCACCGTCGGCGGCGCTTCGCGCAGATCGAGGGTCGGGCCATGCTTGCCCTCGCCAATGCCACTGCCTCCGCGCAGATCCAGCCCCGCACAAAAGAAGCGCCCAGCGCCGGTCACGATCACCACCCGCACCTGCGGATCGGCATTGGCCTGCACCAGGCGCTTGCTGAAGGCCGCAAGCATCGGCCGGGTGATGGTGTTCTGCCGATCGGGCCGGTTGAGCGTGATGGTGGCAATGCCGTCATCCACGGCATAGAGCACCTGGTCGGTGTCGTGGGCGGCGGAGTCGGAGGCGGCTTGAGAGCCTGAAGCCTGGGCCGTGTTGCTCATGGTGAAGTCTCCTTACTTCAGGCGCGATCCATCGAGGCGCGCGATTCGGTGAGTGTGAAGCCGGCATCCTTGGTGATGCACACATAACGGCCATCGTCGCGCTTTTCCATCCAGGGCAGGATGGGCACGACCGGGGTGCGCCCGATCACCTCGAAGGCCTGGGCCACGCTCGTGAATTGCGCAAGTCGCACCACATTCGAGAGCGTCGGAAAGATCACCGTGCGCCGCTTGGCTTGGGCGTCTTCAATCACCTGTTGCGGCGTGATCCAGACCGAATCGACGTTCTCATGGCCGTCGTGGTCGGCCACCTGGCCTGCCGGCACCCGCGCCAGATAGAAGTGGGTATCAAAGCGCTTGGGCATGAACTCGGGTGTGATCCAGTGCGAGTAGTGCACCAGGTCATCGGTGGCCAGCGTGAGGCTGGCCTGCTCGATCATGTCCCCAAGAGTGCCGCTCTTGTCGTTGAGCTTGTTGCGCCAGGTGTCGAGCTGAGGGCCCGGCTGCACCGCAGCCCCGTTGGAGTCGCGCGCGAGCAGGATGCCCGATTCCTCAAAGGCCTCGCGAATCGCACTGGCCCGCAACACCGACTGGATCTCGTTGGCGTTCGCATAAGGGCTCAGGCGTGCAAGCACGCGAGGATCGCTGTCCTGCGGGTCGGTCTTGCCCCCCGGAAAGACGAGCGCCCCGGAAGCAAAGTCGATCTGGTGATGGCGCACCACCATGAACACCTCCATGCCCTGAGGCCCGTCGCGCAGCAGCATGATGGTGGCAGCCGGAACCGGCTTGGCCACCGGGGTGGCGGGTGTCTGGGTCATGAGAGTCTCCGTGCGGCGAGGCCGTTCTGGTCAGTCGTTCTTGTTCGGGTCGGTCGTTTCGGTGAGCGGAGCACCGCGTTGCATCGATCCGAGCCTCTGAACTGCGGAACGAGTCTAGCCGATCTCGCCGAGCGACCTTGGCACCAGTTTCACTCCGCGACGGAGGCATCCGGGGGAAGCCAGCCCGGGAATTCGGCACAATGCGGGTTTGCGAGCCGATACGGGCGGGCAGTCATGCTGCTGATGATCGATAACTACGACTCTTTCACCTACAACCTGGTGCAGTACCTGGGCGAACTCGGTCAGCAGGTGCACACCGTGCGCAACGACCAGATCGATCTGGCCGGGATCGAGGCGCTGGCGCCCGAGCGCATCGTGATCTCGCCCGGGCCGTGCACGCCGACTGAGGCCGGCGTTTCGCTTGCGGTGCTGAAGCATTTCTCGGGCAAGCTGCCCATTCTGGGCGTGTGCCTGGGTCATCAGGCCATCGGCCATGCCTTCGGGGGGCGGGTGATCCGTGCGCCGCTGGTGATGCACGGCAAGACCGACACCCTCACCACCACCCGCACCGGCGTGTTTCGCAACCTGCCCGAACGCTTCGAGGTTGCGCGCTATCACTCGCTCGTGGTCGAGCGCGAATCGCTGCCTGACTGTCTGGAGGTCACGGCCTGGACCGATGACGGCGCGATCATGGGCCTGCGCCACCGCAGCCTGCCGGTTGAGGGTGTGCAGTTTCACCCGGAGTCGGTGGCCAGCGAACATGGCCATGCCCTGCTGCGCAACTTCCTTGAGGCCTGAGCCATGCCGATCACCCCTCAGGAAGCCCTGCAACGCACGATCGAGCATCGCGAAATCTTTCATGACGAGATGCTCAAGCTGATGCGCATGATCATGAGCGGCGAGATGTCGCCGGTCATGATGGCTGCACTGCTCACGGGCTTGCGCGTCAAGAAGGAAACCATCGGCGAGATTTCGGCCGCCGCCCAGGTCATGCGCGAATTCTCCGCGCGGGTCGAGGTGCCCGATCTGCCGCATTTTGTGGACATCGTGGGTACGGGCGGCGATGGCCTGCATACCTTCAACATCTCCACCACCTCCATGTTCGTGGCGGCTGCAGCGGGCGCTCGCGTGGCCAAGCACGGCAATCGTGGTGTGTCGTCGCGCTCAGGTGCAGCCGATGTGCTCGAAGCCCTGGGCGCGCGGATCGATCTGGGCTCTCAGCAGGTGGCCGAGTGTCTGCAGGCCTGTGGCATCGGATTCATGTTTGCGCCCAATCACCATCCCGCCATGAAGAGCGTGGCGCCGGTTCGGCGCGAACTCGGCGTGCGCACCATCTTCAACATCCTGGGCCCGCTCACCAATCCGGCCGGCGCACCCAACACCCTCATGGGCGTCTTTCATCCGGACCTGGTCGGCATTCAGGTGCGTGTGATGCAGCGCCTGGGCGCTGATCATGTGCTGGTGGTGCATGGCAAGGACGGCATGGACGAGATCTCGCTCGGCGCGGCCACGCTGGTGGGTGAGCTGCGCAACGGCGAGGTCACCGAATACGAAATCCATCCCGAGGATTTCGGGCTCGCGATGGTCTCGAGCCGGGGCCTGGTGGTCGATGGGGCGGAGCAGTCCTGCACCATGCTGCGCGACGTGCTCGACAACCGGCCCGGCCCTGCCCGCGAAATCGTGGCCTTCAATGCGGGCGCGGCCCTCTATGCCGCCAATGTCTGCGCCTCGATTGGCGAGGGCATCCTCAAGGCGCGCGAGATGCTGGCCAGTGGCGCTGCGCGCGCCAAGCTTGAGGAATTCATCGCCTGCACCCAGCGCGTGGCTGGCGCCTGAAAAAAGAGTTCTCCGATGTCCGACATTCTTCAACGCATCATGGCGGTCAAGGCCACCGAGGTGGCTGCAGCCCGGGTGCAGGTTTCAGAGGCAGCGCTGCGCGAGGCTGCGCTGGCCAGCCTCAAGATCACCTCGAGCATCCCGCGAGGCTTTGAGGCCGCGCTGCGTCGGGCGATCGCCCAGGGCCGCAGCGCCGTGATTGCCGAGGTGAAAAAGGCCAGTCCGAGCAAGGGCGTGCTGCGTGAGCATTTCGTGCCCGCCGAGATCGCCCAGGCTTATGAGCGGGGTGGCGCGGCCTGCCTGTCGGTACTCACCGATGAATCGTTCTTTCAGGGCAGTCCCGAATTTCTCAAGCAGGCCCGCGCGGCCTGCAGCCTGCCCGTGCTGCGCAAGGATTTTCTGTACGACCCGTATCAGGTGCTGCAGGCGCGTGCCTGGGGCGCCGACTGTGTGCTGCTGATTGTGGCCGCGCTCACCGATGCCCAGCTGGCCGAGCTCGAGGCCTGTGCGTACGAGTTGCAGATGGATGTGCTGGTGGAGGTGCATGATGCCGACGAACTCGACCGCGCGCTGCGCCTGCGCACCCCGCTGCTGGGCATCAACAACCGCGATCTGCGGACCTTCGAGGTCAGTCTGCAGACCACGATCAGCCAGCTCGCCCGCATTCCGTCCGATCGCCTGGTGATCACCGAGAGCGGCATCCTGTCGGTGGCCGATGTGCAGCAGATGCGCGCATCCGGCGTCAACGCCTTTCTGGTGGGCGAGGCCTTCATGCGCGCACCCGATCCCGGGCACGCGCTGGCCACGCTGTTTGCCCGCTGAATCGGGTCAGGCGCCGAGCCAGCCCTTGCGCAGCCGCCCTGCGGCCTGATGGGCCGCGTGCGCACTGGCCTGATCGTTGGTTCGCACGGCCAGTTTGGCTTCGGTGGCGGGCGCAGCTTGCAGCCGCACCTCAAAATCCATCAGCTCATCGCGCCGGAAGGCATGCACCCGAATCCGGTCGCCCGCCTTGCGCCGAGCGAGCAGGGTCTTGAGTGTGGCTTCGGAGGCCACTTTCAGCCCATCGACCGCCACCAGCACGTCACCCGCTGACAATCCCGCCCGGTGGGCTGCGCCATCGGTCAGGGCGGTGCTGATTCGCAGCTCGCCCCCGCTGCTGGCGAGTCGGGTGCCCAGGCTTGGGCTGTTGTCGGCCGGGGTCAGGCCCAGATCGATCCCGAAGGGCTCCAGCAGACGGGCGAGCGGCAGATCGGCCGTGCCTTCCACCCAGGCGCGCAGCTCGCGCTTCAGATCCAGGCCGCTCGCCTCGCGAACCAGCGGCTCGAACGCCTCTTCGGCCAGGCCCTGCTGCTGCATGGCCGCGGCGCCATCGGCGTTGTAGAACGAGCGCCCGTAGCGGGTCCACATCAGGCGCATCACATCATCAAGCGAACGTTGCCCCTGCGTGCGCGCGCGCAGCGTGAGATCGAGTGCGAGTGCCACCAGCGCACCCTTGGCGTAATAGCTCACGATGCTGTTGGGCGAGTTCTCGTCTTGCCGGTAGTACTTGGTCCAGGCATCGAAGCTGGAGTCGGCCAGGCTCTGGCGCAACCGCCCCGGGCCACGCAGTACCAGCGAGATCGTGCGACCGAGCAGCGTGAGGTAGTCCTGCGGCGTGATCACCCCCGAGCGCACCAGCATCAGGTCGTCGTAGTACGACGTGAATCCCTCAAAGATCCAGAGCAATCGGGTATGGGTCTCGTGCCAGAGGTCGTAGGGCACAAAGGCCTCGGGCTTGATGCGTTTGACATGCCAGGCATGAAAGTACTCGTGGCTCGCCAGCCCCAGGAAGGTCTTGTAGCCATCGCTCGGGGTTTGCAGCCCGGCATGGGGCAGGTCATTGCGCTGGCAGAGCAGCGCTGTGCTGTCGCGATGCTCGAGTCCACCGTAGCCATCCCCCACCGCCATCGTCAGAAACACATAACGTGAGAAGGGCGCCTGCCCTGAGCGGGGCTCAAAGAGCCGTGCCTGGGTTTCGCAGATGCGGGCGAGGTCGCGGGTCAGTCGTTTCATGTCGACATCGGTGCGACCCGTGACCGCCACTTCATGCGTGGCTCCGGCGGCCTCGAATCGACCGAGCGCAAAGTGCCCCATCTCCACCGGATGATCGATCAGAGCGTCGTAGTCCGGGGCGCGATACCGACCGAAGCCATGCGCACGCGCACCCGCCCGGGGCAGGCTGGTGGCCACTTTCCAGCCGGTGGCCACCGACTCGGGCGGTGGCACCAGCTCCACCGTGCAGGGGCGCAGCTGCTGACCCAGCACACACAGGGCCAGACTCGTGAAATTGATGAAGCCGTGCGTGGCATCGAGATGCGCAGCCCGCACCGACAGATCCCAGGCATAGACCGTATAGCTCACCTGCAGGGCGCCATGGGCAGGTGCGGCCCGCCAGGTGTCCTTGTCGATCTTGTCCAGATGAACCGATCCGCGCTCGTCATGGGCCGCGATGGCCAGAATGTGCCGGGCAAATTCGCGAATCATGTAGCTGCCCGGAATCCAGGCGGGCAGGGCCATGCGCTGGCCGGCAGGATCGGGCTCCCGAATCGTGAGCGTGACCTGGAACCGATGTCCGTGCGGATCAATCGGCTCAACGCGGTAATGAATGGCTTCGTCTTTCATGGCGGGCAGGTCTTGGGTTCGATCAGGTCCGGTTGAGGTTCGTCAGATCCCTGCGATGGGCTTCAGATCCAGGTCAGGCGTTTCCGATCCAGTCTACGGGCATCAGTTCCGGGTTGTGGGCGACAGATCCTGAGCCGTGTCCACGTCGCGCACGATGCCAGGGTCGTCGAGCATCAGGCGCTCAACAGCGGCTGATTGCAGCAGATGGCGTGCACCCGCATCCCCTTGCAGGGCGGCGAGCGCATCGAAGTGTCGGGCATCAAAACCCACCGGGTGGCCGCGCTGGCCGGCGGGTGTCACGGGTACCACGATGCCGCAGGTGGGCTGCGCCCCCGAGGCCTGCACCAGGGCCTGCGCCACGGCCTTCACGCTGGCGGGTTGAACCCAGGGCATGTCCGCCGGCATGACCAGCAGGGCCTGAAGGTACGGCCAGCGTGCGCGGGCCTCGCGCACGGCATGGGCGAGGCTGTGCCCCATGCCCAGGTCGGCGTCTTCACAGACGGTCAGGCAGGCGCCGGCCTCACGCAGGGCCTGCTGCAGGGCGATCGGAGCCTGGGGCCGGACCACCGCCAGCACGGCATCGCTGCCGGCCGCCAGACTGGCGCAGGCCCGAGCGGCAACAATTGACGAAGCTTGCGTGGGCACGACCGACGAAGCCTGCATGGCCTCGATCGACGGAGCCTGTGCGGCCGTGTGCTCGCTCTGCACGTGCTGCAGCAGCTTGTCCTGATGACCCGTGGGATCGAAGCGTCGACCCCGTCCTGCGGCGAGCAGGAGGGCCGCGCAGCGCACTTCAGGCGTTGACATCCACCACCAGTCGGCCCCGCACCTGACCCGCCAGAATCTTGGGGGCCGCCTGCAGAGCGGCTTCAAGGCCGATGCCCTGGGTCATGGCATCAAGCTTGGCCAGATCGAGGTCACGGGCCAGGCGCTGCCAGGCTGCGCGCCGGTCGGGCATCGGGCACATCACCGAATCCACGCCGATCAGCTTGACCCCGCGCAAGATGAAGGGCGCAACCGATGCCGGCAGATCCATGCCCTGGGCCAGGCCACAGGCCGCCACCACGCCGCGATACCGGGTCTGCGCCAGGGCATTGGCCAGGGTATGCGAGCCCACGGCGTCCACCACACCGGCCCAGCGCTCCTTTTGCAGGGGCTTGCCCGGGGCCGAGAGGGTGTTGCGATCGATGATCTCGGCGGCACCCAGGCCTTTGAGGTAGTCGGCCTCGGCCGCGCGACCGGTCGAGGCAGCCACCCGATAGCCCAGCGATGAGAGCAGGGCCACCGCCACACTGCCCACGCCACCCGCGGCGCCCGTGACCAGGACCTCGCCATCGGCAGGCTTCACGCCCTGCGCTTCCAGGGCCATCACGCACAGCATGGCGGTGTAGCCCGCCGTGCCGATGGCCATGGCCTGACGGGTGGAGAGGTTGGCGGGCAGGGGCACCAACCAGTCGCCCTTCAGACGGGCCTTGCCGGCCAGACAGCCCCAGTGGGTCTCGCCCACGCCCCAGCCATTGAGCACCACTCGATCGCCTGCCTTGAAACCCGCATGGCTGCTGCTTTCGACAACACCGGCTCCATCGATGCCCGGCACCATGGGCCACTTGCGCACCACCGGCGACTTGTTGGCAATCGCCAGTCCGTCCTTGTAGTTGATCGTGGAGTGAGCCACCCGCACGACCACATCGCCCTCACCCGCATGGGTGTTCAGGTCATCATCGGTCAGTTCGCGCAGCGAGGCGCTGAAGGTGTCGTTGGTCTTTTCAAGAAACAGGGCACGAAAGCTCACTTGGGTCTCCGGTCGATTACACGTTTGGCTTTGCCGACGGAGCGCTCGACGGCCCCTTCGGATTCGATGCGCACCCGACAGGACACGCCAATCAGGGTCTTGATGGCCTGCTCGAGCTGGGCACCTTCGGCTGAGCCGAGGGCGGGTTCCACGCCGGGCTTGGCCTCGACCTTCACGGTCAGGGTATCAAGCGGGCCGTCCTTGTCGATCTCGCACACATAGTGCGGCGCCAGGGCGGTCTGTCGCAGGATCAGTTCCTCGATCTGCGACGGAAAAACGTTCACGCCGCGGATGATCATCATGTCGTCGGAGCGGCCCGTGATCTTCTGCATGCGGCGCATGGTGCGGGCCGTGCCGGGCAGCAGCCGGGTGAGGTCGCGCGTGCGATAGCGAATGATCGGCAGCGCCTCCTTGGTGAGCGAGGTAAAGACGAGTTCGCCCTCCTGGCCATCGGCCACGGGCTCACCCGTGGCCGGGTCGATGATCTCGGGATAGAAGTGGTCTTCCCAGATGGTGGGGCCGTCCTTGGTCTCCACGCATTCGTTGGCCACGCCCGGGCCCATCACTTCCGACAGTCCATAGATGTCGACCGCATCGATGCCCATGCGGGCCTCGAGCTCGCGGCGCATTTCGTTGGTCCAGGGCTCGGCGCCGAACACCCCCAGGCGCAGGCTGCTCGCGCGCGGATCGATGCCCTGGCGCTCGAACTCATCGGCAATGGCGAGCATGTAGCTCGGGGTGACCATGATGATGTCGGGCTTGAAGTCCTGGATCAGTTGCACCTGTTTTTCGGTCTGACCGCCACCGAAGGGCACCACCGTGAGGCCCAGTCGCTCTGCACCGTAGTGCGCGCCCAGGCCGCCGGTAAAGAGGCCATAGCCGTAGCTCACATGCACCAGATCGCCGGGGCGCGCGCCGGCTGCCCGCAGCGAGCGAGCCACCAGATCGGCCCAGGTGCTGATGTCCCTGGCGGTGTAGCCCACGACCGTGGGTTTGCCGGTGGTGCCGCTCGAGGCATGAATGCGCACCACCTCGCTGCGCGGCACGGCAAACATGCCAAAGGGATAGGTGTCGCGCAGATCGGCCTTGGTGGTGAACGGAAAGCGACTGAGATCGGCCAGCGACTTGAGATCTCGCGGATGCGCGCCTGCGGCATCGAACTTGGCGCGGTAATGGGGCACCCGCTCGTAGGCATGAAGCAGCGACCACTTCAGTCGCTCGAGTTGCAGGGCACGCAGCTCGTCGATGCTGGCTTTTTCGATGGGCTCAAGCGGAAATGAGGGGGAGGTGTTCATGCGAAGTTCATGCAGGGTACAAGCGGTGCCGGGCACAGATCATGTGATGGGCGTCGAGCAAAGAGAGATCGGGTTCGTGCCTTGGGCGGATTGACGCGCTGGATCGGTTCAGTCCCGGGCTTTGCCCGGTGGCGGTTCGGTACCGGGGATCACCGCACCGCCAATGGCCGCCGATTTGCCCCTGAACAGCGCTACCGTACGGCCGGTCTGATCCGTGACCCGCACGTCATAGAGGCCTGAACGGCCGGCGCGATGCTGCTCGCGGCCTTCGGCGGTGAGCGTGTCGCCTTCGCGGGCGGGCGCCACGAAATGAACCTCGGCACTGGCCGCAACCATCTTCAGGTTGTGACTGTTGCAGGCAAAGGCAAAGGTACTGTCGGCCAGCAGGAACATGTAGCCGCCATGGCACATGCCGTGACCGTTGGTCATGTCGGCCCGCACCGTCATGCTGATTCGCGCCATACCCGGCCCCACCTCAAGAATCTGCATGCCCAGGGCCTGAGAGGCACGATCGGTTGACCACATCGCCTGCGCCGCCGCGCGAGCCAGTGCGGTTGCTTCATCGGGCTGCGGGGAGGCCTCGTGCGGGGTCTGGGGTGGGCTTGTGTTCATCGCATCGCCGGTGAGTTCCGGGCTGAAGGCCGCGTGATTCAGCGGCCTTCAAAGCGCGCGGGCCGCTTGTTCAGAAAGGCCTGCACGCCTTCGTTGTAATCGAAGCTCGCGCCCATCTCGGTCTGCAGGTCGCGCTCCAGATCGAGCGAGGCGTCCAGTGTGCTGGTGTGCGCCAGGCGCACGGCCTGCTTGATCGCGCCGATCGCCCGCGTGGGCATGGTGGCCAGCTTGCCCGCCAGCGCAGCCACTTCGGCATCGAGTTGGGCGTCATCCACACACTTCCAGATCAGACCCCACTGCTCTGCTTTTTCAGCCGGAAGCTTTTCGCCCAGCATGGCCAGCCCCAGCGCACGAGCTACGCCCACGCGCGCCGGCAGCAGCCAGGTGCCGCCCGAGTCGGGCACCAGTCCGATATTGACGAAGGCCTGCAGAAAGCTCGCCGAACGCCCCGCGACCACCAGGTCGCAGGCCAGCGCAAGGCTCGCACCGGCGCCCGCCGCAATGCCCTGCACGCGCGCCACGATCGGCTTGGGCAGCGCATGCATGCGCCGGATCAGGGGGTTGAAGGTCGACTCGATCAGCTCGCCCAGGTCGGTGGGGGCAGCCGGATCGAACGACAGATCGGCCAGATCCTGGCCGGCACTGAAGGCGCGACCCGCACCGGTGAGCACCACAGCCCGCACGGCGGCATCCTTCTCAACTGCCTCGAACGCCTGCGCAAGCTGCCGGTGCAGGTGACGCGTGAAGCTGTTGAGCTTGTCGGGGCGGTTCAGGGTGATGGTGGCTACGCCACCGGTGATCTGCAACAGAACGGCCTGTTCGTCGGACATGCGAATCTCCTTGTGAATCGAGGTTAGCACAGGGCCCATCGGGCCAATTGCGCCCCGCAGGCCGGCCTGTGGCACTCTGCGTTGAGTCCTCAAGCGCCGAGTGCACCGAGCGCACCTCGTGCCTCGCGCCCGGACAGACCATCCGCCCATGTCCACGAACCCTTCCTCCAACCCCTCATCCGAAATCTCGGGTGCATCCGTCCCGACCCCTGGCACTCTCAGCACAGGCGCAAACGGTGCGGGACGCTCGCATGCGGGGATGAGCGCACCCTCCGCAAGGGCAGAGCACGAGATTCGCGCGCGTTCCATCGCCAAGTACGCCACCCGCGCAGCCCGATACGACCGCACCGCCGGCCCCACGACCCCGATCCGCCGGCGCACCATTGAAGCGTTGCGGTTGCAACCGGGCCAATCGGTGCTTGATGTCGGATGCGGTACGGGGCTGAGCCTGCCCCTGCTGCTCGAGCGCGTGGGGCCGCAGGGCCGCGTGTATGGCTGCGACCAGAGCCCCGACATGCTTCGTCAGGCCGAAGCCCGCGCTGCGCAGGCCGGCTGGCTCAATGTCTGGGTGTTCGAGACTGCCGCGCAGGACCTGCATCTACCCGAGCCGGTGGATGCCATGCTCTTTCACTATGCCCATGACATCCTGCGCTCTACGGTCGCACTCGACGCGCTGCTCGCCCAGGCCCGACCCGGTGCGATGGTGGCTGTGGCCGGTATCAAGTATTTCTCGGGATTGCTCAGGCCGCTCAATCCTTGGGTCTACTGGAAGAACTCGGGCTACAACGGTGCTCCCGGTGAACTGCAATCGCCCTGGGATCGACTCGCGCCCCGGTTGCAGGACTGGTCGATGACCGAAACCCAGTGGGGCATGGGCTACATCGGGGTGGGCCGTGTCCCAGGCTGAGCCCGCGGTGTCGCCATCGCGCCTGTTCGGCGATCGTGTTGGCGCAATGTCATCGAGCCCGTTCAGCGAGGCCTCAGGCGCAAGACCGCCCCGTCTCTTCGGCAAGCGGCCAGGGGCGGGGCCGATCGCTCTCACCGTCTTTGCGCTCTTTTTGCTCAACGCCGCACTCAGCTTCAAGGAGTGGTGGCCCACGCCGGGGGTGTTGCCCGATCATCGGATCGCCCCCGAATTCGTCTGGCTCTGGGTACTGCTGCTGATCACGATCGCATGGCGCGGCCCGCTGGGCTCGTGGGCCTTGCGGGGATTCACCGCGGTCTATCTCGTGCTGATTCTGGGGCGCTATGCCGATGTAACGGTCCCCAGCCTCTTTGGCCGTCCGGTCAACCTCTACTGGGACGGGCTGCAGATTCCGCGCTTTCTGTGGGTGAGTGCCCAGGAACGGCCGCTCTGGCAGGTGGTGCTCATTGTGGCGGCGGTGGTGCTGCTGCTCTGGGTGCTTTATCGCGCGGTCGGCTGGGCCATGAACCGCGTCGCGCGTGAGGCCGTGCCTTATGCGCTCACGCACCGCTGGACCTGGGGCGTCACCCTGGCGGCCGTGGCTCTGGCGGTGGCCAACCATGCCGGGGTGCGCGCCACCTGGCCCGTGGTGTCCAAGCCGGTCATTCCAACCTATTGGCGCCAGGCGCAGTTGCTGGTCACAGCCCTGCAGCCGCGCAAGATTGACGAGGTTCTGCCCGCGCGCACGTCCATTGATCAGGCCCTGGATCAGGCCGATGCCCTGGCGGGCCTGCGGGGCCGCGATGTGGCCATGATCCTGCTCGAGTCGGTGGGCGCCATCGTGGTCGACAACCCGAAGGCGCGCGCTGCGCTGCAGCCCGTGCGTGAACAGTTCGAGGCCGATGTACGCGCCAGTGGCCGGGGTGTGGTGACGGCCTGGTTCACCTCCCCCACCTTTGCAGGAGGCTCGGATCTGGCCCATCTGAGCCTGCTCTCGGCCATGGATCTGAGTGATCCGTTTCGCCATGACCTGCTGCTCACCACGCAGCGCCCCACGCTGAACACACTGTTCAGTCGGCGCGGCTACCAGACCGTTGGCTTTTATCCTTCGGTGTTCTGGGAATGGCCCGAGCGCGCGTTTTATGCCTTCGATCGCTATGTGGACGGCCGCGATCTGGCCTATCCGGGCCCCGAGCTGGGTTTCTGGAAGATTCCGGATCAGTACAGCATGGCCCGCATCGAACAGCTCATGCCTCGCGGCGCCGGAACACCCCCGAGGTTTCTGTTCTTTCCGACCATCACCAGCCATCTGCCCTTCAGCCCCGTGCCACCGTTTCAGCCCGACTGGGCCAAGCTGCTGTCGGATCAGCCCTTTGCCGGGACCGATCTGGAGCGCGCCCTGGCCGAGCGGCCCAACTGGCTCGAGATGTTCCCGGACTACCTGCGCATGGTGGCTTACGCCTATCGCTGGCTGGGCGATTACTTCAAGCAGCCCGAGCCTCGCGAGACGATCTATCTGCTGATCGGCGATCATCAGCCGGCCGCCAATGTGAGCGGCGAATCCGCCTCCTGGGATGTGCCGGTGCATATCGTGTCGAGTGATCCGGCACTGCTCGCGCGCTGGCGCGCCCTGGGTTTTGAGGACGGCATGACGCCCACGCGCCGCTCGCTCGGCCCCTTGCACAAGGTCACGGATCTGATGCTCCAGACCTTTTCGGGCTCAGCCCCCTGACGGCTGAGGGCGGTTTCTGATGAACGGGTCAACTCCGGGAGACGCGCAGAGCGAGGATTGCCCCCACGGCCAGCAGGATCCAGGTCAGACTGGCCTGCACGGCCTGGGTGTTTTCCAGGCCCTCATTCGCGACGAGCGCTACGGCGCAGATGGCGAGGCTTGTGGCCATCGGCACAATCATTTTCACGGGGATCATGGAGATCATGGGCAGATTGGGCGCCCTGAAGTTCCTTTCGCCGGCGTTGATGGTCCTGAGGTCTTGCTGAGTGCCCGCAGCACGGGCATCAACACGCAGGTCGCCAGGCAACCGTTCGCCGTAGATGGGGTCATTGGCACTGTGCTCAGCGGCACCCCGACTGGCCGTGTGCCGCTGGCTGACCCAGGCCAGAATCAGGCTCGCTGCGGGCGCAATCAGGATCGGCCAGACCAGCGGCCGGTAGCGACCATCGACCACCAGGGCCAGCGCCTGTACCAGGGTGAGCGCGAGCAGCACGCCAGTGCCCATCAAGAGACGTCGCCCTCGCCCTCGCCCTCGCTGTTCAGGCGGTTCCGAGGGTGTCCCTTCGATGTCTCCCGATGTAACGCTCACCTCACCGCGCAGTGCCGAGATGATGGCCATCAGGGCCACCGCGATACTCGCCAGCGCATAGACCGAAGCCAGCACAAGCTCCATCGACGTTCGGCTCCACAGCAGGATCATTTCAACCTGCAGCATCACCAAGGGTCCCAGGCAGCCCCCTGCCAACAATCCGGCCAGAATCCAGGGCCAGCGCCTGCGTGCGACCAAACCCCGCGCCCGTTGCATCCCCAGCAACCCTCCAGAGATCGCTCCAGCGATCAGCGCCCCGATCAGTGCCGTCGCATCGATGTTCGAAGGCAAGGGGCCGTGCCAATGAATCTTGGGCTCTCCCTTCGCACTCAGGATGCCCCAGTGGCCGCCCATTGCGCCCTCCAGATCACGCTTCCAAGGCTGATCAAAGGCTTCGATGAGGTTGTACTCGGCCGGGGCCACCTGGAGCCAGTCGCGCATGAAGCGGGTCTGCTCCTGCAGGCCCGGCACGGCGGGCCCACGCTGTCGCCCCGCAGCAGGCCATCCCGTCTCAGCCAGCCAGACGGGCAGGGGGGCGAACGCTTCGTTCATGCGTTTGAGCACCGCCTGCACATGGCCTGCAGCCTGTTCTACGCCGATGGGTTCATCCTCCCAGTAGGGCAGGATGTGCACAGCGACCACATCGACATGACCTCGCAACGCTTCAGCATGGCGCTGCCAGAACTCCCAGACCTCGGCATAGGCCACCGGAATTCCACTGCCCGAACGGGCCTTCTCAAGCAGGCGCACCAGGGCCTGAGGGCTGAGCTCACCGCGCAACAACACCTCGTTACCCACGATCAGCAGATCAACCACATCGCGATACTCGCGGGCCAGGGCGATGCCGCGCTCAAGACCCCGGTCATTGCCCACCGGGTCGCCCCCAATCCAGACGCCGAGCTTGACCTTGAAACCCAGTTCGCGGGCGATGGCGGGCACCGCCTCAAGGCCATGCTCCACGCCATAGGTCCGCACGCAGCGGGTCAGGGGCTGCAGCAGGCGCAGGTCTTCGCGGATCTGCTCGGGCGTGATGGGGCGATCGGCATGCCAGGGCGCATCACCGGCGCGTCGGTAGGGCGCGTACGAGAGGCAAGACAAAGGCGCGAGGGGCTCAGACAGGCGCGCGGCATTGCTTTGCGCAGGCGCAGCACTGTTTTGCACGAGAGCAGGCGAAGCAACGCCAACCTGCGTGAAGAACGGAGTCTGAAGCCCTCCCTTGAGCATGATCCATGCGAGCAACGCACACAGGCACAGGGCCAGGCCGGCGATCAGTCGAGTCATAAAGGCTGCTGCCCTCGAAAAGCTGCGGTTCAATCAGCATAACCGGGGCCCATGGATCCGATCGCCCGACCTTGTGAAGCCAAGTACATGAGGCTAAGCCCATGAGCTTGCTGCCCCCAGGCCGCAGAGCTCGCGCGTGCCAGGTCGGCCTGACTTTGGCGCTCGCGCTGGTGATTGCGCTGCTGAGCGGGGGGTTATGGCAATTCTGGAATCAGCCCCTTCATCCACCGGATGCCCGCCTGCCGATTGCGGGCATGGCCTATAACGCCTTTCAGCGTTGGGACAGCCCGCTGCAGCAGCAGTTCCCGTCCGACGAAGCCATC
>Ga0255100_1000213_pt1 | contig 26323 bp, 21 predicted proteins | sample Colum_Colum_RepB_2_FD_188449 | JGI IMG/M metagenome (GOLD analysis project Ga0255100, IMG submission 188449) | Freshwater microbial communities from Columbia River, Oregon, United States - Colum_Colum_RepB_8d | ecosystem: Environmental > Aquatic > Freshwater > River | place: USA: Oregon...
GGTCATGGATCCCTACTTAGCGCATTGGAGTTCCCCATGAATCGTCCGCAGCTGGCCCCGGGTATTGGGGTCGATCTGAACGTTCCCCCATACGTTCTTCATCAGGGTCTGATTGACTGGGTGGCCTCGATGGCCGCATTGACCCAGCCCGAGCGCGTCGTCTGGGCCGATGGCTCGCAGCAGGAATACGACCGGCTGTGTGACGAGATGGTGGCCGCAGGCACGCTGCGGCGCCTCGATCCGGTCAAGCGCCCGAACTCCTATCTGGCCTGGTCGGATCCCACCGATGTGGCCCGGGTTGAAGACCGGACCTTCATCTGCTCCGAGCGCAAGGAAGATGCCGGCCCCACCAATCACTGGGTGGCCCCGGCTGAAATGCGCCAGACGCTCAAGGGCCTGTTCGCAGGCTGCATGCGCGGGCGCACCATGTATGTCATTCCGTTCTCCATGGGCCCGCTCGGCTCGCCCATCGCTCATATCGGCGTGGAGATCTCCGACAGCCCCTATGTGGTGGTCAGCATGAAGCTGATGACCCGCATGGGTCGCGCGGTGTTTGATGTGCTCGGTGAAGACGGTGGCTTTGTGCCCTGCGTGCACACCGTGGGCAAGCCGCTCGCGGCTGGCGAGAAAGACGTGCCCTGGCCCTGCAACCCCACCAAGTACATCGTGCATTACCCCGAGACCCGCGAGATCTGGTCGTATGGCTCGGGCTATGGCGGCAACGCGCTGCTCGGCAAGAAGTGCTTTGCCCTGCGCATCGCCTCGAACATGGGTCGCCAGGATGTGGCCGCCGGTGGCATTGGCTGGCTGGCCGAGCACATGCTGATCCTGGGTGTGACCTCGCCCGAGGGCCGCAAGTATCACGTGGCTGCGGCCTTTCCGTCGTCGTGCGGCAAGACCAACTTCGCCATGCTGATTCCGCCCAAGGGCTTTGAGGGCTGGACAGTCAACACCATCGGCGACGACATTGCCTGGATCAAGCCGCAGGCCAACGGCCGGCTGCATGCGATCAACCCCGAGGCGGGCTACTTCGGCGTGGCCCCGGGGACCAACGAGCGCACCAATCCCAACTGCATGGCCTCGCTGCGGGCCAACTGCATCTTCACCAACGTGGCGCTCACCGACGACGGCGATGTCTGGTGGGAGGGCATGACCAAGGAAGCGCCGGCCCATCTCATCGACTGGCAGGGCAAGGACTGGACGCCCGAAGACGGCAAGGCCGGTCGCAAGGCCGCGCATCCCAACGCCCGCTTCACGGTGGCCGCCGCGCAGAATCCGGCCATCGATCCGCGCTGGGATGATCCCGCCGGTGTGCCGATCGACGCCTTCATCTTCGGCGGTCGTCGTTCCACCACGGTCCCGCTGGTCACGCAGGCCCGCAACTGGGTCGAGGGCGTGTACATGGCCGCGACCATGGGCTCCGAGACCACGGCCGCTCAGGCCGGGGCGCAGGGCGTGGTGCGCCGCGATCCCTTTGCCATGCTGCCGTTCTGCGGCTACAACATGGCCGACTACTTCCGCCACTGGCTCGATCTGGGCCACCGGCTCGAGGCCTCGCAGGCCAGGCTGCCCGCCATCTTCTGCGTCAACTGGTTCCGCACCGACGAGAACGGCAAGTTCGTGTGGCCGGGCTTTGGCGAGAACATGCGCGTGCTGCAGTGGATGATCGGCCGCATCGAAGGTCAGGCCGGGGCCACCGAGCATGTGTTTGGCCATTCACCGCGCTACGAAGACCTCTCCTGGTCGGGGCTGGATTTTCCGCGTGGCGAGTTCGACAAGATCACCTCGATCGATGCGGCCCAATGGAAGCGCGAGTTCGAGCTGCATGCCGAGCTCTTCACCCTGCTGGCCCAGGGCCTGCCGCATCAGCTCTCGGCCACCAAGGAAGCACTCGAGAAGCGGCTCGCCGCCTGAAGCCCATGGAACTCGTCCTGACCCTCGCGGCCCTGGCCCGCGGGGTGCCGGTCGTTCAGGCGCATGGGCGGGCCCTCGGTGAGTTGGCCGGCTTTGAGGGTCAGCGTCTGCGTGCGATTGAGCTGGCTTTCGAAGAGGCCTTTACGCTGATCCTTGAACGCGCCGATGCAGGCTGTGAGGATCCGGTGCGCATCGAGTCCAGGCTCGATGCCTTGGCCTTGACCGTGTATTTCGATGACCGCGCGATCCCCCCCGCAGCGCTTGGTGACCCGCTCGACCTTCCGCCTCAAGGTCGCCCTCCCGGGGCGTCTGAGGCTTCGGCCCTGGACGATCGGACTCTGGCCGACATCGATCTGGAGGCGATTTCGCGCAGGCTGATCCGCGCAGCAGCCGATGAGGCACGCTGGACGCCTCTGGGGCGTGGAGGCAATCGTCTTGAAATGCGCTTCCTCAGGCCCTCCCAGTCGGTCGATACCCTCGAGGATGCCGGTGACCTTGCTCCCTTCGTCGAGGATGTGCCGCTTGCTCCCGAGCAGTCCTACACCGTTCGTTTGGCGGGCGAGGGCCCTCGCGCGGCGCAGGACTGGCCGGCCATTGCCCGCGCCATGTACAAGACCTACGGGTTTTCGTATGCGCGCGAGGACTTCTACATTCCCGATCGGATTCGCGCCCTCAATGAACAGGGCCTGGTGCTGTCGGTGGTGGCGCAGTCGGATCTGAGCGGCGATGTGGTGGGCCACTATGCGCTCGAGGTGGCTGGTTTTGGGCAGTTCGGGGTCAAGACGCCGGCCATTGGCGAGCTTGGCAAGGCGGTGGTCGATCCGGCCCATCGCGGCCGAGGTCTCATGGAGCGCATGAGGCGGTTTACCGAAGGCACGGCCAAGGCGCGCGGGATGCTGGCGCTCTTCAGCGAACCCACCATGATCCATCCCTACAGTCAGAAGGCCAATGAGTCGCTCGGCGCCCGGGCCTGCGCGGTGATGCTGGGAATGTTTCGCACCGAAGACAATCGGATGCGGGCGATTCGCACGGCAGCCCAGCAGCAGCGCGGCAGTCTGCTCATGTATTACCAGCCGCTGCAGCAACCCCGGCCTCGGGTGCTCGCCCTTCCGGAGCGCCATGCCGACATGCTTGGGCGCACCTATCGAGGGTGCGAAATTCCTTTTGAACCTTTGCCGCAGGCCGAACATGGCCCAAAGGGGCAGACAACCGAGCTCGAGGCGCGCTTCCTCGCAGGCATCGACCTGGGTCAGATCCACGTTCGGCAGGTGGGTCAGGATATCGGCGCGGCCTTGCGGGCCGCACGCGACGAGCTGGTTCGGCGCGCGGGCTCGCCCGTGATCTTCCTGCAGATGCGCCTGAGCGATCCCGGCACGAACGCGGCCTGCGAGGCGGCCGAGCAGCTGGGATTCTTCTACAGCGGCATGTGTCCGCTGCATGACGACGGCCATGACGTGCTGCAGCTGCAGTATGTCGAGGTCGACATGGACGTCGCCAAACTCGCGGTCGCGGGCGCGTTTGCCCGCGAACTCGTGGACTACGTGGCCGCCGAGCGCGCGCGCATCGACGCGCGCTGACGGACGCTCCCGGTGCAGCCCTGCGCAGGCCAGCGCAACGGGCTGGCCTTGTGCAGGCGGGCTGCCGTGTTTACTGCGGCTTGATGCCCGCCAGCTCGTACATCTTGCCCCAGCTCACCAGATCGGCCTGCAACTGCTTGATCAGCTGATCGGGCGAGGTCTGCCCTGGCGGCGGCTGGTTGTTGCGATCACGATAGAAGGTCGCAGTCTCGGGCAGCGCCAGCCATTTGTTCACGACACCCACGATCCGCTGCACGATGGCCTCGGGCATGCCCTTGGGGCCATGCAGGGAGTAGTAGGGCAGCTGGGTGAGTTGAATGCCCTGTTGAACCATGGGCAGGGCCTCGGGGGTTTGCGGCAGGACATTGGTCCCCGAGGTGGCAATCGCCCGCACGCGGCCCGACTTGATATGCGGAATCGGTGAGGCGGTATCGATCCAGGCCACCGGAATCACATTAGAGATCACATCGGGCGAGATCTGGGCCACGGTCTTGTAGGGCACATGATTGATCTGCATGCCGGTGGTGGCCTTGAGTGCCTCCATGATGAGGTGGCCACCTGAACCGATGCCCCAGGAGGCATAGCTCAGATCCTTGCGGGTCTTGGTGAGTTCGATGAGATCACGAACGTTCTTGACCGGCAGCTCCGGATTGACGATCAGGATGTTGCCACCCTCGCCGCCGATCTTGGCCAGGGGCGTGAAATCGTTGATCGGATCAAAGCTGAGCTTGGTCTGCAGCAGCTTGTTGCCGATCACGCTGGCGGTGAAGGACACCACCAGGGTGTAGCCATCGGGCGGCTGGCGCACCACGGCTTCCATGGCCAGCAGGCCGTTGGCACCGGCCTTGTTATCGATGATGACCTGTGTACCCAGCTCTTTGCCCATGAATTCGGCCATGACGCGGCCAAAGATGTCAGCCCCGCCGCCCGCGCCGCTGGGCAGCACGATGCGGATGGGCTTGCCGGCAGGCCAGGCGGGCTGGGCCTGAGCGGCGCGGGTGGCGCTGCCCAGCACCGTGGCGGTGGCTGCAGCGCCGAGCAACTGGCGTCGAGTGGATGAGGTCATCGAAAGCTCCTGGATGGGAATCGAAAGGTGAAGGCCAGAGGCCTCGCGGGGCATGGAAAGAAAAAAGTCGGTGGCACGTGACGAAACAATACGACTGGCGCGGTGTTGAACGATCGGAGTGGATGAGGGCGGGGCGTACCCCGCTCGCGATCAGGGTCGAACGGTGTCCGGGCTGAACGCCCCCGATTCGATCACCAGATCGATGATCGTGCCGGTGAAGCGGAAGTTGCCCTTGCGTTGATACAGCGCCCAGTCCACCGGCGCACGTCGGTCGATGCCGATGTCCAGGCCCTCGTGGAAGCCGTAGCGCAGGGTGGGGCTGAGCGGCGCGAATTCGGTGACCGGCTGGCCGTCGATCAGCAGGCGTCCCTGGCCCTGGCGCTTGCCCACGGCCTGGTAGTCGAGGCTGAAGCATGAGGCGCCCTGCAGCACGGCCACCGGACCCAGGCGCTGGAACTGCCCGAAGCCGTTGTAGAGCAGCGTGAGTGCATCGCCATCGATCACCAGGCTCATGCCGCCAAAGACCTCGCCCAGCGCAAAGAGCACGCCCTCCTGGCCGCTCTGCCAGGGCTGGGTTCGCACATCGATCCGGAAGCACCGATCGGCCACCAGCGGCACCATCACCGAGCGATGCACGGTCTGCCCGCCCGGCAAAAAGCGCCGCGTGCTCTGAGCCGCGGGCCGCTGCTGGGGCGGCAGCTCGCTGAACTTCTGCAGCGGGGTGCGGTTGTCCAGGGGATAGACCTGGTTGGCCCAGGCGGCCTCATCGAAGGCCTTCACCAGCTCGGCCAGCCGTTCGGGATGCTGGGCCGAGAGGTCGATGGATTCGCTGAAATCGCTTGCCTGATGATGCAGGGTCCATTGATCGAAATCGATGGCGTCGCCGCGCTTTTGCAGCGAGACCGCCACCCAGCCCTCGCGCCAGTAGGCCCGGTTGGCCCAGCACTCGTAGTACTGCTCGCTGCGGGCATCGGGCGCTGCGGGGCTGCGCAGAATGCCGGCCAGGCTCGCGCCCTGCAGGGGCAGGGCGGGCTCACCATGCGAGGTGGTGGGTGCAGGCACGCCGGCCAGATCGAGCAGGGTGGGCATGAGGTCGGTGACGTGCGCGAACTGGGTGCGCACGGCACCGGCATCGGTCAGCTGTTTGGGCCATGACACCACCAGGCTCACCCGGCGCCCGCCCCCACCGGTATAGGTCTTGAAGGACGGAAACGGCGTGTTGCTCACCTGCCCCCAGCCCATCGGATAGAGCGCAGGCACTTCGCCCGTGCCGATCTTGGCGGTGTTGCGCAGGTCGTCTTCCAGGGGCAGGGGCGCCAGGCCCGCAAAGCGTCGGTTGAAGTAGACATTGCCGTAGCTGCCCGCGCTGCTCGTGCCGCCGTTGTCGGCCGAGAACACGATGATGGTGTTGTCGAGTTCACCCATCTCGCGCAGCAGGTCCACGATGCGGCCCACATTCTGGTCGACGCAGTCGAGCATGGCCGCATAGGTTTCCATGTGGCGCACGAAGTGGGCGCGCTGCTCGGCGGGCAGGCTGTCCCAGGCCGGCACGGCCGGATCGCGCGGCGAGAGCTGTGCATCGGCGGGTGCCAGGCCCAGGGCCTTCTGGCGTTCCAGGCGCTGCGCGCGCATCACATCCCAGCCGGCGTCGTAGCGACCGCGGTATTTGGCCAGATCAACCTCCTTGGCCTGCAGCGGACCATGCACCGCGTTGTAGGCCATGTAGAGGAAAAACGGCTGCGCCGGGCGTGCATTGCGAACATCCCGCACGAGCTCAATGGCCTTGTTGGTCAGGTCATCGGTGAGGTAGTAATCCTCGGGATAGCTGTCGATGGGTGCGACCAGGTTGTTGTTGAGCAGGCGCGCCGGAAAGAAGTAGCTGGTCTCGCCCTCCAGGAATCCATAGAAGCGATCAAAGCCGCGCTGCGTGGGCCAGGAGGCATTGGGCGTCACGCCATTGGGCGAGTTGTGCCACTTGCCCAGGCCCAGCGTGGCATAGCCGCCCGCCCGCAGGGCCTCGGGCAGGGTGGCCGCGGCCAGTGGCAGCTCGCCCGAATAGCCCGGAAAGCCCCCCACGTTGTTGGCGAGCCAGCCGGTGTTGACTGAATGTGCATTGCGGCCGGTGAGCAGGGCCGCGCGCGCGGGGGAGCAGATCGGATGCGTTGTGTAGTGATTGAAGCGAAGGCCGCGCGAGGCGATGGCATCGATGTTGGGTGTTTCGATCTCGGAGCCAAAGCAGCCGATATCGGCATAGCCGAGGTCGTCCATGTAGATGACGACGATGTTGGGGCTGCCGGGCCGGGCCGCGGGAACGGGCTTCCACCAGGGTTCGGAGTCCTGGATGGAACGGGCGACGGTGCCACCAAAGCCCGGATAGCTGCGGGTTTCCGCGCTGCTCATGAAATGCGTCTCCTTGTAGGTGGTCCTGATGCTATGGCAACCTGTCATAACAGGTCAACCCGGCGATGCGTCTGCCATCAGGTCGGCCGAGCACTTCTTCACCCCTTTGGTTTCGGCCACTCTCCACCATGAATGCATTGCAAGGTTTTCGGGTTCTCGATCTGTCGCATGTGATTGCCGGGCCGACCTGCGGGCATTACCTCGCCCAGCTCGGCGCCGAGGTCATCAAGGTGGAAGGCCCGCCCCATGGCGATGTGCTGAGGGCGGGCAAGCGCGCGCAGGTCGATGAGACCGTGAGCGTGGGTTTTGCCACCCTCAATGCCAACAAGCGCTCGGTCTGTCTGGATCTCAAGCAGGCCGACGGCGTGGCTGCGTTGCGCGCCCTGGTGGCCACGGCCGATGTCTTCATCGAGAACTTCCGTCCCGGCACCATGGACCGTCTGGGTCTGGGAGCGGCGGTGATTCGAGGCTGGCGGCCCGACATCGTGCATGTCTCGATCTCGGGCTATGGCCATGAGGGCGAGTGGTCGGGGCGCGGGGCCTACGACCATGTGGTGCAGGCCGTGACCGGCATGATGTCGCTGCAGGGTGAAGAGGGCGATGATCCGATCAAGGTGGGCTTTCCGGTGATCGATGCGGCAGCGGGCATGGTGGCTGCGCAATCGGTGCTGGCGGCCCTGCTGCGGCGCTCGCGCACCGGCGAGGGGGCCCGGCTCGATGTCTCGATGGCCCAGGCGGCGCTGCAGCTGATGCTCTCGCCGGCTGTGGCGGCGGCCTTTGAGGGGGCCGACCGTCCGCGGCCGGGTAACCGCGGGTTTTCGGGCAGCCCGGGTGCGGCCACCTGGAAGTGCGCCAATGGCTGGATTGCCACGGCGGCCAATGTGCCGCGTCAGTTCATGGCCCTGTGTGAGGCGCTGGGCGTGGCGCACCTGTTGCAGGACGAGGCCTTGCTCGATGTCGATGCACTCAGGCTCGGGGCCGGCTTTGTGGTGGCCCGCGATGCGCAGGCGCTGCATGCGCGGCTCGCCACCGCCTTTGAGCGCCAGGATGCCCATGCGCTCGAGGCCGAGCTGGCCGCCAAAGGCGTGCCGGTGGCGCGGGTGCGCTCGCTGCATGAGTTTGTGAGCGAGTTTGCGCAGGGCGCCATGATGACCGCCCCGGTGAGCTGGACGCAGTATCCCGGCGGGCGGGTGCTGTCGCTGGGGCCAGGCTGGAAGACCGATGGCCAGATGACGCAGGCCCCTGAGCCAGCGCCTCGTCTGGGGGCCGACAACGACGCGATTCTGGGGCGGCTGACGGATTGAAAGCTGCTCCAGGGGAGGTCAGGAGAACCGCAGGTCAAGGCCTGGCCGCAGTGGGAGGCAAGGCGCCTCAGATGGCGCCTGTTGCGCGCCGTCGCCCGATATAGCCCACGCTCAGGGCATTGACGATCAGCAGCACCTGAAAGACCGCGATACCCAGCCACACCCAGGCGGGATGTCCGCCATCCATGAAGGTGCCAAAAATCGCCGGCGAAATCGCGAGCCCCGTGTCGAGCCCGGAATACACCAGACCATAGACGCGGCCGGTGGCGCCTGGTGGGCTCGCCTTGCGCACGAGCAGGTCGCGGGCGGGGCCGGCGGTGCCAAAGCCCAGGCCCATCAGTGCAAAGAGGCCTGGCACCATCCATCCGGGCGCGGGCGAATAGGCCAGGATGAGCGAGATCACCGCCGCCACCGCAAAGCCGCCCGCCACGATGCGTTCGGCATGATCCGGGTTGGCGGCCACGAAGCCACCGATGAGCGTGCCCGCTGCGCTCGCCAGCATGAAGGCGGTCAGGCACAGCGCCACCCAGGCCGTGGGCACATCGTGCAGCACGCGGGCGGCTTCAGGGCCGAAGGTCTGGATGCCACCAAACCCCAGCGCCGACGTGAGAAAGAACGCAAAGCTCAACCACACCGCGGGCAGCTTCATGAAGGCCAGGCTCGAGGCTGCAGGCGTGGCAGGGTTCGCGGATGGTGCCGCGCGAACGGCGGCCGAGGCTCCGGAGTCTTTGTGAGGGTTCGCCTGCGGGGTCGGGTCTTCTGCAAGCGGCTTGATCGCCATGCCCAGCAGTCCGACCGTCTGGCCCGCCAGCAGATGACGATGCGACCAGACCAGCACCATGGCCAGCGCCGGCAGCAGGCCGGCGGCCAGAATCGCCAGGCGCCAGTGGGTCAGACCGGCAATGCCCACCAGATAGACCGGGGCCAGTGCCCAGCCCAGACTGCCCGAGATGCCATGCATGGCATAGGCCTTGGCCAGGCGCGGCCCACTGATGCGGGCATTGAGGATGGAGTAGTCCACCGGATGAAAGGGGGCGTTGCCAAGACCGGCCAGCACACAGCCCGCCAACAGCATGCCGTAGGTGGGTGCGCTCGAGAGCACGAGGGTGGAGAGGATGAAACTGGTGAGCGCGCCCAGCATGACCGGCACCGCACCGATGCGATCCACCAGAAAGCCGGCCAGGGCCTGGCCCACACCCGAGACGACGAAGAACACCGTCATGAGCAGGCCGAGCTCGGCATAGGACAGATCAAAGGCGGTCTTGATCCAGGGAAAGAGCGGCGCGACGATCAGGTGAAAGAAGTGCGAGCAGCCATGCGCCGTGGCGACCACCGCGATGGTGCGGCGCTCGGCCGATGCGCTCATCGACCTGCGCCGCTTGCGCCGTGCGCGGTGGGCTCGAGCTTGTCGACCGGGAAACCCAGCGCGCGGGCCTGCGCGGTGAGGTTGGCCAGCACCTCGGGCGCCAGACGCGGCTCGCGGGACAGAATCCACAGATAGCCCCGACCCGGTTCGCCGATCATGGCCCAGCGATAGTCGGCATCGAGGGCGATCACCTGATAGTCGCCCCAGCCGATCGGCAGCCAGCGCAGGGATTCGGGAAGAAAGGACACCTTGAGCCGGGCGTTGGTGGCATCGAGTGCGCGAGCCATGCCGTTGGCGGTATCGAACTCGGGCGCCTCGGCCGTGCCCCCGGTGCGGCAGCGATTGATGACATCGATGCGGCCATCAGGGCGCAGGGCATAGGTGGCCCGCGTGTCGCTCAGGCAGCGACGCTGAAAGAAGTTGGGCAGCTTGGTGATCTCGTACCAGGTGCCCACATAGCGGGCCGGATCCACCCGGGGCACGAGCGGCAGGGGATCGTGGGCCCGGCTCGTGCTGGCGAGGGTCAGCCCGGCGAGAGCGAGAAGGAACGAGAGCAGAACAGGGCGAAGGTGCATGGATGGGGGGATCTCGTTGCAGGGTCGCCGGGGCCGGGGTCGGCGCAATGGCACAAAGGGGCGCGCGTGCTCAGCTGCGCAGTTGCAGCCAGAGCTGAACCGATTGTGCAGCGAGCTGGCCTTGGGCATCAAAGATGGCCGTGCCTGCATGAAACTTGCGGCCCTCCTGACCCATGGGCCAGCCGATCACGATGCAGGGTTCACCTGGGCGGATGGGTCGATGCAGCTGTGCACTCATGCGGCCGGTCATCATGAGCGGGGTGGGGTTCAGACGATTCGACCAGGCAAAGCCAGCCGGGCAATCGAGGGCGGCCCAGACGATCTCGGTCAGCAGGTTGCCGTGTTCATCGGTGGGCAGCGAGGCATCGGGAATCCATTCAGCTGCCACCACGCCGGCGGTGGCATCGACCTCGGTCGGCACAATGCACAGGCCATCGTGCTCGCGCCGGATGCCGCAGCCAAAGCAGGTCTCGTAGTCTTCCTGGCCCAGACGCTGGCGGGCGGTCATGCGCCCGAGCGCGCCGGCCGCGCGAGCGCGCTCGAGGTCGGGCGCGGCGGGCACCTGCGCAGGCAGGGTGGTGGGCCGGGCCTCGGCAATCAGGGTGTCGCCCGCATGCAGGCTCAGGCCGTTGTCGCCCAGGGCTTGAAGCTGCAGCGGCACATCGAGTGGCGTGGGTGCACGCAGGGTGACTTCGACCGCGGGCTGGGCCCGCGGGGCGGCCGGGTCCGTGGCCGTGTCCCCAGCTGAGCCCGCAGCACGGCCGACGGTAAGGGGTGCAGTCGGGGTGGACCTCGCCAGCCGGGCGGCAAGGGCGCCGGCCACATAGCCCCCATTGCCCGAGGTGGCCGGGCCATTGAAGCGGCTGGGGATGATGAGGGGTGTGGAGCAGTCGAGCGTCATGGCGGGGTTGGATCGGCGAAGGGCTGGTCGCATCACATCATCCCATGATCGTTGGCAGCGGTCGGACCTTGGGCCGGTCGTGCAGATCGGCCGAGCCGCTCATCGAGGCCGAGACCATCGACGAGACCGCGCTGACCGTCGAGGCCATGCGATCCGTCGTGCATGCACTGCTACCATGCGGACACGCCTGTGCGCGCCGTCCTCATCTGGGCGGCGCACACGATCCTGGAAGGGAAGCGTCCCCGGCGGGGCGCCCGGACTTCAAACCCGGTGAGGGGCGCCCGACGTTCCTGGTGGGTTCGACTCCCACTCCCTTCCGCCACGGCTAGAGCCGGTGGCCATGACGGGCCTGCAGGGCGATGCCCTGATCATGCTCCCAGCGTTGCTGGCAATAAAGGCAGCGCGCCACCGCCGGATGAGCCTGCAGGCGCGAGGCTTCGATGGCCTGGCTGCAATCGGTGCAGGCACCGAACACCCCGGCATCGAGCCGGGTCAGTGCGGCCTCGCAGGCATGCAGCTCCTGCAGATCACGGCGTGCATCCGAGAAGTCGGCGGTGGCCTGGTCATCGGCCACCGACGCATCACCCGAGTCCCCATGATGACCCAGCGCATCGCTCACCTGGGCGGCATCGCGCAGGGCCGTGTCGATTTCGGTTTGCAGCTGCCGGATGCGAGCCTCAAGCCAGGGGCGGGGATCGTTCTGAGCCATGACCGGATTCCTTGTGAAGTCCGGTGATGGTCGGCGCGCGAAGGTCGATGGTGTTGAGCGCGGTCAGGGCCTGAAGAATCCCCGCATGATGTCAAGCGCCTGATCCACCTCGGCCGGGCCCACATCCAGGTGCGTGACCCAGCGCTGCACCATGCCGCTGCCATAACGGCCCACCGAGCCATTGACCTGCACGCCCTGCTCGGCCAGATGCTGGGCCAAGGCCGGGGCAAGGTCGTCGCGGATGCGCAGAAAGACGATGTTGGTCTGGGGCGGCTCGGCCTGCAGGGCCGGGCCGGCCTGCGTTGCGAACTCCTGCCCGATGGCGTTCATGCCCGCGGCCAGCCGCGCGGCCAGGGCATGGTCATCATGCAGACGCACCAGATGATGCTGCAGGGCGTACAGGCCGCCCGCCGCGATGATGCCGGCCTGTCGCATGCCACCGCCCAGCATCTTGCGCCAGCGTCGGGCCTTGCGAATCGACTCGGCAGAGCCCAGCAGCAGGGAGCCCACCGGCGCGCCCAGCCCCTTGGACAGGCACACGGACACGGTATCGAAGTGCGAGCAGATGCTGCGTGCGGCAGCCTCGATGGCGGCGCCAGGGTCGCGGGTTACGCTTTCGGCCAAGCCTGCTGCCACCGCGGCCGCCGCATTGAAGAGCCGCGCGCCATCGAGGTGAGTGCTCAGGCCACGCTGCAGGGCGAGACTGCGCACGGCCTGCAGATAGTCGAGCGGCAGCACTCGCCCGCCGGTGGTGTTCTCCATGGCGATCAGCCGGGTGCGTGCGTAGTGCGCATCGTCGGGTTTGATGGCCGCTTCGATCGAGGCCAGCGGAATCGTGCCGTCTGGGGCATGCTCCAGCGGCTGAGGCTGAATCGAGCCCAGCACGGCCATGCCACCGCCTTCCCATTTGTAGGTGTGCCAGTTCTGACCCACGATGGCCTCATCGCCGCGTTCGCAGTTCACGAGCAGTCCGAGCAGGTTGGTCTGTGTGCCCGAGGTACCAAAGAGCGCCGCCTCGAAGCCGAGCATCTTGGCCGCGAAGGCCTCCAGGGCATTGACCGTGGGGTCATCGCCATAAACGTCGTCGCCCACTTCGGCTGAGGCCATGGCGGCCCGCATGGCGGGCGTGGGGCGGGTAACGGTATCGCTGCGAAAGTCGAGGGTCATGGGCGTCGGGCGTGTGAAGCGGGCTGTGCGAGCCCATTGAACGGGTCACTCGAAGCGGGAAGATCGCTGCGCAGGCTACAGGACACAGCGCACCCGTCAGCGCGTGAGCTGTTCGGCCAGGGTCATGGCGGCCCGCAGGCTGAGCGGGTCGGCCACGCCCTGACCGGCAATGTCGAAGGCGGTGCCGTGATCGACACTGGTACGCACAAAGGGCAGGCCCACCGTGACATTCACGCCGGTGTCGATGCCCATGTACTTGATCGGAATGAGGCCCTGGTCGTGGTACATCGCCACCACCAGATCGAACTCCTTGAAGCCACGCGCCCGCATGAAGACCGTGTCGCCGGGCCAGGGTCCGCTGGCATCGATGCCCTCGGCCCGCGCAGCGGCCACCGCCGGCGCAATGATCTCGAGATCTTCGCGGCCCATCAGGCCGCCTTCGCCGGCATGCGGATTGAGGCCGGCCACCGCGATGCGTGGCGCTGCGATACCCATGCGCTGCAGACCGGCATGGCCAATGCGGATGGTGTCGAGCACCGCATCAAATGAGACCCGCTCGATCGCCTCGCGCAGCGCCACATGGATGGTGACGAGCAGCGTGCGCAGCTCATCATTGACCAGCATCATCCGCACATCGGGCACCCCGGCCACATCGGCCAGGATCTCGGTATGCCCCGGATGCCGAACGCCCGCCGCATGCAGGGCCTCCTTGTGCAGCGGCGCGGTGACCACGGCCCGCACCTGTCCGGCCAAGGCGTCGCGGCTGGCCCGCACCACGGCTTCGAAGGCCGCGCGGCCGGCCCGGGCATCGATGCGGCCCAGGGGCAGATCGGCCGGCAGGGCGCTGCAGGGCTCGATGCGCTCGGGCAGGGGCAGATTCAGCCGGGCGGCTTCGCGGGCCAGAATGGCCGGATCGCCATAGATGATCAGGGGGGCGCCGGTCCATTGCGCACAGGCCTTGATCACGATCTCGGGGCCGATGCCGCAGGCATCGCCCATGGTGATCGCAAGGGGCAGGTTCATGGAGGTCGATTGTAGAGTCTGAAGTGCGGCGCTGAGCGCGAATCGCAAGGCTGCAGGGGCTCCAGGCCTGGGGGGCTGGCCCTCGTCTGGTTTCAGCGCAGGAACAGGGCCACGGCCACGCACACCAGAAACACCAGCATCAGTTTTCTGAAGCGCGCCTCGCTCACATGCTGACGCAGCCGGGTGCCAATGACCATGCCCACCGACATGGGTGCCAGGGCCAGTGTGGAGGCTGCAATTTCGGCCCAGCCCAGCACACCGCTCAAGGCCATGACGAGGTAGAGCGGCAGGGCGCCGGCCAGGTACATCAGGCTGATCGAGCCCACGAACACCTCGCGCGGCAGGCGCAGGGCCACCAGGTAGCTGATCAGAAAGGGGCCCATCAAGGATGAGATGCCGCCCAGGATGCCGGTGAGCACGCCCACCAGCGCGCCCCAGCGTCGCTCCACGGCAGGGGCCACATGCAGCTGCGGCTGCCAGGCAATCATGGCGGTGGCGATCAGTACGGCCGCGCCCACCAGCATGTTGAGCGTGCGTACCGGCAGATCGAGGGTGAGCCGCGCCGTGATGGCCGTGAGGATGACCATGGGAATGAGCAACGAGGCAAAGCGGCGCAGGGCCGATCGGGTGTGGCCGCCCACGGCGGATTGCCAGAGGTTGGACAGCACGATGGGCATCACCATGAGGGCAATGGCCTTGGGGCTGGGAATGACGAGCGCGAGCAAAGGCACGGTGATGAGCGGCAGACCCACACCCAGCAAGCCCTTGACCGTGCCCCCCACCACAAAGGCGCAGGCCACCGCCAGCAGGACCCAGGCCGTGGGGGGCTGGCCGAGCATGCCGGCCAGCAGGTCATGGAGAACGGTCATCGGCGGAGTTCAGGCCCCGATGCGTGCGCGCGCCAGCACCGCATGCAGCATCACATTGGCACCTGCGTGCAGATGCGCCGGATCGGCGTTTTCGATTTCGTTGTGACTGATGCCGCGCTCGCAGGGCACGAAGATCATGGCCGTGGGGCAGCGCCGCGCGACGTACACCGCATCGTGACCCGCCCCGCTCGCCAGTGCCCTATGCGTATAGCCCTGAGCCACAGCCTCGGTCTCGATGAAGGCGCGTAGCTGTTCATCAAAGGCGCAGGGCGGAAAATGCGCGGTTTGCTCAAAGGCAATGCGAACGCCGTGTCGTTGGGCAATCGCCTCGGCCCGGGCCTTCACGGCCGCCGTCATGGCATCGAGTGTCTGGGCGCGCGCATTGCGCAGATCGATGCTCATGTCGATGCGACCCGGAATCACATTGCGCGAGTTGGGCGAGACAATGAGCCGGCCCACGGTGCCTCGCGCATAGTCGGGATGCGTCTGAGCGACCTCGCGCACGGCCACGGTGAGCTCGGCGGCGGCGAGCAGGGCATCGTGGCGCAGCTCGATGGGGGTGGGGCCGGCATGCGCATCCTGGCCTTCGATCGTCACATCAAACCAGCGCTGTCCGAGGGCGCCTTCCACCACGCCAATCACCGTGTTGGCATTCTCCAGCACCGGGCCCTGCTCGATGTGGGCCTCGAAATAGGCATCGAACTCGGGGGCGGCATCGTGGCCTGCGGCACCGATCGATTCGAGGGCTGCTTGAACCGTGACGCCCTCGCCGTCTTTCTGGGCCAGGCAGTGCTCGAGGCTGAACGCCCCTGCATAGACGCCCGAGCCCATCATCACCGGCTGAAAGCGCGAGCCTTCCTCGTTGGTCCAGATGGCCACGGCCACTGGATGTTGCGTGCGGATGCCGGCGTCGTTGAGGGTGCGGATCACCTCCAGGCCGGCGAGCACGCCATAGTTGCCATCGAAGCGCCCGCCGGTGGGCTGGGTGTCGATGTGGCTGCCCATGGCCACCGGTTTGGCCTGGGGGTCGGTGCCCGGGCGAATCGCGAAGATGTTGCCGATGGCGTCGGTGTGCAGGCTGCAGCCCGCCTCGCGCAACCAGCCCGTGACCAGGGCCCGGCCCTGCGCATCGAGGTCGGTCAGCGCCAGCCGACACACGCCGCCCGCCGGGGTGGCGCCGATGCGGGCGAGCGCCATGAGCGAGGACCACAGGCGATCGGACGACGTGGACAGGGCAGGAGTGGGCATGGCGCGGGTGTTGAGGTCGGGTGCGTTCATGGGTCTATTCTGACGCAAGCGTCAGAGTCGACGAACATGCAGTGGAGAATCCGATGCGGCAGGGGAGAGGGTGATGAAAGGATCGTTGATGCGCCTCCTTCAAGGAGGTCTTCTGGCCGCGCTGATCGGCTGCGCTTCGCCCGTCACTGCGCCGGTGCAGGGATTGTCGGCGATCGTGACGCCCGCGACAGCGATGGGCGGGGGCCCCGCGTTGAAACCGGCCTCTGCGATTGCCGAGGCTTCGGAACTCGGAGACTCGCGAGTGTTGAAGGTCCGGCTGCTGGCCTTCAACGATTTCCATGGGCAACTCGAACCCGAAGGCTTGAGCCTGCGGCTGCGCACGCCGCAACCGATGACCGTACCCGCAGGGGGTGCGGCCTGGCTGGCTGGCCTGCTCGATCGTCTGCGCGGCGAGGTTCGCCACAGCATCACCGTGTCGGGTGGCGATCTGGTCGGTGCCTCGCCCCTGGTCTCGGCCGCGCAGGAGGATCTGCCGACCATCGAGGTGATGAACGCCCTGGGTCTGGATCTGGGCGTGGTGGGCAACCATGAATTCGACCGCGGGCTTGCGCACCTGCGGCGCCTGCAGGCGGCCGCAAGGTTCCCGATGATTGCGGCCAATGTGATCGATGCTCAGGGGGCGCCGGTGTTTGCGCCTTCGGTGGTGCGCGAGATCGAGGGGGTGCGCATTGCCTTTGTGGGCGCCGTGCTGCGCAGCACCCCCGAGATCGTTCGGCCTTCAGGCATTGCGGGGCTGCGGTTTCTGGACGAAGCCGACAGCATCAACCAGGAGGTGCAGCGCCTGCAGGCGCAGGGCATTCGGGCCATCGTGGCCGTGATTCATGAGGGTGGCCGGATTCAGGGCGACTGGAATGACCCGGCCTGTCCGGGTGCGCAGGGGCCGATCTTTGCCATTGCAAGGCGCTTGCCTGCCGAGGTGGATGTGGTGCTCTCGGGTCATACGCATCAGGGGTATCACTGCGTGATCGAGGAGCCGCGCCAGAAGGGCCTGCGTATCGTGCAGGCCGTGGCCAATGGCCGTGCAGTGTCCATGATCGATCTGGCCATCGACCGGCGCACGGGCGATGTGGATCGAGCGGCGACGCGGGGGCAGAACCTGCCGGTGGCCAATGGCCTTGAGGCCACCGACGAAGTGCGTCGGGCCTATCCGCCTGAGCGGGCCTCTGCCGTGGTTGCGGCCCAGGTGCAGGCCCTGGTGGAGCAAGCCCGACCTGTGGCGCAGCAGGTCATCGGGCGAGTGGACGGGCCCATCACCCGAACCGTCTCGCCGGGCGGTGACAGTCCGCTGGGTCGGTGGGTGGCCGATGCGCAGCTTGCTTTGACGCGCCCGCCCGAGGCAGGGGGTGCGCAGATCGCACTCATGAATCCCGGCGGCTTGCGAACCGATCTGCGATGTGTCCCGGCGCAGGCGCCTTGCGCGATTCGCATGGCCGATGCTTTTGCGGTTCAGCCCTTCGGCAATCCGCTGGTGGTCATGACCCTCACCGGAGCTCAGCTGATGCAGGTGCTTGAACAACAGTTCACGGGCGCCAATGCCACAAGACCGCGCCTGTTGCAGCCCTCGGAGGGCTTTGGTTGGGCCTGGCGCGCACGTGCGCGCAATGGGCGACATGTGGCTCAGGCCTGGCTGAACGGCCGGCCCATCGAACCCCACGCGAGTTATCGGGTGGTGGTCAATGAGTTTCTGGCCGCGGGGGGCGATGGCTTTACGGCCCTGACGCAGGGCACCGACCGCGTGGGTGGGCCGATGGACCTGGAGGCGCTGGTGATGACCCTGGGCCGAGTCTCGATCAGCCGCGCACCGGAGCCCGCCCGCCTGCAGCGTCTGCCGGATGAAGATCCTCGCTGATGGCGGTGGCCAGCTTTCGCACGGCCTGTTCGAGTTCGCGCCGGCGTCGGGTGGTGAGCCCGGCCTTGATGACACTGACCGCCACGGCATGGTGAGCGCCTGCCGTGCTGTTGTGATCCGCCCGTGCGGGCACCGCAGCACCCAGACAGAGCATGCCTTCGGCGGCCTCTTCATCGTCGATCGCATGCCCGGTCTTGCGGATGCTCTGCAACTGCCGCAGCAGCGCATTGAGGCTGCCCACGCTGTGGCGGGTGATGCGTTCAAAGGCATGGTTGGCCAGGCGATCCCGCACCTGGGCATCGGTGAGGCTGGCGAGGATGGCCTTGCCGGATGAGGCGATGGCCGCTGGCAGGCGTCCGCCCACCCGGAAGTTGATTTCCAGTGCCCTTTGCCCCGGACGACAGGCGAGATAGACCACCTCGGTGCCATCGAGCGCGGCCAGCATGATGGTTTCGCTCTCCAGCGCAGCGAGGGTTCGGGCCTGGCGCTGAAAGGACTCCACCACCTCGGCCTGACCATTCCAGGCACTGGCCCATTGCACCGGACGAGCTCCGAGCCTGAAGCAGGCCTCGGTATCGCGTCGGGCCAGGTCGAGCTGGACCAGGGTCGCGAGCAGGCCGTGCAGGCTGCTGCGCGGCAAAGAGAGCGCGCGGGCCAGTTCGGCGAGCGACAGGGGGCGCTCGGCCGTGGCGAGGGTATCGAGCACGCGGATGGCGCGCTCGACGGCGGGTACGAGCCGGACCGATGCGGGGGGTGGGGGTTCGAAATTGCGGCGGGCCATGGCAGAATCCTTCCCACCATCGTCCCACAGATTGAATGCCTGTTCAACCAGTTGAACAGGCGCGAGTCAGCCCGTCACAGGATTCCCTTCATGAATTCCAACACCGCCACTTTTTTGCAGTCCGCGTCCTGGCTCACCCAGAGCACGCTGGGCCATTGGGTCAACGGGGCCGTACAGTCCCCCGCATCGGGTGAGCGCACTGCCCCGGTTTACAACCCGGCCACCGGTCAGGTGGCCCGCACGGTAGCGCTGGCGGAAGCCTCAACGGTTGATGCGGCGGTGGCCGCGGCGCAGGCTGCGTTTGCTGGATGGGCTGCAACGCCTGCCCTGCGGCGTGCCCGGGTCATGTTCCGGTTCAAGGAGTTGCTCGATCAGCATGCCGGTGACCTTGCGGCCATCATCACGGCCGAGCATGGCAAGGTGCTGTCTGATGCCCTGGGTGAGGTCACTCGAGGCATGGAGGTGGTGGAATTTGCCTGCGGTATTCCCAGTCTGCTCAAGGGCGAGTACACCGAGCAGGTGGGTGGCGGCATCGATGCCTGGTCGGTCCGTCAACCGCTCGGTGTGGTGGCCGGCATCACGCCATTCAATTTCCCCGCCATGGTGCCCATGTGGATGTTCCCGGTGGCCATTGCCTGCGGCAACACCTTCATCCTCAAGCCCTCGGAGCGCGACCCCACGGCAGGTCTTTACATCGCCCGCCTGCTCAAGGAAGCCGGTCTGCCCGATGGCGTGTTCAATGTGGTCAATGGCGACAAGGCGGCCGTCGATGCGCTGCTGACGCATCCCGCCGTGCAGGCCGTGAGCTTTGTGGGTTCCACGCCGATTGCCAAGGCCATCCACGAGACCGCCAGCCGTCACGGCAAGCGCGTGCAGGCGCTGGGCGGCGCCAAGAACCATCTGGTGGTGATGCCCGATGCCGACATGGACCAGGCTGTGGATGCCCTGATCGGGGCGGCCTATGGCTCGGCGGGCGAGCGCTGCATGGCCGTTTCGGTGGCGGTGGCGGTGGGTCAGACCACGGCCGACACGCTCGTGGCCCGGCTGGCCGAGCGGGTGAAGCAGGTCAAGGTGGCTGATGGCACCGATCCGGCGGCTGAAATGGGTCCGCTGGTCACCCGAGCGCATCTGGACAAGGTGCGTGGCTATGTGGATGCCGGGGTCGGCGAGGGCGCCACGCTGGTGGTCGATGGTCGGGGCGTTCAGGTGGCCGGACGCGAGCAGGGCTTTTTCCTGGGGGGCTGCCTCTTTGATCACGTGAAACCGTCGATGTCGATCTACCGGGAGGAGATCTTCGGGCCGGTGCTCAGCGTGGTGCGCACCGACGATTTTGAGCAGGCACTGGCGCTCATCAATGGCCACGAGTTTGGCAACGGCGTGTGCATCTTTACCCGGGATGGCGATGCGGCCCGCGAATTTGCAAGCCGTGTGCAGGTGGGCATGGTGGGCATCAATGTGCCCATTCCGGTGCCGATGGCCTTCCATTCCTTCGGCGGCTGGAAGAGCTCGCTGTTCGGCGATCACCACATGCATGGGGCCGAGGGGGTTCGTTTCTACACCCGCTACAAGGCCATCACCCAGCGCTGGCCGACCGGTATCCGTGCGGGGGCCGAGTTTGTCATGCCCACCATGAAGTAAAGCGGCGCGGTCGTGGCCAGGTTTGTTCCTCCATTGAATGGAGCGGTTCAGTGAATCGGTCATTGCCATGAATCCATCCACGGCCTGGCTGGTGCTGCTGGTTGCCGGCCTGTTTGAAGTGGTCTGGGCGGTCGCGCTCAAATTCAGCGACGGGTTCTCCCGGCTCTGGCCCTCGGTCACGGTGGTGGTGGGTGCGGCGATCAGCTTCTGGCTGCTTGCACTGGCCATGCGGGAGTTGCCCGCGGGTTCGGCCTATGCGGTGTGGGTTGGGGTGGGCGCGGCCGGAACGGCAATCTTTGGCATGATCCTGCTCGGTGAGCCTGCGACCGCAGCCCGGCTGTTCTGTCTGGGATTGATACTGGCTGGCGTGCTGGGCTTGAAATGGCTGGGCTCCTGAGGCCCGGATCCGAGGAGACACCATGAGCACCCCCTATACCCAACTGCCTGAGCTCGGCATCTTCGATGTGGTGATCGTCGGCGCCGGGACGGCGGGATGTCTGCTCGCCAACCGGCTTTCGGCGGATCCGTCGCGGCGGGTTCTGCTGATTGAGGCAGGCGGCGCAGACGACTGGATGTGGATCCACATTCCGGTGGGCTATCTCTACTGCATCGACAATCCCCGCACCGACTGGCGCTATCGCACGACGGAGGAGGCTGGCCTGAATGGCCGGTCTCTCGGCTATCCCCGGGGCCGTACCCTGGGGGGCTGCTCCTCCATCAACGGCATGATCTACATGCGCGGTCAGCGGCAGGACTACGACCGCTGGGTGCAGGCGGGTAACCCGGGATGGTCCTGGGATGATGTCCTGCCCTACTACCTGAAGCATGAGGACTATCAGGGTCGAGATGACGGCTCAGAGGATCCTCTGCATGGCCATGGTGGCGAGTGGCGCGTGGAACGCCCACGCATTGCCTGGGATGTGCTTGATGCCTGGCAGGAGGCCGCGCTCCAGGCGGGGATCCCCAAGTCAAACGATTTCAACCGGGGTGACAACTTTGGCTGTGGCTACTTTGAAGTCAATCAGCGCAAGGGTGTGCGCTGGAATGCCTCCAAGGCGTTTTTGCGTCCGGTGCAGCATCGCCCCAATCTGACGGTCTGGACAACCACCCAGGTCAGCCGGGTCTGTTTTCAGGACGGGCGGGCCATGGGTGTCGAAGTGGTCCGTGGTGCGGGCCGCGCCGAGCAGCCGGGCCGTATTCCGTTATACGGGGAGCGGGGCTTTGTGCGCGCGCGAGCTGAGGTCATTCTGGCTTCCGGCGCGATCGGTTCACCCCATCTGCTGCAGCTTTCGGGCGTGGGGCCTGCCTCGTGGTTGCAACAGATTGGCATTCCGGTGGTGCACGACAGCCCCGGGATCGGGATGAATCTGCAAGACCATCTGCAACTGCGGATGGCCTTCAAGGTTCAGGGCGTTGAGACCCTGAACCGCCAGGCCAACAGCTTGATTGGCAAGGCCCGCATGGGTTTGCAGTACGCCTTGTGGCGGCGCGGGCCGCTCACCATGTCTCCCAGCCAGCTCGGCGCCTTTGCCTACAGCGGTCCCGAGGCCACCTCGGCCGATGTGGAATACCACGTGCAGCCCTTGTCGCTGGATCGCTTCGGTGAACCTCTGCACCGGTTTCCGGCCATTACCGCCTCGGTGTGTCAGCTGCGCCCCGCCTCGCGCGGTACGGTCCGGGCACTGAGCGCGGACCCCTCCGAGGCCCCCGAAATACGGCCCAATTACCTGAGTGACCCCTCGGATCAGGCGGTGGCAGCCAATGCGATCCGCCTGACCCGACGCATCATGACCATGCCGGCCATGGCGACGTTCAGCCCGGAGGAGTTCAAGCCGGGCCCTCAGGCGCAGACCGAAGAAGAGCTGATCCGCGCGGCTGGCGAGATTGGCACCACCATTTTCCATCCGGTCGGCACGGCCCGCATGGGTCCGGATGAAGACCGCATGGCGGGCGTGGACCACCGGATGCGGGTGCGCGGGGTTCGGGGGCTTCGGGTGATTGATGCGTCGGTGATGCCCTTCATCACCTCCGGCAACACCAATTCGCCCACCTTGATGCTGGCCGAGCGGGGCGCGGAGATGGTGATCGAGGATCTGCGCGGTTAGCCTTGTTTCACGTGAAACCATGACTTTCTCGCGGGACGACGCTTCGCTCACTCGCCTCAGCCGTTCGGCCTAGCGACAATCCCTCGTGGCCCGCCTATAATCCGCGACCGGTCTCCAGGGTCGACACATGCAGTTTCCAGAGCGTTTTGATGTGATTGTGGTGGGCGGTGGCCATGCTGGCACAGAGGCCGCCCTCGTGTCGGCGCGTATGGGTGCCAAGACGCTCCTGCTGACCCATAACCTCGAAACTCTGGGGCAGATGTCGTGCAATCCCTCCATCGGCGGGATCGGCAAGGGTCATCTGGTGAAGGAAGTCGATGCCCTGGGCGGCGCGATGGCCGAGGCCACCGACGAAGCAGGCATTCAGTTTCGGATACTCAATTCCAGCAAAGGCCCCGCGGTGCGGGCGACCCGTGCCCAGGCGGATCGGGTGCTCTATCGCAAGGCGATCCGATCCCGGCTCGAGAATCAGCCCAATCTCTGGCTGTTCCAGCAGCCCGTGGACGATCTGCTCCTGGAGGGAGATCGGGTGGTGGGTGCCGTCACTCAGATCGGGCTGCAGTTTCGAGCTCGGGCGGTGGTGCTCACTGCAGGAACCTTTCTCAACGGCCTGATTCATGTCGGTCTGCAGAACTATCCGGCCGGCCGGGCCGGTGATCCGCCGGCTCAGTCCCTGGGTGCGCGTCTGAAGGCCATGGCCTTGCCGCAGGGCCGCCTCAAGACGGGTACGCCGCCCCGCATTGACGGGCGCAGCATCGATTTCGATCGGCTTGAGGTTCAGCCGGGCGATGCTGATCCAGTGCCGGTTTTTTCCTTCCTGGGTTCGCCGGACCAGCATCCGCAGCAGCTGCCTTGCTGGATCACCCATACCAATGAGCGAACCCACGACATCATTCGGGCCGGGCTGGACCGATCGCCCATGTACACCGGGGTGATCGAGGGCGTGGGGCCGCGCTATTGCCCATCGATTGAAGACAAGATTCACCGCTTTGCGCACAAGGCCTCGCATCAGATCTTTCTCGAGCCCGAAGGCCTGACCACGCACGAGGTCTACCCCAATGGGGTTTCGACCAGCCTGCCGTTTGACGTGCAGATCGAGATGCTGCGCTCCATGGTCGGACTGGAACGCGCGCATATCCTGCGGCCGGGCTATGCCATCGAGTATGACTACTTCGATCCGCGCGGTTTGCGCTCGTCTTTGGAGAGTCGCTCCATTCAAGGTCTGTTCCTGGCCGGTCAGGTCAATGGCACCACCGGCTATGAAGAGGCGGCCGCTCAGGGTTTGCTGGCGGGGCTGAATGCCGCGCTTCAGGTCGCGGGGCGCGAGCCCTGGTGCCCGCAGCGTCATGAGGCCTATCTGGGTGTGCTGGTGGATGACCTCATCACGCGGGGTGTGAGCGAGCCCTACCGCATGTTCACCAGCCGGGCCGAGTACCGCCTGAGTCTGCGAGAAGACAATGCCGACCTGCGCCTGACCGAGCAGGGCAGGGCGCTGGGCTGCATTCCCGATACCCGCTGGGATGCGTTCTGTCGCAAGCGCGATGCCATCGAGGCCGAGCTTCAGCGCATGCGAAGCACCTGGGTCAACCCCAGGGTGCTCGATGCGGCGCGGGCCATCGCGGTGCTTGGCGTGCCCATCGAGCGCGAATATTCCCTGGCCGATCTGGTGCGTCGGCCCGAGGTGCGCTATGCCGACGTGGTGGCGCTGCACGCCGAGCTGCACGCCGAGCTGCAGGCTGAGCGGCAGACCGAGCGGCAGACCGACCCCAAGGGCGATGCAGGCTCTGGACCGTCCGGGCTTCGAGCACTTCAACCCCTGCCGCATGAGGTCGCCGAGCAGGTCGAAATTCAGCTCAAGTACCAAGGCTACATCGACCGTCAGCAGCAGGAGGTCGAGCGCCAGGCCAATCAGTCCCATCAGGTCATTCCGGCCGATCTGGACTGGTCGGCGATCACGGGCCTGTCGTTCGAGGTGCGCCAGCGGCTATCTCAACATCGCCCCGAAACCGTGGGCCAGGCCTCCCGAATCCAGGGCGTCACCCCAGCCGCGATTTCGCTGTTGCTCATTCATCTGAAGCGCCTGCGATCGGGCAAGGTCCCTCATGCCGCCTGAGCTTCTGGCCGAAGTGAGCACTTCTTCATCGCGCACCTCCAGTGGCCCCGTGACCACCCTGGAGGCCGGCCTGCAGGCAATCGGTCTCGATTTGCCCGTGGATCGCGTCGAGGCGCTCCAGCGGTTTCTGGAGCTGCTGCAGCGCTGGAACCGGGTCTACAACCTCACCGCTGTGCGCGACCCGCAGGACATGCTGGTGCAGCATCTGCTGGACGCTCTGGCGGTCATTCCGGTCCTGGCGCACCTGGCCCTTGGCCAACCCGTCACGCCCACCGGGGGTCTGGATGAGCACGCCCCTGTCGGAGACCCCATCCCCGGGGCGGCCCTCATCGCCACCCCGGCGCCACTCAAGGCCCTGGCCGGATTGCAGGTCGCCGACATCGGATCGGGTGCGGGCATTCCTGGTCTGATTCTGGCGATCGCCTGTCCTTCGGTGCAGCTGCTGTCGATCGAACCGGTCGGCAAAAAGTGTGCGTTTCAGCAGCAGGTCGCTTCTGAGTTGGCGCTCGCTCACGTGGCGGTCAAGCAGGCCAGGGCCGAGCAGGTCACAGCCCCTTGTGATTGGGTGATGTGTCGGGCGCTCACTTCACTGGCCGAGTTCATCCGGATTTCGGCCGGCCTGCTCAAGCCATCGTCGCGCCTGGCTGCCCTCAAGGGGCGCCGCTCTGAGATCGACGCCGAACTGCAGGCCTTGCCCGAGGGCTGGCAGGCCGAGGTCATTCCCGTGAAGGTTCCAGGTCTGGCCGCCGAGCGCCACCTGGTCGTACTGCATCGTTCTTGAGATCGGATCTCCAAGTGGCCAGCATTTTCGCAATCGCCAACCAGAAGGGGGGAGTGGGCAAGACCACCACCACCGTCAATCTGGCGGCGGCCCTGGCACGTCGCGGCCAGAGGGTGTTGCTCGTGGATCTTGATCCGCAGGGCAATGCCACCATGGGCAGCGGCATCGACAAGCGCGAGATCGAGCCCTCGGTCTATCCGGTATTGATCGGCCTGGCCGAGGTGGCGCAGGCGCGCCAGAGGTCGCAGACCGGTGGCTACGATGTGCTGCCTGCCAATCGCCAGCTCGCCGGCGCCGAGATCGAGCTGGTGGATCTGGAGCATCGCGAAACCCGGCTCAAGCGCGCACTCGCAGCCGTTGCCGGCGACTACGACTTCATTCTGATCGATGCGCCGCCCTCGCTCTCGCTGCTGACCCTGAACGGCCTGTGTGCCGCCCACGGGGTGATCATCCCCATGCAGTGTGAGTACTACGCCCTCGAGGGTCTGTCTGATCTGGTCTCAACGATTCGCTCGGTGCATGCCAAGCTCAATCCGTCGCTCAAGCTGATCGGCCTGCTGAGGGTGATGTTCGATCCGCGCATGACGCTCTCTCAGCAGGTCTCGGCCCAGCTCGAGCAGCACTTTGGCGACAAGGTGTTTCGCACCGTGATTCCGCGCAACATCCGACTGGCCGAAGCGCCGAGTTACGGTCAGCCGGGCGTGGTGTTCGATCCCTCGTCCAAGGGCGCCAAGGCCTACCTGGAATTTGCCGACGAAATGATTGCCCGGGTCGGGGCCGCCGCGTCGGGGGTGTCCGGTACCTCAGCCCGATCTGCCTCTGACGCCCCATCGTCCCATCGCCCGGCCTGAGGTTGCCCAGACTCAACGCCCCGAACAGATTCGCC
>Ga0255100_1000218_pt1 | contig 26018 bp, 20 predicted proteins | sample Colum_Colum_RepB_2_FD_188449 | JGI IMG/M metagenome (GOLD analysis project Ga0255100, IMG submission 188449) | Freshwater microbial communities from Columbia River, Oregon, United States - Colum_Colum_RepB_8d | ecosystem: Environmental > Aquatic > Freshwater > River | place: USA: Oregon...
GCACTACAATCACGAACGTCCGAACATGGGACTTGGAGGCATCACCCCCAAACAGAAGTTGGCCCTTGTGGCCTGAACCTACTTTTGAGTGCGGTTACAAATGGGGGAATTACCGTTTCGGCTACGGTCGTTTTGCCTGGGATGATGTCCAGAGGCAAGGCTGATTTATGCCTGCCGCTCCAGTGCGTTGATCTGCTCTCACTCGTTGCGGGTGACACCGTTTCACGTATCGCGACCCCGCACCCTTGCGTTGATGGGTTGGGGTACACAGCCTGTCTTCGCGGAAATCGACTAGATAGCACGCCACGGGGAGGGGGTACTCGCCGGGATGCTCCTTCAGCATGTGCACCGAGCACTCGCGGACTTCCGGTAAACACCTCCTTCATGTGTTCATGGGTCCATCTTCTCAAGGATTGGAGCCCCAACTTAATCCAGGGCGATTCAGGTGAGGCAAAAAAACCCCATGAGGCAAATATGCCAGAAACAAGAATTACCATATTTTACGGCCTAAAACAGTTGAACGGCAAAATTGGTGGGGCAGAAAGACCCCAATGTCTAATTTTAAGCAAAGCGCCGGGCACTAAATACGCGATTATCTTCGACAAAAAGTTGGCATGAATTATGTATAAAACGATGTACTTAGCAATAACTGCAAGTAATTAAGTCATTGAGAGGTGATTTATAAATACTAAATTCCCGAATGTCGTGCAGATGCAGTGTGTAAAAAACGTCTCGGATTTCAGCAACGTTACCGCAGTTGCAAGAGACATAGAAAAGTACTTCGAACATAACCCAGATGCCGGGGACACAGTCGACGGTATATCTGATTGGTGGCTAGCAAAAGAGAGAATCGATAAGGCTCGCTACCGTGTTCACCAGGCGTTGGAGTACCTTGTTAGAGAAGGCGTATTGACCAAATATAGTTACGGTCACCGCGAAGTATACGTAACAGTAGAAAATTTACAAAAGCAAAGCCCACGATAGAATATTGCATTCTTATAATTTAACTAATGTAAATAATAGAATCGGAGATTTTCCATATGGCCGAAAGTACACAGCATAAATTGTCGCGAGTTAGACCTCCTAGGGTCCAGATAACCTATGATGTTGAAAATGGCGGGGCCTCTACAAAAAAGGAGTTGCCCTTTATTGTTGGATGTTTTGCGCCCCTCAGTGGAAAGTCAGAGAGAAAACTTCCGCCGCTTTCGCAACGCAAGATGGTAGAAATAGACCGCGATAACTTTGACAAGGTCATGGAATCGATTGCGCCAAAGGTCGCATTTTCCGTTCCAAGGACGCTTTCAGGCGAAGGCGATTTAAAGGTTAGCATTACCTTCAACTCGATCAATGACTTCGGGCCGATGGAAGTATTGCTTCAAGTTGGAGATTTAGCGAAGCTTTATAGCGAGCGGTCACGCTTGCGCGATTTCTTGGCCAAGTTGGATGGTAATGATTCATTAATGAACATTATTGTTGAGATTTTGGCAGACGCAGATAGGGCTGAAAAATTAAAATCTATCATTTCAGCATCGCATGGCAGAATTCTAGAAGCTCGAGCCATCACAGAAACAAAAAACCGAAATGAAGCTGTGTTAGCTGCTATTCCGGAAGAAGGAAGAGCCGAAGGGACAGACATTAACCGTATGTTAATGGCAGGAAAGATGGTGCTAGAAAGCAGTCAGATTCCTTACGCTTTAGAACTTGTTACTGAATTTACGATGCAGGTTCTCGTGCAAGATGATTTGCTTAGTACGCAAGGCAGCGAAGTTAATGTGGCGGCAATTGTAAGTCGTCGTATTTCTCAGAAAGATCAACTCATTTCCAGACAATTGAATCATGTATTGCATCATCATGAATTCCAGGCCTTGGAAGCAACATGGCGTGGGTTGCACTACTTGGTAATGAAGTCAGAAACCGGTGCTAAACTTAAAATAAAAGTTCTCAATACCACTTTCGATGACTTGTATAAAGATTTGGATAAAGCTGTTGAGTTTGATCAAAGTGGCTTGTTCAAAATCATATATGAAAATGAATACGGCACTTTCGGGGGGAATCCATATAGCCTCCTGATAGGCGACTTTCAAATAGGCCGCTCACCTAGGGATATCGCGTTTCTAGAGAAAATGAGTAATCTTGCGGCTGCAGCCCATGCTCCTTTTATTGCCAGCGCATATTCAAAACTATTTGACCTCGAAGACTTCGATGGCTTGCATAAGCCAAGAGATCTAACCAAGCTTTTTGAAAGTTCAGAACTGGCCAAATGGCGCTCCTTTCGTGAATCCGAAGATTCACGTTATGTGACACTTGCTTTGCCAAAAGTCATGCTCAGACTGCCTTATCATCACGAAAAAAACCCAGTTGATGGCATAGACTTCGATGAAGTAGTAGCTGTCAGCGTTTATGAGGTTGATGAGGCTGGCATTATTAGCACCGATTCGCAAGGTCGCCCTGTAGTTGCTACACAGGTCAATGCGAATGGCATAGACGTAGAGCAGACGCGGAAAAGTGTCGATGCAAACAAATTGCTGTGGGGTAATCCTGCATTTACGTTAGGCGCTGTTATAACCAATGCGTTTGCTAAATATGGCTGGACTGCAGCTATTCGTGGGGTAGAAGGCGGCGGAATAGTCGATCAATTGCCAGCTTATACTTATGAAACTGAAGACGGAGACGTTACGCTCACTTGTCCGACTCAGGTTTCGATTACCGATAGGCGAGAAAAAGAGTTGAATGACCTCGGTTTTATGGCGCTTTGTCATTGCAAAGGTACCGAAAAAGCGGTGTTCTTCGGGGGACAAACGACTAATAAAGCTAAAGTCTATATGACAGACTCCGCATCGAAAAATGCGCAAGTGTCGTCAATGCTCCCATACATGCTGGCATCCTCGCGTTTTGCACATTATATAAAAATCATGATGAGGGAACGACTTGGCTCTTTCATGACAGCGCAAAATGTAGAGGATTATTTGAACGGTTGGATTAAGCAGTACGTCCTTCTCGACGATACCGCAACACAATCGCTGAAAGCTCGCTTTCCTTTACGCGAAGCCAGGGTAAGCGTTACTGAGATGGCCGGTAAGGTAGGGTCATATAGGGCTACAGTGTTTCTACGGCCTCATTTTCAACTGGAAGAGTTAACTGCATCTATAAGGTTGGTTGCTGATTTGCCAGCATAAGAAGTTAAACCTTTTAAAAACTTTTAGTAGGAGCATCTACAGTGGATTTAGTAATTTTAAAGCCTGGAATAAAGGAGCTTGCTGGTTCAAGCTTAATTGCTGGAGTAATGGGGGGAGCTGGTGAGGCAATTGAGTTAGAAGGAGGCATTGAATTAGTATCTATAAACTTTGGCATGTCACAGCAGATGACTACAGACGTCAGTAATGGCGCCAGGACATCTGGTCGTCCAAACATGAGTGACATCAGCCTAGTAAAATATATAGACAATGTATCGACATTCTTTTACAAACATTGTCTTTCGGCGTCTCCGATAGATGATGGTACCGACCCGACTACGATTTTCATCTGCAGAAACTCTAACATGGATGGAACAAGTAACATCATAACGCCGATTGTTACCATAAAGTTATGGAATACTATGATCTCATCTATTCAGGGTACGTCACATCCGAATGATATGGCGACTGAGCAAGTGTCGCTTAACTTTACTGATATAGAGTGGACTACAGAAGATCAAGATAGCCAGGCAAATAGCTCAGGTAATGTGGTGTTTGGATGGAGTGTAATGAAGAATCGCTGGAGATAACAACTACGTAGGAATGGTTTGTGAGATATATCTTCGATCGGCTTTGTGAACCAAGATACTATGATAAGCAAAAAGCCGGTTCTTCAATTGAAGAATTCAAGTCTCTAATTGTTAAAGAGCTTTACAGAATTTTCAGCCGGCGCTCGTATTTTGATGGTTCATTATATGGTTCTTTGAATAGTGATAGTGAAACGGGGAGGACTGTTTTAAGTTTCGGGATAGACAGCATAGTAGATGTTCAGCCAACTTCTGAAGGAGTGGATATCTACCTACAGAAGATGCGCCAAGCTATCGTGATTTATGAACCAAGGCTAAGGAATCCTTCTGTCGTCGTCAAGCCTGGGAGTGGATCTGCGATGCAGCTTGAAGTGTTGGTTAGCGGTTCTTTCGTATACGAAGCTAAGGATTCTAGGTTTGAAGCTTTGATAGATCTCTCTCGTGTAAATTGAGTTGTATGGATAATATAAAGCTAATTCATAAGTACTTCGAAAGTGAGTTAGAGGACCTTCGAACAAGGGGAGCTGAGTTTTCTGAAGATTACCCCGGGATTGCGAAAGAACTGGCTTTGTCTAAGGGCGTGTCACGCGACCCGCATATAGAGCATCTGCTGCAAGCTGTCGCCTGGATGATGGGCAGCTTAAGATTGAGGGTAGATCAAGAGTCATCTAAGGTTCCAAGCATATTATTAGATCATCTATGCCCAAATCTGGTTTCTTCAATACCTTCGATGGCAATCGTAGAATGTGAAGTAGATGGCAATGGAGCAAATTTTACCCGGGGATACACGCTTCCTGAAAACGTCAACTTAAGCCCGATACATTTGGATGCTAATGACCCCAGGGTCGCAGACTTAGAGAAATGTAGGTTCACCACTTGTTTTCCGCAGCCACTATGGCCGCTAGAGGTTACTAGTGTGGCTAGAAGTGTCGCGGTAAATCATGCCAATGTAGTTACTGCGAGATACAAGTATCGTAGCTCCATCAATATTCAGGTATCTGAAGTTTGCCCTGGAGCTAGTGCCGGCATGACGGTAGATACGTCATTGAGGTTTTACATAAACCTGGAACAGCCTAGCTCGTTCAAAATATACGATCTAATTGCTAGGAATGTTATTGGGGTTCTCGTTAAAGACAGCTCTGATAATGTCATAAAGTACTTAGGGCCCGAGTCGCTCTCAGTTTGCGGTTTTTCGGACGATGAACGCCTGCTTCCAGGCATAACAACGCAGGAACTTGGCTTCTCTTTGCTCACTGACTACTACGCTTTACCGAGCAAATTCTTGTTTTTCGAAATAAAAAATATTGCAAATATAAAGTTCGAGTCATTAGTGGTGGGTGATAAAGGGACATTAACCTTTGGCGTAATGTTCAACGAAGATTTGCCTTCGGGTGTTTCGTTTTCGAAACACTCTATAAAGCTAAACTGCCTGCCTATTGTTAATTTGTTTTCAAAGTCGTCTGAACCGATACCGGTAAATGGTAGAAATTATCGGTATCCGGTCGTTGCAAGTCGTATATATCCAGACCTATATGAGATATACAAGGTAAAAAAACTCGTCTTAGTGAATAGCAAGGGTGAGCAGGAGGAGCTGGCGCCGCTTTTTCCCGCGGGCCAAAAAGACATTGATCGTCAGTCAGGCACCTGGGTCATACATAAAGAGGATTCTTTTAAAAGAAATAAAGCTGGAAGCGATTTCTGGGTAACCGTCCAAAGTAAAAGCAGCGTTCTTTCAGCGGGTAACAGTTCAACAATACATGCTCAAACAACTTGCTCCAATTTAACGACATGTGAACGCTTGAACTCTGGTCAAAAGCTAGCAATCATCGGAAGCGCACCGGTGTTGAGTGCGTGTTTAGTTGGAAACCCGTCGAGTTATGTGAAGCCGAATAGTTCGTCCTCGCATTTGTGGACGTTGCTATCATATTTGAGTTTGTCTCATCAAAGTTTATCAGATCCAGAAACCGCTAAAGCTGTAATTGTGTCAATACTAACCATGCATGCACGGAATGGTGACCTTGCAGCACTGCACCAAATCGGAAGTATTGAGTCAATTACTGCATCTCCAGATCAAGCAGTTGTAAAAAATGCAGGATGGAAAGGATACTACAGCGGAGTAAAGTATACAGTTGCAATAACCGATAAAAAGTTTGACGGCAGCTTAATGCTGTTTGGTGCTGTGTTGAGCAATATGCTGGCATTATTTTGCAACGTTAATTCGTTTTCTTCCTTGGAAATATCAATCGGCAATAAGGTTTTTCATAAATGGCCTCCGAAGACTGGTCAAAAGATAGTGGCGTAGGCGCTTTACTTAAGCAGCCTGCGCTATACAATTTTTTTCAGGCAGTGAGGATACTCCAATCACTGACTGATGAAGTGCAATCGATAATCAAAATCAAATATAGGGGCGTTAATTCACCAGCGTTGAAGCCATCCTTTGTTCAATCCATAGAAGTAGTTAAAAAGAGATCAGTTACAGAATTTACTATTGCCGTTAACAGTTCGCATCTGTTGGGGCAGCATAGCCCGTTGCCATCGATTTACGCTGAGCAGCTGCTACGTGAGGAAATTAACGGCAATCATGGCCCGACCGCTTTTGTAAATCTATTCAATCACGGTTTAATCAAATGGATTTACGAGATAAAGGAAAAATTTAGTCCACTTTTAAGCACAGGCAAAGGCTGCAATAGTCCGTTTTTTCAGATATCGTCTTCGATAAGTGGAGTGCGCTCAGTCCAAACGGACGAAATTTCCTCTTATTTGTCAGAATTTGTTAAAATAAATTCTATTCATTTCGCTAATAAGCGTACGTGCTATTCTTCAATAAAGCTAATGCTCAGTGCGTTAATGCGAATGAAGGTGGAGGTTGAGCCTTGTGTGGGTGCCTGGTCGTTCCTGTCTGTCCCATTAAGGGCTGTATTAGGAAGAAACGCAGTATTGGGCCAAGATATAGGATTGGGAAAGAGGTATTGGAATAACACAGCCCGGATAAGAATCGTCCTACATATCGAAAATTTAAGTCAGTGGCTTGCGTTGCTGCCCGGGGGACGTTCGCGCAGTGAAGTTGAAAAAATTCTTAAATTGTTGACTGACACCTCGACCGATGTTGAATTGGAACCCCATCTCACTGCAGACATGGTTCCGTTGTCTTACTTGAATCAGAGTTTTCTTCTAGGGCAATCATCCTGGGTAAATTCTAGAAACTCATTACCTAAGAATTTAAGAGCACCTCAAATCCTTATCAAGTGTGTAAATCCAAATGACCGCTAATGTTATGACTTTAGAGAAGAGCGAAAGTCCTAAAGATAATGGCACGTCGCTAGAAATGGCGGTTCTGTCGATTGATCAAGGTTGGATCGGTAGAGAGGTATTCAGAATACAAAGTGTTTCAGGAAGTGAGGGGATATCAAAAATATTTGAATTTACTGTTGAGTTAAAAGTAGATCAGCTGACCGCCTCTGGACCTCCTAAAAACGTATACACTCTATTCGGCAATAAGTTAGATCCACTGGACAGCCAGACCCTAGAGCTGGATGTGGCTTCGTTGCTTGGGCTGCAGGTCAGGATTTCGATTACCTCCGCGAAAAAGTCCTCGGTAAATGGGTTTGGTATAGATGTCCCCGACAATGATAAACGTGTCACCTATTTTAACGGCATAATCTCCAGCATAAATTATCTCCAAAGGGGTACTTATACATTCACGGTAAAGCCCTCTATAGCTGTTTTGGAACTGCAGAGCAGATACAAGTTGTATCAAGATATGACTATTCGGACAGTTATAGAAAGTATCCTCGGTGATAACTTTGTCCTGTTCGATGCTTCTGGCCTGGAGCCCGACCCGTCCACGGGTTTCCCCGGCATAGCTAACTACAGGAAGCAAGATTGGCTTCAAGCAGGGGAATCAGATTGGTCATTTATATCGAGACTAATGGAAAAAGCTGGGATATTTTATTATTTCGTGCATACACAAGAGACGCATACGATAATACTCTGCGATAAGCCGTACTATTATGAGATACCCAACAATAGTGGTATTTCTTCAAGTACGCACAGAAATCAATATGACAATGTAAAGTCTTTATACCTGAATTACACCGAATCATCTTTATTAAGAGAAGATGTAATCTCCAAATTTGACTATAAAGTTAATTTGGTATCCAAACCGATAACTACATTTCTTGCTGAAAAGAAGCCGCTATGGCTTTCTGACAATAATGCTTTTGTGTCGTCTTTAGAGACAATGGCCGATGAGACTGGCGTTACCGAAATTTATCAGGTGCCTTACGGAGCAAAAAAAGCCGAACTCGATCATAGGAATAAGCTTGCAAATGACAGACTAAACTCCACTAGGGTTACTTTTTCTGGCACTTCGAGCTGTCATCAGTTCAAAGCGGGATATGTTTTTCGCGTAAACAAGCAATCCGAAACGTCTGAAGTCCAAGCCCGGTCTGAAGGGGTAGATGAGAGAAGTACTGAATATCGCGACACCATACCCGCTTTGATAGACAAGCGATATTTACTGATGTCGGTAACGCATAATGCAAGTGTGCTCGGCGGGTATACAAACGAGTTTTCTTCCATAGAGGCAGACAAGATAGCTCTACCATATCAACCGAAAGCTGATGGGAGTGCTCCGATTCTTGCTTTGGTATGCGCTCCTCCAGGTGTACCTATGACTACAGGGTCTTCCTCGAAATACCTAGCCAAGGCAGATTTCGACTATGGCATCAGGTTTTTTACGTGTGAAGACTCGGGATCGAGTGTTGCTCATAAGAATACTGGTGTTAACGTTAGATTTATTACTGACTCAAGCACAGATCCACCAAGATGGGTAAGATTGGCCGATAGTATGGCTACAATCCCTGAGGTTGGAGTATATGTGCTTGTTGGACGATCCGCGGATGATGCCGAAGTACCGGAGGTGCAACAGATATATGATGGCTCAGGCAACAAAAACATAAGGCCTAGTCACTTTTCGAAGAGTACTAGTTGGGGTAATTCTTATAGTACGAATTACGGCAATAGCATCAGAATTAATTTCGGATATTCTGAGGAGTCCGATCTCCTGGCCGCTAGCGCTATTGTTTCAGGTGTCGAAGCAAACTTTAATGGTTTTGATGAAATAAGTTATTCTCGTAGCTCTGACTATGCTTATCGAGTTACACCAAAATCTGTAAGCGTTTCCTCAAAAGGATTTTGTACTGTAGATCAACTGTTGGATTATAGGATTGATGAAAAATACAAGAGCTACGTCGATGTCAACCGGTCTTTAACCGTTGGAAATTCCTATAGCAATAGTATGTCTATAGGTGATAGCGAATCAGTAAATGAAGTAAATGGCGAACTAACTAATACAACTGTATATAGAAAGCGTGTTACGAATAATTCGACTAATTATGGTAATCAGGAAAGTATTACAGTTAACAAAGGAAATACAAAAAATATTACCACTAATGAAAAGGATGTCGAAAATGAAACGAATAATCAGGCTATGGTAAGAAATAGAACCACAACCAACACAGAATTTAATGACACAACAACTAATGTGTCGAACAATAAAAGTACTATAGGTGTATCAAATAGTAATTCGGTTACAGGTTTGTCAGATAGTGCGAATACAACAGGAATGTCCAACGCAGTAAATACGACAGGTATTTCAAATACCGCAAACTTTTCCTTAGTTTCTAATTCCATGACATTGGAAGGTATGAACAATTCTGTGTCACTTGCGCTGTACAACAATTCAGTGAGGATGTCGCTAACCGAAAACTCGCTCACGCTTGTCGGCTTTGGAACTACATTTACCGACACTTTTGAACAGGCTACGTTGGGTACTAAAGGGCAGGAAGCAGTTATAGAGTCAGCGATCACAGCGATTGGCGTGCTAAGAGTTTTCATCTAACTATGATGCGTATATTGAAGCCTAGCATACTTGGATGTCTACATCGGACGCTGCCGTTGGTCTCAGGTAATACTTATGTTGTAAAACCTCTACTCTTTTTTGATATCAAACAACCAGATCGGATAATTTCAGAAAAAGATGGGTGGTCAAAATTATCTCGGGCTCTTCCGCAGAATCAAGCGCTTGATGAAGTGATGCCGAAACCATCTTCTGAAATCCTGTTTGCAGGGAAAGCTCATCAGCCGGCAAAAATTGTGTCGGAATCATGTAGTGTTAGTATGTCTGTCGGAGACGTTCGCAAAACTCTTTCCGTCACAGGCAACCGCATCTGGCAAAGACGATTCTGGAAGAATAAAGCATCGCGACCTGCGCCATTTTCGAGTATGCCAATTACTTGGGAAAACTCTTTTGGATATCCAGCATCAAAAGAAAACCCAATTGGTGTCGGCACGAAAGCTGTTGGATCGTTGGGTGAAACCAGCATAAGTCTTCCCAATATAGAGTATACAGACGATCTGCTGGATAAGTTTGGTAAAAATGTATCTCCGGCAGGTTATGGACCGCTACAGTCGTCCTGGGCGCCACGGAAGGAACACATAGGCACGTTTGATCAGGGCTATGTTGACAATTACTTCCCTTCGTTGCCTCCTGATGCAAGCGCGCAACATTACTTTATGGCGCCGTCTGATCAAAGAACAGAAAACTTCCTGACCGGAAATGAAGAGTATTGCCTGAAAAACCTCCACCCTGAACTTCCCATCATCAATGGCAGATTGCCTGGTCTTTGTGCACGTTGTTTTGTTGACGGTGCCGATGGCTTTGAGGAACTCGCTACACGCCTGGAAACGTTATGGTTCTTTCCAGAAGTAGATTTGGGGGTAATGATTTTTTGCGCCACAAAATCTGTTGAATCTCGTCATGCTCCGTTGGTTTTAAAGTATACGGTTTGCGGGTTTGAAAGCATGCTTGATCAGCCTCGCGCAGTGAGCCACTATAAAGAAGCGGTCACGAATCGATTTGAAAATAGAGATGGCGCTTTCTTCCTAGCAAATGAGTTTGAGCTTTGTCCGTTGAAGTCTCATGAGAGAATTAAGAATGAGGCAAACGAAAAGCAGGAAGAGATCAATAGGCTTAATCTTATTAATGGTAAAGCTCTTGAGCAGTTTAATAGAGAGCAGGCAGGCCAAAATTTAAAAGCGCTCGATCCCGTCGAAATACCGAAAGTAGAAGAAGATTTCATTATTCCGCAAGCTGCTTTGAAAAGGGGAGACTTTGATTTTACGCAAATTCTCAAAGCAAAGAATCTTCGAATTGAAAGTGCACAGCGTCAGCAGTTGGATAAGAAGAAAGAGCTCGAAGCCTTAAGTTCAAAAATAGAACCACAAGATGATCTTGAAGCAAGAGCCGCGGCTAGATCAGTACAGTATGCGAAGTATCCAGAAACAAGGTATGTAAATAGTAACGCGATAAATCTTAAAGAATTTTCAGAAAGTGATATACAGAAGCTAACAAATGGAGCGATCGAAGCCAAAAAAGCTTCATTGGGGCCTTCTCAGGATAGCTATATCGCGGCGGCATATGCCGGCGATGAGTTGCGCGAGTATTTTCAAGAGCTTCTAGATACCAATGCTGGCATTAGCTTTCGAGATTTTAGTGGCTTAAACGGTGTAAACTTGAAGGTGCAAGGCAAGGCCTTTGCCGCGTGTATTTTTGAGTGTGCTAACTTCAGCAACATTGAATTCGATACATGTACTTTTGGCAAAACGTCATTTGTAGCGGCAAATTTGGACGGAGCTATATTCAAAAATTGTAGTTTTAAAGATTGCAATTTCAGTTCCGCGCTAGCAGTGTCCATACAGTTCTTAGAATCATCAGTAGCTGACTGCGTCTATCATAAATCTCATTTTAGGCGTATCAGCTTTGTAGATAGTGTGCTTCACAATGTAAAAGTTATCGGTTCCCAGTTTTGTGACTGCAAGTTGGAACGATCTAGGGTTTCCAATTCCATATTCATGAATAGTACTCTGGGTCATAGTGAATTTGTGGATACAGATTTACATAAGGTCATATTTCAGAATGTGTCGTTGTATGACTCCTATTTTGAAAGTGTTGCTTCCAATTCGACTGTTTTTCTGGATGCAAATCTCCAGTTAATTCAGGTGAAAAATTCAACATTTACCACTACCCAATATGCAGGCAAGTCTATTTGGACGTTAGCATATGTCCAGCACAGCAAGTTCGAACAATGCAGTCTGCGAGGTGGTGTAGGCTTTGGTATAGTTCTTAAGGATTGTTACTTTAGCAAATGTGATATGTCTAACGTCATGTTCAATTACGCCGATTTCAGCGGGACCTATTTACTCGAAACTATGATGTTAGATTCAGATTGCGCGCATAGTAAATTTAATAGTGCGGTTGTTTATAACAGCAACTTGACTGGATCAAATTTGTGTTCATCCGATTTGGAAGGCGCGAGCTTCCCTGGCTCGGATATTTTGAGCACTAATCTAGACCAATCAAACTTCACAAAGGCAGATAATTTAATGCCTTTAAAGAGTTATAGGTTGCAGCGTGACCGGTGATCAGTTCCTGGCCTATCTGGCAGCTAAACATTTTTTACAAGATCAGGCCATACTCGGTTCACTGAGTGGATCGTCAGACACGAAAGTTGTTTGTAAAAAGATTGACTTTAGAAGTTGCGTTTTTGATGGATTTTGTATGGAAAAGTTTACATTCGTTGAATGTAACTTTAAGGGGTGTGATTTTGGCGGTAGTATCGTTTCAAATGTTACTTTTAAAAATTGCGATATAGATAATGCTGCGTTCGCTGATTTGGCAATTGATAGTGTTTATTTTATTGATTGTTCTTTGGATGCTTCAACATTTCTCAATTGTACGATATTCAGGACAATTTTTACGCAGTCAAAGTTATCAAATACAAAGTTCAATTTTTCAAATATAGGTGATACGGCTTTTTTGAAGTGCGATATAGATAAAATATGTTTTGATCGTGCTACGTTCGAAAACATCTCATTCTGTGATGCGGTTTTTGGGCCGTCCATGGATTTGCCAACAAAAATACATAAAGCAGTTATGTTGAATTGTTCCTTTAGCGGTAGCGATTTTACGAAAAAGGAGTTGAAAGATTGCTCTTTCAACGGGAGTTTTTTTGATAAGTGCCGGTTTGATAAGTCTGCATTGGAGAGTGTTCTATTCATTGGATCCAGGTTTGAAGGCTGTTCTTTTATTCTTAGTTCGTTAGCCAGTGTGATCTACTTGAAATCTTCCCTGAAAGATACTGACTTCGCCAGATCAGCTATGAGAGCCTGTAATTTTGATGGTGCACATTTGGTGCAGTGTAGTTTTCAGCATTGCGACTTGAGTAAGTCTCGGTTTGTAAGAGCAAACATGTTGAATTGCTGTTTAGACGCAACCGATCTGCAGTTCTCCGATTTTTCAAAAGCCGAATTGACTTCCGTGGATTTTATCGATGCGGATGTCCTTTTTTCTGTTTGGCACGATGTTGATAATGCTAGAGAGCTGTTATCAAAGCAGCAGTATGCTTTAGTAAAAAAAACCATACCGGAACAGAAAATGTTCGAAGACAAGGTGGCTCGTTACCTAGATACATTTTAGCTTGCCGTATTTTGATTAAGTTACCGACTGGGGCGTTAACAAAATGAATATTTCGGTCAGGGATGTTTTCCTAACACCAAGTAGCAGTGGCTTACTTATCGATACAATTGCGGTCGAGATGTCGGATTCCTGGGAGACGAGTGGCGGTATCATTGTGAAGCAAGCGTTCAGCTGTCTTGTTAAACCAGAGGTAGGTGACAGCGTTTTGATATCTTCGCAAAGCGAAGAAAAATATGTAGTCGCAATACTGGTAAGGCGCTCTGGAATGCAAGCTGTAGTATCTCCAGCTAATGAGTGCGGTCTTACTATAAAGGCAAGCTGCATCACACTGGTATCGTCTAACGATATGTCATTTTTCAGTAAAAGGAATATTTGCGTAGGCGCACCGCTTGGAGAATTAATGATTCAAGCTTCATCAATCGTGCAAACGGTCAGTAATACCGTTGTCAATATAGCTAAAGAAATACTGATAAGAGTTGGATATTACGATCTGGAATCTGATACCGCGATAATGTCTAAAGCGTCCGTTCAAATAATTACTGCTGAAAAAGATATCAGAATGGACGCTGAAAGGATAAATCTGGGTTGATTTTATGACCGCTGTTGTTACTCAAGTACCCTCACTAGTGGCTTGTTATGCTGATCCGCACAAGCTTATTCCTCCACTTGGGCTTGGAGCTTTTCCGTGTTTGGCATTTTCTTCTGCAGCGCTGCCAAATGTTCCTAAAGTGTTTAACTGTGGTGCTCCTACACAGAATTTCTTAACACTGATCATGTCCTCAATTACGCTGCCGCCGCCGGCTTCACTTGGCGGAGTGGTTTCAGGCGTTTTTTTTGGCGCTTGTAGATATGGCAGCTCTAGTTTTCGTGTGTTCGTTTGTATTTTTGGGGTTACACGTTTACTAGACATCTCCTTCGTTAACGGATACGTAGCAAATGCGATCGGGATTCATATAAGTCCGTCCCAGTTTAAGGTGTGGGTTAACTCATGAAGTTAAATTTCGTATTTTTGGGATTCGTGTGTCTGCTTCTGACATCGTGTGGTGTGTACACTGCAGTCAAAGAGAAATCGCTGATTACTCTTGGTATGGGCCCGAACAAGCTGAACAGTATTGGTATAAACGTGCTGCAAAGCGAAGAGCGCCGGGCAGTAGCGATAGAAGTTGTGTTTGTGTATAGCGACGGTGCTGCTCAGCTGATCAGTAGTGTGGACGCGATTCAATGGTTTGCTGAGCATGATGGCTATTGTACGAACTTTGGTAATGAGATGGATATTGAGCGCTTTGAACTGCCTAAAGGCTATGTTTTTCAATATTCCGATCTACCCGAGAACCATAGCAAAGCAATTTTGATTGTTGCCTTTATACAAGGCTTAGGAAAGGTTGATTTGTCACAGCTTGAAAATCCATGGATCGAGGTTGTTGGCGATAAAATCGTCACAAAGGTTGAACCAAACCTTGGCTCATTTACAGGTTACGAGCGTTCAAACCAAATTTCTGGTGTCACACCATGTTGAAAATTTCAAAAATTCAAAAGATTGTAGAGCAAGTCCATTGGTGTGAAGGAATGCTCTTGTCGCAACATCACTTCCAGCAGACAGCTATTAACCTGGCGCAGAGCCTTGCTCATCAGTTGCAGAGGCTTTGTCCGTTTTATTGGGGTGTTTTAGAATTATCTGTTGATGAGTTGGAGCTTGCTACAAACAAGCTGGTAATAGATGTTTTTCATGGGGTTATGACCGATGGGACTGTTATCCAATACCGGTCTCGTGCTTCCGATGGTTCGGTCGTTTTCTCCGATGATACAAGATTGGCTTTGGATCTAAACAAGCTAGATGTTGAAGTGAACAAAGCGTTCCGAATTTGTATTGCAATCGCGCTTGAATCAGATGCGTGTGCGAGTGATGAGAATACTGATTTTAAACGTTACTTAAGTGTGAATTCAGGACTGACTGCTGACCGAAATGACATTAGCAACAAGCTCGATATTGTCAGGCTAGTGCCGTATCTAAGATTGGTGCTGGAAGAGAATGTATCACCCAACTATTCTGCATTTCCGTTGATCAAGCTTGAGAAAAAGGTGGACGGGACTTTTTCAAGACTCAAGTATACGCCGCCGTCCTTATCGGTTGGTCGCCATCTGACGGGAAATTCAACATTGTGGTCTCAGGTTGAGTCTATAGTGGCCAGCGCTCGTGTGAAAGCTACTCAACTAAGGTCTATGCTTGACGAGAACAGAACCAACCAATCGCAAGTACAATTTCATCGTGATTCAATAGTCAAATTGACAAGGAACCTGTCTGGTGTAGAAATTAGCCTGGAGTCTGGAAGCCACCCGTTTGACTTGTATAGAGATTTGACGAATTACGCTTCGGATTTAGCATCATTAAATGCTGACCCGACCGCTCCCAAGTTTCCGAAATATAGTCATAATCATCTGACTGAAGTGTTTATTGGTGTTCTAAGATATATATCCAGAACAATAGACACGGTTGCTATAGACTACATTTCGCAACAGTTCGTGACCAAAGACAGAAGGACCTTTCAAGCCGAACTGGGCTATGCGATCGTGGATCAGAAACTGTATATAGTGTTTAAAGTGCCAGATGGAGTGTTGAGGGCAGATTGTGCTAAGTGGGTAGAACATGCCTTTATTTGTACTTCTGACCAATTAGCCGCGAACCGGATTAATCGCGATCTTGGGTTTTTGAGAAATATGATTAGTGAGGTTCCAAGGTTCAAGATCACCGCGAACTCTAATGAGATTATTTATGAGGTCGCACTGCCGGTGGACTTAAACGCTGGCGATCAAATATTGGTGGTTGGATCGGAAGATGATTTGGAGTTTGCAAAGTCCGCCGATATCTTTTTGATATTGCCTAGAAGCAGTTAATCATGAAGCCTAAAAGTTATAACTTGCTTAATACCTTTGATAATCTGCATTCGCAGTGGCTCAAAGTCAAATCCGTTTTGTTGGAGAATATAGCATTAGGATTAGAGTTTGATTCCCCTGAAGATTCGGGCTGGGTTACCTTGGTTCGTTGTCAGCAGGAAATCTATGACATTATTGCAGTAAGTCGTCGGGATATTGATAAATTGTTATACGACAGGGAGATTGGTGCATTCGAAAACATGATCTATTGTTTCGTTACTTTTATCGATGATCAAATGTTGAAAAAGATAAGCTGGCATCCTACGGATAGGGTTAAAGCGCTCAGAGGGCGCGATCTATGGCTAGAGTTTCTCCTAGAATATAGAATGTTCGGATCCCGCAATTCGTCATCGAAACTTCCCTACAGATTTAAATTGCTTGCAGATAGTAAAACTTCATCAGACCGAGAAAGAGATCTGGTTATAGTGTATTTGAAGATTCTGTTTTTCAAGGTGGACTTCAGTTTTCGAGAGAGTAACAACAATCTGCAGTCGTTAAAAGCAAAATTGGCATCTCAGGTTGTGCCGCTGGGTACCCAGGGCATAGATGATGATGTTTTCGATATTGAGCAGTATCCAGATTTGCCGACCAATCATGACATTCCTCGCAGGCTAGCTCCGTTTGGTTACTGCGTTAGATTGTTCAGAAATTGTGTGATTGTTAACGTGGTCCTGGGAGTATTAGGCTGGTTCGTGTCACGCTGGTACCTCTCAACGAATTTGCATCTCTATATTTAAAAACTGAGCACACAGTTCGATGAATTCCACTGCACTAATTTCCACATTTCGACAGCTATCTGGATTTCTTGGTGGGGGAGTATTCGCCACTTTGATAGCCATGTTCGTCGTCCTGTTGGTATTGTACTTAGTCTACAGAAGTGGAAAGCAGATCACTTTCAAAGTACCATTTTTGCCGCCGGCGATAGGTACGGTCAAGTTCGGCAAAAAAAAGGGTGGCGACGCGTCGCTCAAGGGAGAGGCCAAATCAGCGACTGTTAAGGCTGGCCCATTAGCTAATGACAGCGGCCTAATTTTAGACAGCTTGGCTTTTTTAAATGGTAAAAACGAAACCAGATATCAAACTCCGATCTATTTATTGCTGGGAAATCACACGTCTAATCTTGAGCTTCTAAACGGTTTAGACAAGGACATCCGCGCTACTCTTCAGGAGACGTACTATGCGGGAAGTTCGAGCGGAGGTTCCTGGTTGTCTGGTGCCGGTTGTCTAATTGCTCACGAGTTTCCGCACTATATCGTTTCTGGTCTGCTGAATTCTCGGCCAGAGCGGCCACTAGACGGTTTGATATTGACGGTTTCTGTGCGTGATTTGCTGCAAGATGAAAGAGCAGCGGCTGAAAGCTTGTATCGCCAATTCTGGATGGTTCGGGATAAAGTAGGATTTATTCTGCCGGTTTATTTGCTTGTTACTGATTGTGAATCTCTGGAGGGCTTTTCTGAATTTTGGCTTTCGGAAAGGAATTTTGCCTATCGAGATAATATTTTTGGATGGTCAAAAAAAGGGCATGATGGTCCGTTTGATATAAAAGACATTGCTGAAGCTGTCGAGCATGTTCTTGCCGTTTTACGACGACATGAAATGGGTTTGTTGGTCAGTGATGATCAAAACACTGTAGAGAATGCTTTTCTTTTTTGTAATTCAATCGTCAATTTGCAAGATAGAATTGTTGATTTTTGCAGAGTTATCTTTTCTGACAAGTCTGCTAGCAGTCGCTCTATGTTTCGTGGGCTATATTTTTCCGGCTCGGGTAGAACTAGAAGTTCTACAAGGATTTTGCTGAAAGATCTGTTTTATAAAAAGATTTTCCCGGAAAGCTATCTTGCATACCCTGAAAGAGAACAGTTGCTTTCAACCAACAAGAAATTTCGCAAGGCGCAGTATTTGCTTTTGGTGCTTGGGCTGTGGATGTCTTATGCGCTCATATCGGATCTGCAATATAGCAATTCGCAAAATAGACAGTTATTGGCGTTTCATGAAACTTTGGAAGATCTGTGGGATCCGAATAATCTTGATGAATCTGTGGTATCAGCTGTGGGGTTACTGAGCACTTTAAGTGCATCAGAAAGCTATTGTTGTGGAATTGTGCCTGTCACCCTGGTTTCAAGGAGAAATGCTGTACTAGAGAGCTTTTTTCGTGACGAAGTATATGAATCGCTTATGTTTCCAGCGGTTGAGTGCGGAGTTCGGCAGTTAATGGCGGAAGACCTAAATTTGCTTAGCGCTGGTGACGTGGCTGGGCGAGATATTGCTGCGTTTCATCAGTGGCTGAGTAAGTTGCAGGATGATTTATCCGCACTTGCAAAAATCGATGAAATGATAGCCGGTAGAACTCAGCTCGAGGCGGGCGATGCAGAAGCCGCAGTAGAGGATTTTGCGAAGATATACAAGATGTTGTACGGCGTCGTTCTTCCCGATGGGTTCTATATAGATTCGGAAATGTATCTAAGCGCATTGCTTAAAGACCAAAGTATAGATCCCAACAAGAACGCTCCATTTGATTGTCCCGGGTCGGTAGTCGATGAAGGTGTAGTGCTCACCAAAGCCCTGGATCTCGCGCAAGGTTTGGTGGTTGCGCATCGTCTAGAAGTTGCTGCACCAATAGAGGTCCTTTCTAAATATGTAAGTTTCGATAACGTAGCGAGGGACGATATAGTCGTCGCCGGAAGTGATATGGCCAAGTTCCGGTCCTGGTATCAATTGTTATCGGAAAATTGGATTGTTAGTGCAGACCAGAATATCTGTAATGAAACGTATTCTCTTTTGAGTAATCTTTCCGGAAGTGTTGAGGTTTCGCCGAACAGTGCAGCGGGTCTTGGCTTGGAAACTTTTGTCTCGAGTTGTATCTCGGCTATTAGAGACCAAATGCTTCGAGATAATGCCCAACTGAATTACCGAATTTATGATGCCGCTACGTTAGGCGAGGACTTTCAGCCGGCTTTCACTGAGGGATCGGCCGAGTCCTTTAAGACGCTAGTAGCTACTGGAGATCTTTCATTCACCTCTACGGACTGGCAGATAAATGCTCAACTAAATGAGGATTTTTCTTGGAATGTTGATGAGTTGAATCGCAGTTTGGGTTTTGCAGAAGAGTATCTGGCGTTTGCAGGCGCTACGTTCACAACACCTTATCTGTCAGATGATCAGAAAGATGGAGCTAATTTCGCGCAAGCAGTTTTGCTTGCTCAGTTACAGACGGCTATGGCCGCTACGATAGAGTCTTCGAAAACGGTAAGGCCTACACAGCGGTTAGGTAGTATTAGAACGCTGGATGTTCGGGAAGCACAAATTGCTGACAGAGTTTCGAATTTTCGCAGAGCCCTTAATCCTTTGTTGGCTTTGATAAACACCTTTGAACAGCTTGGGTTTGCAAACGCTCGGCAAATAGTACTGAAGGATAGCCAGCGCTTAGCTTTATCCATCCTCGAAAGCATCGATGATTTGTATCAGGAAAATCTTGTTTACCAACCCCGGGTACGTGTCAATTGGAGTGCAAACAGCTTCACTGAATCGTTCTACGGTTTGGTCTCCGACGGTCAAGCTAAGGATTATTTGGCAGCTCAGTCATTAAGGACCAGGTTGCTCGCACTGCAGTATGCCGCGCCAATTATTACCTACCTGGCAAGTACGGATGGATCTTTTGGTGATCCGGATATTATCAGTCGCTGGACTCAAACGCTGGTAGACATAAATAAGCAGCAAAACAAAGACCCTTCCAATGAAGGTGAATACTTTGATCAGTTTTTCTTGGGCCAATTTGCCGAAATTACGCTCGATAATTGTTTCGAAAAGACACAAGCGTTGGAGAGCCCTCAAGGGAACTCTCTTTTTTCAATCAGCATGCGAAATCTTATCGCGCGGTCAGTAAGTCACTGTGATAGCTATCGGATTGATACGATCTCTAAGGACTATGAAAGGCTGTCAGAGCTGTTTAATAGTCTGCTTGCTCCATATTATCCCTACACCCAGAATGATGGTGCTCCATCGTTATCCCCCTCACGGCTCAAAACATTTTTAGACCAATATGAGGGCAGTGACAGTGGTCTCGCTGATCGGTTGAGAGTGTTATCTGCTAAATACCCTCAGTTTGCTGGGCCGTCCGAATTCGTCCGAGAGCTTGATAGTACTATTTCAATCCTGCAAAATTTTGTGGGCGTTTCAAGTTCGGAAAGTTCACAAGGGATACAACTGATTGCCGATTTTAATGTGGACGCCGGGAGGTATAACAGCCCGATTGATTTTGCAAATCATGTAAGTCAGTGGACTTTCCAAGTTGGTGATGGTGTGCTGGTTTATCCGGGAGTATCCGCCCCACTGTTTTGGCGCTTTCAAGACGACATCTCTTTGACCTTCGACTGGGCGGAGGGTTCGCCGTATTTGCCGTTGTTGAATAATTTGCCGGTCATCGATAACAAGGTTGAGTTTGTCGAAGAAAGTAATTGGAGCCTACTGCGTTTCATCAGTGCTCACCATTCATCCGTTGATGACGAGAACGCGCTGACCAATGGATCCATGTTATTGGAGTTTAATTTTGATACGGCGGCTAGTCTTGTGGACGCGAGAACAAACTCGGCAACCCTTTATTTGAGGCTTTCATTGCTTGGTGTAGATCCTGAAACCAAGCAAAACGTACCGTTAAGCATACCGGCTGTGTTCCCGAATAGTCCGCCGAAAATTTAGCTGTTAGACAAAATTTATAAGGATTAAGGTCATGAAGCTTGATGAAGTAATGGTAACCCACGAGTTATCGGTATCTGACTTTCTCGCTCCCATCTCTGGTGAATCTCCCTGCGGTCCTTGGCTGAAACAAGACGAGGTTTACAAGCGTATTCAAATTGCCAGGCAGTCCGATGACCCGTTGCTGCCACAGGGTGACTGGAAGATTGATCTTAAAAAGCCAAATTGGCAAGAGGTGTTCGAAATCGCATCAGGGGCGCTTAAGTCAGAGTCCAAAGACCTGCAGCTTGCGATATGGATGCTTGAATCCCAGATTCATATTTCTGGCTTTCGCCGGGTTGGGCCCATCTTTATCCTTATCGCAGAGCTGATGAGTGTGTATTGGGATGAAGTGCACCCGGTGTTGGAAGATGGCGATATAGAATATCGTACCAATTTGTTCGATTGGTTAAATGATAAGATTTCTATCACTTTGTCTCTGAGTAAGTTTATTCCATCCGGGTTCGAAAACATTGAGGGGTATAGTTTATTCGAGTTGAATCGATCCATAAGACAAAAGGCTCCGGTAAAAGGCAAGCAGATTGTTGGGGTGGCTACCGAGGCTATCCGAAAGGCGATGGACATTTGTCCTTTGGAGTTTTATCAGGAAGTTTGGATAGATTTGCAAGACGCAGAGTATGGTCTGAGTTATCTTGATGCTACTTTTGAGGCATTGTTTAGAGATGCAGCTCCCACTTTGGGAAATGTGAGTGCCGTTATTTCGGAGCTTGCATCTCTGGTTGCAGATCACGCTGGTCCACTTGGTCTTTTCGCGGCGGAAAACAATTCCAATGCGGATCCGGTGTTTGATCTACAGCAGTTAGGCAACTCTGAAACGGATGTGGACTCTAATCTGTCTAGCCGGATGCAAGCATATGCAATGTTGCGTAGTGCCGCAGAATTTCTTGTGCAGGATGACCCGCACAGTCCTGTGCCATATCTCGTGTTTAAAGCTATTGATTGGGGCCGTCTTGGCACCGCTGAGCTTTATAGAGAGCTGTTCGTGGAAAATAGAGGTAACTTGAACATTTTTGATTTGCTTGGGGTTGAAGTTCAGCCGGATCAAAAAGCTAAATAGTTTTGTGTTCCAACGTGCCCCGGTAACTGAGTAGCACCGGTATTTTACGTGCAATGCCCTTAACAACGAGATGGTGCATATCGAAGTAATTTTCTGACGAACAAATCATCGGGCTTCTGAACGGATTCGCTGCGGCCACCTGTACCAAGCGAGAGTACTGATCTAGGATTGCGGCAGTGCGGAAATCTAAGATAGGCGCAAGAAGGCTTGGGATGGATTGGCGCCAAGAGCCTTCACATGACAGCTGGCTTTAAAGGGAGGTACAGTCCCCAGACTCTAAAGCCAAGTGCTCCCGAGGACGGGGAGCGTCGAATGGTTCAAAGGGTTTGATAATTATTTAACTCAAATAATAGAGTTAAGTGCCTGTTTTAGTATCTAGATTTTACGCATCCAGTTGAATTGACATCGTATGCCGCCAGAACCCAGAACACCAATAAGCTCTGAAATGAGGGCTAAACTTGCAAGGTTTGGAGAAGTCCGCGCACCTTCAGCGGTTCGTGGTGCGCCTCCTTCAAGGCAAGTGCATGTGCCGCAGGCTAGTCCGGCCCAACTTAGATCAGCAGCGGCTGTAAGACAGTCCCATACGACGCCTCCTCCGATCCCTCCAGCGCCAGCCGGTATCAGGATGACCAGCCAAGCGAAATCTCTGCACAAAGATGCGATGGCTGAACTGAGGAAACACGCTGAGAGAGCGAAGCGAACAGATCATTCAATCAATACAATGATCCGCGATGATCTCGAGAGTCATTTTCTAAGTGATGTGGCGAGGCATAAAGGACAAGGTATCTCACCTGAATCCCAACAAAAGAGATTCGAGTCTAGTAATCCTAAACCGCGAGAGTTAACTGACCAGTTTTTTGGTCAAAATCCAATGTTAAGAGGCAAAGACAGAGGGGCATTGCCGACGGCCTCACTAACAAGAGGGCAAACCCTCTTCCATAGCACGGCTGAAGACTGGCATCTAAATGCGATCAAGGGTGGGATCGATCCCAACGTTGGCTTGGACGAAGGTCGTTATAAAAGAGGCTTTTATACGACTTCACATGAAGAAACTGGTGCGGCCGAGTTGGCTAATACTGGACGCAAGCCCGTTAATACTATTGAGTTTGAGAGTCGAGGTGGAGGAAAGTTCATAGACGTTGATAAATTAGGCCCGAGCGCCAGAAAGCTTGGCGCTCTAGATCGCGACAATGCGTTCACTCATGAATATAACAAGGGCGTCGCTGAGTGGACAAAATCGGACGGGACCAATGGTGATATTACTCACAACAGTTTAACTGCCCGATCTAAAGCGGCATGGATGGCTGCAGAAGGGCTCGGTAAATCCCATCTAGATGGAATGGCCGCCGAATCAAAGAGGAGCGAGCGTGCAAGTAAGAACTTCATTTTCACCGATAAAGCTACAGTAGATCCCTTGTTAGGAGTTGATCCCGGGGATCCTGCAAATCTAAGAAGGGTTAAGGGTCCGGTAACAGCAAATGAAATGACCAAGCCTCAGAGACGAATCGCGGTGGCGCCAAATCAAACTGAAGCTCGCGAGGTAATGGTCGGTGGGCGGGGGGGGAAGAACCCTGTCGACTATAATCGACCGCTTGCTGGGAGTTCTGCAAGTTATGTTTCCAGACAGCCGTCTCAGGCAAAGATGATGGAACGTTACAGGCTTAATTTCAATCAATCTGAAATTAGAGAAGCGGGTAAACGGAGCGGAGTCAGAGATCATTGAAAACCACCGCTTGTACTAATGAATATTTTTCTGATTGCCACGTACTTCACAGTAAACCTTGCTAATGAAGATAGTAATTATTGCTCTTATATGTATATCAATTGGATATGCTAGCGCTATTTATTTTCCTATTGGAAACATAAAAGTAGCCGCTACCAATCTTGCTTCAGAGGCTTCAGAGGCTTCAGAGGCTTCAGAGGCTTCAGAGGCTTCAGAGGCTTCAGAGGCTTCAGAGGCTTCAGAGGCTTCAGAGGCTTCAGAGGCTGCTGGAGTCAATCAAAGAACGAGCAATGGCACGGATGCTCAGCTGGGTAAAACCTTAACTCCCGACGTTGAAGTCGATGAAAGCTTTTTGCAAGAAACAGATTTGTTAAAAGATCCTGGACTGGATCAGTTAATTGCTTATCGCATAGGTATGCCGATGAACTCACAACAAGCTGACGATGTCATTAAAAAGCTTCCAGTCGGGCTTTATCCAGCAAAGGCACATTTTTATACAGCAACAGGACAAAAAGCCGTCATCGTCTTGGCTGGAAAGTATGTTGATCAGGATCAAGCAGAGCTCCAGCGAACGACACTCGAGTCCCTAATTGAACTAAGGGTAAAGATGGTGTATCTGCCTAAATGCGCTGAGGTTTCGGAGCCTGACGATGATGGGTTCGTGTGTGGTGTTGCTAAGCTCAGCGAAGAGGCTGCTGATTGAATAGCTCTCAGTAAGCCGTGTTGACTTGTCAGTCTTACTGGGTAAAATTTGCAATCTTGTTTTAGAGGTGTGCCTTGTCTTCTCCGACCAAAAATGAAGGTAGACGATCAATAGCTATGATCGGCATATCGATGCCGGGGCGTCCCCGTTTCGAATTAGGGAAAGTGCATCCCAACGTCGTTGATAAGCGTTTAGCTGTGCACAGAAATCATCTTTCTGGCGGGGGTTACGGTGGCCGTCTAGAAGAGAACCAGTTGATTGAACCTCTGGATACTAGAGTGCAATCTCAGCTGATGCACCAAGCAAGGATGCTGATAAATGAACTAGCTGCTGGGACATCTCCCCCTAAGCTTTCACGGAAGGAAAAAAATTATGTTGAATTAAACAATCTGAGTTTGGAAGTGGGGAATATCGCGGATATGCCTGATTCCACCATTAAAAGGGAAGAAATAGGTAGCGCCTATGCTTACAGTTTTTCTTCCTTATCACATAAAAGATTTCTTGGTCTAGGATAATCTTTCTACACAGCATGAACCGCCCCGAGTTTCGTTGTGGCTCCAACCACTCAGAGAAGGGAGCTATGCAGAAATCAACAAAGTAATCACCTGAGGTCTGTGAGCGCGCCGGAAGCATGGTGCGGGAGCATCGCGGCGAGTACCCTCCCTGTAGTCTGCGATCGAGTAGATTGACCCAAAAACATCCTGCGTGCCTCAACTACCCAACGAGTGGCTGCTGCGACCTAGCATTCCGCACCACAAACACTGTGGTGCTCATCGCCGACGTATTAATAGAAAGTGTGCCGGGCTCTGACGATAAAAGTCCGCTCCGCCGTCTGGGTTCGGGCTAACTAAACTAAATAGTTGCTGACTCGAGATTCCCTGCATCTTTAAGTGCTTGGACCCACAGCGGGGTTCTGCCACGACCACTCCAGGTCTGTTCGGGGTTGTTCGGATTTTTATACTTCGGGGGTACGGCAACTCTTTTTTCTTTCTTAGCCGAGGGTTTGCGACCACGCTTGGGGGCCGTTAGTGCATTTACAATCTCGTCAGCAGAAATTTCATTTTTTGTGGCAATAGCCACAATCTGACTTAGTGCTTTGTCATTTTTTCTGGAGAGAAGCGCCTTCTGCTTTGCTTCTAGCATTTGAATCTGTTTCTGGATTCGGGTTAGCTGGGATTCTTTAGATTTTGCCATTTATATATAAACCTCTAATTATATTAACGCCGAATTTTTAGTCTATAACATCCCATGGCCTTGTGGAATACAGCACATATGAATCGCCGAGGATTTCTCGGAGGCTGCAATCCCTGAGAGAATTGAGCCACGAAGAAAACAACCAACTAATTCCCTGAAGTCCGTGAGCGCGCCATGCGCATGGTGCAGGAGCATACGCCAGAAAGTTCTAGTTTTGAGATGTCTATCTAACGGGGGAGCTTACGTTTGAACCGGTGGCTTGTACGCCGGCCTCTGGCTGGGAGAAGGGACAGGTGGAGAATCAGGTCGGCAATGTGCGGGAATGGTTGTTCACACCGCTGGCGCGCTTTGCCTCCTTTG
>Ga0255100_1000220_pt1 | contig 26011 bp, 23 predicted proteins | sample Colum_Colum_RepB_2_FD_188449 | JGI IMG/M metagenome (GOLD analysis project Ga0255100, IMG submission 188449) | Freshwater microbial communities from Columbia River, Oregon, United States - Colum_Colum_RepB_8d | ecosystem: Environmental > Aquatic > Freshwater > River | place: USA: Oregon...
TGTGGCCGGGTCGCAGCGGCGCACCAGGTTTTCGGCCAGCACGCGGGAGGTGTAGGGCAGGCCGTCCCAGGCTTGCGGGGCAATGGCGTTGACGGCGGCACGGGCATCGAAGTAGTCGAGCGACGTGCCGGGCAGGCGGGTGCGATAGGCAGTATTCATGATCTGGATTTTACCGAATGGCTCTGACATGAACCTGACCGGCAGGATCGGGCCCATCTGCCGATCCAGGGGGGTTCTTCAGGGATTGGAAGATGGGGTTCGATCCGTTGTCGTCAGTCCAGGGCCAGCGCGAAGCCCTTGACGAAGGGGTCACAGGCGGCCTGCAACAGACCGTTGTTCTGGCGTACGACGATGTTGGGCCGCGCGAGCTCATAGCCGAATCCCTCGTGCTGCTCGTCGACCCAGCGCAGCCGCTCACCGATCGGGGCAAGATCGGCAGCCTGGCCCTGCAGACGCTCGGACAGCAGCAGTTGCGCGCCGCTCGCATCCTGACGGGGGGCGTGTACAGCGGTCTCGGCATCATGGCCGCGCTCGACCAGGTTGATGGCGATCTGGGCAATCGCGCTGATGATGCGTCGTCCGCCGGGCGCGCCCAGGGCCGCGAAGGCCTCGCCGCGGCGCGTGAGCAGCATGGGCGCCATGTTGGCCAGCGGGCGTTTGCCTGGGGCGATGCTGTTGGCGGCGCCAGGCACGGCATTGAACCAGCCCATGGCGGCATCGATCAGAAAGCCGGTGCGCGGACAGACCAGGCGACTGCCGTAGTGGTTGGCTGCCGTGTGCGTGATCGACACGGCCATGCCTTCGCCATCGATGACCGAGACATGGGTGGTGCCCGCGGTGGGTTCGGTACCCCCTTGAGGTTGCCAGCGAACGGCCCGCGCAGGATCCGACTCGAAGGCCCAGGGGTCGTGCAGGGCCTGGCCGGCAAAGTGATCCCAGGGCGCCTGCGGGTTTTCAAGCCAGGACGCAACCCGCTCGCCATTCCGGATGCGCCTGGCGATCTCGCGGGCATAGGCTTCGCCGGCGAGTGCGGCTTCCGGCACCGGCACCTGTTGCGGATCACCCAGAAAATGGTACCGGTCGGCAAAGGCATGCCAGGTGACTTCGGCCAGCAGGCGGGTGCGCTCGGGTGTGTCTTCGGCCGGGGCTCCTTCGGGATACAGCGCCTGCCAGAGTTGCAGCATCTGGATCTGGGTGAGCGCCCCGCAGGGCGCATTGGGCATCCAGACATCGGTGTCCCGGAAGCGCAGATGGCGCGCTGAAGCGATATGGCTTGTGTATCGCGCGAGATCCTCTGCCGTGAGAATGCCGCCGTGCTCGGCGTGGGTGGCCAGCAAGCCCCGTGCGATCTCGCCGCGGTAGAAGGCATCTGCGCCCTGTGCGGCGATCATCTCCAGCGAGCGGCCAAGGTCAGGCTGACGGATGCGCTCACGCACGCCAAGCGAGGCCGCCCCCAGAAAGGCAGGCACGGGCGGCAGGTTGTTTCTCAGGAACACCCGTGCGCTCGATTCGTAGCGCCGCAGGGCATCGAGATTGGCCAGGGTGTCGAGGGTGTAATAGTTGTCGACCTCGAAGCCGTCATGGGCCGCGCGGATCGCCGGCTGCATGACCCGTGACAGCGGCAGCCGGCCAAAGGCGGCCAGGGCATCGGTCAGACCGCGGATCGTGCCGGGCACGCCACTGGCGCGGGCGCCCAGCATGTTGGCATCGTCGACCACCACCGACACGCCCAGGCCGCGATCGATCGAGCGCGAGGTATCGATGCGGAACATGTCGGCCCGTGCGGCCTGCGGCGCACGCGATCCGAAATCGACGGCCGTCGGGCGGGCATCGCCCGGGCGATGCATCAGCAAGAACCCCGAGCCAGCGAGGCAGGTCTCCATGGGCTCAATGACGCCACCCACAAGCGCCGCGGCGATTGCTGCGTCGATGGCGTTGCCGCCGGCTTCGATCATCTCGCGCGCGGCTTCACTGCTGGCGGCGCGCGCGCAGGCAATGGCAGCCCTGCGGCCGCTCGCTGCGGATTTGTGAATGGACTGTCGCGAGCGCGACACCGAGGCGCTGGGCGGGGTGGGGGACATGGCCTGACTCCCTTCAGTCGAGTCGTACGCCCGAGGCGCGAATCACCGGCACCCACTGGGCCTTGAAGGCCTCGACGGTGGCCCGGGTGCGGGCGGCATCGGCCGAGACCGGCTCGGCCTTCATCTGCACGAATTTCTCTCGCACTTCGGGCTGCTGCATGATCGCCGCAATCTCGCGCGAGTAGAGGGCAACCCGGTCGGCGGGCATCGACGCCTTGGCATAAGCCGCATTCCAGCCTGTTGCGACCAGGTTGAGCCCCGCTTCCTTCAGGGTGGGTACACCGTCGAGGATGCGTCGCTCGGCCGATGTTGCGAGGATGCGCAGGCGGCCGGCCTGATGGTGAGCGACCATGCTGTCCAGGGTATCGACCGCGATGCTGATGTGACCGCCGATCAGGTCGGTGGCCAGGGGTGCCGAGCCCTTGTAGCCGACCACGGTGGCCTTCACCTTGGCGGCCTCGCCAATCATGAGCGCAAAGAAGTGCGGGATGCTGCCATTGGCGGGCACACCGAAATTGCCCTTGTCTGGATTGGCGCGGATCCAGTCGAGCAGCGCTGCGACGGTGGTCGCCGGATGGTTGGCAGGCACTGCAAGTACGAACTGATACTGGCTCACCTGCGCGACCGGCTGGAAATCGGCTTCGGCATCGTAGCCAGGCTGACTGACCAGGTTGGGCACCAGGGTCATGAGTGCGGGGTTCACAAAGACCAGCGCGTCGGTGTCGGCGGGCAGGGCTTTCATTTGCTGCATGGCAATTCGCCCCCCAGCCCCGACCCGGTTTTCGACCACCACGGAGCGCTTGAGGCGATTGCCCAGTTCGGTGGCAATGATGCGGGCCGAGGAATCGGACGCACCGCCCGGCGGATAGGGAACGATCACGCGCAGCGGGGCGTCCTGGGCCCCGGCGGGCAGGAGTCCGGCGAGGGGCAGCCCGCAGGCGAGCAGCAGGCTGGACAGGACCCTGAGCGTTGGGCGCTTGGGCATGGATGTCTCCGTGTCTGTTGTTGATCCGGAAGTATCGCCGATTGCGCGCGGCTTGCCCGGCAGGGGCCGCCTTGGGTACTGTCGCGGGCATGAATGCTCCTGCTGAACTGTCTGTGGCCCGGTGGGCCACCCTGCATCCCGATTTCCAGGGAGCGGCCCCGGATCTGGCTGAGGCCTGGCTGAATGCCTTTGGCCAGGCTCTTGGCACGCGCGATGAGCCCGGTCTGATGCGCTTGCTGGATTCCGATTCCCATTGGCGGGATGTGCTTGCCTTCACCGGCAGCATCCGCTCGCGCTCCGGCCAGCAGCCCATCGTTCGCGCTCTGGCCAGTGAACTCGCCCGCGTCAATCCGCGCGATTTCCGGCTGGCCGAGCACCGCACCCCGCCGCGCTTCGTGATGCGGGCCGGTCGAATGGTGCTTGAATGCATGTTCGATTGTGTGACCGATCAGGGCCGCGCCAGCGGCGTGTTGCGGGGCGTACCGGGCGATGCTGCCGTGCCCCTGCGGGCGTGGGTGCTGCTGACCAGCCTGCAGCAGTTGCATGCCGCCACGAACGGCAAGGAGCAGGATGTCAGCGAGAGCCGGGAGTTCGGCACCGAGAACTGGCTCGATCGGCGGCTCAAGAGCCAGCGCTATGAGGACCGCGATCCGGCCGTGCTGGTGGTGGGCGCCGGGCAGGCCGGCCTGTCGGTGGCGGCTCGCCTGCGCGCGGCGGGCATCGATACCCTGGTGATCGATCGTCAGGAGCGACTGGGCGACAACTGGCGCAAGCGCTATCACTCGCTTGCGCTGCACAACGAGGTGCATGTCAATCACTTGCCCTTCATGCCCTTTCCGCCCACCTGGCCCACCTTCATTCCCAAGGACAAACTCGCCAACTGGTTCGAGACCTATGCCGATGCGATGGAGCTCAACTGCTGGATGTCCACCACACTGAGCTCAGGGCACTGGGATGACGCGCAGCAGTGCTGGGATCTGCAGCTCACGCGCAGCGATGGCAGTCTGCGGCGCATGCAGCCTCGGCATGTGGTGTTTGCCTGCGGGGTGAGCGCCATCCCCAAGCGCCCGGATATTGCGGGCCTCGAGGCCTTTGGCGGCACCGTGCTGCATTCGGGGGAGTACACCGAAGGCAGCGCCTGGCGCGGCCAGCCGGTGGTGGTGATCGGAACCGGCAACAGCGCGCACGATGTGGCTCAGGATCTGCATGCCCGAGGGGCTCGGGTGACGATGGTGCAGCGCAGCCCGACGCATATCGTGAGTCTGCGCGAGGCCCAGCGCGTGTATGCCACCTACAAGGAGGGCATGCCGACCGACGATTGCGACCTGCTGGCTCAGGCCATCCCGTTTCCGGTGCTCAAGAAAGGCTACCAGGTCGCCACGGCGATTTCTCAGGAGATCGACAAGCCCCTGCTCGATGCGCTTGCAGCCCGAGGGTTTCGTCTCACGCCGGGCGAAGAGGGCACCGGCTTTCAACTCATGTATCTGAAGCGCGGCGGCGGGTATTACTTCAACATCGGCTGCAGTGAACTGATTGCATCGGGTGCGATCGGCTTGCTGCACCATGACCAGATCGCGGGCTTTGAAGCCGAAGGCCTGCGCCTCAAGGACGGCAGTCTGCATGCGGCCCGGCTGATCGTGACGGCCACCGGCTATCATGGTGCGCAGGAGGTGGTGCGTCGCAGCCTGGGGGACACGGTGGCCGATCGCATCGGACCGGTCTGGGGTCTGGATGAAGAGGGCGAGGTGCGCAACATGTGGCGACCCACCGCCCAGCCCGGCCTGTGGTTCAACGCGGGCAGCCTGGCCCAATGCCGAATCTACTCCCGGGTCATTGCCTTGCAGATTCAGGCGCGTGAACTGGGCGTGCCTCACTTCATGCCGGAGCGTGGCTGATGGCTGATCGACCAACAGCGATCGTGGCCTTGCCCCCTGCATCGGCTCCCGCATCGGCCCCTGCGCGGACTCCCTCGCCCTCGCGCTCGCCGTTTTTGCGCAACGCCTGGTACGTCGCAGCCCTGTCACGTGACGTGGCGCGCACCCCCGTGGCGGCCCGTCTGCTGGGCGACGAGGTGGTGCTGTTTCGCAAGCAGGACGGCCGGCCCGTGGCCCTGGAAGACGCCTGCCCGCATCGGCGGTTGCCGCTCTCGATGGGCCGCGTCAAGGGCGATGCCATCGAGTGTGGATATCACGGTCTGACCTTCGATGACTGCGGTCGCTGCATCGATGCGGCCACCCAGGATCGGGTGCCGCCGTTTGCCCAGGTGCGCAGCTATCCGGTTCAGGACCGCTATGGCCTGCTCTGGATCTGGATGGGCGAGCCGGCGCTGGCCGCGAGCACGCCGGTGCTGGAGATCCCTACCCATGACGCCCCTGGCTGGAGCCTCACGCAGGGGGACTATCTGGTCTGCCAGTGCAACTACCTGTGGTTGGTCGACAACCTGCTCGATCCCTCTCATGTGGCCTGGGTTCACCGCACTTCCTTTGCCGGGGCCGGGACCGAGTCCACGCCCCTCAACATCACCCAGGATGAGCGGGGTGTGAACGTGGATCGCTGGCTCGAAAATCAGCCCCCGCCGCCCTTTTACTCACCCCTCGTGAAATTCTCGGGGCCGGCCGATCGGTATCAGGGCTATGAGATGCGGTTCCCGTCGGTGGGCATCAACCGCAGCATTTACGTTCCCGCTGGCCAGGGCGGCCTGCATCTTCAGCACGATGGGCTCGAGCCGGATGATCCAATGACCTACCGGATGATCTCGTACAACCTGCTCACCCCGGTGGATGAGGACACCACGCTGTATTTCTGGTTGCAGCACCGCAATACCGATGCACAGGACGAGGCATTGACCCGCCGGATTGCGGCCGGGGCGCGAGGGGCGTTTGAAGAGGACCGTCAGGTCCTGGAGGCCGTACACCGCGGCATGAAGCGCAGCCATCGACCCACCGCGTATTTGCAGCTCGATCGGGCGGCGACCCTGTATCGCAAGGCCCTGGCTGCGCGCATCGCTGAGGAGGCGGGGCTTCAGGATGGATGATCCCGCTCAGCCCCTCTGCCATTCCTGACACGCCAAGTCCCCTGAGCCTGACGCCCTTGATGATCGGCCGGACGGGGCACTGCTACCATCGGTGAATCCTTTTCCCTAACCTCTCCAAGCGGGAACCTCATGAAACGATTCAAGACTCTCCTTGCGATGGCCACCCTCGCCCTCTCGCTCGGATCCTCTCCGCTGCTTGCGCAGCCAGCCGCAGCGGGCGCGCAAAAGAACCGGCTCCAGACCATTCTGGAGCGCGGCACGCTGCGCGTGGGCACCACCGGCGACTTCAACCCGATGTCCATTCGCGATGCCGCCACCAACAGCTACCGCGGCTTTGATATCGAGGCGATGGAACAGCTCGCCAAAGACATGGGCGTGAAGGTCGAGTGGGTCCCGGCAGAGTGGGCTACGCTGGTGGCGGGCATCACCTCCAACCGCTACGACATCTTCTCGGGCGCCTCGCTCAACATGGCCCGTGCCAAGACCGTGGCCTTCTCGGATCCCTATGCCGAAACCGGGGCGGTGCCCGTGATTCGCAAGGCCGACGCAGCCAAGTTCGCCACCTGGGCAGATCTGAACAAACCCGGCGTGGTGATCGCGGTATCTCTGGGCACGGTGTTTGAGGAGCAGGCCAAGGCCAACTTCCCGCAAGCCACGGTCCGCGCGGTTGAAAAGCCGTCCACGGGCTATCAGGAGGTTCTGGCGGGCCGCGCGGTGGCCACGCTCACCAGCAATGTCGAGGCAGCCACCCTGATGCAGACTCATGCGGTTCTGGGTGTTCCTGCGCGGGCCGAGCTGCGCAACAAGCGCCCCTTTGCGTATCCCATGCCCCAGGGCGACCCGGTCTGGATCACCTTCGTGAACAACTGGGTGGCGCTCAAGAAGTCGGAGGGCTTTTTCAATCAGCTCGAGACGAAGTGGCTGGGCAAGCAATAAGCGCTTAGCCCGATCGCCCTCATCCTCGCTCGAGCCTCAGCCCGCATGTCCCTGGCGGTCGGCCGCGCCCTGCGCATCGGTGGGGCGCTCGCGCTTCTGTTTGCGCTTGGCGCCTGCGCATCGAATGCAGCGGGCGCTGGCTACAGCTGGGGCTGGTATGTGCTGAGCCCCTTCACCGAAAAAGGGGCTGCCAATCTGCGGTTCCTGATCTCCGGCATCGGCCTGACCGTGGGCCTGTCAGTCACGGCCATCCTGGTGTCGGTATTGCTCGGACTGTCGCTGGCGCTTGCCGCCCTCTCCAGCTCCGCCGCATTGCGCCGCCTCTCCCGGGGGTATGTCGAGGTCTTTCGGGCCATTCCGCTGCTGGTGCTGCTGCTCTGGGTGTACTACGGCCTGCCTGTGGTGTCGGGCCTGCAGTTTGGTGCGTTTGCAGCCGGCGTGATGTCGCTCGCGCTGTCGGATGCCGCCTTTGAGGCCGAGATCTTTCGCGCCGGCATCCAGTCGGTCCCCAAAGGTCATCGCGAGGCCGCTCAGGCGCTGGGCTTGTCGCCTCTGCAGGTCTTCCGGTTTGTGGTGCTGCCCCAGGCGCTGCGGGTCATTCTGCCTGCCCTGGGCAATCAGTTCGTGTACGTGCTCAAGATGAGCTCGCTGGTGTCGGTGATCGGCCTGCAGGAGCTCACCCGTCGTGCCAATGAGCTCAATGTCACCGAATATCGACCGCTCGAGATCTACAGCCTGCTGGTGCTGGAGTATCTGCTGCTGATTCTGCTGACCTCCTGGCTCGTGCGGCGTCTGGAGCGGCGCATGGCCCAGTCCGGGCACTGAGTGTCAATGATCATCCTCTACGGCAGCAATCTCTCGACCTACACCACCAAGGTGAGGCTGGCGCTGCGCCTGCGCGGCATCGCCTTTGAGCAACGCATGCCCGAGGGGGGCTATCGATCCGAGGCCTGGCGGGCTCGCCTGCCCACGGGCACCGTGCCTGCGCTGGAGCACGAGGGGTTCTTTCTGGCCGAGTCCGAGGCCATGCTCGAGTATCTCGAAGACATGTTCGACGAGCGGCCCCTGCGCCCCGCCGACCCTCGGGATCGGGCCCGTGCACGCTGGATCTCACGGCTGCACGACACGCAGTTCGAGCCGCGTCTGAGAGCGATGTTTCCTCTGCTGCGAGATGCAGCGCGCCAGCCCGACTTGCCTGGGCGGGTGGCCGACCTGCAGGACCGGCTCGAGCGCATCGCCTCGCTGGTGCAGCCTTCGCCCTGGATGGCTGGCCGTGAGTTCAGTCTGGCCGATTGCGGTTTTGCGGTCAGCCTGCCGCTGGCTGAGCGGATTCTGGAAAAACTCGGCCATCGGCTGCATTGGCCGCAGGCACTCATCCCCTGGAGGGCGGCCTGGCAGGAGTACGATGCGCTGCAGCTTGCATTGATCGAGTGGCGCCAGGCCGTGGACGACTGGCTGGCGCCTGGCGCGTTGTGATTGTGGCCACCGGGTTCGCCATCCTCTGACCATCCTGGAAAGCTGTCATCCAGGGCATCGGTTGATGACGTCCCCCGACCTGATCGTTGCAGCACAGACCGACAAGACACACGAGACACGATCCAGCCTGATGCCCGGAGCCGCCGATGCCGCACGACGCCGCCCCCAGCCCGATCCTGCATGCCGAATGGTCACGAATCGACAAACCCGAGATGGCTTTGTATTCGGCCGAAGACTGGGCCCTGCTCGCCCGGCAGCGCGAGCAGTATCAACGTGAAGAGCAGGGGCGCCAGGCCTTGCGACTGCTGGCTGCGAGTGAGCATGACGCCACCTTCGGCTATCCGGTCAACAATTTTCGCCATTGCCTGCAGGCCGCCACCCGGGCCTGGCAGGATGGCTGCGATGAAGAGACCGTGGTGGTGAGCCTGCTGCACGACATCGGTTTCATCGTCTGCCCGAAAAGTCATGGGGCGTTTTCTGCAGCGCTGCTGAGCAGCTACATCAGCGAGCGCAATCACTGGATGCTGCAGCACCATGCGTTGTTTCTGGACGCACATGCCGCAACCGATGCGCTGCTGGATCCGATGGCCCGCGAGCGCTGGCGAGGCCATCCGCACTTTGAATGGACGGCGCGCTTTGTCGAGCGCTATGACCAGGTCTCGCTCGACCCGGCCTTTGAATGTGCGCCGCTGTCTTTTTTCGAGCCCATGGTGATGCGGATTTTTGGCCGCACACCGCGGCCTCATCCAATTGTCTGAATGGGAGACCCGCTTCGATGAGCGCCTGGATCCGAATGATTCCGCTGGAAGAAGCCACGGGAAAGCTGGCCGAGGCCTATGCCCAGGTCCGAACGCCCCATGGCACGGTCGATAACGTCATGAAGGCGCACAGCCTGCGGCCCCACACCATGCAAGGCCATGTGGCGCTCTACCGCAGCGTGCTGCATAACCCCGAGAACACCCTGCCGTTCTGGTTTCTCGAGGTGGTGGCGTCCTACGTAAGCATCCTGAACGCCTGTGATTACAGCCTCACGCATCACTGGGCCAATGCGCGGCGCCTGATGAAGGACCCCGCACGGGCCCAGGCGGTGCGAACGGCGCTTGACGCCCGCCGCCCCGAGGAGGCCTTCTCGGGCAAGGAACTCGCCCTGCTGCGCTATGCCGGCAAGCTCACCACCGATGTCGCTCGCATGCAGCCCAGCGATGTGACGGACGCGCGTGCGGTGGGGGCGAGTGATGCCGAGATCCTGGAAGTCAATCAGGTCTGCGCCTACTTCAACTACTCCAATCGGCTGCTCAATGGCCTGGGCGTCACGACCCAGGGCGATGTGATCGGCTACTACAAGGAAGACTGAGATGCTGGATCGTGTGGACCGTATGGTGCTTGCCGTGACCGACCGCGAGCGGGCGACCGAAACCTTTTGCAGGCTCTTCGGTGCCCGATTCGAGCGCGAGGCCGCGAGCCAGACACTGACAGCGCAGCGCAGCATCGTTCGGATCGGCGAGAGTGAACTCGAACTCTGTCAGCCCACAGGCCCGGGCCGCACCCAAGCCCACCTCGATCGCTGGGGCGAAGGCCTCATGGCAGCGGGCTATGCCAGCACCCGCCTGCCTGCGCTCCTGGATCGGCTGACCGCCAAGCAGGTTGCGTTTGAACGCGATGGCGAGCAGGCCTTCATTCCGGCGAGCAGCACCTTCGGATTTCCGATGATGCTCTCGCCCTGGGTCGAGAAAGAACGGGTCGGTCCGGTGAGCTTCATTTACGAAGCCACCAATGCACTGGATACCGACTGGCGGGTGGTGAGTGCGCGCTATGCCGATCTCTTCGGCCTGGATGCAAGCCGTTTCTCGGAGATCGGCAGCGAACGCTTTGGCTATGTCGGCACGCTCACCCTGTTCGATCCGCCCGCGCGTCTCGATCGCATCGAACTCTCACAGACCTTTGCCGGCAAGGGCGGCGCCATGCGCCGATTCGTGGAGCGGCGCGGAGGCGATGGGCTCTACATGTGCTACATCGAGACCGACCGGTTCGATGAACTCAAAAACCGGTTGCTCATGGCAGGGGCCGTACTTACGCCGCGCGGGCCGGATATCGCCTCCGAGCGCGACAACCTCTGGGTGCATCCCAAGAGCCTGCACGGCATGCTGATGGGCATCTCGCGCGAGACCTTTGCCTGGGACTGGTCGGGGCGACCTGAGCTGATCGCGCCGGTCAAAGCGCTCGCCTGAGCCCCTCGATCTCAAGCTCGCCTGAGCCCCGCGACCTCAAGCTCGCCTGAGCCTCTCGATCTGAAGCTCGGGCGCTTTCAGACCGCAACGTTCGGGCGACTCAAAAGCATTCGGGCCCGCGCAGGCGGGCCCGATGAGGTCAGTGGCGAGGGCGGATCCAGATCCCCCCTCGTCGAGGCTCGCCACCGGCGAGCCTGCAGTGCTTACTTCTTCTCGTGCTTCTCGGCCCAGACCTTCTTGCCCTGCTGCAGGGTGTCGAAGAGTTCCTTGGCCTTGCCGCCCACCGCTTCGACCATCTCCTGCTGACCGGCGCGAGCCACCTTGGCCCAGGCCTCGCGCTGCTCGACCGTCAGGTGATGCACGAATCCACCCTTGGACTGGAACTCCTTCATCTTGGGTGCTTCGGTGTCAGCCACCTGCTTGCGGGCCCAGGCGACATCGGGCAGTGCCTTGATCAGACGGGCTCGCACATCCGGCTTCAGGCCATCAAAGAGGGCCTTGTTCATGATGAAGGTCGACGGGTGGTGGTAGTGGCGGGTGACCACATAGTGCGGAGCACTCTGGGCTGCCGGTGTGGTCACATAAAACAGGAACGGCAGGTCACCACCGCTCACCAGACCGCTCTGCAGACCTGGCCAGAACTCGGTCAGTGGCATCTGCACGCCGTTGGCACCCAGGGATTTGAAGAACACGCGTGAAGCGGGAGAGGGCGAAACACGCATCTTCTGACCCTTGATGCTCTCAGGGGTCAGACAGGCCTTGGTACACACCACATCATTCCAGCCCACATCGGCCACCATCAGCAGCTCCATGCCCTTTTCGTTGTAGAGCTTCTTGGCCATGGGCACGCCGTAGTTGTCGGTGACAAAAACGCGCTCTTCATCGTTCTTCCAGAGGTAGGGCGTGTTGAACACGGCCCCCTCGGGCACGGCAATGGCGCCACCGGCAAAAGACGAGGCGCCCAGCTGCAGACGGCCTCGCACCACCTGCTGGTGGGTTTCCTGCTCGTTGCCGACCAGGAGGTATTCGATCGTGATGTCGGGGCCGAGCGCCTTGTTGGCATCGTTGATGAATTTCATGACGATGTCGTAGAGCACGCTGCCGGGCTGGGCGGCCGTGGCGAGCTTCCAGGTCTCCTTGGCGGAGACCGGGGCAGTCAGGCCCAAGGCCAGCGCGGACGCGCCGGCGGCAAGAGCAAATCGGCGAAGCAGTTTCATGGGTTCTCCTCGTGTGATTGTTTTGGGTTGCTGCGATGTTCGCGGAACCGCAGGGGAGTGTGCACGAGCCCCAGCGCATGCGCAATCCTGATTGGCGACCGAGGGGCTTTCGAACCTTGCTCACCGCCCCCTGAATACCGGGTCACGCTTTTCGGCAAAGGCGCGCACTGCTTCCTTGTGATCTTCGGTCAGCGAGCAGGGCACCAGCCGCTGGGCCTCGCGCACCAGCGCGGTGTCATGGTCGAGGGTCAGTGCGTCATCGAGGTTGTCCTTGATGGCCCGCAGGGCCTGGGCAGGGCCGTTGGCCATGCCGCGGGCCCACTTGAAGGCCTCCTCGCGCAGTTGATCGGCGGGAACCACTCGATTGAACAGCCCCATCTGCAGGGCGCGCGCGGCATCCACCCGCTCCGAGGTGAACATCATCTGTCGGGCCAGGGGCGAACCCACGGCGCGGGTGAGCAGCCATGCGATGCCGTAGTCGCCCGAGAGCCCGATGCGGGAATAACCCGCGCTCACAAAGGCCGTGTCGGCTGCAATGCGCAGATCGCAGGCCAGCGCAATGGCCAGCCCCGCACCCGCCGCCGCACCTGGCAGGCTGGCAATGACGGGTTTGCGCACCGCCAGGATGCCTCCGGTGAGCGGGCGATGGCGCTCGATCATTTCGGCGATGCGCGCGTCGGGCGTCATGTGCGCCCGGGCGCTGCGATCGCCCATCGCCTTCACATCGCCACCCGAGCAAAAGGCACTGCCGGCGCCAGTAATGAGCAGGGCGCCCACGCGATCATCCGCACCACACTCACGCACCATGGCGGTGAGCGCCGGCGTCAGCTGGGGCGACAGGGCGTTTCGCGCGTCAGGGCGGTTGAGGGTGATGACCGCCACACGGTCACGGATTTCGCACAGCACCTGATCGGTGCCGGTGTCGATGGCGATTGAAGCAGTGGTGTCGGCAGTCATGGGCCTCAGGCTCCGGTAATGGTGAAGGGAAGATCCAGGGTGGTGGTGCGTCGCATTTCGCGCCGGTGGGTTCGGTCATCAAACGGACGGGCGCGGTGCAGGGTGCTGCGGTTGTCCCAGATCACAAAATCATGCAGTTGCCAGATGTGGCGCCAGCGGAACTCGGGCTGGGTCGCATGTTCAGTCAGGTCCTGCAGCAGCAGTCGACCTTCGGGTACCGGCCAGCCCACGATGCGTTCGGCATGCGAAGCCAGATAAAGCGATCGGCGCCCTGTGCGTGCGTTGCTGAGTACCAGAGGATGCTCGGCGCCCGGAAGGCGGTCTTTTTCAGCCTGGGTGAAGTCAAAGCCCAGCATCTGGCGCGAGTGCACGATGCTGTGATGCACACGCAGCCCCTCGATGCGGGCCTTGTCGTCGTCGGGCAGGGCATCCCAGGCGGCGCGCATGTCGGCAAACTCGGTATCGGCCCGCACAGGAGGCACCACCCGCGCCGAGAGCATGGAGTAGCGGCCCGCAGGATCCTCGAAGGACGCATCGGTATGCCACAGCCGATTGGCCAGTCCCCCCATGCGCTTGCGATCGTCTGCCGCCACGATCTCGCCCGCCGCATTCACATTCGAGATGTCGGTGAGGGCCTCATTACCGAACCGGTTGGGCGCGATCGCCGCCGAGGAGGTCCGGGCATGGAGTTGCCCGTCAAGTCGCTGGGCAAAGGCGAGTTGATCGGCATCCGTGAAGGCCTGCCTGCGAAATAGCAGCACCGCATGCTCATCCATGGCGTCCCGGATGCGCAGCAGCGTAGGCGCATCATGGACGTCGCGCAGGTCGATGTCGCTCGCCTCGGCAAAAAAGGTTCGGCCCAGGCGGCGAAAACACAATTCGGACATGGTGTCTCCGGGCAGTCGCTGCGGATTCGTTAGAGTGCGGACTGTTGCAGACACATACCTTGCAGGAGACCCTGATGAATCGCAAGTTGGCGAATCGGGCGCAGCATGCGCCCACCCAGACCCCCTCGACGTTGCGCCGGCAGATCATGGCGGGTGCGGGAGCCGCGGCAGCCTTGTCGGTGGCGCCTCGGGCCAGAGCCCAGGGCAGCGGTTTTCCATCCAAGCCTGTCACCCTGATGGTGCCTTTCCCGCCCGGAGCGGCAACGGACGCCATCGCCCGTGCGCTCGCCATTCCGCTCGCCAAGCATCTGGGTCAGCAGGTGATCGTCGAGAACCGTGCGGGTGCGGCCGGCACGCTCACAACCCAGGCCATGGCTCAGTCCACCGCAAGCGACGGGCATACCGTGGCGATTGCGCCGGCAACCATCTTCCGGATTCCTCACCTTCAGAAGGTGCCCTATGACCCGATGAAGGACATCACCTACATCATGAATTTCTCGGGCTACACCTTCTCACTGGTGGTTACGCCCGATTCGCCCTACAAGACCTTCCAGGAGTTCATCGCCTTTGCCAAGGCCAATCCCGGCAAGGTGGTGGTGGGCGCCAGTGGTGCCGGCAGCACGGGCCATATCGCTACCTTCACGCTGGCCAAGGCCATTGGCGCCGAGATCACCTTCGTTCCGTTCAAGGGAGGTGCCGAAGTGCTGGCTGCGTTCAAGGGCGGGCATATCAATGCGGTGATCGATGGCGGCTGGGCCCAGATCGAGAAGGCGGGTGGGGGCCGGGTGCTGGTCACCTTTGGAGAGCAACGCATTGGTCGTCTGCCCGATGTCCCGACGGCGCGTGAATCAGGCTTTGACATCGTCTCGCGCAGCCCCATTGGGCTGGTCGGCACGCGCACCATGGAGGCTCGGGCGATCAAGGCCTGGCACGATGCCATGCGCGCCTCGCTCGCGGACCCGGACTACCGTCGGTTGCTGGCGCTGCACGATCTGCAGGATGCCTACCTGAGTGGCGAGGATTTTCGCAAGCTCGGTGAACGGCTGTGGGTCGACGAGAAGAAGAACTTCGAAGCCATCGGCATGAAGACCACCTGAGGCATTCTCAAAGCGGTGTGCGGATCACCCGGTGCTGGCCGATGCGCCGGGTGATGCCCTGTCGGTCGAGAAACTCGAGCACCTCGATGGTGAGGTTGCGACCGATGCCGGAGCGGTCGCGGTAGGTGGCTGCATCGAAGCGCCCGTCCACTGACTCGGCCGCCAGCTCGCGGGCCAGAAGGGCGAGCCGGTCAACGTCTTCCTGCAGAAAGTAGCGGTTGGGGGCCACCGGCACCAGATGACCCAGGATGGCCATCTCCTGCAGAAACGCGAGCATGTCATCGCGGGTGGTCCCCAGGGCCGTGGCCAGTTCACCCGCAATGGGCGCGCGCAGGCCTGCCTGCATCAGCAGCGTGCGCACCGTATCCAGGCGGGCCTGCACCGGGGCCGGCAGGATGGGTTGATGGACGGCGGATCGGATGCAGGGGCCGTCGCGCATCAGCACACGGGAGTCAAGCAGCTGCTGCAAGGCAGCACGGGCTACCGGCAGGGCCTGGCCCGAGGGCGTTGCGGGCGCGTAGTGCCGCATGATCTGTTGGAGCAGTGGACCCTCGCGCGGCCCGATGCGGGCCGGGTGCTGTTCATGCTCGAGGGCGACCGCGGTGCTCAGCGCCGTGCACCAGTGATCAGCCTGTTCTTTCGTGAGTGCGCGCCTGCCCCACTGGATGGGCTGACATGCCGACAGCAGGGCCGCTTCATCGGCTTGCTGCAGATTGAACAGGCGCGCCACCGTGTCGAGGTCCACGCCGCAGGGGGCCGCCTGCAGCAGTCGATCGAAGGCGGCCTGCGGTGTCGCATTCTTCTCGGCCAGGGCGTGCAGCCAGCGAAGGCGATCGGGTTTGCTGCGCCCCTTGCTGGCACCGAACGGGTCGAGCACCACACCATGGCCCAGCACCGTCTGGGCTGCGGGGTCGCGCAGCACGATGCGATCGCCATGCAGCGCCACGACCGGCCGATCGAGAATCAGTTGAACCCCTCCCGTCTCGCCCGGCTCGAGGCTGCGGGCAGCGAGCGGTGCCACCCGCGCCGTATGGCAACCCGCGCCCAGATGCACCTGCAACTGGCTCCTGGCCGACAGCGACCGGTCGATCTGCGCATCCAGCCTCAACAGCACATCGAGTCGTTCACTGGTTGTGGCGAGCGCGGGCGCGACCAGCCAGTCGCCCCGCCCGAGATCGCCCGGGCTGAGCGCAGTGCCCGACAGGTTGACCGCGCAGCGCAGCCCGGCCTCGGCCACCTCGACTACCTGCTCGTGTACCCGCAACCCACGCACCCGCACGGGCTCGGCCCGGGGGGCCAGCAGCAGCGAGTCGCCCACCTGGATCTGTCCATCAAGCAGCAGGCCAGTCACGATCAGGCCGGCGCCGGGTCGACTGAAGGCCCGATCAATGGCCAGGCGCGCATGGCCTCGGCTGGGGCTGCGCCCGGCCGTTGATCGGGCCTGGCATTCGCGCAGGAAGGCTTGCAGGGCAGGCAGGCCTTCACCACTGAGGTTGTTGATCTCGAAGACCGGGGCCCCCGCCAGGGGCCCACCGGCCAGGAGCGACTCGGCCTGGGCTCGCGTCTGTGCCCGCCGGGCGGCGTCCACGCGATCGATCTTGGTGAGCACGATGGCGAGCTGCGACAGGCCCAGGCCCAGCAGCAGACTGAGATGCTCTCGGGTCTGGGGCATGGGCCCATCGTCGGCGGCGATCACCAGCAGGGCCAGATCCAGATGATGCACACCAGCCGCCATGGTGCGAACCAGTCGTTCGTGGCCGGGAACATCGATGAATCCCGCAGGAATCGGGCCGCCCAGATCGACATAGGCAAAGCCGAGGTCGATGGTCATGCCCCGGCGCTTTTCCTCCTCGAGCCGGTCGGTATCGATCCCGGTCAGCGCCCGGACCAGATGGGTCTTGCCATGATCCACATGGCCTGCAGTGGCGACGATCATGAGGCGTCGGCAAGCAGCTGGTCCTGCAGACTCCGGGGATCGTCCAGACAGCGCAGATCGAGCCAGAGCGCATCCTGTGCGATGCGACCGATCACCGGCAGGGGCAGCTCGCGCAGGTGTTTGGCGAGAGCCTGCAGGTCCGTTCCTCGTGCCTTGGCCTTGCTGCGGATGCACAGGCCGGCACTGGGCAAGGACTCCACCGGCAAGGCACCACTGCCGATCTGGCTCTTCAAGTTCACCACCTCGGCCTTCCAGCGCCCCGCGCCCGAGCGGGCATCCAGCCAGCCCTGCATGATGGGCTGCAGATCGGTGGCCATGGACTGCAACGCCTCAGCCGGCCGGGTGAGCCAGCGCAAGGCCGGCACCCGTTGGGTCAGCCGGTCGGGGTCTGCGTACAGCCGCAGGACGGCCTCGAGCGCAGCCAGCGTCATCTTGTCGCAGCGCAGGGCGCGCTTGAGCGGATGCTTGCGCAGGCGGGCAATCAGGTCGGCTCGGCCCACCACCATGCCGGCCTGCGGACCTCCGAGCAGCTTGTCGCCGCTGAAGGTCACCAGGTCAGCGCCCTGCGCCATGGCCTGAGCCGGGGTGGGTTCAGCCGGTAAACCCAGGCGGGTGAGGTCGGTCAGGGTGCCGCTGCCCAGATCCACCACGAAAGGCAGGTCATGCGCTCGCGCCAGCGTACTGAGTTCGCGCGTATCGGCGGCCTGGGTGTAGCCCTCGATGCGGTAGTTGCTGGTGTGGACTTGCATGATCAGGGCCGTGCGCGGGCCGATCGCCTCTTCGAAGTCCTTCAGGTGGGTGCGGTTGGTGGTGCCCACTTCGCGAAGCACACAGCCGGCTTCTCGCATGATGTCGGGCAATCGAAACGAGCCGCCCAGTTCGATCAGCTCGCCGCGCGAGACCAGCACCTCGCGGCGGGCCGCCAGGGCACGCAGCAGGAGCACCACGGCCGCAGCATTGTTGTTGACCACGACCGCGGCCGGCGCCCCCGTGAGTCGACTGAGCCAGCCGGCCACATGATCATCGCGCTCTCCACGGGTACCGCGCTCGAGGTCGAACTCCAGATTGGATGCGCCGCGGGCGACGGCCGCAATGGCCTCGAGGGCTTCGGGGGGCAGGGGGGCGCGACCGAGATTGGTGTGCAGCACGGTCCCTGTGAGGTTGAGGACTGGCCGCAGCGAAGGCCGCATGCGCTGCTCGAGGTGAAGCGTGGCCTGTTGGGCGAGACGGGTTTCGGCATCCGGCACCGATTCATCCGACCCGGATCCGGACGCATGCGCCCGCACCGCCTCGAGTACCTCGCGTATCGCCTGAATCACGATGGGTCGGCCATGGCATGCGATCGGGTCCTGCAGCAGCGCATGGCGGGCCAGCCGATCTACCGAGGGCAGGCGGGATCGCGACTCGCGCAGCACGGCGCCTGAGCGATCAGTCATGTTCGGTCTCCTGACGAAACCACCAGTCTAGCGGGGACGCGCCTGGACTAAACTGCAAGCCCTCGTCATTGACCCCGAGCGTCGTCATGAGCCACAAGACCCACCCCCATTTTGATCGAGCGGGCATCGAACGCGTGATTCAGACCTATTTCGACGGCCTGTACGACGGAGACGTCGACAAGCTGGCCTCGGTATTCGCGCCGTCGAGCAGCCTGACCTGGTCGCATGAGGGGGAACTGCGCACGATCAGCCGGGATGCCTGGCTCGAGATCGTCAAGGGCAGGCCCTCACCCCGCGCCAGAGGGCTTGCACGCGACGACGGCATCCTGATTCTCGATCACGCCGGACCCGATACCGCCCTCGTCAAGGTCAAGTGCCAGATTCCGCCGCAACACTTCACCGACTATCTGAGCCTGCTGCGCACTGAAGGACGCTGGCAGATCGTGCAGAAGGTCTACGCAGCCGTCATGCAGATCTGACGGCAGGGGCGCTGGCATGACCGAGCCGGCGCCGAACCAGACCGAGCAGGTCGCCGCGTGCTGCAGGACCCACCAGAGCCAGTGTGGGAGGCTGTTCGATCAGGCGCTGGGCCGCTTCGCGCAACTGGTCTTGATCCACGCTGCGGGTGGCTGCTATCCGTTCCTGGGCCAGCACGGCGCGGCCCTGCATCAGGAGGTCGCGTCCGACCGATTCGGCCAGATCAAGCGGGCGCTCCTGCAGACGCGCCAGATAGGTCAGTTGCTGGTTGCGGGTGCGCTCGAAGTCCTCTAGGGTCACCTGCTGCGTCAGTGCGGTGAGCTCATCGCAGGCCACTGACAGAAATTCACGCACATTGCGGGGTGCAACCCCCGCGCTCAGTTGCAGCAGGCCGCAGTCCGGGTGACCTTCGGTCCAGGCATCGACCTGATAGGCCAGGCCCCGCGTCTCGCGAATGGACTGGAACAGGGGTGAGGAGGTGCCGCCCCCGAGCAGTTCGCCCAGCAGTTCATAGACCACGAAGTCGGGAGACATCCGACCGGGCACCGGAAAGCCCAGAGCGATCGAGGTCTGCTCGAAGTCTTCCTCGAGATGGCGAAATCCTCCCCCGTAGCGGGCCGGTTCGCGCACCGGAGGCAAACCCCGGGGCATGGCCCCGAAATGCCGATCAGCCAGATCGACCAGCGGCTCGAGATCGATATCGCCCACCGCGACCAGCACCATGCGACAGGCGCCATAGTGGGTCTGCCGGTGGCGGATGAAGTCCTCGCGTCCGACCGAGCGCACGAACCGTGTGCTGCCCAGAATCGGGCGCCCGAAGGCCTGTTGCGGCCAGGCGCGCGCATCGAAGGCGTCCTGCAGCATGGCATCCGGGTCATCGGCCGCCTCGCCGATTTCCTGCAGGATGACGCGACGTTCACGCTCGATCTCATCCTGCGGGAAGGTGGAGTGCAAGACCACATCCGCCATGACCTCCATGGCCATCGGCAGATGCTCACGCAGCATGACGGTATGAAACGCCGTGTGGTCGCGCGCGGTGTAGGCGTTCATGGACGCGCCCACCCGCTCGATATCCAGCGCCAGCGCACGGGCGCTGCGGTGCGCTGTGCCCTTGAAGGCCATGTGCTCGAGAAAGTGCGAGATGCCGTTGAGTTCGGCCGGTTCGTCGCGGGAGCCGGTGCCGATGAGGGCCGCCAGGGTGAGGCTTCGGAATCCAGGCAGGTGGATCGAGGCCACGGTCAGGCCGTTGGCCAGAATGCGGGTCTGAAGGTGCATGCAGCGAGTCTACCCCGCAGGTCTGCGGTAGATGGCAAGCCCCTTGAGCCCGCAGCGCCAGGCCAGCCGCAGCCAGCGGGCCAGAGCCGCCGGTTCGGCCGACGAATCGAGCGCGAGGGTTTTCGAGATGCCGCCATCGACCCAGGGTTGCAGGGCCGCCACCATGGCGATCTGCGCCGGGGGCGAGACCTGATCGATCGTGACCCAGGCAGGCGGGTACGGTGACTGGCTCGAGCCGGAGGCAGCCCCGCCGAGTTTGGATACAGCGGGTTCGGTTTTCGATGCCGCCTCGCCAGGTTCGATGGGCGTAGCACTCTCATCCAGGAGATGACGCCATCGTCGAAGAGCGGGACTGCTCACGCCCATCGGATGCAACTGGCCGTCCGCGCCGCGGCGCAGCCGATCGCCCTCGTGAGCAAACACCGGCTCGATACCGGGTGACGCATTGTCGGCCCACGCCAGCGCGAGCATGCCGGTTGGAGCGATGCTGGTGAGGTGGGTGTTGCGCACGCCATGACGACGGATGTTTTCCTGCAGCGACCGAGGCAGTCGGGATGCGCTGTGGCCAGACTGAAGAAGCAGGTCGGCCCGAGCGGCGGGGCAGGATCCCAACAGCCGCGCACGCCCAACGGTGGCATCCCAGGCCGAGCACTGGATCTCCTGCATCAGATTGCCTGCCCATTGACGCGCTGGCGCCGAGTCGTATCGCAGACCCAGCAGGATGAGTGCGTCACCAAGACCCAGGATCCCCAAGCCGATGCGGCGTTGGGCACGGGCCAGAAGGGTTTGCTCGTGCCACGGAAACCTCGCCTCATCGATCGCCTGATCGAGTAGGGTGACACCGCAGCGCACGAGACGGTGAAGTCGCTCCTGGTCGATGCGCGCCGAAGGCGTCCAGGGGTCGAGCACCAGGCGGGGCAGGTCGATCGAGCCCAGGACACAGGCCCCCCACTCGGGCAGCGGCTGTTCAGCGCAGGGATTGCAGGTCTCGATACGCTCCTGAAGGCCCAGATTATCGTTGCTCCGAATGGTGTCGATGAACAGCACACCCGGGTCGCCCGAGGCCAGGGCATGGTCGGCGAGCAGCCGCCATCGGTGATCGGCTGCCGTGTCGCGACCCAGGCGGCGCATGAATTCATCGGTTACCGTCAGACTGAAATTGAAGTGCGGTAAGGCGTGATGCTGCTTGAGCCTCATGAACTCGGGTGCTGCCGGATGCTCGATCGGCAGACTGCCCATGAGGGCCGCGGGACGGCCGCCTGCGGATTCGACATGGCGGGCCAGTGACTCGAGAGCGATCAGGACACTCTTGAGATTCGAGCTGTCCGGACTCGACTGCAGATCCACACCCACACCGCCCCCGCTGCGCAGGGTGCGACTGACTCTGCGCAGCGTCCGAAGCACGCCTGGACCGCTGGTTTTCATCGGATGCACAAAGCAGTTGGCCAGGGTCGCAGGCGCGACGAAGGTGCCAGCATTGGCCAGGATGCGCCCGCCCGGCAGAAGACCCTCATGCAGCGCCTGCTCGAACTCGTCGATCTGCCTGGGGGTGCGCCCAAGGGAGCGGGCGACGCGAGCCAGGATCTGATCGCGGCTGAACTCGCCCGCCTGACCATGACGCTGCAAGGCCAGTACGCTGCCGCCATCGTTCATGAGGGGGGTCTGATCGATTGCGGGCAAGTTCAAACGCATCGTCGCATTCCATGGCCCGGGCGAGGTGGCAACTGAGGTCACCCTCCGGACCTCCGGGGGCTTCGACTCCACTGCACGCATGATGCGATGGGTACACCCTGCGCGGCTCTTTGGTTGCGTCGCCAGTTGAGTTGAATCAGGGTCGATGCAATTCACCCGGGCAGGCCGCCGCCCCGTTCATCGGCTCGCTGCGTTCGATTGCGCAGTCGGGCGGCGTGCGAGGCCCGCCCAGGCTGGGCACGGGGGCTATGATTCCGGCCCATGCAACCTGTGTGGAGTTCCCTTGTGTCATGGCATCGTGCGCTGTCCTCAGCACCGCAGATCCTGACCGTGATCGCGGCCGGCAATCTGTTCGCCCTGGTCTTTGCATTGATCGCTCAGCATCTGTGGTCGATGCTTCCTTGCGCCTGGTGCATCGTGCAACGCATCGACGTGATTCTTCTCCTACTGACGAGTCTGGTGGGCGCACTGCTCGCGCGGGTTGCACCCCGTGCGGCGCCTGGCCTGTCGGCGCTGTGCATGCTCGGGCTGGCGGGCGGTGGCCTGTGGTCGGCGTGGCATCAGCACAGCGTTGCGGCCAAGCAGCTGAGCTGTGCGTTCACCTGGGCGGATCGAACCCTCATGCGTCTGGCCCTCGATACCCGATGGCCTGACCTGTTTCAGGTGCAGGCCACCTGTGCGGATGCAGCCCAGTCTCGGTTGCTGGGTCTGCCCTTCGAGCTCTGGTCAGCCGCCTGGTTTGCCGTGGTTCTCGCCCTTGCGGTGCGCACGCTCCATTTGGCGGTACAGCCTCGTTCCAAGATTCCGGAGCGCCAGGTCGGTTCAGATCGGCATCGGGTTCATGGGTGACCCGTGTCCGTGGTAAAACTTCGGCTCCAGCACTCTGACCGGAGACTGTCATGCGCCGAATCACTCTGGCTCTCGCGATCGCGGGCCTTGCGTTGTCGCTGAATGCACAGGCCAATTCCTGCACCGCTCAGGCGGACGAAAAAAAACTGGCGGGTGCAGCGCGCACCAGCTTTCTACAGAAGTGTGAGCGTGAGCATGGTGCCGGCTCTGCGGGGGGAGCCGCAGCGCTTTGCCAGAAGCAGGCGGATGACAAGAAGCTTGCCGGTGCGGCGCGCAACAGTTTCATGCAGAAATGTGAGCGCGATCACGGTGCGGGCAACGCAGCGGCTGCCTGCGACAAGCAGGCGGACGAAAAGAAACTGGCAGGCGCGGCTCGCACCAGTTTCGTGACCAAGTGTCAGAAGGATGCTGCGGGTGGCTGATGCAACACACCTGACGACCGGACTGGGGGCCCTGGCCGCCCTGGGCAAGTCTCTGCCCTCACAGGATCTGCTCGATGCGATGGGGTTTGTCGAGTTGGTTGAGGTTGATGCGCAGCAGGGCATCATCCGAGCGCACTTCGATGCCCAGGAGCGCTTTTGCCACACCAACGGGACCATCGTGCAAGGGGGCTTCGTCACCGCCTGGCTCGATTTCTCCATGGCCCAGGCCGCGTTCGTCAGAGCCGGTCGGCCTGTCGGTGTGGCCAGCCTCGAAATCAAGGTGAGCTTTCTGCGTCGCGTGGGCCCCGGTCGGGTCTTGGCCGAGGGTCGCGTGACCCGCATGGGACGCCGGGTGGCGTTTCTTGATGCCAGTCTGTTCGATTCAGCGGGTGTACTCCTGGCCACGGCCTCCTCGAGTGCGCTCCTCGAAGGTTGAAACAAGCCCGCGCCAGCGCGAAAGCAGTAATGCATTGGCGAGTACGCTGACCGAACTCATGGCCATGGCTGCACCCGCGATCATCGGTGAGAGCAGGCCCGCGGCAGCCAGCGGAATGCCCACCACGTTGTAGCCAAACGCCCAGAAGAGATTCTGGTGGATCTTGCGTACCGTCTGCCGCGAGATCGCAATGGCGTCGGCCACCAGACCGACGTCGCCCCGCATCAGGGTGATGTCTGCTGTCTGCATGGCGACATCGGTTCCGGTGCCCATGGCCAGGCCGACATCGGCGGCAGCCAGAGCGGGCGCATCATTGATGCCATCACCCACCATCGCGACCGCCGCCTCGCGGTGGCCGACCCGTGCGGTCTCTCGAAGCCGGCCAATCCAGGCGGCCTTGTCGGCAGGCAGTACGCCTGCAACCACCTCGTCTATCCCGAACTGCCGAGCCATGGCTCGCGCTGCGCCCTCATTGTCGCCAGTGAGCATGACGGTATGAATGCCCATGGACTGCAGGCGAGCGACAGCCTCGCGGGCACCCGGTTTCGGGGTGTCTGCGAAAGCCATCAGGGCGAGGGCCTCCGGGGGGCGTTCTGGCCGTGTGCGAATCAACCACGAGACGGTTCGTCCCTGAGCCTGCCAATCGAGCGCCTGCTGCGCAAAGTGGCCTTCGAGTCCGAGCTCTTTTGCCAGGCGGGCGCTGCCGATCTGCAGCGTGACGCCATCGGACCAGGTGGCCGCGACGCCTCGCCCGGGCAGGCTCTCGATCCGCTCGGCGGGCCCGGCCGCCCAGGCCGGTTGTCCGTGGGTCTGCCAGGCGGCCAGAGCGGCTCGGGCCAGCGGATGCGTGCTGCCCGCCTGGACCTTGGCCGCCGCCGCCAGGGCCTGCCCAGCCTCGAACCCAGCGGCGACCGCCAGGTCGATGAGGGTCGGCTGGCCGAGCGTGAGGGTGCCCGTCTTGTCGAAGGCCACGACCCTCACGCGGTGAGCGAGCTCGAGCGCCCGTGCATCCCGAATCAGAATGCCATGGCGGGCCGCGGCGCCCGTGCCCGCCATGAGTGCCGCGGGGGTGGCCAATCCAAGTGCACACGGGCAGGCGATCACCAGGACGGCGACCGCAGCGATGATGGCAGACTCGACCTCACGACCGAGAATCAGGCCGCCGATCAGGGTCAGGGTGGCCACGCCGAAGACCGCAGGGACAAACACCGCCGCCACCCGATCGGCCACCCGTTGCAGAGGAGCCTTGTCCCCCTGGGCCTGCTCGACCAGTCTGACAATGCGTGCGAGCAGGGTCTCGGCGCCGATCGCCGTGACCTCCATCACGATTCGGGATGTCGCATTGATTGATCCGCCATGCAGCGCCTCGCCTGGCTGTCGGTGCACCGGCAGGGGCTCACCGGTCAGCATGGACACATCAACCTCGGTCTGCCCCTCGCGCAGCAAACCGTCGGCAGGGATACGTTCGCCGCCCAGGACCACCAACAGGTCGCCTACCCTGACTTCGGACAGGGAGACCTCGCGTTCCTGTCCGTCTTCCTGGCGCCGTGCGGTCTCGGGCCGCAGGGCTGACAGCGCACGGATGGCTGCCGTGGTTTGTCGCTTGGCGCGTGCCTCGAGGCTCTTGCCCAGCAAAACCAGCGCGATCACGACTGCTGATGACTCGAAGTACAGATGGGGTTCGTGGCCGGATTGAGCGCGCCACCAGAGCCACATCGAAAGCGCCCAGGCAGCGCTTGTCCCGACCGCAACCAGCAGCTCCATGTTTCCTGTGCCCGCCCGCAGGGCGAGCCAGCCCGCGCGGTAAAAGCGCGCGCCCAGGATGAACTGAACCGGGGTAGCGAGAGCGAACTGCACCCAGGCAGGGGGCATCCAGTGAATCCCCACGGGCATCAACAGCATGGGTAGGATGAGCGGCGCGGCCAGCATGAGTGCCAGCGGCGTCGTCCAACGGGCAAGGATGTGCGCTGATGGCAGGGCGGCTGCACGGCCGGCTGTGTCGACCCCCTGCCTCGAGGCGGCTTGCATGGCACGGTCCGCCGAGGTGGCGCTCGACAGGGGCGGCGGCGTTGGGGGGTCGCTGACCTTGTAGCCCGCCCGTTCGATGGCCCGGCGCAGGGCGTCGATCGTGAATGCCTTGCCGCGGACGCTGGCCCGCTCGGTGGCCAGATTGACATTGGCCTCTTCAACCCCAGGCACCTTGCGCAGGGCCCGTTCAACTCGCCCCACGCACGAGGCACAGGTCATGCCTTCGATGGCGAGATCGATCCGCTCAGGGCCTTCGTCGGCTCGGGAGGTCGTTTCGATCGGAGCAGTATCGATGGGCGCCACATTCCGAGTGTACCCTTGGCTTCATCAACCCGTTTTCGCGTGATCTGCCATGAATCAAGCATCCGTCATCCCGACGTCCCCCGAGCACTTCCAGGTTCAAGGCATGACCTGCCAGCACTGCGTCAGGGCCGTACGGCAGGTGATTGAAGACTCGGACGCCCGGGCGCTGGTCGAGATCGATCTCGCTTCCGGCCGCGTCACCGTGCAATCCTCCCTGTCGCGGGAGCGCATCGCTGAGCTCATTCGCGAAGAAGGCTAT
>Ga0255100_1000224_pt1 | contig 25456 bp, 25 predicted proteins | sample Colum_Colum_RepB_2_FD_188449 | JGI IMG/M metagenome (GOLD analysis project Ga0255100, IMG submission 188449) | Freshwater microbial communities from Columbia River, Oregon, United States - Colum_Colum_RepB_8d | ecosystem: Environmental > Aquatic > Freshwater > River | place: USA: Oregon...
CCTGTATGTGGGTCTGGTGGTCGCGCCGACCGACTTCCAGCAGGGTGAGGTCTATCGCATCATCTTCATCCATGTGCCCTCGGCCTGGATGGCCATGTTCATCTATCTGGTCATGGCGGCCTATGGCGTATTCACGCTGGTCTGGCGCACCCGGCTGTCCGCCCTCATGACCCGCGCCCTGGCACCCACGGGCGCCCTGATGGCAGCCATCGCGCTCTATACCGGTGCCATCTGGGGCAAACCCACCTGGGGCACCTGGTGGGTCTGGGATGCGCGGCTCACCTCCACGTTGATTCTGCTGTTTCTGTATCTCGGCTACATGGCGCTGATCGCCGCAATCGAAGACCCGGTGCGAGCCGATCGCGCAGGAGCCTTGCTGCTGCTGATCGGCGTGGTCAATGTGCCCATCATCTATTTTTCGGTGCGCTGGTGGAACACCCTGCACCAGGGCGCCAGCGTGAGCCTCACCGCCGCACCCAAGATGGCTCAGACCATGCTGACGGGCATGCTGCTCATGAGTCTTGCCGCCTGGATGTATACGATCACCACCGCGCTGCATCGGGTTCGCAGCCTGATCCTCGATCGCGAGCGACATACGCAGTGGGTCCGCGAACTTGTCGCGCCGGTCCCGGCCACCGCAGCGTCCTCGCAGGCCTCCGACCCTCACCGTCAAAGCCAACCATGACCGACCAACACTGGACCTTCATCGCGGTGGCCTATGGCATCACCGTTGTACTGCTGGGGATTGAGTGGGCGGTGCTGCGCAAGGCCCGCCGTGCCGCCCTCGCAGCCGTGCGCGCAGAGCGCGATCTCGACAGCACCGCAGCATGAGCACCCCGCTTCCCGTGCAACCCGCGAGCGGGCCCCGGCGTGGACTGAGCCCTCGGCAAAAGCGCCTGGCCTGGATCGCAGCAGGCCTGCTGGTGCTCGCCACCGCCCTCGGGCTGGTGCTCTACGCGCTTTCGTCCAACATCGTCTTTTTCTTCACGCCAACGCAGATCGCCAATGGCGAAGCCCCCAAGGGCAAGGCCTTTCGGGTCGGTGGGCTGGTGGAGCCCGGCAGCCTGCAACGCGAAGGACTGCAGGTGCGCTTCAAGATCACGGACAACGCCCGCACCATTCCCGTGACCTACACCGGCACCCTGCCCGACCTCTTCAAGGAGGGCAAAGGGGTGGTGGCCCAGGGTCAGGTGGGCCCTGACGGCCTGTTCAAGGCACGTGAGGTGCTGGCCAAGCACGATGAGAACTACATGCCGCCCGAGGCGGCTGCGGCGCTCGAGAAGGCGGGTCATCCTGGCAAGCCCACCGGCTACGGAAGCGCAAAACCATGATCGCCGAGATCGGACACTTCGCACTCTGGCTCGCCCTGGCCGTGTCGGTGGCTCAGTGGGTGCTTTGCCTGCGCGGCGCCCATCAGGCCGATGCCCGCTGGATGCGTGCGGGCCTGCATGCGGTCAACGCCCAGTTCCTTCTCGTTCTAGGCGCGTTCGTGGCCCTGGGCGTGTCCTTCGTGCAGAGCGACTTCACGATCATCAATGTCGCGCACAACTCCAACAGCAAGCTGCCGGTGGAATACCGGTTTGCAGCCACCTGGGGGTCGCATGAAGGGTCGCTGCTGCTGTGGGCGCTGATGCTGGCCGGATGGAGTGCTGCGGTCAATGCCTTCGGGGGCGCGCTGTCCACGGTCTTCAAGACGCGCGTGGTGGGGGTGCTGGGACTGGTGGCCACCGGTTTTCTGGCCTTCATGCTGCTCACCTCCAATCCCTTCCTGCGGCGCTTTCCGGCCCCGGCGGATGGCCGTGACCTCAACCCCCTGCTGCAGGACCCGGGCATGGTCATTCACCCGCCCATGCTCTACATGGGCTACGTGGGATTCTCGGTGGCCTTCGCGTTCGCGATCGCCGCCATGCTGGGCGGCCGCGTCGATGCCGCCTGGACGCGCTGGGCCCGGCCCTGGACGGCGGCGGCCTGGGCGTTTCTGACCATCGGCATCGCCCTGGGCAGTGCCTGGGCCTATTACGAGCTGGGCTGGGGCGGGTGGTGGTTCTGGGACCCGGTCGAGAACGCCTCCTTCATGCCCTGGCTGGTGGGCACCGCGCTCATGCATTCGCTCATCGTGACCGAGCGTCGCGGCGGTTTTCGGGCCTGGACACTGTTGCTGGCCATTGCTGCGTTCAGCCTGTCGCTGCTCGGGACCTTCCTGGTCCGATCGGGTGTGCTCACCTCGGTCCATGCCTTTGCCAGTGACCCGCAGCGCGGCCTGTTCATCCTGGGCTTCCTGGTGGTGGTGGTGGGCGGATCGCTGGTGCTTTTTGCATTGCGTGGGCCCTCGGTCACGGGCGACGCGCCCGCACCCGAATTCGGTGCCAGCTCGCGTGAGGGCTACCTGCTCGCCAACAACCTGCTGATGGTGACGGCCGCGGGCTCCGTGCTGCTTGGCACGATGTATCCGCTCGTGCTCGATACCCTCGACATGGCCAAGATTTCGGTCGGCCCCCCTTACTTCGAAGCGGTGTTCTTTCCGCTGATGGCACCGGCGGCGTTTCTGATGGGCGTGGGTCCGCTCGCGCGCTGGCGACAGGCCCCGCTGCCTTCACTGGCGCAGCGACTCAAGTGGGCATTTGCGATTGCACTGGTCACCATGGTCGCCACGGTCGTGTTGCGTGAAACCCCGGGCAGCAGTTCGCTGTTCGGCAGCATCGCGTTTGCCAGCGGCATCTTTCTGGGCATCTGGCTGATCCTGGCCAGTGGCGTGGCGCTTCACGATCGGGCCTCACAGATCAAGGCCGCAAGCCTGATCGAGCGCTGGCGTGCGCTGCCCGCCAGCACCTGGGCCATGGCCCTGGCGCATGCCGGGGTGGGCGTGTTCTGCATCGGGGTGGCTTGCGTCAAGACGCTGGAGGTCGAGATCGATTCTGCCCTGGGCCCGCAGCAAAGCCTCACCATCAGCGGCTATCGCATGACCCTCACCGCCATGGGCGAGGTTCAGGGCCCGAACTATCGCGCGGTACGCGCCCGCATCGAAGTGCAGCCCGCCTCGGGCTCGCCGTTCGTGCTCGAACCCGAAAAACGCTTCTACCCGGTCACCCAGTCGGTCATGACCGAGGCGGCCATCGACTCCGGCTTCACCCGCGATGTGTATGTCTCGCTCGGCGAACAGTTGCCCGATGGTCGCTGGACCGTCAAGGCCTGGGTCAAACCCTTCATCGACTGGATCTGGGCGGGCTGCTTCCTGATGGCTCTGGGTGGCTTTCTGACCATGGCCGATCGCCGCTACCGGGCCACGCGGGTTGCAGCAGCGCAGCCCGCCGCAGGCCCGGCCGCCGCAGGCACGCCAGCGGGCTGAACTCATGCGCGCGTGGCGTTTCATTGTTCCGGCTGCGGTCTTTGCGGTCATCGCGATTTTTCTGCTGCTGCGACTGCAGTCCGGTCGCGATGCGAAGGAAATCCCCTCTCCGCTGATCGGCAAGCCCGCACCGGCCTTCAGCCTGCCCCTGCTGCATCAGGCCGAGCAGGTCTGGTCACCGGGTGCGCTGAAAGGTCAGGTGTGGCTGCTCAATGTCTGGGCCTCGTGGTGCGTGCCCTGTCTGGCCGAACATCCGCTGATCACACAGATCGCCCGCGAGGGCAAGGTCACCGTGGTCGGTCTGAACTACAAGGACGAGGTCGGCAATGCCAGGGCCTGGCTGGCCAAACATGGCGACCCTTATCGCGTGGTGATCTCCGATCGGGCCGGGCGCACCGGACTCGACTACGGCGTATACGGCGTGCCTGAAACCTTCCTGATCGATGCGCAGGGGGTGATCCGTTACAAGCATGTCGGCCCGCTCACGCCGGAAGTCCTGCGCGATCGCCTGGGTCCCCTCATGAAATCCCTGGCGCCATGAGTTCGACTCTGCCCGATCCCTCACCCGAGCAGGCCGAAGCGCTGCTGCGCAGCGAACGCTTTCGCAAGCTCGCCAGCGAACTGCGCTGTCTCGTCTGTCAGAACCAGACACTGGCCGATTCGAGTGCCGAACTCGCGGGCGACCTGCGACAGGAAGTGCTGCGCCAGATGGCCTCCGGCAAGGACGATGCGGCCATCAAGACCCATCTGGTCGAACGCTTCGGCGAGTTTGTTCTGTATCGACCCACACTCAATGCACACAACCTCGGTCTGTGGGCAGGTCCGGCCGTCCTGGCCGCGTTCGGTGGGCTTGCGATGTGGCGCTTCACGCGCCGACGCCATCTGCACAAGCCCCAATTGAATTTCGAGCAGGTCGAAGCACTGCTCGAACAGGATGACCACCCCCCGGGAGGCAGCAAGAGCAGCCGTGCGGTGGTTTCCCGCAGCGAGCCCTCTTCCGGGCGCAACCCGGGCTGAACTTGCTCGACACACCGACCACACTGGCGGTGCTGGGTGCAGCTCTGATTCATGCAGGCTGGAATGCTTCGCTGAAATCGCGTGGCGAGCCCCTGTTCGAGTCGGCACTGATGCATCTGTGGCTTGTACCGATCGCTCTGGCAACGCTCGTGGGTCTGCCAGCCCCCGACCCGTTCACTCTGATCTGCGTGCTGGCCTCGGCTGTGGTGCACGGGGTGTACTTTCAGGTCCTGGCCGCTGCTTATCGGCACGCCGATTTCAGTATCACCTACCCCATCCTGCGGGGCTGCGCACCCGCCATGACCGCTGCAGGGGCAATGATCTGGATGCACGAATCCCCGACGGCATCGGGCTGGCTGGGCATCAGCCTGATCTGTGGGGGGGTGATCACCATCGGTTTGCTGGCGACCCGCAAACGCGCTTCGGCGCTCTCGGGCGATCATGACCCCCAGGTTCAGGACACTGCGGTGATCCGCCGGGCAATCGGCTGGGCTCTGTGTACGGCGCTCACCATCGTGGCCTATACCTTGATTGATTCAGCCGGTGTACGAAGTGCTCCGCAGGCCTGGATGTATATGGTCTGGCTCACGATCGCACAAGCCGCAGTCCTGGGAGGGGTGGTATCACTGCGCTCGCGTCGGGAGTTCATCGCTTACGCACGCAGTCGAGGCGCCTGGCCCATCGTGGCCGGACTCGGGTTGATTCTCAGTTATGGCATCGCCCTGTGGGCCATGACGCGGGCGCCGGTTGCCGCAGTGGCTGCACTGCGTGAGACCTCCATCGTTTTTGCACTCTTGATCGCTCGCCTGTTTCTGGGGGAGCGGCCCGGCACCGGCCGTTGGATCGCAGCAGCGGTCATTGCCCTCGGGGTGATCGTCCTGCGAATGCCCTGAGGGGAGTGCTCAGGGCTTGAAAAGCAAACGCCCCGGGGTCGCCGGGGCGTTTGAGGTCACCGTGATGATGCCGCGGATCGCGTGATGAAGTCGGGCTTCGCGAGACGCAGCAAGCGGATCACTTCGCCTTTTGGATCACTTCGCCTTTTTCTTGTTGACCGCGGCCTTGAATGCAGCGCCTGCGGAGAACTTGGGCACGGTGGCTGCAGCGATCTTGATCTTCTCGCCGGTGCGGGGGTTTTTGCCCGTCCGTGCCGCACGCTTCGTGGAGTAGAAGGTTCCGAAACCAACCAGCGTCACGCGGTCGCCTTTGGTGACCGCCTTGGTGACCGCCTCAATGACGGAATTGAGCGCTCGCTCGGCGGCGGCTTTGCTGATATCGGCATCGGCCGACACGGATTCGATGAGTTCGCTTTTGTTCATGGGGAACCTCCGTCACGGATGGGTGGGGTCTTGTCTATTGCTCCGGATGACCGACAAAACCACCAGGACACGCGAAAGGCCCGATGACGGTCAACCCACGGAACACTCTTATCAGGGTCGGCGGATTGACTGAATCCACGCACTTATTGTGGCATAAAGCGAGCGATTCGCAATCTTCCCCGAGTGATCCGATGAACCGTGGAAAGTCTCTCAGTTCCGACACCCTTCTCATTCACGGCGACCGATCACATGATGCTGACGCCTCGCTGACACCCCCGATTCCCTGGTCGGCCACCTTTGTTGCTCGCGACGCAGATCAGTTTTCTGAAATGTCATCTCGGCCGATGCATCCGGCCTTCTACACCCGCTATGGCAATCCCCTTCATGCGCGGGTGGCCAACCTGCTCGCACAACTCGAAGGCGCGGAACTCGGACTCATGTTCGCAAGCGGGATGGGTGCAATCAGTTCGACACTGATCGGACTGCTGAAGAAAGGCGATCGCGTGGTCGCGCAGCGCAATCACTACATGGGCACCACACGATTGCTGACGGAGACCCTGAATCGTTTCGGTATCGAGACAAGCTTCGTGGATCAGACCAGCCTGAGTGCATTTGAAACCGCATTCGAACGGCCCTGTGCATTGGTGATGCTCGAATCGCCCACCAATCCGGACTGCAGCCTCACCGACCTCGCTGCAGTCTGTCGGACCGCACGTGCTGCGGGCGCATTGAGTGTGGTCGACAACACCTTCGCCGGCCCCCTGAACCAGCAGCCCCTGCAACTCGGGGCCGATCTGGTGGTGCACAGTGCGACCAAGTCGCTCGGGGGTCATCACGATCTCACCGCGGGAGCCGTGCTGGGCTCACAGTCCCTGATCGAGAGGATCTGGCAAACCCAGATCGTTCTTGGGGCCACCCTGTCCCCCATGGATGCGTGGCTGCTCTTGCGCGGTCTGCGAACGCTGGCGGTTCGAACCGATCGCACGAATCGACATGCGCTTCGGGTTGCCCTGGCGCTTGAGCAGCATCCCGCGGTGGCCTCGGTCTCCTACCCGGGTCTGCCCAGTCATCCTCAGCACGAACTCGCCCAGCGGCAGATGTCGGGTTATGGGAGCGTTCTGGGTGTGCGGCTCAAGGCCGGTTACGACGGAACGGCTGCATTCGTCTCGGCCCTCACCCTGGCAAGGCAGGCGGTCAGTCTGGGCGGGGTCGACACGCTGATCGTCCATGCGGCGTCAATGTGGGCCGGCACCCTCGATGAGGCCGGTCTGCGCGCCGCGGGGATCGAGCCCAATCTGGTCCGCCTGTCGGTCGGGTTGGAGGATGTCGACGATCTCATCGCCGACCTCACCCAGGCGCTGGATGGTCTGAAGATGTGACCGAATCGAGGTCTGCATCTCGCGCGGCAGCCGAATTGTGTGATCTGGCGCACAACGCGGCGGTGGGACAGGCGCCACACTGATCCCCTCGATGCACCGATCCCGGTCGGTCGCCTCGAGGATCGAAGCTCGATCAGTCAGCTCCTGCAATTCAGCAAGGAATGGACCACCGACCATGACCGTGCCCCACCCGCTGCCGACCTGGATCAAATACGCCGCCACGGCGGCTGCGGTGCAACTCGTTGTGGCCTGCGGAGGGGGTGGAGGCGCGGGATCTCCCGAAGTTCTTGGGACCACGATTCGGCCGGTGGAGAGCGTTGCGGCACCGGCCGGTCTGGCCGCGGGCAGCGCATGCGATCTGAAATACACAATCACACAGCATCCGGTACTGACCGGGGCCGACCCCCTGTTGGCGTCGCAATGGCATCTTCACAATCAGGGGCAGAGTGGCGGCAAGAGCGGTGAGGACATTCGTGTGGCAGGCGCCTGGCCACTCGCCAAGGGTGAGGGCGTGATCGTGGGGGTGATCGATGACTCGGTTGAACTGGTCCATCCCGACCTCGCTCCCAATGTCGTTCCTGGCAGCGTCAGCTTCCGACCCGGCAACGAAGGCGGGTGGCCGGTTCCCTGCCGGGCCGCCGAAGATGACCACGGTACCGCTGTCGCGGGTATTTTGCTGGCCCGCGACGACAATGGTCGAGGCGGCAGTGGCGTGGCCCCTCGGGCCTCGCTGATCGGTTACGACGCGCTGTCCACGTCTCTGGATCTGCATCTGTACGAGGCCCTGACCCGGGACAATCAGCGCGTGGCGGTTTACCAGAACAGCTGGGGTTCTCCGGATACTGGTGCAGTCAGCGATGCGGGCGACCTGTTCTCGCAGGCCATCAGCCGGGGCATCAATGAAGGCCGGGGCGGCCTCGGCTCCATTTTCGTGTTCTCGGGCGGCAATGGAGGCCAGGGCGACAACTCCAACCTCGACGGATTTGCGAACAAGCGCGGCGTGATTGCCGTGTGCGCCGTTGATGATCACGGCCGACGGGCTGAATTCTCAGAGCCCGGGGCAAACCTGCTGGTCTGCGCGCCGGGCGTGGGAAGCAACAAAGGCGTCTCCACCACCGCCTTGCTTGGCGATTATCGAAGCGACTTTGCCGGTGCCTCGGCCGCCACGCCCATGGTGAGCGGCGTGGTGGCCCTGATGCTCTCGGCCCGTCCCAGCACGCTTGAAGCCCTGACCTGGCGGGACGTTCAGCTGATTCTCGCGGGTACGGCCCGGCGTAACGACCCCCTGGATCCGCTCTGGACCCGGGCTGCGGGTGGTTCGGGTTGGGTGCATCCCTTCTATGGCTATGGGGTCGTTGATGCCGAAGCCGCAGTCAAGGCCGCCAGGACCTGGACAAGCGTGGGAGGATCGGCGCAGCAAAAGCGTTGTGACAGCGGTGTGAAGATCGCGGGTCAGGCCATCCCTGACCAGCCGAGCGGCGCGGCCCTGTCTGTCAACCTGAAACTGGATTGCCCGGGCATTTCCAGGATCGAGTTCGTCGAGATCGAGGTCACCACCGAGCATTCGTATCACGGGGACCTTCGTATTGACCTCACCAGCCCGGCGGGCTTTTCGAGCCGGCTCGTCGATGCCCGGCGCTGCTACACCGCTGGATCCGATTCCTGCGGTCGCTACAACGGGTGGCGTTTCGGCACCCAGCGTCACCTGAACGAGTCCGCCCAGGGCGTCTGGCGACTTGATGTCACTGACCTCAAGGCGGGTGATCAGGGCGCCCTGACTCAATGGAGGGTCATTGTCCATGGCCGTTGAACCCAAGGATCTGACGGTGCTGCACCAGCGCAGGCGGGCCATACGTCTTCTCAGCCTGAGCGGTCTGGGTCTGGTCGCTGCGCTGGCGCCCCTGCATCATGCCCGGTCGCAGCCGGTCTCGACGTTGGCCTCGCTGGGCTGGTATGACGGCGATCGCTGGCGACCGTTGGCTCTGGTGGCGGACAAGGTGGCGGATTTCTCGCCCAGCCGGATCAGCCAGACCAGCGTCATTGAGACAGGTCAGCCCGATGTGCTCCGATCGGCCGTGCTTCGCGATGAAAGCGGCCGCCTGCGCGCACTGCCCGGTGGACTGATCGTGCGGTTCCGTCAAGGAACGACAGCCCAACAGGCGCGAGAGCAGCTCGCGGCCCTGGGGCTGAAGGTGTCCCGGCAGATCGGTGAGGATCAGTGGCTGATCGAGAGCCCAATTGGACTGGAATCCCTTCGACGGGCCAACGAACTGCATGCCTCCGGTCGCTTCGCCAACGTCCAGCCGAATTGGTGGGTTGAGCGTCGCCTCAGGTAATCTGCACGCGGCGTGCGCGGCTTGCACCTGGCGCACCCCAAGCGGAGCCTGAACGCATGCATACCGAAGAAGCGGTGACGATTCACCGCAACGACTACTCCCCCCCGGCCTACCGGGTCAACCGAATCCACCTTCAGTTCGACCTCGATCCGGTGCGCACACTGGTTCGCGCCCGTTTGAGCGTCGAGCGTCAGCAACCCGCAGGATCGTCCCCGAAAACCCCGTCGGCCAGCCCCGAGGCCACCGCCCCGCTATGGCTCGATGGCGAGCAACTCGAGCTGCTCGAAGTGCGTATTGACGGTCAGCCGGTACACGAATCCCGTCTGCAGCAAAGCGATCGCGGACTGCTGATCGAGGCGCCGCCTGAATGCTTCGAGCTCGAAACCTGCGTTCGACTGTGCCCGCAGGCCAACACCGACCTTTCGGGTCTGTACCTGTCCAACAACAACTTCTTCACCCAGTGCGAGGCTCAGGGATTTCGTCGGATCACCTACTTCCCCGACCGCCCGGATGTGATGGCGATCTACAGCGTCGAGCTCACCGCCCCCCAGGCGCAGTATCCGGTGCTGCTCTCCAACGGGAATCTGGTGGCCACCGAAACACTCGCTGACGGCCGCCACAGAGCCCGCTGGGAGGACCCCTTTCCCAAGCCCAGCTACCTCTTTGCGTTGGTGGCCGGCACTCTGGTAGCGCAGGAAGAGAGGCTGGTCCGACGCAGTGGCAAGGAGGCCCTGCTGCAGGTCTGGGTGGAGCCGGGCCAGCTCGATCGCACGCAGCACGCCATGCAGTCGCTGATCCGCTCGATTCGTTGGGACGAAACCCGTTTCGGACTGGAGCTTGACCTCGATCGATTCATGATCGTGGCGGTCTCGGACTTCAACATGGGGGCCATGGAGAACAAGGGCCTGAACATCTTCAACACCAAGTATGTGTTCGCCCATCCACGGCTGGCCACCGATGCCGACTTCGCGGCGGTGGAGTCTGTGGTCGCCCATGAGTATTTCCACAACTGGACCGGCAACCGGGTGACCTGCCGCGACTGGTTTCAGCTCACCCTCAAGGAAGGGCTGACCGTCTTTCGGGATCAGGAATTTTCAGCGGACATGATGGCGCAGGCCTGCCCCGATGAGGCCTCGGCTCGCAGCGCGAGAGCGGTCAAGCGCATCAACGACGTTCGCGTCCTGCGCAGCCTCCAGTTTGCCGAGGACGCCGGCCCCATGGCCCATCCGATCCGGCCTGACAGTTACCAGGAGATCAACAACTTCTACACCGTCACGGTGTACGAAAAGGGTGCGGAAGTGATCCGCATGCTGCAGACCCTGGTGGGCCGCGAGGGTTTTGCGAAGGGCCTGGCGCTCTACTTCGAGCGCCATGACGGACAGGCCGTGACCTGTGATGATTTCGTGCAAGCCGTTGCGGATGCGAACGGCATCGACCTCACGCAGTTCTCGCGCTGGTACGCCCAGGCCGGCACGCCGCGGGTGCGCGCACGCGGCGAATACGACCCGCAGCGTCTCACCTACACCCTGCATCTGGCGCAAAGCTGCCCGCCCACCCCGGGCCAGGCCAACAAGCTGCCCCTGCATATTCCGGTGCGTCTGGGCCTGATCGGCGCCGACGGCAAGGATCTGCTCGACACCACCGTCGAACTGCGCGAGGCCGAGCAGCGCTTTGTCTTTGAGAACGTCAATGCCCCGGCCGATGCGCAGGGCCAGCACACCGTGGTGGTCTCGCTGCTGCGCGACTTCTCTGCCCCGGTTGTTTTGCATACCGAAGCGACCGATGAGACCCTGGCCTTTCAGCTGGCCCACGATCAGGATGCCTTCAACCGCTGGGAGGCGTCACAGCAACTCGCCGTTCGGGCCATGCTGCGGGTTCTTGCGGGCGAACCGGTTGAATCCGCAGCCCGGGCCCTGGCCGAAGCATTGGGCCGGGCGATCAGCGATGAATCACTGGATCCGGCCCTGCGCGAGCAATTGATGCAGATGCCCGCTGAGGGCTATGTGGCCGAGCAGATCGATGTTGTGGATCCGCAGGCGCTGCGCGACGCCCGGAACGCTCTGAGGATGGGTGTGGGTGCAGCCCTGGAGGCTTCGCTCACCGACCTGCACGCGCGCATGACGGTTCTGGAGCCCTACTGTGCGGAGCCCCCGCAAACGGGACGACGCGCACTGCGAAATGCTGCACTGAGCTGGCGGGTGGCGATCAGCGCACCGGGCGCTGATGCGCAGGCCTGGTCGCAGTGGCAGCAGGCCTCCAACATGACCGATCGCTTTGCGGCGCTTTCTGCCTTGTGCGGCAGTGCCTCTGCCCTGCGGGAGTCGGCACTTGAGGCCTTCGAAGGCGAGTTTGCGCAGGAAGCCCTGGCGCTCGACAAATGGTTCACGCTGCAGGCCACCCTGCATCGCCAGCCGGGCGAGGAGCCCGTGCTGGCCCGCGTTCGTCGTCTGATGCAGCACCCGGCATTTTCGATTCGCAACCCGAACAAGGTTCGGGCTCTGGTCACCGGCTTCTGTACCGGCAATCTGGCCGAGTTTCATGCGGCCGACGGCAGCGGCTACGACTTCTGGGCCGAGCAGGTCCTGGAACTCGATACCATCAACCCTCAGGTCGCAGCCCGCCTGGCGCGTGCGCTCGATCGCTGGCGCCGGTTCGAGCCTGTGCGACGGGAGCTCATGCATCAGACCCTGGTGCAGCTGGCCGATCGTGTGCGCTCTGCGGATGTACGTGAGGTGATCAACAAGGCGCTGGCTGCTTCACCCTCCTGAACCAGACGCTTGCCCGAGTTTGACCGCTCGGTGATTCAAACGCCTTGATGCCTTGAAACGTTTGGCACCACCCGAGACCAAGCCCTTCGAATTTCATTCCCCACCGTTCAATCATGACCAAGCCGATCAGCCTCACGCAATACCTCGTTGAAAAGCAGCGCGAACGCAACCTGATCCCGGCCGAACTGCGCTTGCTGCTTGAAGTGGTGGCCCGGGCCTGCAAGCGCATCAGCTACGCCGTAGGCAAAGGGGCGCTGGCCGACATCCTGGGCGATGCGGGGAGTGACAACATTCAGGGCGAGGCCCAGAAAAAACTCGACGTGATTGCCAACGAGACCCTGCTCGAAGCCAATGAGTGGGGCGGCCATCTGGCTGCCATGGCGTCCGAGGAAATGGATCATCCCTATGCGATTCCCAACCGCTATCCCAAGGGCGAGTACCTGCTGCTGTTCGATCCGCTCGACGGCTCCTCCAACATTGATGTGAATGTCTCGATCGGCACCATCTTTTCGGTGCTGCGCGCGCCAGAGGGCGGTGGTGAAGTGCTGGAATCCGACTTCCTGCAGCCCGGTACGCGTCAGGTGGCGGCCGGCTATGCGGTCTATGGGCCCGCCACCCTGCTCGTGCTCACGGTGGGTGATGGCGTGGCCTGTTTCACGCTCGATCGCGAGACCGGCTCCTGGTGGCTGACCCAGGATGGCATGCGCATTCCCGCAGACACCAAGGAATACGCGATCAACGCGTCCAACGAGCGGCACTGGCATGCGCCTGTGCGCGAGTACATTGACGAGCTCAAGGCCGGCAAGACCGGTCCGCGCGGCAAGGACTTCAACATGCGCTGGGTGGCCTCGATGGTGGCCGATGTGCATCGCATCATGACCCGTGGCGGCGTGTTCATGTACCCCGCGGATGCCCGCGAGCCGGGCAAGCCAGGCAAGCTGCGCCTGATGTATGAGGCCAATCCCATGAGCCTGCTGGTCGAGCAGGCAGGCGGCATGGCCACCGACGGCACAAGGCGCATTCTGGACATCCAGCCCGATCAGCTGCACCAGCGTGTTGCGGTGTTCTTGGGCTCGAAAAACGAAGTCGAGCAGGCTACCCGGGCCCACACGCAGGCCTGAAGCGCGAACGCGCGGTCAGCGCAGACCCAGCACGCGGTCGATGGCTCCTGCAGCTGCGGCCAGCCCCATGGCCGCCGTCACCATCACCACCGAGCCATAACCGGCGCAGGCCAGCGGGGCGCCCGCCTCGCTCAGCGTAGGCGGCGGGCTCGAGGCCGAGGGCGGTGCTGGTGACCAGATCGCCGAGACGCCAAAGGGCTGCTGGGGCTGACGTGAAAATCCATGATCACGGCGCAGGCGCGCGCGAACCGACGCCAGCAGGGCATCAGAGCGAGTGAGGGCCAGATCGCTGCGCACCAGGGCCAGCGGATCGGTGCGCCCTCCCGCAGCGCCACACACTTCAATGGGCTGGCCCCGCCCCACGCACAACGCGATCAACGCCGCCTTGGCCCGAGGGGCATCGATGGCATCAATCACCGCGTGGGCAGACTCGGGCACGAGCGCTGCCACATTCTCGGGATCGATGAATTCCTCGATGCCAAGCACCTGCGTGGTGGGCGAGATCTGGCCGATGCGCTCGGCCATGACCTGCACCTTGGCCGCGCCCACCGTACTCTCAAGCGCATGCACCTGGCGATTGATGTTGGATTCGGCCACCTGATCCAGATCGATCAGGGTGAGGCGGCCCACACCGCAGCGGGCCAGTGCTTCGGCTGCCCAGGAGCCCACGCCGCCGACGCCCACGATCACGACATGGGCCGCAGCAATCCGCTGCGCCCCCGCCGCCCCCCAGGTGCGCGACACGCCGCCAAAGCGGCGGTCTGTCACCTCGTGCACAGGATCAGGGCAACAGAACCGTGGAGCCCGTGGTCTTGCGATCCTGGAGATCGCGGTGGGCCTGCGCCGCATCGGCCAGGGCATAGCGCTGATCGATCTCGATCTTGATCTTGCCCGAGGACACCATCTTCATGAGATCGGCCGCGATTTCCACCAGATTCTCACGACGCTCGGTATGGGGCGCGAGCGAGGGGCGGGTGATGTAGAGCGAGCCCTTGAGCGCGGTGAGCGCCATCGGGGCCACGGGCCCTGAGGCATTGCCAAAACTCACCATCAGGCCAAAGGGCGCCAGCGAGTCGATGGAGGCCTGGAAGGTGTCCTTGCCGACCGAGTCATAGACCACGGGCACCATGGCGCCCCGGGTGATCTCGCGAACCCGCTCGGCCACATTTTCTTCGCGATACAGAATCACATGGTCCGCGCCATAGCGGCGGGCGAGTGCAGCCTTCTCGGGCGAGCCCGCCGTGCCGATCACCGTCACGCCCAGGGCCTTGGCCCATTGCATGGCGATCAGGCCCACGCCACCCGCAGCGGCATGAAACAGGATGGTCTGACCCTTCTGGACCTTGTAGGTCCGACGCAGCAGGTACTGCACCGTCATGCCCTTGAGCATCATGGCGGCACCGGTTTCGTAGCTGATCTTGGCGGGCAGCTTGACCAGCCGGTCGGCGGGCATGTTGCGCACCTCGCTGTAGGCCCCCAGCGGGCCTCCGGCATAGGCCACGCGATCACCCACTTTCACGTCGGTCACGCCCGGGCCCACCGCCACCACATCGCCCGCACCTTCAGTGCCCAGACCCGAGGGCAGCGGCAGCGGATACAGCCCGCTGCGATGGTAGGTATCGATGAAATTCAGGCCGATGGCCTGGTGGCGGACCTGGGCCTGTCCCGGGCCGGGCGCCCCCACCTCGACATCAACGAACTGCAGAACCTCGGGGCCGCCAGTGCGGTCGAATCGGATGGCCTTGGGCATGGTGGGAATCTCCGGGCAAAGAGAGAGGGCAAGACAGAGAGGGAAACAGCGAGACCGCAAGGATGGCCCTGCTGCGCCAGCCAAGGCAAGCGCAGGGGATTGAGACGCTCAGCCTTGCGGGCGGCGCGCCTGCATGCGCAGCGGGTCGTATTCCAGGACCACAGCACCGTGCTGGTTGCGCACCCGGTTGATGGTGCGGATCAGGCCGCGGCCGGGTTTGGAGGTGGGCCGCATTTCGGTGACCTCAACCTCCACCTGCAGGGTGTCGCCCACGAAGGTCGGCCCCTTGACCTTGAGGGTGGCCTCCAGAAAGGCCAGGCCCGTGTGCTGGATGGAGGGCATGATCAGCCCCTCTGCAAAGGAATACACCAGAGCCCCGGGCACCACGCGGCCCTGAATCGCCATGCCTTCACGCGCATGGGCATTGGTGAAGAGCTCTTCAGTGAACCAGGCCTGATTGCAGAAGTTGACCAGATCGGTTTCGGTGATGGTGCGACGCGGGGTGATGAAGGCGTCACCCACCTTCAGGTCATCCCAGTAGTCGCCATGACCCAGCATGCGAGGCGTGCTCATGGGCAAATCTCCTCAGTAAGACTTGGGCAGGCCCAGCACGCGCTCGGCGATGAAGCTCATCACCAGCTGTGGGCTCACGGGCGCGATGCGACCCACCAGCGACTCGCGCAGATAGCGCTCGACGTGATACTCCTTGGCATAGCCAAAGCCACCGTGGGTCATGACCGCCTGCGTGCAGGCCTCAAAGCCCGCCTCGCCCGAGAGGTACTTGGCGGCATTGGCCTCGGCACCGCAGGGCTTGCCCTGATCGTAGAGCCAGGCGGCCTTGAAGACCATCAGGTTGGCGGCTTCAAGGGCCATCCAGTTCTGCGCCAGCGGATGCTGAATGCCCTGGTTCTGTCCGATGGGCCGATCAAAGACCACGCGTTCGCTCGCGTACTTCGTGGCCCGCCGCAGCGCGCACTGCCCAAGGCCCACCGACTCGGCCGCAATCAGGATGCGCTCGGGATTCATGCCGTGCAGGATGTACTCGAACCCCTTGCCCTCTTCCCCGATGCGATCCGCAGCCGGGATGACCATGCCATCGAAGAAGACCTGGTTGGAGTCGACTGCCTTGCGGCCCATCTTGTCGATTTCGCGGATCTCGACCTTGCTGCGATCGAGGTCGGTGTAGAACAGAGACAAACCAAAGGTGGGCTTGGGGCAATCCTCGATCGGCGTGGTGCGCGCAAGCAGCAGGATCTTCTCGGCCACCTGGGCGGTCGAGATCCAGACCTTCTGGCCGTGCACCACGTAATGATCGCCCTTGCGCTCGGCGCGGGTTTTCAGGCGGGTGGTGTTCAGGCCGGTGTTGGGTTCGGTCACGGCAAAACAGGATCGCTCGCGGCCATCGATCAGCCCGGGCAGCATGCGGCGCTTTTGCTCATCGGTGCCAAACACCACCACCGGGTTGAGGCCGAAGATGTTCATGTGTACGGCCGAGGCGCCTGAAAATCCGGCGCCCGAGGCTGCAATCGTCTGCATCATGACCGCGGCCTCGGTGATGCCCAGGCCCGAGCCGCCATAGGCTTCGGGCATGGCAATGCCCAGCCAGCCGGCGCTGGCCAGCGCCTGATGCAGCTCGGTGGGAAACCCGCCTTCCTTGTCCTTGCGCAGCCAGTAGTCGTCGCCAAACTGTTCGCAGATCTTTCCGATCGCCTCGCGAATCGACTCCTGCTCGGGGGTAAACGCAAAATCCATCCGTACTGCCTCTTGGTGTTGCTGTGTTGTTCGGTTTCAGAAAATCATCGGGCCCATTCAAGGTCCCTGCATGAATCAGCGGGTGCGAATGGTGCCGCTCGCCGCCAGTGCGTCGATCGCAGCATCGTCCAATCCCAGTTCCTGCAACACCTCGCGGGTGTGCTCGCCCAGCATGGGCGGCGGACGTCGATACGACACCGGGGTCTTGCTCAGACGCATCGGGCTGGCAATGCCCGGGGCTTCGCCGCCCAGCGGATGAGGAATGCCAATGCGGGTCTTGAGATGCTGGGCCTGCGGGTGGGCCATGGCCTGCTCGTAATTGTTGATCGGCCCTGCCGGCACGCCCACCTCGGTGAAGACGGCCTCCCAGTGCGCCCGGGTCTGGGTCTTCATGACCCCGGCCAGCAGCTCATAGAGCTCCATGCGATGCGCGATCCGTGCGCCGTTGTCCTTGAAGCGCTCGTCATTGACCCATTCCGGATGGCCCAGGGCGGTACAGATGGACTTGAACTGCCCCTGATTGGCCGAGGCCACGATGAGCTGCCCATCGGCGCACGGAAACACGCCATAGGGCGTGATGTTGGGCGCATGGTTGCCGGTGCGCCCGGGAATGGTGCCGCCCACCATGTAGTTGGACAGCTGGCCCGAACTGATGGCCAGCACAGCGCCCATGAGCGAGACATCGAGGTGCTGGCCTTCGCCGGTGGCATCGCGATGATGCAGTGCGGCCAGGATCGATACGGTGGCGTACATGCCGGTAAAGAGATCCACGAGCGGCACACCCACCCGCTGCGGTCCACCGCCGGGCAGATCGTCGCGCTCGCCGGTGACGCTCATCAGGCCCCCCATGCCCTGGAAGAGGTAGTCATAGCCCGGACGCGTGGCCCATGGCCCATCCTGACCAAATCCGGTCACGGAGCAATAAATGAGACGCGGATTGACCTTGGACAGCGAGGCGTAGTCCAGGCCATAGCGGGCCAGATCGCCCACCTTGAAGTTCTCGATGCAGATGTCGGCCTGTTCGGCGAGCTTGCGGATGAGCGCCTGACCCTCAGGCTTGGCCAGATCGACCGCCACCGAACGCTTGTTGCGGTTGGCCGACATGAAGTAGGCCGATTCGCTGGTGGGATTGCCCTGCGGATCCTTGAACCAGGGCGGCCCCCACTGGCGCGACTCATCACCGGCTGCGGGTCGTTCGATCTTGATGACGTCTGCACCGAGATCTCCCAGGGTCTGCACGCAAAACGGTGCGGCCAGCACGCGCGAAAGATCAAGGATGCGCACGCCACGCAGCGGGCCAGGCACTTCAGCGGGGGTTGCGGTCATGGGAGTCTCCTGAGGAATGTTGCTGTGTTGAGCGGACCGGTTCAGTAAGTACCGGGGTAGGCCCCGCCATCGAGCAGCACATTCTGCCCGGTGAAGTAGGAGGCCTGAGCGCTGCACATGAAGGCGCAGAACTGCCCGAATTCCATTTCGTTGCCAAAGCGTCGGGCGGGGATCGCCTTGGTGCGCGCTGCAAGGAAGGCCTCGGGCGTGAGGCCGGCCCGAGTGGCCTGAGCCACCAGGTTGCCGCGCAGGCGATCGGTATCAAAGGATCCGGGCAACAGGTTGTTGATGGTGACGTTGTGCTCGACCGTCTTGCGGGCCAGGCCCGCCACGAAACCCGTGAGGCCACTGCGCGCGCCATTGGACAGGCCGAGGATCTCGATCGGCGCCTTCACCGAGCTTGAGGTGATATTCACGATGCGCCCAAAGCCGCGCGCCATCATGCCGTCGACTGTGGCCTTGATCAGCTCGATCGGCGTGAGCATGTTGGCCTCCAGCGCGGCGAGCCAGTGCTCGCGGGTCCAGTCCCTGAAATCGCCCGGTGGTGGACCACCCGCATTGTTGATGAGGATGTCGATCTGTGGGGCAGCCGCCAGTGCGGCCTGCTGAACCGAGGCCTGGGTGATGTCGCCCGCCACGGCTTTGACCTGCACACCGGTCTCGCGTGCAATGCGCTCGGCCGTTGCAACCAGCGTGGCTTCGGTACGCGCATTGATGACCAGGTTCACGCCTTCACCCGCAAGCGCCCGCGCGCATCCATAGCCCAGCCCTTTGCTTGCACCACACACCAGGGCCCATCGGCCGGCAATGCCCAGATCCATCGTCTTCTCCTCAGTGTCTCTTCTTGTTCGTCATGCGCAGTCGTGCAGACTGACCTACCACTCGTTCAGACTGGCTTCCTGCATCCCATCCGCCGGGAGTCGTCAGCCGCCCGATTGAAGCCGACCTCTGCCGAGGAAACGAGCCGAGGCCAGGCTCAGCGCCGACGGCCCCCGCCCAGCAGGCTGCCCAGCACACCGCGCACGATGGCCCGTCCCACGCTGCTGCCAATGCTGCGCGCCGCGCTCTTGGCGATGGTTTCGATCACGGTATCACTGCGCCGCGCGCTGCCCGAGGGCATGCCCAGCACATCGCCGATCATGCCACCGAATCCGCCACCCCCAGCCGCACCACCCGATGCGCCTGAACCAGAACCGCCCGCCGAGCCCCCCGACGAACCGTCCGCAGACCCGGAAGACCCGCTGCCGGAGGCCCGTTGCTGGAGGCGCTCATAGGCCGACTCGCGATCCTGGGTGGTGTCATAGATACCCGCCACCACCGAGTTCTTGAGCAGTGCAGCACGCTCGGTGTCATCGATGGGTCCGATGCGTGAACCTGGCGGCACGATCCAGGCCCGCTCCACGATCGTGGGCCGGCCTTTTTCATCCAGCAAAGACACCAGGGCCTCCCCCACGCCCAGTTCCATGATCGCGGCCTCGGTGCTGAATTTGGGGTTGGCGCGCATGGTCTGCGCCGCCGACTTGACCGCCTTCTGATCGCGCGGCGTGAAGGCCCGCAGGGCATGCTGCACGCGGTTGCCGAGTTGGCCGAGCACGGTCTCGGGTACATCGAGCGGGTTTTGCGTGATGAAGTAAACGCCCACGCCCTTGGAGCGGATCAGCCTCACCACCTGTTCGACCTTCTCGAGCAGGGCCTTGGGTGCTTCATTGAACAGCAGATGCGCTTCGTCGAAGAAGAACACCAGTCGCGGCTTGTCGGGATCGCCCACCTCGGACAGCTTTTCAAAGAGTTCGGAGAGCAACCAGAGCAGGAAGGTGGCATACAGGCGCGGCGAGTTCATCAGCCGGTCGGCCGCCAGAATGTTGACGATGCCCCGGCCCTGCGCATCGGTCTGCATCAGGTCATCGAGATTGAGCATGGGCTCGCCAAAGAAGCGGTCTGCGCCCTGCTGCTCGAGCACCAGCAGATTGCGCTGGATGGCCCCGATGGAGGCCGAGGAAATATTGCCGTAGGTGGTGGTGAAGTCGCGCGCGTTATCGCCCACATGCTTGAGCATGGCCCGCAGGTCCTTGGCATCGAGCAGCAGCAGGCCCTGTTCATCGGCAATCCGAAACACCAGGTTCAACACGCCTTCCTGGGTATCGTTCAGGCCGAGCAAACGTGCCAGCAACACCGGGCCCATGTCGGACACCGTGGCCCGCAGCGGATGGCCTTTTTCGCCAAAGACATCCCAGAGCGTGACCGGCAGGCCGGCAAAGGCAGGCTCCGGCAGTCCATGCGCGGCCAGGCGCTCCTTGAGCTTGGCCGACAGGGCACCGGCCTGGGAGATCCCGGTCAGATCCCCCTTCACATCGGCCATGAACACCGGTACACCGATCCCGGAGAAGCGCTCGGCCAGGACCTGCAGCGAGATCGTCTTGCCGGTACCGGTTGCGCCGGTGATCAGGCCATGCCGATTGGCGAGCGCCGGCAGCAGGTTCAGGTCGGTCTGGCCCGCACGGGCGATCAGCAAAGGGTTCGGCATGGCTCGAATGATAGAATCCGGGGTCTCGGGTGCGGTCATTGCACCACGGTTGAACAGGGCGCAGCAAGGCACTGCGCCGCGCCCGCAGCACACGGAGTCCTCCCATGGCCGGCCACAGCAAATGGGCCAATATCCAGCACCGCAAGAATCGCCAGGATGAAAAGCGCGGCAAGCTCTTCACGCGCATCATCAAGGAGATCACTGTGGCCGCCAAGCTTGGTGGCGCCGATCTGGGCGCCAACCCGCGCCTGCGTCTGGCGGTCGACAAGGCTTCGGACGCCAACATGCCCAAAGACACCGTGCAACGCGCCATCCAGAAGGGCGTGGGCGGTCTTGAAGGTGTCAACTACGAAGAAATCCGCTACGAGGGCTACGGCATCGCCGGAGCCGCCGTCATAGTCGACACCCTGACCGACAACCGGGTGCGCACGGTGGCCGAGGTCCGGCATGCCTTTTCCAAATACGGCGGCAACCTCGGCACCGATGGCTCAGTCGCCTTCATGTTCAAGCATTGCGGGCAGTTCCTGTTCGCACCGGGCACCTCCGAGGATCGCGTGATGGAAGCCGCCCTTGAGGCGGGTGCCGAAGATGTCATCACCGATGACGAAGGCGGGCTTGAAGTGATCTGCGCACCTTCGGATTTCAGCCAGGTGCGTCAGGCCCTGGAGGCCGCAGGCCTCAAGGCCGAGATGGCCGAGGTCACCATGAAGCCGCAAAACGAAACGGTGCTCACCGGTGAAGACGCCCAGAAAATGCAAAAGCTGCTCGATGCGCTCGAGAACCTCGACGACGTTCAGCAGGTCTACAGCAGCGCGGTGATCGACGAATGAAGCTGCTGGTCGTGGGTTCCGGGGGCCGTGAACATGCCATCGCCTGGCGACTGGCCCAGTCGCCCCGCACGCAGATGGTCTATGTGGCGCCCGGTAACGCAGGCACCGCACGCGAGCCGAGCCTGGTCAACCTGCCCATCACCGACATCGCCGAACTCGCCCGGTTCGTGCAGCGAGAAGGCATTGCGTTCACGGTGGTGGGGCCTGAGGCGCCGCTCGCGGCAGGCATCGTCGATCATTTCAGGGCGCAGGGCCTGCGCATTTTCGGGCCCACTCGCGCGGCCGCACAGCTCGAATCCTCCAAGGATTTTGCCAAGGCCTTCATGAAGCGCCACGGCATTCCCACGGCCGAATACCAGACCTTCACCGATGCTGCCGAGGCCCGCGCCTATGTGGCGCAGCGAGGCGCGCCCATCGTGGTCAAGGCCGATGGCCTGGCTGCGGGCAAGGGCGTGGTGGTGGCCCAGTCGATCGAAGAGGCCCAGGCGGCCATCGACATGATGCTGCTCGACAACCGCATGGGCGCCGCGGGCGCGCGGGTGGTCGTCGAGGATTTTCTGCCCGGTGAAGAGGCCAGCTTCATTGTGATGGTCGATGGTCGGCATGTGCTGGCGCTGGCCTCCAGCCAGGACCACAAGCGCCTGAAAGACGGCGACCAAGGCCACAATACCGGTGGCATGGGGGCCTACTCGCCTGCGCCGGTCGTCACGCCCGAGGTGCATGCGCGCGTTCTGCGCGAAATCATCCTGCCCACGGTGCAGGGCATGGCGGCCGAAGGCACTCCCTTCACCGGTTTTCTCTATGCCGGCCTCATGATCGATGACGCGGGCCATGCCCGTACGCTCGAATTCAACTGCCGCATGGGCGACCCCGAAACCCAGCCCATCATGGCCCGCATCAAGAGTGATCTGGTCGGTGTGTTCGAGCATGCCATCGCGGGTACGCTCGATCAGGCCAGCATCGACTGGGATCGACGCACAGCGCTTGGCGTCGTGCTGGCCGCCCATGGCTATCCCGATGATCCCCGCAAGGGCGATGTCATTTCCGGCCTGCACTCGGGGGCCGCGGTGGGAGACGACGCACTGGTCTTTCATGCCGGCACCGTCCTTCAGGACGGACGCGTCATCACCCAGGGCGGACGGGTGCTGTGTGTCACGGCGCTGGGCGACTCCGTCAAGATCGCGCAGGGCCGTGCCTACGATGTCATCCAGGGCATTCAGTTCGATGGCATGCAATACCGTCGTGATATCGGTCACCATGCCCTGTCGCGCCGCAATCCAGGCAGTTCTCCTCCAACCCGCAAGACCTGACTCCCGGAGCCCTTCGCATGGCTGCGCCTGCTGCATCGGCTGTTGATGTCGTCGCCGTCCGTGATTACCTGCAGGACCTGCAGTCCCGCATCGTGCTGGGCCTCGAGCAACTCGATGGCTCAGCCTTTCGCGCCGAGCGCTGGACGCGCCCGGAAGGCGGCGGCGGGATCAGCCGAGTGCTTGAAGAGGGCCAGCTCTTCGAGCGGGCCGGGGTCATGTTCTCGCATGTCATGGGCAACAATCTGCCGCCTTCGGCCAGCGCCAACCGGCCTGGGCTTGCGGGGCGCAGCTTCGAGGCCATGGGGGTATCGCTGGTCCTGCATCCGCGCAACCCCTACATCCCCACCGTGCACATGAATGTGCGCTGCTTCATCGCCGCGGCCCGCCCAGGCGCTGCGGCCGGCAGCCCCGATGCTGAACCGATCTGGTGGTTTGGCGGTGGCATGGACCTCACGCCCTACTACGGTGAAGAGGCCGATGCGATCCATTTTCATCAGACCTGCAAGGACGCTCTCGCGCCTTACGGAGCGGGGCTGCATCCGCGCTTCAAGGCCTGGTGTGACGAGTACTTCTTTCTCAAGCACCGCAACGAGCCGCGGGGGGTGGGCGGCATCTTCTTCGACGACTTGAGCGAACCCGGGTTCGAGACCTCGTTTGCCCTGATGCAAAGCGTCGGCAACGCCTTCCTGCGCGCCTACGCCCCGATTGTCGAGCGCCGACGAGACACCCCTTTTGGCGAACGGGAGCGCGAGTTTCAGGCCTATCGGCGCGGTCGCTATGTCGAGTTCAATCTGGTCTTCGATCGCGGCACGCTCTTCGGACTGCAATCGGGGGGGCGCACCGAGTCCATCCTGGTCTCCATGCCCCCGCGGGTGAGCTGGCGCTACAACTGGCAGCCCGATCCCGGCACGCCCGAGGCCAGGCTCTACGAGGTCTTCCTCAAGCCCCGGGACTGGGTCTGAGTGGCGGGCTTGCGTCGCCGTGTCGGTCTGCTGGGTGGCACTTTCGATCCGCCTCACGTGGGTCATCTCGCGCTCGCGCGGTCGGCGCGCGATGCGCTCGGTCTACATGAAGTCCGACTGATTCCCACCGGACAATCCTGGCAGAAGCCCACCGCCCGCACGGCAGCCGCTGATCGCCTGGCCATGGTGCGCTGTGCCCTGCAGGGTGTGGCGCCCACCGAAGGCCTGGTGGCCGATGACCATGAAGTGAGGCGCTTGGGGCCCACCTATACCGTCGACACACTCACCGAACTTCGCAGTGAGCTCGGCCCCGAGGCTGCGCTCGTCTTGATTCTGGGCAGCGATCAGCTGCACAACCTCGCCAGCTGGCACCGCTGGAACGAGTTGCTCGATCTGGCCCATCTGGCAGTCACCCAGCGCGAACGGGTGGCCCTGAGCGGCTTGCCCCAGCCGGTGCAGGCCCTGCTCGATGCCCATGGCCAGGACGCACTGCCCGATACTCCCGCAGGGGCCATCGTGCTCTTTCGCATGCCGGCGGTACCGGTCTCCGCCACGGTTCTGCGTCAGCAGATCAGCCGCGGCGAACCTGTGAGCGGACTCACGCCTGCAGCCGTTCTCGACTACATTGCCGCGCATCACCTGTATCGTGCGGATCCCCCTTCTTCAGCCTGATCGACAGCCCTCATGGATATCCGCAAACTGCAGCGCGTCGTGGTCGATGCCCTGGAAGACGTCAAAGCTCAGGACATCAAGGTCTTTGATACCACCCGCCTGACCAGCCTCTTTGACCGGGTCGTGATCGCAAGCGCCACCTCCAACCGTCAGAGCCGGGCGCTGGCCGCCAGCGTGCGCGACAAAGTCAAGGAGCGCGGCGGTGATGTGATTTCCGTTGAGGGTGAAGACACCGGCGAGTGGGTGCTGGTCGATCTGGGCGATGCGGTTGTGCACATCATGCAGCCCGCCGTGCGCGCCTACTACAACCTCGAGGAAATCTGGGGTGGCAAGCCGGTGCGCATGAAGCTGCTGGGCTCATGAGGCGACACGGCGTCTGAATTCGCGGGGCCGCTGACGATGGTTGCCGTCCCATGCTGATTCGTGTGATCGCCGTTGGTCAGCGCATGCCGCGCTGGGTCGATGAGGCAGTCGAAGACTTTAGCAAGCGCATGCCACCCGAGCTGAAAATCGAGTGGCGGGCCGTCAAGGCGGAACCCCGCCAGGGGGGAGGTACCGCACGGCAATGGAAAGAACGCGAAGCGCTGCGCATCGAAGAGGCCCTACCGCCTCAGGCCCGACTCGTGCTGCTCGATGAACGGGGCAAGGATCTCGACAGCACCGGCCTGGCCGAGCGTCTGTCACGCTGGCAGCAAGACGCCCAGCCCGTGGCGCTGGTGATCGGCGGGCCCGATGGCGTGGACGACCGGATCCGGCAGCGTGCCGATTCCAGCATTCGTCTGTCGAGCCTGACCCTGCCCCATGCGCTGGTGCGGGTTGTACTGGCCGAGCAGCTCTATCGCGCCTGGAGCATCCTGGCTGGGCATCCCTACCACCGCGACTGAGTCAAGACCGCAACCCGCCCGCGCGATCCAACCCCTTGCCGCTCGATCTCTTGCCGCTCGATCTCTTGCCGCTCGATTCCTTGCCGCTCGATCCGTCCCCCCTCGATCCGTTGATTCCGAATCCGATGCCCTCCAGCCCTTCATCGCCCTTCCTCTGGCTCGC
>Ga0255100_1000225_pt1 | contig 25429 bp, 22 predicted proteins | sample Colum_Colum_RepB_2_FD_188449 | JGI IMG/M metagenome (GOLD analysis project Ga0255100, IMG submission 188449) | Freshwater microbial communities from Columbia River, Oregon, United States - Colum_Colum_RepB_8d | ecosystem: Environmental > Aquatic > Freshwater > River | place: USA: Oregon...
GTTCATCACTGTCGCCACCGCCCTGCAAATTGGCCTGAGCCAGCGCGTCGGGGGTTTTCGGCGCTTCGGTGGCCCGCTCGGTCACCAGCGTGATGTCCAGCCGCTCGGGCTGCGGCGGACGTCGCAGCTCGGGCCGGAAGCTGATGCCCAGCACCAGCATCACGTGCAGGATGAGGGCAAGACAGAACGTGGCGGCCAGCCGATCGGCCGGCTCGGCCGGGGTCGGGAGCGACAGCGCGCCCTTCATGCCTGCCCGCGTCGCCTCAGGACTCGCGTCCCAGACGGGCCACGATCGCCGCCATCAGCTGGTCGCCAATCTTGAGGTCGAACTGGGCCTCCAGCTCGCGCGCGCAGGTCGGGCTGGTAACGTTGATTTCGGTCAGGTAGTCGCCAATCACATCAAGGCCCACAAACAGGAGGCCACGGGCGCGCAGTTCCGGCGCCACGCGGGCGCAGATTTCGCGGTCGCGGGCCGTCAGGGGCCGGCCTTCGCCGCGCCCGCCGGCGGCCAGATTGCCGCGCAGTTCGCCGGCCGCGGGAATGCGCGCCAGCGCGTAGGGCACGGGCTCGCCGTCGACGATGAGAATGCGCTTGTCGCCGTCGAGAATCGCCCGCAGATAGCGCTGGGCCATGCAGAAGCGGGTCTCGTGGGCGGTCAGGGTTTCCATGATCACGCTGGCATTGGGGTCGCCCAGCTTGATCCGGAACACCGAGGAGCCGCCCATGCCGTCCAGCGGCTTCAGCACGATGTCTTCGTGCTCGGCCAGAAACTCGCGCAGATTGCTCATGCGCCGCGCGACCAGCGTGGGCGGGCAGACGTCGGCAAACCAGGCGGTGAAAAGTTTTTCGTTAGCGTCGCGCAGGCTGCGCGGGTCGTTGACCACCAGCGTGCCGCGCGCCTGCGCGCGCTCCAGCAGGTAGGTGCTGAAGATGTATTCGGTGTCGAAGGGCGGATCCTTGCGCATGAGGATCACGTCGAGTTCGGCCAGCGGCCGGCGCACGGCCTCGCCGGTAAAATCGTGCCAGTGGGTATAGGAATCGTGGACGGTCAGCGGCTTCATGTGGGCCAGCGCCGCGCCGTCGCGCAGCGTGAGGTCGCCCATTTCCATGTAATGCAGCTCGAAACCACGCGCCTGCGCGGCCAGCAGCAGCCCGAGCGTGGTGTCTTTCTTGGGATTGATCCGCTCAATCGGATCCATGATCACGCCGAGTCTGATGGTCATTGCGCCCGCGCTTTCCGGTTGCCGTGTGGGGAGGGGCACCTTAGCATACGCGCCGTTTTCCGCTGAATCGGTCGGCACGAGGTACGCATGACGACGAGCTCGCACTCTTCCCTCGTGCGCATCGCCACCCGCGGCAGCCAGCTCGCGCTGTGGCAGGCCGAACACGTCAAGGCGCGGCTTGAAGCCGCGTACCCCGGCCTCAAGGTCGAACTCCTCATCCTGAAGACCACCGGCGACCGCATTCTCGACACCCCGCTGGCCAAAATTGGCGGCAAAGGCCTGTTCGTCAAAGAACTTGAGCAGGCGATGCTGGCGGGCGAGGCGGATCTGGCGGTGCATTCCATGAAAGACGTGCCGGTCGAACTGCCGGCCGAATTGCATATTCCGGTGGTCCTGACGCGGGAAGACCCGCGCGACTGTCTGGTCTCGCCGCCGGGCGGGCTGGCCGCGTTGCCGCAGGGCGCGGTGGTGGGCACTTCGAGCCTGCGTCGGCGCAGCCAGCTCGCGCTGCTGCGGCCCGACCTTGAACTGCGCGACCTGCGCGGCAATGTCACCACCCGGCTGCAGAAACTGGCGGACGGCGATTTCGCCGGCATCGTCCTGGCGCACGCTGGACTGAAGCGGTTGGGGCTCAGCGGCGGCATCAGCGAGTCCTTTGCGCCAACGCAGATGCTGCCGGCGATTGGGCAGGGCATCATCGGACTGGAATGTCGGCGCGGCGACGCGCGGATCGAGGGCCTGATCGAGATGTTGCGCGACGCGGACGCCACCGATGCGCTGGCCGCCGAGCGGGCGCTGAACGCGCGCCTGCAGGGCGGCTGTCAGGTCCCGATTGCGGGGCACGCCACCCTCACCGGCGAGACGCTGCAGATCGAGGGTCTGGTCGCGAGTCTCGATGGCCGGCAGGTGATCCGCGCCGTGCGGCAGGGCCGGCGTCAGGAGGCGGCAAGCCTCGGTACCGCGGTCGGCGACGCGCTGCTCGCCGACGGCGCGGCCGCCCTGCTGGCCGCTATTGGGGCACACTGAGCGCGGCCGGATGCCGCACCAGAGGAAAAGGGAAGCGCATGAACGACAGCCAGCCGCCGGACTCGCGCAGCCTTGAAGGGTATTCGGTGCTGGTCACCCGTCCCGAAGAGCAGGCGCAAAGCCTGATCGCCGCCATCAGGGCGCGCGGCGGGCAGGCTATCTTCGCCCCGATGATCGTCATTACACCCCGACTGGACGAGCCCGCACCGCGCGACCTGGTGCGGCGTCTGGCCGACTACCAGATTGTGATTTTTCTCAGCCGCAACGCCGCCGAGTTCGGCGTACGCCTGATCGCGGCCGAGCGTCAGACGCTGGCACATTGCGAGGTGTATGCGGTGGGGGCGGGCAGCGGCGCGCAACTCGCCACGCTGGGGGTAAGCAAGGTCATCCTGCCGCGCAACGATTTCACCAGCGAAGGCCTGCTGAAGCTGCCCGGCCTCGCTGCGGGCGAGGTCAACGGCAAGCGGGTGCTGCTGGTGCGCGGCGTGGGTGGCCGGGAATTGCTGGGGCAAAAGCTGCAGCAGCGCGGCGCCAGCGTCGATTTTTGCGAGGTCTATACGCGCTCCGCGCCAAGCACCCCGCTGTCGGAGATCCTGCGCGCGCATCAGGTGCGCCAGCCGGACCTTGGCCTCATCACGAGCCTTGAGTCGCTCAACAATCTGGCGGCGCAAATCGACGCCGAAAAGCTGGACCGCCTCTACGACGTGCCGCTGCTGGTGGCCGGCGCGCGGACGGCATTGGAAGTGGCGCGACTGGGTTTTACCCAGCCGCCGACTGTGGTCGACAACCCGGGCGATAGCAGCCTGCTGAATGCGCTGGAGCGCTGGGTACAAGATGGACGATAAACCCGTGTTGCCGCCGGCACCGGCGCGCCCCCCGCGCCGCGGTCGCTGGCTGTTGGTCCTCGGCCTTGGGGTGAGTGGCGCACTGGCGGCGGTTGGCTACTACGCGGCCGAACAAACGGCCGCGCTGCAGGCGCGGGTTGCCGGGCTCGATAGCGCGCTGGACGCGCTCCGCAGCCAGCATCAGCAAAGCGGTAGCGGCGTCCTGAGCTTGCAGTCGGCCCTGCAGACGCTGCAGGAGACACAGGACAAGACGCGCGAGGAGTTGCAGACGCAGACCGCCCGCACGACGGCGCTGGAGGCGCGCGTCGCGGCCACCCCGCGCGCCGACGCCAGTGCGTTCGAGGCGCTGGCGCTGGCCGAGGTCCGCGCCCTCGTGGGCCTCGCCGAGCAACGTCTGCTGCTGGCGCGCGACACCGCCGGCGCAAGCGCCGCACTCAATCTGGCGCGGAGCCGCCTGCCGACCGGCCAGGGCGCGCTGGCGGTGGCCATCGGTCAGGATTTGGCCCAGCTCGCGGCGTTTCACGACGCCGATTTGAACGGATTGGCGGGCGAACTGGCGGCCTTGTCGGCCGCCGCCGGACAATGGCCGGCGCGGCCCAGCGCAGCGCCCGCCGCCGTGCCCGGCGCGACCCCGCCCGCGGCCGGCTGGCGTGATCTGCCGGCCCGACTGTGGCAGGACCTGCGCGGTCTGATTGAAATTCGCCAGCTCGATGGCGCGCCCGATCCGCTGCTTGACCCCGAGGGCGCGGCGCTCGCCCGCCAGCGCCTGCGGCTTGGCCTCGATCTGGCCCGACTCGCCGTGCTCGCGCGCGATGCCAGCGCGCGCGACGCGGCGCTGAGCGCAGCCGCCGCCGCACTGGATACCGCCTTCGACGCGCAGACGCCCGAGGTGGCCGCCGCCGCCAAACGCCTGAACGCGCTGCGCGAGACCGACCTGAACCCGCAGCTGCCGGCGCTCAGCGCCCCGGCGGTGGCCGACGCCGCCGCGCGTGCCGGGGGCCAGCCGTGAAACTCCTGCTGCTGGTGCTTATCGCTCTGGTCGGGGCGGTGAGCGTCGGTCAGTTCATCCTCGCCCACCCCGGCGTGGTCGCGATCAGCGTGGACGGCACCGCGTTGCGGATGAGTCTTAGCCTGTTCGTGGTGGCGGTGGTGCTGGGCGGCCTGATTCTGGCCTGGCTGTTGCGCACCCTGTGGCGCCTGCTCACCCTGCGCTCGCGGCTGCGGCGCTGGCGGGACGCGCGGCAACGCCGATTGACGCTGGAGCGCGTTGAAAGCGGACTGCTGGCGCTGGCCGCCGGCGATTTTGCGCGCGCCGAACGCCTGCTGGGCAAGGGCGGCCAGCGTTCCCGGCTGCAATATCTGGCTGCCGCGCAGGCCGCCCATGCGCAACAGGCCGGCGACCGCCGCGACGCGCTGCTGGCGCTGGCCGCCGGCGGCACGGCGGAAGAAAGCCTGGCGCTGGGCGTGCGACGGACCGAAATGCTGCTGGACGACGGGCAGCTGGCGGACGCCGAAGCCGCGCTCGCGCCCTTGCTGACGCAGCATGCCGACAAACCCGCCGTGCTGCTGCTGCGCCAGCGCCTGTTCGCACTGCAGGGTCGGGACGAGGAACTGGCGGCGCTCCTGCCGCGGCTGCGCAAACAGCACGTGCATCCGGCGGCGCGGCTGGACGAGATGGAAGCCGAACTCGCGATACGCCGCCTGCGCGGCGACCCGGCACCCGCCGCGCTGGCGCAGATCTGGTCCGGTCTGGGCAAAGGCCTGCGCGGCAATCCGGCCGTGGTGGCCGCTTACGCTCGCGCCCTGATTAGTGCCGGCACCCATGCGGCGGCGGAAGAAGTCCTGCGCAAGGCGCTTGATGCGCACTGGGATCCGCGGCTGGTCGCCCTGTACGGCGAGCTCAACGCCGCCGAAGTGCGGGGCGCCCTGACCCGGGCCGAACGCTGGCGCGACAGCCATCCGGACGACGCCGGCCTGTTGCTTAGTCTGGGCCGGCTCTGCCTGTCGCAGCAGCTGTGGGGCAAGGCCCGCGGCTATCTGGAAGCGCTGGTAGCGCTGGCGCCCTCGGCGCTGGCCTGGCGGCTGCTGGCAGACGCCTGTGAGGCGCTGGGCGAGTCGCAGCTTGCCGCCCGTCACCGCGACGAGGGCCTGCGTCATGCCACTGCCGCCAGCCTGGGTGAAACAGTCGGCGTGCGACGGCTGCAGGGCGTGCTGGAGCGCTAGGACGCGCCGCGCAAGCGATTGCGCCGCTCGATCAGCCGGCCTATCGCCGGCGCCAGCAACAGCTCCATCGCAAACACGTTCTTGCCCGCCGGCACCACCAGGGTGTCGGGCCGCGACATGAACGACCCCTGCAGCATCTCGAGCAGGGCGCGGAAATCCGGTTTGATTTTCTGCAGGTTGGCGATCTGGATGACGACCATGCTCTCGTCGTTGGTCGGAATCTCCGTGGCGGTGAACGGATTCGAGGTATCGATGGTGGGCACGCGCTGGAAGTTGATATCGGTCCGCGAGAACTGCGGGCAGATGTAATGCACGTAGTCGGGCATGCGACGCAGGATCATCTGGGTCGCGGTCTCGGCGCTGTAGCCGCGCACCGCGCGGTCGCGGTGGATTTTCTGGATCCACTCCAGGTTGATGATGGGCACCACGCCGATCAGCAGGTCCACATAGCGGGCGACGTCGTGCTGCTCGGTGACCAGTCCGCCGTGCAAGCCTTCGTAGAACAACACATCGGTGCCGGTTGGCAGGGGTGCCCAGGGCGTGAAAGTCCCCGGCGCGCCGCCGTGACGATCGGCATCGGCCTGGGTGTGCAGATAGCGACGGCGCTTGCCCTCGCCGCGCGCGGCGTAGTCGGCAAACAGACCCACCAGCTGGTCGAAGAGATTGCCGTCGGGCCCGAAATGCGTGAGCGTGCGGCCCTCACCGGCCGCGCGCTCCACCTCGACCGCCATCGCAGCGCGGTCGTGACGGTGAAAACTATCGCCCTCAATCCAGGCCGCGCGCAGGTTTTCGCGCTCAAAAATGTGCCGGAAGGCGGTGGTCACGCTGGACGTGCCGGCGCCGGAGGAACCGGTCACGGCCACGATTGGATGTTGTTCGCTCATCGTTTGCGCGCCTCTCACGCCTCGGCTAGCAGGGGTTCCGCGGGATGCAAAGCCGCGGGGCCTTGGGCATAGTAGCGTGATGAATCCCGCGACCGACAGCACACAGCTGTACCTCCGCCTGCTCGGCTATCTACGTCCCCACCGCACCGTTTTTCTCTGGTCGCTGTTCGGCATGGTGTCGCTGGGCGCGACCGAATGGATCCTGCCGGCCTTCCTGCGCTACCTCGTGGACCACGAATTCGGCACCGACCGGGGCCTGCAGTTCGTGCTGATTCCGCTCGCGCTGATGGGCCTGCTGGCCCTGCGCGGCGGCCTGAGCTACATCGCAACCGTTGGCCTGACCTCGGTCGCGCAGCACGTGATGATGGATATCCGGCGCCAGATGTTTCATCGCCTGATCGCCCTGCCCGCCCGCTTCTACGACCAGCGCGCCACGGGCGAGCTGCTGTCGAAGTTCACCTTCGACGTCGCTCAGGTCGCGCAGGCCGCCACCCACGTGCTGACCGTGCTGGTCAAAGACGCGGTGCTGCTGGTGGCGCTGATTGGCTACATGCTTTTTCTCAACTGGCGCCTGGCGCTGTTTCTGCTGGTGATGGGGCCGTTTATCGCGTTGTTGATAGCGCACGTGTCGCAGCGGCTGCGCAACAGCAGCCGGCGCCTGCAGGACTCGATGGGCGAGATCACAATCGTCGCCGAAGAGGCCATCGGCGGGCATCGGGATGTCAAAGTATTTGGCGGCGCGGCCTACGAAACCGAACGCTTCGGCCGGGCCATCAACAACGCCCGCAAGCTGCAGATGAAAGTGGTCGGCACGGCCGCCGCCACCGAACCCGCGCTGCAGGTGATCATCGCGCTGGGCCTGGGCGTGATGATGGCCTTTGCCCTGCGCGAGGCGGCCGCCGGCCACCTGTCGCGTGGCGACTTTGTGTCTTTCGTTGCCGCCACCGCCATGCTGCTTGCGCCGATCAAACGGGTCACCGGGGTCAACGAGCATCTGCAGCGTGGACTCGCCGCCAGCGAGAGCTTTTTCGCGCTGATGGACGAAGCCCCCGAAGCCAGCGGCAGCGCGCGGCTGCCCGCACCGGTGCGCGGGGAGATCAGCTTCAAGGGACTCAGCTTTGGCTATGACGAGCGCACCATCCTGCGCGATCTTGATCTCCACATCAGGGCCGGAGAATCGGTGGCGCTGGTCGGCCCCTCGGGCGGCGGTAAGACCAGTCTGGTCAATCTGGTGCCGCGTTTTTACACGCCCCAAGCCGGGCAGATTCTGATCGACGGCGTGCCCGTGGACACGCTGGATCTGGCCGGCCTGCGCGAAGCCATCGCCTACGTCGGCCAGCATGTGGTGCTGTTCAACGACACCATCCGCCACAACATCGCCTACGGCGCGCTCCGCGAAAAGTCCGACGCCGAGATCGAGGCTGCCGCCGATGCGGCCTTTGTGACCGAGTTCGTGCGCGGCCTGCCGCAAGGTTTCGATACCGTGATTGGCGACGACGGCCTGCGCCTGTCAGGCGGCCAGCGGCAGCGGCTGGCGATTGCCCGCGCGCTGCTTAAAAACGCGCCCATCCTGATTCTGGACGAGGCCACTTCCGCGCTGGACGCCGAAAGCGAACGCCGCATCCAGCAGGCGCTGGGCGTGCTGCGGGAAGGCCGCACCTGCCTCATCGTTGCCCACCGTCTGTCGACCATTGAAGCCTGTGACCGGATTGTGGTGGTTGACCAAGGGCAGATTGTGGAACAGGGTAGCCATAAGGAACTGCTGGCGGCGGGCGGCTTGTACGCGCGCCTGCACCGCCTGCAGCGCGAGGAACCACAATCACGAGATTAAGGATGAGGGTAGCCGGCCGCGGGACTTGGCGCTCCGCGTGGGCCGTAGATAGGGATTCGTTCGCATGAGTGCATTGACTCGCGAAACGCTGGATGCAGACACTAGGGTGTTCTCTGCCGGGGACGCCGGCAGTTGCGCCTAGGTCATCGAAGACGGTTGCGTCGAAGTCCTGCGCGAACACAACGGGGACCTGCGGCGTATTGCCGTGTTGTCCAAGGGCGCCATGTTTGGCGAGGTTGCCCTGCTCGATCAGCAAACCCGCACCGCCACCGTCCGCACGCTGGTGCCCACCCGCCTGCAACGCATCGATCGCAACGACATCGCGCCCTTGCTGGCCGACGCCGACCCGGTCATTCAACACCTGCTGAATTTACTGCTGTCCCGCTTTCGGCACGCCAACGCCCTCTTGCCGGCAGATGGCCCGGAAGCGCTGGCGGTCGAAGCGGAAGACGCTGGCGACGAGGACATCCGCACCCGCGCCCTGCGCTCGCTGTCGCTGAACAGCGACCTGGGCGCCGCCATTGCCGGGGATCAGATGCTGGTGTTCTACCAGCCGCTGGTCGATTTGAAACACGGCGGCGTGGTCGGGGTGGAAGCGCTGGTGCGCTGGGCGCACCCCCGGCTGGGACTGCTCAATCCGACCGAATTCATCCCGATTGCCGAACGCACCGGCACCATCCAGCAACTAGGCCGCTGGGTGCTGGACCGCGCCTGCGGCGATTATCCGGCCCTGCGCGCCCTGGCCCGACCGGACGACCAGGCCGACTTCCACGTCAGCGTGAATCTGGCCGCGCCGGAGTTGTGCAGCGACGGTGTGGTTGAGCTGGTGCGCGAAGTGCTGGCCGCGCACCGGCTGGCGGCCTCGGCGCTGCGTATCGAACTGACCGAGACCTGCGTCATCGCCGACCGCGAACGAGTGGAGGCGGCGCTGACCGCCTTGCGTGCGGACGGCGTCAGTATTGCGCTGGACGACTTCGGCTCCGGCTATGCCGGCCTCGACTACCTCCGCACCCTGCCGTTCTCCTGCATCAAGATTGACCTGCGCTTTGTGCAGCAGTTGGCAGACTCCGACCGGAGTTACCAGATTGTGCAGTCCGCCCTGACGCTCGCCAGAGCGCTAGGTCTGAGCGCGGTGGCCGAGGGCATCGAGGACACCGCCACCGCCGAACGTCTGCGCGAACTGGGCTGCGACGTGGGGCAAGGCTACCTCTACAGCCGGCCGGTGCCGCTGGCAGAACTCGACGCCTGGGCGCGGGGCCGCTGAAGGCAAGACTTTCCCCCGGCGAGCGCCTACATTAAGGCCGCCCGCCGCGCCCACCGTTGCGGCGGCCGCGCCACCACCAATAACAGTACAGGGGAGTCTCATGGCCAGTCCGCAAGCCGCCGCTATCGATCAGCTTTTTGACAGTTTCGTCGCCGCCATGACGGCCAATCCGGCCATGGGCCTGGAAGAACTTCGTGATCTGCTGGAAAAATGCGGCGACCTCGCCAGCGATCCGGGTCAGGTCGACTATCTCGACATCGATGTTGCCGGCACGCCCTGCCTGTGGGCCGTGCCCCACGGTTGCGCGCAGGACCGCGTGCTGCTCGCCCTGCACGGCGGTGGCTGCGTCACCGGTTCGCGCTTCTCACACCGCAAAATGTTTGCCCATATTGCCAAGGCGGTCGGCTGCCGGGCGATCATCATTGACTACCTGCGCGCGCCGGAACATCCGCACCCGTCGCAGACCAACGAAGGTGTGAAGGTCTACGAATGGCTGCTGGCGCAGGGCCTTAAGCCCGCGCACATTGCGACCCTCGGCGACTCCGCAGGTGGGCTGCTGAGTTTGGCCGTACCGCTCGCCATCCGCGCCAAAGGCCTGCCGCTGCCGGCCGCCGTGATGCCGCTCTCGCCCTGGTGCGATATGGAGGCTACCGCGGCGTCCTTCGAGACCAACGCCAAGGTCGAGCGGCTCATCAGCCGCGAGATGTCGTACAACATGGCGGGCTTCTTTCTGGGCGACACGCCGCGTCAGGACCCGACGGCCAATATGCTTTACGCGGACTTCAAGGGCTTCCCGCCCACCTACATCCAGGTCGGTGGCTATGAAGCCATCATGGACGACTCGACCCGCGTCGCCGAGCGCATTCGCGCCGCCGGCGGCGACTGCAAGCTCGACGTGTTTCCGGAAATGCAGCACGTCTTCCAGTTCATGGCGGGCCGTGCGCCGGAAGCCGACGACGCGATCGCGCGTCTCGCCGCCTGGGTCAAACCGAAACTCGGCCTCGGCTGAGACCGGCGGCCAGCGCCGATGCGCTTCCATCACATGGCGATTTTTGTCGCCGAGATGGAAGTCGCACTGCGCCTGTGGCGCGACGTGCTGGGCTTTCGGGTGATCAAGGACAGTGTGATCCCCGACGGCCCGGCGCCAGCCCCCGCGGTGTATCTGTACCCCGCGCTGCTGGACGACATCTTCAAAGTCAAAAACGCGCGCTCGCGGATGGCCATTCTGGTGTCCGCCGAGGGCGCCATCATCGAACTCCAGCAGTGCGAGAACCCGGCCATCCAGCGCACGCCGCCCGAGCAGCAGCGCTATGGTCACACCGGCGTGCATGAGCTTGGTCTGCTGGTAGATAACATCGACGACTGGTTTTCGCGCATTCGCGGCGCCGGCTATGAAACCCAGACCGACTACGTCTGGCCCTGCGGCGACTTCGGGCGTTCGTTTCTCTTCTATGACGCCGACGGCAACATGATTCAGCTGTGGGAACACACGGCCACCACCACACACCGGGGAGCAAGCACATGAGCAAGGACATCAAACCGATCGATCTGGCGAGCGTCGACTGGGTGCTGAACACCACGCGCAGCGTGCGCCAGCGACTGGATTTCGACCGGCCGGTGCCCATGACGCTGATCGACGAGGCGCTGAACATCGCGCTGCAGGCGCCGACCGGCGCCAACACCCAGACCTGGCGCTTCATGGTCATTACCGAACAGAAATCAAAAGACCTGATTGCCGACTGCTACCGCAGGGCCGCCGGCGCCTACGTCGAAGGCAAGACCGGGCTGTCGAAAACCGGCGTGACGATGATGCGCGAATACGAAGACGCCGACCTGCGCCAGCAGCAGCGCGGCGCCCTGATGAAATCCGGCGGCTTCCTGATGGAACACATGCAGCGCGCGCCGGTGATGGTCATTCCGCTGATCGAAGGCCGTTTCGAGCAGGACGATGTGTTCACCCAGGCCTCGATGTGGGGCTCGATCCTGCCGGCGACCTGGAGCCTGATGCTGGCGCTGCGCGCCCGGCGCCTGGCCTCGGCCTGGACCACGCTGCATCTGCAATACGAGCGGGAAATTTCGGAGGCGCTGGGCATTCCGGCGAACTACACGCAGGCGGCGCTGCTGCCGGTGGCCTGGCTGACCGGCGGCGACCTGCACCCGGCGAAGCGGCTGCCGCTGGACGAAGTTCGCTTTCACGATCGCTGGGGCCAGCACTAGACGGCGCGCGGCACAGGAGCGCTTACTCATGGGCCTGATGGTCAACGGCAAGTGGGACAGCGCGGCCACAATGACCCCGATCGAAGCCGGCCGCTTCGTGCGCGAGCCGGCGGCGTTTCGCGACACGGTGAGCGCCGACGGCGCGTCCGGTTTCCGGGCCGAGGCGGGCCGCTACCATCTCTACGTCGCCTATCACTGTCCCTGGGCCTGGCGCACCATGCTCTATCGCGCGCTGAAGCATCTGGAGCCGGTCATTTCCATGACCATCGCGATCCCGAACGACCGCCGCGAAGGCTGGGTGTTTGGCGAGTACAGCGGCGGCTGCATGCCCGACGGCGCAAACGGCTTCACGCATCTCTATCAGGCCTACGCGGCGGCGCGGCCGGATTACAGCGGCACGGTCTCGGTGCCGGTCTTGTGGGACAAACAGCGCCACACGATCGTTAACAACGAGTCGCCAGACATCATTCGCATGTTGAACAGCGCGTTTAACGCCTTCACCGACGCGCAGGACGATTTCTACCCCGTGCCGCTGCGCGCGCAGATCGACGCGGTGAATGAGCGCGTCTATCACGGGCTAAACAACGGGGTGTATCGCGCGGGCTTGGCCAAAACGCAGGCGGCCTACGACGAGGCTTTTGATCTGGTGTTCGAGACGCTCGACTGGCTGGATGAACGCCTGGCCACCCAGCGCTATCTGGTGGGCAAGCAAATTACCGAAGCAGACTGGCGCCTGCTGCCGAGCCTGCTCCGCTTCGACCTCATCTATCACGGGCTCTTCAAGTGCAACCGGCGAACGATTGCGAGCTATCCGCAGCTGTCGAACTACCTGCGCGAGCTCTACCAGTATCCGAAGGTGGCCGCGCTGGTTAACGTGCCGCATTTCGTGCGCGGCTATTACTCGATTCCCGGCATCAACCCGACGGGGATCATTCCGCGCGGCCCGGCCGGCTTCCATGAGGCGCTGGCCGCGCCGCACGATCGGGTGCGCCTGTAGGCAAGGCTAGCGACGGGCTTGCCCGGCGTCGGGCAGCAGACACTGGAACTCCAGAAATTTGCCGTTGGGGCCTGTCGGCAGCGGCCCGTCGAATACTTCCAGCTCCACCGTAAACAGCGCGCCGCACGCCTCGCGTACGGCGTCTTCAAGCGCTGCGCGGTCCTCAGCGTGGAGCGCGCGACGCGGCCTCAGTCGCATACGAATGGTGGTCGGCGCGACCTGCAGCAGCTGGAACTGGCGCAGCCGTTCGCGCATGGCGTCGCCGTGCATCAGGCTGAGATTGGGCCAAAACCGGCCGCCGTCCGGCAGGCGCACCAGATTCCGTTCGCGCCCGACGATGCGCGCTAGCGTTGGCAGCGCGCGACCGCAGTCGCAGGCGTCACCGGCTAGCGCATAGTCGTTGGTCGCGTAACGAATAATCGCGGTGGCAAAATTCCGCAGGTCGGTCACCACCACGCGTCCAGCTTCGCCGGGCGCGCAGGGGCTGTTGTCTTGGCGGAGAATCTCGACGATCAGGCCCTCGGCCATGCAGTGGAAGCGCCCGCGCTCGCAGAGGGTGGCGATGGGGCCAAGCTCCTCGGAACTGTACTCATCAAGGACACGCACGCCCCAGGCCCGGGCCAGAGCCTCGGCCAGCGCGGGGTCCATGGCTTCGCCGGCGGAAATCACCGCTTCAAGACCACAGGGATTGTCCGGCGAGAGTTCCAGCAGACCCCGCAGATTGGAGGGATAGCTCGCCAGATAGTGCGCGCCTTCACCGGCCAGCGCGGCGAGCTGGCGCTCGAGCGGCGCATTGATCCCCAGACTCCACGACGGCCCGCTACCGAACAACGCCGCAAGGGAGGCATTCCAGTTGGCGGCGCGTTGGGGCGGGCTTTCAGGTCCGAGCTTCAGGCCGCTGCGGATGCTCGCATAGGTCTTGCGCGCATCCAGCTGCTGCCAGGCAAAGTTGCGCAGAATGAAGGCCTGCCGCAAGGCCTGCGCCGCCAAGGTGCATAAGACTTTGACCGGCTCACCGGTGGAGCCTGAAGTCGTCAGTGAGACCGTGGGGCCATGCGCCTCGCCGACCTCACAGAAGAGCCCGGCGGCCTGATCTTGCAGCTCCGCGCGGGTCAGGACCGGCAGCCCCGCTAGCGCGTCGAAGGCTCTATCCGGTTGTAGATCAAGCCCCGCCAGGCGCGGCGCGAACCAGCGACTGGCGCCGGCAGCGTGCTGCAAGCGGGCGGCGAGCTGCGCCGCCTGCAGTTGCCGGAGCCGCTCGGCCGGCAACCACTGAGAGGCTTCCAGCTGAACAAATGCGGCGAATACCTGCGCGTAGCGGGGGTCGACGACCGCCGGCCAGCGCAGTTCGGTGGACGCGGATTTCAGCATCCGCGTGGCCCACTAGCCGGCGTCGTTACGGGTCCGCAGGAAGTTGAAGAACTCCACACCTTCGCGCAGGCGTCGCTTCATCATGGTCCAGCTTTTCAGCATTTCCCAGGTGATTTCGCCAATCTTGCGCGGCCGGAAATAGAAGCGCTTGTAGAAGGTTGCCAGCGCTTTAAAGATTTCCTCATGCGACAGATGCGGGTATTCCAGCGAGCTGATTTGCAGCCCGTTGTCCGCCACCACGTCGCCAGCCGGACGGCGCAGCCAGTTGTTGGACTGGGCTTCGGCGTAAATGCGCGTGCCGGGATAGGCCGCGGCCAGCGACACCTGAATGGTGTGCGGGTTGATTTCCTGCGCGTAGCGAATGGTCTCTTCGATGGTCTCGCGAGTTTCGCCCGGCAGGCCCACGATGAAGGTGCCGTGGATCGCGATGCCGAGCTTGTGACAGTCCGCGGTAAAGCGCCGCGCGATGTCGGTGCTCACACCCTTGCGGATGTTGATCAGGATCTGGCGGTTACCGCTCTCATAGCCCACCAGCAAGAGCCGCAGGCCGTTTTCTTTCATGATCTTCAGGGTTTCATACGGCACGTTGGCCTTGGCGTTGCACGACCAGGTAATGCCCAACTTGCCCAGCAGACGCGCCGTTTCTTCCACCCGCTTGATGTCGTCGGTGAAGGTGTCGTCGTCAAAGAAGAACTCTTTGATCTGCGGGAAATACTCTTTTGCCTTGGCAATTTCAGCCGCAACGACCTGCGGGCTGCGGGTGCGATAGCGATGACCCGAAATGGTCTGCGGCCACAGGCAGAAGGTGCAGCGCGACTTGCAGCCGCGGCCGGTGTAGACCGACAGGTAGGGGTGCTGCAGATAGCCGATGAAATAGTCTTCGATCACCAGATCGCGCTTGTAGACGTCGATGACCGACGGCAGGGCGTCCATGTCTTCGATGATCGGGCGATCGGCGTTGCGCACGTAGTGCTCGCCGTTGCGCCAGGTAATGCCGCCGACTTCCGCCAGCGGCTTGCCTTCGGCGATCTCGACGCAAACGTAGTCGAATTCGCCGTTGGCGACAAAGTCGATGGCCTTGGACGCGCGGATGGAAGGATCCGGATTGACCGACACATGCGCGCCCACCATGCCGATGAGCAGCTGCGGATTTTTTTCCTTCAGCGCTTCGGCAATTTTGCAGTCGTTCTCGAACGACGGCGTGCTGGTGTGAAGCACGGCGAATTCATAGTCGCCAGCCATCGCCACCACTTCTTCCACGGTCTGGCCGTGGGCGGGGGCATCCACCAGTTTGCTGTTCGGCACCATCGCCGCCGGCTGTGCCAGCCAGGTGGGGTACCAGAACGAGCGGATTTCGCGACGGGCCTGATAGCGCGAGCCCGCGCCACCATCAAAGCCGTCAAAGGACGGCGGATTCAGAAACAGTGTTTTCATAGTCATGACGGTTCGACGGTTCCTTTCAGTTCCATGTGGCCCTGTTTGTCCACCTTGAATTCATAACCCTGCCATTCGACGTTGCGGCCCAGAAAACTGCTGGCCCATACGCCGAAACACAGGAGGTCGCGGAGCACGGTCAGCCCGTACGCCGGGGGCTGATCGGGTGCCACGCTGGTGCGCGCCACATCGTGCAGCAGCGCGCGTAATCCCACCGCCCAGCCCACTGCAGCAACGCCAAGCACAGGATGTCGGCCGACGACACACGCGGCAAAAGCCAGCGCGGCGGGCACGACGTAGGTCAGGAAAGACATGGCGTAGCCGGCCGCTTGCACGGTACGGACTGTGCGGGCCCAGCGGAGTTCATGCCTCAAGAGCGCACGAAGCGAGGGCTCATAGACCGTATTCTCGACGATACAAGGGATTAAAGCGACCCTGCTGCCCTGCGCGGCGACCAGATCGCCCAGCCGGTAGTCGTCAGCCAACTCATTGGCGAGGCGCTCGAAGCCGCCAATGGCCGCCAACGAAGACCGCCGGATGGCCATGGTCGCGCCAAAACAGAAGTGCAGCGGCTGGAAGCTGGTCGCGACCAGCACCGAGGGCAGAAACCATTCGTTGATGTAAGCCGCACCCAGCCAGGACGCGAGCCCACCCATCGGCTTGCCGCGATAGAGGCAGGTGCCGGCGCCGACCGCCGGATCGGCAAAGCTGTGCGCGATGCGTTGCAGGTAATCCGGCGGCACCCGCATGTCGCTGTCGGCAATCACCAGCAAATCGTGTCGCGCCTGCTCGAAGCAGTTCGCCACGTTGCAGATTTTGCGGTTGCTGCCAATCAGCCGGTCGCTGACGACCAGCGCGAGATCCGCTGCCGGGCAGGCGGCGATGACCTGACGGGCGACGGCCGCCGCCGGGTCGTCGTCGCGCGCCACGCCAAAAATAACCTGATAGCACGGATAGTCCTGCTGACAGAACGACAGCAGGTTGTCGTAGAGCCCCGGCTCCGCGCCGTGCAGCGGTTTGAGAACCGTGATGCCGGGCAGGCTCGCCGCCGGCGGCGGTGGCGGGTGGTGCAACTTGGCCACGCAGCGGATCGCCAGCAGCACATAGGCACTCGCCGCCAGCAGGTACAGGGTGAGGAGCAGTTCCAAAGGGACCCTCGACTCGGGTTGGATAGCGCTTCGGTCAGGGCCCGAATCGCGGGGTATTCAGCACGGTACGCCCGTGCGGCGCGGCAGCATTATAGGCCGCGCGGCGGGCGCACGACCACGCCGGTAACGGCGCTCAGGGCGTCGGATTCTCCACCACGGGCGGGCGAAACCGGGACCAGCGTCCGCTTTCAATGAAATGCCAGGCGAGTAGCGCGGGCAAACCGAGCGCGAGTTCACGCACCCGTTTGACCAGCGAAATCGACAATCCCGTGGCCGCCGGCAGGCCCAGCTCGCCGGCGATCCAGAACAGACTGCCTTCCTGCACCCCGAGCCCGGCGGGCACAAAAAACGCCGCGCTGCGGATGGCCTGACCGAGGCTCTCGATCACCAGCGCCTGCCCCAGGGTCACCGGCATATTGATGACGTCGGCCATCACGTAGATTTCGACCACCCCGCCCAGCCAGCCCAGCAGGTGCCACAGCACGCCCGCCAGCAGTCCGCGCGGATTGCGGTAGCTGGCCGCGATGGCGTCGTGCAGACCGCGCAAGCCGTCGGTATTGAGCGTCGGCCAGCGTCGGTTCAGAAAGGCGGTCAGGCGCTCCATCATCACCAGCAGGCCGCGGCGCTGAAGCACCAGCAGCAGCACCACCGCCGGCACAAAGACCGCCAGCCCCAGCAGGGTGTAGCCAACCAGCCCCTGCGCGGTGCCCGTCAGCACCGCAAACGCGAGCCCCAACAGGATGAACATGATGAGCGTGACGGCTTCCACCGTCAGGTCGACCGTAATGCTGCCCGCGGCCTCGGAGGCCCTCGCGCCGGACAAGACCAGCAGCCGCCCGCCGACCACTTCGCCGCCCAGTTGCGCCACCGGCAGCAAGCCGCCCACCGCCTCACGAATCCAGCGCGTCCAGATGTAGGTGCGGCGAGGAATCGGCACGGCCGTATCAGCCACCGCGTGCCAGGCGGCGCCGGAACACCAAACCTGCACGATGTGAATCAGGATGACCGGCACGATCCCGAAGCCGACCGTCATCAGCGCCGCCAGCGGGGCGTCGCCGTGTTGCCAGAGCAGCCAGCCGACCAGCGCGAGGCCGAGCAGCGCGGAAATGCGCATCACGTTTTTCATCCGCAGGCCTTAGGTCTGGAGGTCGCAGAAGCCGCCGCGGCGGATGCCGGACGCTTCAAGGATTTGGCGCACTTCGCCGTCCAGCAGGGCGTCGAGTTCGGTCCGGCTGGCCGCCACTGCCAGCGGCCAGGGGCCGGGCGCATCGGTGACGGCGGGGTGGAAAAAGATTTCGCTGCTGCCCGCCGGCAGGGTGCGCAGGATGTGGCGCAGCCGGGTCGCGCTCATCCGCCCGGTGTCGTGTAAACCAATGACCCGGTCGGTGGTGGCGATGCCGGCTCGCCGCAAGCGCCACTTCACGAGCGTAATCCAGGGTTTCAGCAGGGCGCCGACCAGCTGTCTCGCCAGACCCCCGCCTTCCCCCGGCAGCTGCGACAGCAACGCGGGCTCGGCCGGCAGACGCACCGCCTTCACGCCGTAGTCGCGACCGATTTGCAGCAACAGGCCGAGCACCGTGGGGTGCAAATGCAGGTGGTGGTGGGCATCCACGTGATCGAGCGGCAGTCCGGTCGCCATGAAAGCCTCGAACTGGGCGCGGATTTCCGCCGCCAGCTGGCGCCGCACCCGGGGCAGAAAGAAATAGCGAAAGCCGGCGCGGGCGAAGTCCCGCGAAAGCTCGCCGCTGGCGTCGACCAGATCGGGAATAGCGGCGGGTGGCAGCACGGCCCGGTTCGCCACCACCACCAGATGCAGGCCAACTTTAAGTCCCGGATTGCGTTTGGCGCAGACCACCGCCTCGGCCGCCGCCGCCGCGCCGACCATCAGGCTCGCGGCATCCAGCACCCCCTCGCGATGAGCGAGCTCAATGCCGGCATTCACGGCGGGGGAAAGACCGAAGTCATCGGCCTTGAAAATGACCTGTTTCAAGCTGCGGGTCTCGACAAGCGGGTGGCGGATCGTCATACATTCGGGCACAAAGGGAAACCGCGCAGGCCCGTGGTTTTGCGAGGGACTTACGCAGCGCACCTCGCCGGCCTTAAGCTCTGCTCGAAAGTATTAAAAAAATTGTGGTTGCCCGCGTCCCGGGCAACGGGGAGATCTCGCATGAACGAAGCACACCACGACCCCCGCAACCCGCGCGTGGTCATCATTGGCGCCGGCATGGCCGGCATCCTCACCGTCATCAAGCTGCGCGAAGCCGGTTACACCAACTACGCCATTTACGAAAAGTCCGACCGCATCGGCGGCACCTGGCGCGAGAACACCTACCCCGGCATCGCCTGCGACGTGCCCTCGCACCTCTATACCTATTCTTTCGAGCCCAACCCGGGCTGGAGCGAGACCTTCGCCCAGGGCCCGGAAATCTGCGCCTACTTCCAGCGCGTCGCCGACAAATACGGCGTGACGCAGGAAGTGCGCTTCAACGAATCTATCCCCTACTGCGAATTCAAGGACGGGCGCTGGCGCATCCGCACCTCCACCGGGCGCGAAGACGTGGCGGATGTGGTCATCGCGGCGACCGGCGTGCTGCACCACCCGCACGTCGCCGACATTCCGGGCCTTGAGACCTTCGCCGGCACCGCCTTCCACAGCGCCCGCTGGGATCACAGCGTGCCGCTGGCCGACAAGCGCGTGGGCGTGATTGGCACGGGCTCGACCGCCATCCAGATCACGTCCGCCATCGCCGCCAAGGTGAAGCGTTTCGATCTCTTCCAGCGCACCGCGCAGTGGGTGATGCCGATCGAGAACGAAGTATTCAGCGAAGAACGGAAAGCCGCTTTCCGTGACGACCCGGCCGTGCTCGCCGCGTTCAAGGCGGAGGCCCTGGACTACTTCCAGCACTTCTCCAACGCGGTGATCGACGCCAACTCCCGCGAAATGGCCGAGCTCGAAGCAGCCTGTCTGGCGAACCTCGAAGACAACGTGAAAGACCCGGTGCTGCGCGAAAAACTCCGGCCGAACTACCGCGCCGGCTGCAAGCGGCTCATTTTCTCGCCCGATTTCTATCAGGCCGTGCAGAGCCCCAATGCGCACGTCATCACCGACGCCATTGACCACATCGAACCCGCCGGCGTGCGCCTGAAAACCGGCGAACTGCGTGAGCTCGACGTGCTGGTCGTGGCCACCGGCTTCCGCGCCGACAGCTTCATCCGGCCGACCACCGTGCTGGGCCGCGGCGGCGTCAATCTGGACGACGCCTGGGCGGAAAGCCCGAGCGCCTACCTGTCGATCTCGATTCCCGAGTTCCCCAACTTTTTCATGCTGAACGGCCCTAACGGACCGGTGGGCAATTTCTCGCTGATCTCAATCGCCGAATCTCAGGTCGCCTACATCCTGACCCTGATGGAAGAAATCCGCGGCGGGCGTTGCCGGGAAATCAGCGCCAACGCCGAAGTCAGCGCGAGCTTCGAAGAGAAGCGGGTGGAAGCGGCGAAGAAGTCCATCTGGTCGACCGGCTGCAAGAGCTGGTATCTGGACAAGCACGGCGTGCCGGCCAGCTGGCCGTGGTCGCGCGATGACTTCTTCAAGACCATGGCCCATCCGCAGCTGGAAGCCTTCGACCGCGTTTGACGCCCGCCGCGTCTAGCCGAGGCGGGTGACCCCCGCGTCGGCCAGCGCGGTGATGTCTGCCGGCGAATAGCCAAGTTCAGCCAACACCTCGGCGCTGTGCTCGCCGAGGCGCGGCGCGAGGCGCCGCACGCTTAAAGGCGATTCCGACCACTTGCTGGTCGGGCGCATCTGCTTGATCGGGCCTTCGGTCGGATGCACGTGGCTTTCAAAAAAGCCGATGGCCGACAAATGCGGATCGTCCATCAGGGTGTCCAGCGTGTTGAGCCGCATGGATGGAATATCCGCCTCGTCGAAAAACCGCAGCCATTCTTCCGTGCTTCGCGTGCGCATGATTTCAGCGACCATCGCGTAGAGCTCGTCGCTGTGTCGCGTGCGGGCGCCGATCGTCGCGAGGCGCGGGTCGGTGTCGAACTCGGACTCCCGCCCCAGAAAGCGGAAAAACGACCGCCACTGTTTGTCGTTGTAAATCAGGCCGCAGACGTAGCCGTCAGACGTGGCAAAGGGCGCGCGGCCGCGCGAGAGCATGCGCGGGTAGCCCGGCGGGCCGGTCGGCGGTTCGTAGGTCTGGCCAGCCATGTGCTCGCCGAGCGCAAAGGGCACCATGGTTTCGAACATCGGCACGTCGATCGCCTGGCCAACACCCGTCTTCTCGCGGCGATACAGCGCCGCACTCACCGCGCCCACCGCAGCCAGACCCACGGTGCGGTCGATCATCGCCACCGGCACATAGCGCGGCACGCCGTCGCCCACGGTGGCCACCATCGAGGGGATGGCAAGCGCGCCCTGAATCAAATCGTCATAGGCCGGTTTAGCGGCGTAGGGGCCGTCCTGCCCGTAGCCAAACACGCCCACGTAAATCAACCGCGGATTGACCGCCGACAGCGCCTCCCAGGTCAGGCCAAGCCGCGCCATGGCCTGCGGTCGCACGTTGTAGATCAGCACGTCGGCGGTTTTGACCAGCCGAAACAGCGCCTCGAGACCGGCCGGCGCCTTGAGGTCCAGCACCAGCGCGCGCTTGTTGCGATTGACGTGCAGAAAGGGCGCCGCCATGCCGGCGTTTTTGACCGGCACCAGCCAGCGGCTGGTGTCGCCGGCGGGCGGTTCGACCTTGATGACATCCGCGCCGTAATCGCCCAGCGTTTGCGTCGCAAACGGTCCCATCAGCACGGCCGTGAGGTCGATCACGCGTACGCCTTCCAGTGGTCCACTCATGGCCCGTGCTCCCCGTCTTCAAGTCGTTTTAGGTTGGTCGTAAGGCAGGGACTTTGCTGGCCTTCACGCCGCACCGCAAGCCTCGCTGCCCGGCTGGTTTCCTTCAGATGGTGGTGAAAGCCGGTTTGCCGACGGCCGCGCGTAGCGCTTATGGTGCGGCCTCGCTTTTTCCTGACAACGCACGGAGTACTGCCCATGGCCGCCTATCTGATTGCCCACGTTAAAGTCAAAAACGCCGAAAAACTGCCGGAATATGCCGCGCAGGCCGGCCCGACCTTCGCCCCGTTTGGCGGCGCCCCGCTGGCGCGCGGCAAAGTGGTGGAAGTGCTGACCGGGACGCACGCCGGCCAGTCCACGCTGATCGTGAAGTTTCCGGATGCCAAGGCCGCGCACGACTGGTACAACTCGCCGGCGTATCAAGCGCTCCTGCCTTTGCGCGACGAAGCGATTGACGCCACCTTCGTGGTGATCGAAGAAGCCTGAGCCCTACGCAGGCCTGACTACTGACGAGGCGCGCGCCGTGGCCGGAAGGCGCGGACGCGCGAGCGCAAGTCGCTCAGGCCGTCTGGCGCATCGCCATAGCGCAGCAACGCGAAACGCTGCGCGATGGCGCGCACCTCGGACGCCAGGTCGCCACGCGCGGCGGCCACCCGTTCGGCGTACTCGACGGGGCCCTCATGCGCCGCGCGCGGCAGGCCGATGCGCGCCAGCCGTGCGCAGAAGCGGCCATATAGCCGCACCGCGGGCGACAGGACCACACGACCCGCCCCGCGCAGCAAAATCAGGGTGAGCAGGCCAAGCAAAACCGTCATCACGCCCACTAGCCACAGCACCAGGCGCGCGGGCGTGACGTCACTCATGCCCAGCGCCTCGAGCAGGCCGCGCTGACGCTCGGCGCTGTAGCCCAGCACGTGGCGGCTCCAGTGGTAGGCGGCTGAATCCCATAGCTGGCGCAGGTTCAACCACGCGCCGGCGACCGCGTTGTCGCGACCAATGCCGCCCAGCGCACCCTCCCCGCCGTTGGCGCCGTTAAAGCCCAGCGACACACGCTCGGGCGCCACCGCAGCGGTCGGGTCCACCCGCACCCAGCCGTCGCCGTCCAGATACACCTCGGCCCAGGCGTGGGCGTCGCTCTGGCGGACCATAAAGTATTCGCTGATGGTGTTGTATTCGCCGCCCTGATAGCCGGTCACGATGCGCGCCGGAATGCCCGCCGCGCGCATCAACACCACAAAAGACGCGGCGAAATGCTCGCAAAAGCCTTCCTTGGTCTCGAACAGAAAACCATCGATCGGGTCGTTGGGCAGCAGCTGCGGCGTCAAGGTGTAGGTGAACGGCGCGGCGGCGAAATTGGCCAACGCCGCCTGCACGATGGCGCGCGGGGCGAGACCCTGCGTGCGCCAGCGCTGACCCAGTTCACGCGTGCGCGGATGCGCGCGCACCGGCAAAGCCAGCGCGGCGGCGCGGTCATCCGCCGAGAGCTCGGTCAGGCTGTAATCCAGTGCCGACTGGGCGTGATAGCGCAGGCGTCGTTTGACCTGCTCGGTCGCCATCAAATCGCGGGCGCGGCCCGGACGACTCTTGCCGTCGGTGTAGACGATGGTTTCCAGCGCCGGCAGCCAGCGACTGCCATGCGCCTCCAGCAGCACCTCGTAATTCACCCGGCGACCGCGCACCACCGGCGACGGCGGCGCGCGGCGGGCAATGTCACCGGCCTGCCAGCGGCGGCCGTCGGTGTGCCACAGCACCGGGCCCCGCCAGTAGAGGTCGCGCGCGGGCGGCGCCTTGTCGCTGAACACCACGCGAAACGCCACCTCGTCCGAGGTGCCCAGATGGGCGATGCGCCCGATCGTCATTTCATCGGACAGCCCGGTCACGCCGCTGCTGCTGTCGGCGGCGATGCCCCAGAGCGGACCCGGCAGGCGCGGAAATAGCAGGAAGCACACGACCATCAAGGGCATGCTCTCCAGCACCATGAAGAGGCCCAGACGCGCGCAACGTAGGGCGCCCATCGCAGGCGGGGCATTCACGCGCACCAGCGCCGCGGTCGTCAGAACGGTGACCAGCAGCAGATACAGCGCGGTGGGTATTTCCTGCGAGAAGAAAAAGTTGGTCACCACCAGAAAGTAGGTCAGCACGCAGACCACGTAGTAGTCGCGGTTATTGCGCAACTCCAGCAGCTTGAGGCCGGCCAGCGCACTCAGCAGGGCAACCCCGGCGTCGCGCCCGACCTGCCCCTGATAGCGCCAGTAAATCAGCGCGAAGCTGGCGAGCGCGATGGCCTGCAGCAGCCACCACAGCGCCGGATGCTGGCGGTCGGGCAAGGGCAGCCGGCCGTAGGCGCCCAGCATCCGCCAGCCCGCGCTGGCGATGAAGCCGAGGCCAAACGCCAGCGGTAGCCGCCCCGCATGCGGCGCCAGCGCCAGCGCGACCGCGCCGAGACACCACCACAGGTCGCCGGGCTGCAGGCTGCGCGCGGTACTCATGCGGGCATCAGGGCGAGTGCCCGCAGCAGGCGCTCGCGCTGGAGCGGCCCCTGCTCGGGCGCAATCTGCAGGGCGGGAAGCTCCAGCCCGTAGCGCAGGCCGGCGCGGTCGGCCTGCAACACCCATTGCGCGAGCTGGGCAATGCGGGCTTCGGTGTCGCCCACGCCGCCGGTGTCCTGCCAGCGGAGCACGAGCTCACCCCGGCCACCGCCCTGCATTTTTTTCACCAGCAGCAGGTCGCTGCGGGCTGAGGCCCGCCAATGCACGCTGCGCAGCGAGTCGCCCGCCACATAGCCACGCAGGCCGGCGAAATCATCCACGCCCGGACCGGCGGTGCCGGTGTCGTCGGCCGAAGACTCTCCGACGCCGGGCAGCGGCCGCTGCCCAACGGCAGCCGGATAAATCAGGCAACGGGCGCTGCACCGAAAATAGCCCCAGGTGCGGAACACGCCGAGCGGAAAGCTGCTGGCGATTTCGAGCCGATCGAGCGTCAGCCAACCGCGGCGGGCGGTGGGCACCGACAGGTCAACGCGCAATCCCGCCGCCGGCACGGTCTCGACGCCGGCTTCGCCCTCGAAGCGCGGACGCCACCACCAGTAGCGTTTGCCCGGCAGCAGGCGGCGCAGGGTAAAGGCGTAGCGCTCACGGGCGTCCGGGTCGGTCAGTTGCAGCTCAAAGCGGGCCGGGTTGCCGACGTGGACGGGCTCGGCGTCCGCCACCTCGAGCCCCAGCCCCTTGAGATTCCGCCAGGTCCGCAGCATCGCGGAGTGCATCAGCCCCAGCAGCAGGAAGCACAGGATGTAGGCCAGCGCGTTGTCGTAGTTGGTGGCGCCGATGAGGATGAGGCCGACCACGCCGAACATCATCAGGCCCGCCCGCGTGGGCACGATGTAAACCCGTCTGCGGTCCAGCAGGTCCATGCGCGCTGGCTTGCGCTCAGGGCACCGGCACGGCGAGCAGCAGCGACTCGGCCACCGCCTGCGCGGAGTCGCTGTCGCTGCGCAGGCTGAGTCGGTGCGCCACCACGGCCGGCAGCACGGCTTTCAAATCTTCCGGCAGGGCGTGACCGCGACCGTTCAGCAGCGCCCAGGCCCGCGCCGCCCGCTGCAGCGCAAGCCCGGCGCGGGGCGAAAGCCCGTGGCTCAAGGCCGGCAACTCGCGCGAGCGTTGCAGCAGGTTCTGCAGATAGTCGAGCCAGGGTTCGGCCACGTGCACCGCCTCGACGCTGGCCTGCAGCTGGCGGAGGCAGACGGTATCGAGCACGGGCTTGAGTTCGGTCAGCAAACTGCGCCGGTCCTGACCGGCCAGCAGCTCGCGCTCGGCGGCGCGGTCCGGGTAGCCCAAGGACAGCCGCATGAGGAAGCGGTCGAGCTGGGATTCCGGCAACGGGTAAGTGCCAACTTGCTCGACAGGGTTCTGCGTAGCGATCACGAAGAAGGGCGCGGGCAAGGGCATGGCCTTGCCGTCCACCGACACCTGGCGCTCTTCCATGGCCTCCAGCAGCGCGCTTTGCGCCCGCGGCGTGGCGCGGTTGATCTCGTCCGCCAGCAGCACCTGGGTGAACACCGGCCCCTCGTGAAAGCGGAAACTGCCGTCGTTGCGGTCATAGACCGACACCCCGATGACGTCCGCCG
>Ga0255100_1000228_pt1 | contig 25368 bp, 22 predicted proteins | sample Colum_Colum_RepB_2_FD_188449 | JGI IMG/M metagenome (GOLD analysis project Ga0255100, IMG submission 188449) | Freshwater microbial communities from Columbia River, Oregon, United States - Colum_Colum_RepB_8d | ecosystem: Environmental > Aquatic > Freshwater > River | place: USA: Oregon...
ATCAAGGGTTGCTGGCCTACCACCCCATTGCCCTTCACTTCATCCACCTTGCCGTTCTGGTCGGTGATGATCCAGTGACGGCTCAAAAGTCGCACTGGTTGGTCGCGATTATTGAGGATCGTGATGGTGTAGGCGAAAGCGTAGGAGGGGTGACCCGGATCGGACTGCTGTTGCAGGTACTGGGTGGACACCTGGATGGCGATGCCGCAATTGTCCTGTATCTGTTTGCTCACGCTACGGCACCATCCGGTTCAACAAGAGCAGCCAGTCTAACATAGTCATCCACACCGAGATTTTCAGCGCGCAGGCCCAAATCCACCGGCAATTGCGCCATTTTTTCTGCGCTGAATACTGCCTTCAAAGTGTTGCGCAGCGTTTTGCGGCGCTGGCCGAAGGCGGCCTTTACTACTGTCGCCAATGCCTGTGCATCAACTGCGGGCCAAGGGCTCGGGCGATGTGGTGTCAGCCGCACAATCGCCGAATCCACCTTCGGCTGCGGTACGAACGCATGTGGCGGTACCTTGAACAGCATGTCGACTTCGCAGTGGTACTGCATCATCACCGACAAACGGCCGTAATCATCGCTGCCGGGGCCGGCCGCCAATCGTTGCACTACTTCCAGCTGCAGCATGAATACCATGTCGTGGATGAGTTCTTTGTGCTGCAGCAGACGGAACAGCAGCGGTGTTGAAATGTTGTAGGGCAGGTTGCCGACTATGCGCAACGCCGCCGGCCCTTGCGCCAGCGTGGCGAAATCCACATCCAGCACATCACCTTCAATCAAATGAAAACCGGGCTTGTCGGCATAGCGGCTGCGCAGTTGTGCGGCGAGGTCGCGGTCAATCTCGATGGCGGTGAGGCGGCCGGCGGCGTCGAGCAGGGGTTCAGTCAATGCGCCCTGACCGGGTCCGATCTCGATCAGGGTCTGGTTGGGGCCGGGCACGATGGCCTGCACTATCCGGTTGATAATGTGCTCGTCGCGCAGGAAGTTCTGGCCGAAACGTTTGCGGGCGCGGTGTTGGTAAGGTTGTTGGTCGGACACGGGGTTGTCTGTGTGTGGTGATGGAGTGTGATTGTGAACCAGCGAGCACATTGAAGCTATTGCTGCACGTCTGCTGTATCGGTGTTATCTGCAAGCCCGGCGTCACTTCAGGCCTCCGAAACAAGAGTTGGGTCAGCCGGGTCAAGGGGCTACGCCTGCTGTTGCGCGCTCCTGCTTGGCAAAAACCGGCGCTGCGGAACTCGGTAAAAAATCGCAGTGCGATTTTTTCCCTCAGACAGTCCTCGCGCTTGTTCGGTTTTTTCCGGCGCAGGGAAAGCCGCGCGAAGCAGGCTCCACCCCTTGCCCCGGCTGCCCCTCCACCATCGTTTGAACCGGCAACGAACAACATGGATTGCAGATGAGGCGTCAGTTTGAACGTGAGAATCAAGATGAATCCGCAATGGACAGTGGACAAGCCTGCTGCACACACCAAGCCCGAAGGCCCGGTGCCGCTCCCAGCCTCCGAAACCCATCTGAGGCATGGATGCCGAAGAGGGGAGCCCCCAGGGATGGGTTTACGGCGTGTTTCGGAGGCTGGGAGCGGCGCCGGGCTGTCAATAGAGCTCAGAACAGCAGCAGGCGGCACAAGCAAAACTAGCGAGAAATCAGATCCTGCGCCGCCAGCAAAGCAGCAGACAGCGAGCCGCTGTCAGCCTTGCCGGTACCAGCGAGATCCAGCGCAGTGCCGTGGTCGACGGACGTGCGGATGAAGGGCAGGCCGAGGGTGTGGTTCACGGCTTCGCCGAAACCCTGGTATTTCAGCACTGGCAAGCCTTGATCGTGGTACATCGCCAGCACCACGTCGGCGTGTTGCAGATGTCGTGGTGTGAACAAGGTATCGGCTGGCAATGGCCCCTGCAGTTGCAGACCTTCACTGCGCAGCTTGGTGAGCACCGGGGTGATGATGTCGATTTCTTCGCGGCCCAGGTGGCCGTTTTCGCCGGCGTGTGGATTGAGGCCGGCCACCAGGATGCGTGGACTGGCGATGCCGAATTTGCGCATCAGATCCGCGTGCAGAATCGTGATCACTGCTTCCAGCAGCGATGCCGTAATGGCTGCCGGCACTGCAGACAGCGGCAAGTGCGTAGTAGCCAGAGCCACGCGCAAGGTGGGGGTGGCCAGCATCATTACGACACGCTCCACCTTGCTCTGCTCGGCGAGGAATTCGGTGTGACCGCTAAAGGCGTAACCAGCGTCGTTGATCGTGCTCTTCTGCACCGGGCCGGTACACAAGGCAGCGAACTCGCCGTTCAGGCAGCCATCAACGGCGCGTTGCAGCGTCTGCATGACATAGTGGCCGTTGGCGATATCGAGTTTGCCTGGCGTTGCCGGTGTGCGCAGCGGCAACGGTAATACGCGTAAGGTGGCGGGGGGCAGCGTGCCGTCGGTAGCAGCATCGCGCTGGTAGGCAACTATCGAAAGCGGCAGCTGCAACAGCAGCGCGCGCTGGCGCAGCAGCTCAGGATCGGCGATTACAACGATATTGGCGGCAAGCCCCGCTTGTGCCAGCGCGATGCACAGGTCGGGGCCGATGCCGGCGGGTTCGCCGGGGGTGAGGGCCAGCAGAGGTCGCATCAAGGCCCCGGGTGCTCAGCCTTCTGCGGCGGCTTTGTCTGCATTGGTGTCGTCTGCAGCTTTTCCGGTGAGTACTTCGTCCTTGATGTCGATGTAGTTGGTGTCGCGGATTTCGGTGAGCCAGTTCTGCAGTTCGTTCTCGAACTTGCGTTCGCGCAGGATCTGCTCGGCTTGATAGCGCTTGTTCTGCTCGGTCACGTCCTGGATGCGTTCATCCATCACTTCAATGATGTGCCAGCCGGTCTGCACGCGGAAGGGGGCGGACAAGCTGCCTACTGGCATCGATTTCACATGCTCCATGAAGTCGGGCGGCAGCATGCCATCGCTGATCCAGCTGAGGTCGCCACCGGACACCATCGAATTGGGATCGTCGGTGTTCTGGCGCGCGATGTCGGCAAAGTCTTCACCGTTCTGGATACGCTGGTAGATCGCATTGATCAGCGCTTCTGCCTGTGGTTCGGTACGGATTTCGGTGGGCTTGATCAGGATGTGGCGCACGAGGAACTGGTCCTGCTTGAGTTCGGAACCGCCGCGCGTTTCCAGCACTTTAACCAGGTGGTAACCGTTGGGACTGGTGAAGGGTTCGCTGACTTCGCCGGAGGTCAGCGAGGGCACCACGGTGGCGAACACCGTGGGCAGAGCCTCAATCTTCATCCAGCCGAGATCGCCGCCGCTCAACGCAATACCGCTGATCTGGCGTGAGGCGGCCAGCTGGCGGATATCGGCACCGTCACGGATCTGCTGATACAACAACTGCGCCAGTTCGCCGGCGCGGGTATCGGTGGCGTTGCCCGGGATCAGGATGTGGGCTACATGGTATTCCGGCGCAATGGCCGCGTTGCCGGCTTCCGAGCGCAGGTAGTTCTCCACTTCCTGCTTGGTGATGTTGATGCGGCGGTTTACCGCGCCACTCTGGAACTGGCCGATGATCAGTTCCTTGCGGATGGCATCACGCGTCGCTTCGTACAGGCCCTGCTGCTGCAAGAGTTCGCTGAACTGTTCGAAGTTCATGTTGTTCTGCTGCGCCACTACGCCCATGGCGTTGTTCAGCTGGTTGTCGTCCACCCGCACGCCGGCGCGCTGCGCCAGCTGGATCTGCAGGTTTTCGAGAATCAGCTGGTCGAGCACCTGCTTGCGCAGTTCGGCTTCCGGTGGCAGTGGACCTTGTGCGCTGGCGAGCTGCTGCTGTATCTGCACCCAGCGGGCGTCGAATTCACTTTTCAGCACCACGTCTTCGTTGACGATGGCTACCACTTGGTCGAGTGCAGCCGGCTGCGCGTGCAGCGGCGATGCCGCCAATGCCAACAGCGAACTGCCGGCGACAAGCCAGCCATGCAGTTGACGGAGTGCGGTACGGAAATTCATTTCAGAAACGGCCATTGTTGCGATCCTGGAAACCGGTGATGCCATTGTTCAAGATACTGCTGACGTTGCCGCCCAGGATGCTGCCCAGGCCCTTCAGCTCGAATTGTACAAACACTCCGTTGTTGTTGTCCTCGCGCCCGAAAAACAGCGCGGTGTTGTCGATCCATGAACGGGCGATAACGCGTACCCGCCAGCAGCAGTTGCTGTATTCAACGCCGGCTATGCCTTCCAGCGTGCGGTCGTTGGAATAGTCGTAATTCCAGCGGCCTACCAGGTTCCAGTTGGTGGCCAGCGGCCACACTGCCGACACATCGCTTTGCTTGATGCGGCGGTCGAAACCGTTGATGAACAGCGGCGCCGGCATGTCGCGATAGCGCCAGGCCACGTTGAGAATACGGCTTTCGTCGCTCTGGTACTGCACCTGCACATTGCCGACGTCGGCGCTCTGGTCACGCGTATTCCATTCTACGTAGGCCCCGCTGCGCCAATTCTTGGCCAACTGGTAACTGAATTCACCTGTCAAAGCTGAACGCGACAGCATTTCGCGGATTGTTGGCAGTGCCTGCAGTGTCACACGCCGGTCTTCGAAGTGGCGTATCTGGCCTACGCTGACGCGCGCTTTTTCCTGCCCGTCGGGTGCGTAAAAGCGCGAACTGACAGCGACTGTCAGCTGGTTGGCGTCGCCCACGCGATCCTTGCCGCTGAAGCGGTCGTCACGAAACAGCTGGTTGAAGCTGAAGGTCAACTCGCTGGTGTCGAACAGCGGGATGTCGTTCTGGTTTTCGTAACGGTTGTAGAGGTAATAAAGGCGTGGTTCCAGCGTTTGCCGGTAGTTGGTACCGGCGATCGTGGTATCGCGCTCGAAGATGAGGCCGGTGTCGAGATTGAAACTGGGTATTCCGCGCGCTGGGTTGTCGCGATTGGCTGCTGCCTGGTCAGCCAGGGAGTACGCGGCATACTTGTATTTCAGCGTTGGCGTGAAGAACGCAAACGAGTTGCTGAGCGGCAGGCTGAGCTGTGGCGTCACGGCAAAGCGTGAGCCTGTTACCAACACGCCATTGCGGATGTCGGCAACGCTGAAGCGGGCCGGGTTCAGATCGCGATCAAACAATGTGTATTCGCCGTTGATGGCGTATTCGAGGCCGCCGGGCAGCGTATAGAAGCCGTCGAGCGTCAGCCGCGGCAGTGTACGGTAGGGCTGATTCAACTGGCCCACTGACGGATCGATCAACTGCACGTCCTGGGTGGCAGCCGAAAAGGCCCAGTGACGGTTGCGCCAGTTCAGACTGGCGGCGCGATAGAGGAAACTCTGGGTGGTGGAATTGAGGCCGTCGTTGCCGAAGTCCTGGAAGTAATCTTCATCGCTCACCGAACGGTAATCGGCAACTGCGCTCCAGCCACGGCCGAGATTGGCGCTGAAGTCGTAGTCGATGGCCCAGCGGTCCTCTTTGGGAGGGCTGTTGCTGTTGGGCAGTGTCCGTGTGGCCGGGTCGAACAGTTTATCGTTGGACAACAGGTTCAATGTCAGCTGCTGGCCGAAGTTGCGGCCGAGGTAGCGGCTCTCGGCTCCCAGCATCACGCCGCGTTCGATTTGCAGGCGTGGCGTCAATGTCAGATCGTAGTTAGGCGCCAGGTTCAGGTAGTACGGCGTGGCGATGTCGAGGCCGCCATCGCGGGTGGAGCCGATGACGGGAGCGAGGAATCCGCTGGCGCGCTGGTCGGTGATAGGGAAGCTGATCCACGGCACATACAGTACCGGCACGTCCTTGACGCGCAAGGTCACAGCCCGTGCAGTGCCGATGCCGGTCTGGCGGTTCAATTCAATGTGGTCACCCTGCACCAGCCAGGCGTTGTCGCCCGGTTCGCAGCGGGTGAACACGCCGTTGTCGATGGTAACGATGCCGTCGGCGTCGCGGTAAACCAGTACGCCGGCAGCGCCACGTATCCCGCTTTCATGCAACAGGTAGCTGGCATTGGCCAGTTCGCTGGTGCCGGTGTCCTGATGCACGGCGGCGCTTTCGCCCACCATCAACAGGCCGGACTGGCGTAGTTGGATGTTGCCTTCCAGCGTCAGTAATCGGTTTTTCTGATCGTAGGTGCCGCGATCAGCACTGGCGCGCACGTCATCCTGCTGGGCTGTCAGCTTGCCTTCGATTTCGGTAAAGCCTTCAGGGCTGCTGGTGATATTGGTGCCGCCAACGCGCAGTACCGAAGGATCGCCATCGACCAAGGGCACCGCTGGTTCGACATACAGGCCACAGCACAGGTCGGGAATCTGCGCCCGTTGCGCTTCGCTCAGTTCGGCGATGCCCAGCCAGTCGATGTCGGCAGCTGTCGGCCTCGCAACTGGCTGTGCCTGCAGTGCAGTAGATGCACACAGCAAACCCAACAATACCAATGAGACCGGCACCGGCTGGCGCAACAACGGAAAGGGGGGGTGGAACAAGACGGTCACTACAACATTCCGGAAGGGGTGGGGCATAATGCCCCGACGGTGTGCATTCTAGCCAATCCTTGGGCTCGGTGCTCTTAACTTAAGTGCTGGTGTTTGGTGCCGGGCTTCGGGGCCTGGCCCAGAAAGTCGGATAAAAGTCGGATAGAGACCCTCCCGTGGCAGTAACTTCCCTCATTCAGCGACAACAGGCCCTGCAGGCTTGGGCTGCAGCACAGCTGGCCGAATGCGGCCCCGGCAACCTGGTGGGCGATATCGTGGCAGTCAGTGGCGACGCCAGTTTCCGCCGCTACTTTCGCGGCATCACCGCTACAACCAGTGTGGTACTGGTGGATGCGCCGCCCGACAGGGAAAACAGTCAGCCGTTCATCGACGTCGATCGCCGTTTGTTGGCGGCCGGTGTGCGAGTGCCACAAGTCATGGCCGCTGATCTGGCACAAGGCTTCATGGCACTGGAGGATTTTGGCAACGAGCTGTTGTGGCCAGCGCTTGAACAACAGCGGCTGGCGGGTGAATACACGGCTGCGCTTGCACTGTATCAGCAGTGCTTCGATGAACTGCTGCTGATCCAGCGTGCCGACACCGAGCGGCTGCCCGCTTACGACGATGCACTGTTGCTGCGCGAAATGCGCCTGTTCAGCGAATGGTTCTGTGCTGGATTGTTGCAGCATCCGCTGACAGACAGCGAACAGCAATTGGTTGAACAGGCATTTGCCCTGCTGAGCCGCAGCGCCCGCCAGCAAACCCAGGTGTTTGTGCATCGGGATTACCACAGCCGCAATCTGATGCTGCTGCCCGCTGGCGGCATCGGCGTGATTGATTTCCAGGACGCTGTGTCGGGACCAGTGACCTACGATCTGGTATCACTGTTGAAGGATTGCTATATCGAATGGCCGCGGGCGCAGGTGCGGGCATGGGCTGTGGCTTTTGCACAACAGGCACAGGCCCGTGGCATTCTGCCGGCAATCAGCAGCGAACAATTCCTGGCTGATTTCGATTTGATGGGCGCGCAGCGCCATATCAAGGTACTCGGCATATTCAGTCGCCTGTGGCTGCGCGATGGCAAGAGCGGTTACCTGAAGGATCTCCCCCTGACTTTCCGCTACTTGCAGCAAGTGGTTATGGAAGAGCCTTCGCTGGCGGAGTTTGCCGGCTGGCTCGAAGCAGTAATTTGGCCGTTGCTGCTCCCTGCAATAGAGCGTGCCAAAGCCGTGGCAGCTCAAGGCAGCCGGGTGCAACCATGAAAGTAATGTTGCTTGCGGCCGGCAAAGGCACCCGCATGCTGCCGCTGACGACAACCCTGCCAAAGCCACTGCTGAAAGTGGGCGGCCTTTCGTTGATCGAGCACCAGATCCTCAAACTGAAAGCAGCCGGCTTTACTGATTTCGTTATCAATCACGCCTGGCTTGGCCTGCAGATCGAACAGGCGCTTGGCGATGGCAGTCGTTACGGCGTGCACATTGCCTGGTCGCGCGAAGACGAGCCGCTGGAAACTGCCGGCGGCATCGTGCAGGCATTACCCTTGCTCGGCCCTGATCCGTTTGTGTTGGTGAATGCCGATATCTGGACTGACTTTGATTTCGGCCTCTTGCGCACTGCTTTGCCGGCCAACGGACTTGCCCATCTGGTGCTGGTACCGAATCCGCAACATCATCCACGCGGTGATTTCGTGCTGGATGCGAGTGCGCATTTGCTGCTGCCCGGGGCAATCAGTGCTCCTGCCTATACCTACAGCGGCATTGCCGTGTACCACCCGCTGTTGTTCGCCGGGGTCACCGAACGCAAATATCCGCTGCTGCCGCTGTTGAAAAGCGCAATCGCACAAGGCAGGGCCAGCGGACAATTCCACGCAGGTGACTGGCTGGATGTAGGAACGCCGGAACGTTTGCATGAGCTTGACCATCGCCTTTCACGCTGACAATAGCGAGCATTGCATGAGAAAGAATTTTTCCAACCGTCGCCGCTCCGGCAACTTGTTTCCGACCGCCGCCGAGGACGTAAAAAATGCGCAGATCGTTGCGCCCGCTGCTGCCGGTTTCTCCAAACAGCAACTGGAATCCACCGCCTATCAACTGGCGTTCGCCGACGAGGAATTCCTGTTGGCAGACGAACAGCGCGGCATGCGTTTGATGATGGAGTTGAACAAGCCCGATCAAGTGCTGCGCAAGAAACAGATCCTGTGCACTGTGGTGATGTTCGGCTCCGCACGCACACCATCGCCCGAACTGTTGGCCGAAGCGGAAGCGTCGGGAAACTTCAGTGAGGCCCAGATGCTCGTAAAGCGCCAGCAAGCCGGTTATTACGATGAGGCCCGCAAGCTCGCTGCGTTGATCACCGAACGTTCACAGTGCGAAGAATGTCCGCAACTCCATGTAATCACCGGCGGTGGCCCCGGCATCATGGAAGCTGCAAATCGTGGTGCTTACGACGTAGGCGGTGATTCGATCGGTCTCAACATCGTGCTACCGCACGAGCAATACCCCAATCCCTGGATCACGCCCGACCTGTGTTTCCAGTTCCACTACTTCGCCATGCGCAAAATGCACTTTCTGATGCGCGCCCGTGCGCTGGTGGTGTTTCCGGGCGGCTTCGGCACGCTCGACGAAATGTTCGAAGCGCTGACGCTGGTGCAGACGAAGAAGATCGAGCCGATGCCCATCCTGATTTTCGGCAAGGAATTCTGGGACAAATTGATCGATCTCGATTTCCTCATCGAGCAGGGCATGATCAGCGCCGAGGACAAGGAACTGTTCCACTATGTTGACAGCGCGGATGAGGCGTGGGCGGTGATACGGGACAGCTTGCTTGATTGATCAGGGAGTCCTGATCGAATGATACCGGGTCAAGCTCAGCCCATATTCTCCAGCGCCCGAATCCTCTCTTCCAGCGGCGGATGGCTGGAAAACAGCTTGCCCATGCGACCGGTATTGATGCCAAAGGCGACGAGTTCGTCGGGCATTGGAGCTTCCTGACCCTGTTGCAGACGACGCAGGGCGGCAATCATCTTGCTGCGGCTGGACAACTGGGCGCCGCCAGTGTCGGCGCGGAATTCGCGCCAGCGCGAGAACCACATCACGATCATGGATGCCCCGATGCCGAGTACGATCTGCGCCACCATCGAGGCGATCCAGAATCCAGGGCCGGGGCCACGGTTGGCATCGCTCTTGAACACAACGCGGTCGACAAAAAAGCCGATCACACGGGACAGGAACACAACGAAGGTGTTCACCACGCCCTGGATCAAGGTCAGTGTCACCATATCGCCATTGGCGACGTGGCTCACTTCATGGCCGAGCACGGCTTCAATTTCATCGCGCGTCATGCCATTGCAAAGGCCGGTGCTGACGGCGACGAGGGCGGCGTCTTTGTTCCAGCCGGTGGCAAAGGCATTGGGTGCGCCTTGATTGAAGATGCCGACTTCCGGCATGCGGATGTTGGCTTGTTCAGCCTGGCGGGCCACGGTGCGTAGCAGCCAGTTTTCAAATTCGTTCTTGGGTTCGGTGATGATCTGCACGCCCATCGACATCTTCGCCATCATCTTCGACATCAATAGCGAGATGAACGAGCCGCCAAAGCCGATCACGGCGGAGTAAACCATCAGTGAGGTGAGGTTGAGGCCGCTGCTCGACGCCAGCGCCCGGTCGAGGCCGAGCAGTTTGAAGACGATCGACAGCAGCACCATAACGGCGACGTTGGTGGCCACTAACAGCAGGATGCGCATCATGGGAAAGCTCCTTTGGAACAATAAGGGTTCGGAATCGTACCAAGTATGGGGGCGGGTTTTGTGGATTTAAAGGCTCAGCCCGCCAGCGCCAAGGCAACAACCCCAGCCACAATGCAGGCAGCCCCCGCCAACCGTGTCGGTCCCGATTTTTCACCCAACAACCGCGCGCCGATCCAGGTGCCGATCAGGGTGGATAGTTCTCGTGCCGGCGCCACATGGCTGACGGGAGCGAGCTGCATGGCGTAGAGCACAAGGATGTAGCCGAGCGGGCCGAGCAGGCTGACCGTAAGAATGCTGTTGCGGAAGCGGCCAAGCTCATCCCATGTAGTGGTGCGATCGCGCCAGGCGCCGGGGGCGAGGACGAGGGTGCGGAACAGGTTGCCGGTGTAGTCGACAAAGAAGGGCGAGATCAGCAGCACCTTTACGGCCCAGCCATCGTTGATGGTGTACGCCGCAATGAAGAAGCCGGTACCAAGTCCATAGAGGATGCCCTTGCCGCGCCCGCGCTGGCCGGAGAGAAACAGGCCGGTAACCAGTACGATGCCGGCCACGATCAGCAACACTCCCATCACCGACTGCCAGCTGATCGCTTCCCCCAGCAAGGTGACGGCGAGGAAGAATGACAGCAGCGGTCCACTGCCACGTGCCAGCGGATACACCAGCGACAGATCGGCATGGCGATAGCCGGCCTGCAGTGTCATCGAATAACCGATGTGCAGCACCGAGGAGCCGAGCAGTGCCAGCCAGTGGATGAGGCCGAAATCGGGCTCTGTGGTAAGGATCAGGAAAATGATGATGGGCAGATACAGCAGCGCCGACACCGCCGAATACCAGAACACGAAATGCCGCGAACCGGCGGCGCGCTTGGCAGCCAGGTTCCAGGTGGCGTGGGTGCAGGCGGCCAGCAGGACGGCGCACAGGGCAAGTAGCGGCATGGGGAGGGCCTGATTTGAGGCGCGCATTGTATGACAGCCCGTACCTCATCCAGCCTCTGCCTCTTTGGTTCGGCGAACAGCCTGGCGAGCGCTGATGGGCTTTGAGAGAGGCAGTTGGCGCAAGGGATTCCAACCTGGTGTTGGCCGACGCCACCATCGACACCGAAATCTTCAATACCATCGTGCGCGAAGGCGCAGCCAAATTGCCGGGCATAGTGGATGTTACGGATGATCCGATCGTGTCGTCCGACGTGCTCGGCAGTACGCTGTCGTTGCTGTTCGATATGCAGGCGACCGAGAAGGCCGGCAAGCACATCATCAAAGCGCTGGGTTGGTACGAAAACCTCGGTCGCGCGGTATTCCGTATTCTCGAGCAGCAGCCGGGCATCGAGATCACCGCCATCAACGATTTGTTCGATCCAGGTGCGCTGCGCTATCTGCTGGCCTATGACACCGTGATGGGTGGCTTCGGCCACCCGCTCAGGCTGGAAGACAACTGTCTTGTCACTCCCAACAACCGCACCCGGCTGCTGTGTGAGAAGAATCCGCTGAACCTGCCGTGGTCAGATATGGGCATTGATGTGGTGGTGGAATCCACCGGCGTGTTCCGCAAGCGCGCCCAGCTCGAACAGCATCTCACCGCCGGTGCCCGCAAGGTCGTGCTGACTGTGCCGGCCGCCGAGCCGATTGATTACACGGTGGTACTTGGCGTCAATGACAGCGGACTCACCAGTGAGCACAAGATCATTTCGAATGCGTCGTGTACAACCAACTGCCTGGCGCCAATGGCGAAGGTGCTGAACGACGCCTTCGGCATTGAAGAAGGCATGATCAATACCGTACATGCCTATACCAACGACCAACGCTTGGCCGATGTGCCGCACTCCGACTGGCGCCGCAGCCGCGCCGCAGCAGAAAACATCATTCCCACCTCCACGGGCGCTGCGAAAGCCGTAGGCGAAGTATTGCCGGAACTGAAAGGCAAGCTGCATGGCATCGCCTCCCGCGTGCCGGTACCGGATGGCTCGGTAGTGGATTTGTTCGCGCGGTTGGCGACGCCGGTGACTGTGGCCGACATCCACGCCGCTGTGCGTGCAGCTGTGGGTTCGCCGGCAATGGCAGGCATTCTGCAATTTGCCGACAAGCCATTGGTATCCACCGACATCATCGGCAACTCGCATTCATCCATCTACGACGCGGCGTTCACGCAAGTGAACGGTGGCAAGTTCATCCGTGTGCTGAACTGGTACGACAACGAGTGGGGTTATTCGAGCCGCGTGTGTGACTTGCGGACGCGCTTGAAGACGCTATGAAAAGGATAGGGGACGTCCTTGTCCCCGGTATGGCGTTCGTGCTGTTGCAGAATTATCAGAAGTCCATATTCAGACTGAACTGATAGCGGCGACCCAGTGCATCGTGACCGGCAATGATGCTCTGGCCGCCAGCGCCTGCCACAATCGACGGTTCGCGATTGAACAGGTTGGTGACGTTGAACGCGGTTCTCCATTGCATACCGTTGTTCAATTCTCCCCGGTAAGAGGTGGAGAAGTTGAAGACGGTATTGGAGGCGATGATGTTGTCGTCCACATCCCTGGTGGCGATGTTCCAGGTGATGTTGTTCATCACGCTGTCGTAGTAGGTGGCCATCAGCATGAAACCCCATGGCCCTACCGTATAGTTGCTGGAGATCGTGCCGGAAAGTTCCGGACGCGTCTGCCCGCCGGCCTGGTCCTGCGTAGTGCCTGCCGCAGTGGTGGTGGAGTTTTCGCTCAGTTGTCCGAGGATTGCCCGGACGTTGAACGTTTCTTCCTGGCTGCTGAAGAAGTTCGGCTCAAAGCGGTAACCCACTTCAAGATCCACACCGCGTGTCTGGGCCACATCAGCGTTTATGTTCTGGTTCAGGATGCGCGATATCGGTCCAATGGTCGGGTTGACGAGATCGCCCGGTACTGGTGGCAACCGCTGGATCAGGGCACATGCAGTGGCGGCGCCGGTGGCAAAACAGTCGTCCACAATACGCTGTGCACCATAAGGTGCTACTGCACCTGCCAGGTTGATTTCGTACCAGTCGAGCGAGACCTGCAGTCCTTCAACCCAGCTGGCAAACATTGGCTGCCACACAAAACCGCCGGTAATGGTGTCGCCGATTTCAGCGCCAAGAGACGGGTTGGAGGTAGCCAGTACCGTCAGCGCGGCGTTGTTTTCGTTGTTGCGGAAGCGGTCCTGCACGACGCCACCGCCGGTACCAGTCAGGAACACTTCGGCGAAGTTGGGTTCGCGGATGTCACTCGACTTGGTGGCACGGAAACGCAGGGATTCGAGCAACTGCGATTGCAAACCGATTTTCCAGCTCTCCTGCCGGCCGGCACCGGAGTATTCGGAACTGCGGTAAGCCATGGATGACTCAATGGTTTGACCGGAAGCCCACTCCCAGATTGGCACGTTCACCTCGGTGTACCACTCCCACACGTCTTTGGTACCACCGCCCACGCCGATGGCTGAGAACGGATGCAGCGAACGGTTGCCGGCACCAGCGAAGCCGTCGGGGATGGCGCGGATGCCGAGCGCAGGGGCGTTCAACAGGCCGCGTTCACCAAAGGCGGGACGGTTGATCTGGTCAAACACTTCATCGCGCCAAGTCAAACCTGCAGCCATCGAGACCGGACCGGCGCCCCAGCCTTCGTATAGTTCACCGGTCAGCAACAGTTCGGCGAAATCCTGCTCGAGAATGCGCTCCTGTTTCTTTTCTTCATCCAGAATCCAGTCCTTGGCAGCCTGGTTGGCGTTGCCGATACCGAACGGATTGAACGGCACGCATTCCTTCGGATTCATCGGGCCGATTGGTGAATCGCCAGGGACACCAAGGGGATCGATCGGACTTGGCAACAGTTTGCCGACCATGAATGCCGACAGTTCCGCCGCACTTGGGTTGCGCAGCGCAATGTTGCACACGATCTGGCCGGTTGCCGGGTCACGCACGGAATCCATTGCCATGAAGAACTTGTCGATACGCGGCACATTGAGGATGCCGGTGGATACCGTCGATTCGCCGTACTGGTACTTGCCGTCCAGGTTCCAGTTGCCGTCGATGTCGAAGTTGAAGCCGGCGGTATAGACCGCTGACTGCTGGATACTGCGGTCACCACGGTTGTTGTAGATATTGACCAGGCCAGGGCCTTCGATCATGCCACCGGTGGACATGCGCACCATCGGCATCTTCAGGCGGTCCATTTCCGCCGCCAACTCGGCCGGCATATAAGGGTTTTCGCGGTAGATCTTGTAGGAGTACAACGCGCCAGCGATAGCCATGTTCGCCAACTGTCCGTACAGGTTGGATTCGCTGCGGCCGGCGGCAGCCTGGGCGGTAAGAGTCAGCTTGTCGTTGACATCAAATTTGACGCCTCCAAAGAACGAATGCTGGGCAACGTCGAAGCCGCGTGGGCCACGTTCGGAAGCCTGATCGAAGTATTTGTACTCCTGGCCGCCGCTCTGGTTGTTCTGGGCGCCGGCACCGGCGATGGACAAGTAATCACCAAACGCGTACGGGCGCAGCTGTTTGCCGTCGTCAGTAAAGGTGTAGTTGCGGTACCTGAAGCCGGCAGTGGTATCAATCAGCAGGCCCTGCGGGTTTTGCTGGGCGCTGAACACATAGGGTACGGTGATGCGTTGCGGCTCAGTGGGGGTTGCAGTGGCAGAGACCCATTTCGGGTTGCGTACCAGCCCCCAGTCCTGCCAGTTGTCGAGGCGGTTCTTGGCATCCTTGTCGACGCCAATCTGGTCGATCTGGCGGGCTTCCGCCGAAGCGATTACATGCAGGCGGCCGTCCATGAAGGATTTGCCACCAGCCAGGCTGAAGTTGTAGTTCTCGCCGTCCATTTTTTCGGTAATGCCGGTCGACACACTGGCTTTGAGGCCTTCGAACTCGCGATCCAGAATGAAGTTGACCACGCCGGCCACAGCGTCGGCACCGTAGGCAGCGGAAGCGCCGCCGGTCACGACGTCCACCCGCTGCATCAGCGCACTCGGGAAGATGTCCACGTTGACGCTGCCCTGGGCATCGGCAGGTGCTACACGGGTACCGTCAACCAGCACCAGGGTGCGGTTGGAACCCATGCCGCGCAGGTTGAGGTAGGAGCCGCCGGCCACGGTGCTGATACCGCCGCCGCCAAGGCCGCCACGCTGGGCAGTGGCGGTATCGAAGAACTGCGGCAGTTGGTCCATCTGGGCAGCGACGGTGCCGCCGGGGTTGAAGTCGGAAAGTTCGCCAATGGTGAGGGCCGTGACCGGCGTGGGGGCTGTCATGCCGTCAACGGCACGGATGCGTGAGCCGGTTACCTGGATTTCTTCGATGTTGGTTTGAGCTTCGGCAGCAAAAGTACTGTTGGCAGCGAGGCCTGCGAAGGTGCTGGCCATTGCCACCACGAGCAGTTTCATGCGGGTTTTGTGTTGGTTGTGCAGTGTGTTCATGTGGGTCTTCTTCTCCTTTATTGTTTTGACTCATCAGGTATTTTTTTGAAACTCCCTCACAGTGCGCATCAAACACAACAACGATGCACGCCTGCCCAGCATGGTGATGCAAGATGTGCCATGGCTGCTGGAGCATGGCCGGTCAATAGGTGGTACCTCCTTTGGGTCTGGCTGGCTTTCAGTATTGCAGGGACTTGCAAAGGCTTCTTGTGTCATACCGGCTGGCGGTTCGACAGACTGCGAAGAGGCTCCATGGATAGTGTGGATATGTCGAAAACCAATATCCGAATTGATATTCCCATAATGAAAACTCCACGTAAACGGCAGTTGTCGAGCGCCGTGGGGCGGGCCCCAAGCCGGCCACACCATGCCGGGCTGAATTGCGCGGAGCCCGGCGTTTCCGCGGTGGCGGCAGCGCCGGGGGGCCAGTACAATGCGGCCCACTTTTCGCGCGGACCCGCAGCCTCATGGCAATCCCCGGTTTTCTGATCGCTCCTTCCATCCTTTCAGCGGATTTCGCCCGTCTGGGACAGGAAGTTGACGCCGTACTGGCGGCGGGTGCTGATGTGGTGCATTTCGACGTGATGGACAACCACTACGTGCCCAACCTGACCATAGGTCCGATGGTGTGCAAGGCGCTGCGCAACTACGGCATCAAGGCTCCAATTGATGTGCATTTGATGGTGAGTCCGGTCGATAACCTGATCCAGGACTTTGCGAAAGCTGGAGCTTCCATCATTACCTTCCACCCGGAAGCCTCCAACCACATTGATCGCTCGCTGCAGTTGATCCGCGATCTGGGCTGCCAGGCCGGCCTCGTGCTGAACCCGGCCACGCCGGTAACTTGCCTCGAATACGTAATGGACAAGCTCGACCTGATCCTGCTGATGTCGGTGAACCCCGGCTTCGGTGGCCAGCAATTCATCCCGTCGACGCTGCCAAAGCTGGCGAAGGTGCGCGAGTTGATCAAGGCGTCTGGTCGCAATATCCGGCTGGAGGTCGACGGCGGCGTGACCCTCGGCAACATCGGCGAGATAGCCAAGGCCGGTGCCGATATGTTCGTGGCCGGTTCCGCCATCTTCGGCAGCAAGGATTACGCCGCCACCATTGCCGCGATGCGCAAGGAACTGGCCGCCGTATGAACCAGCAGCAGTTTTCCGAACTGGCGACGGCCGGTTACAACCGCATTCCGGTGGTGCGCCAGGTGTTGGCTGACCTGGAAACCCCGCTGGGCGTATACCTGAAGCTGGCACAGGGTCGTTACAGCTACTTTCTGGAATCAATGCAGGGCGGCGAAAAATGGGGCCGCTATTCGTTCATCGGATTGCCGGCCAACACGGTGCTGGTTGCCACCCGCGATGAGAAAGCTGCCGGCTGTGTGGCCACCATTGAAGTGCAGATCAACGGTAATACCGTGGAAAGCTGCAGCACTGATGATCCGTTCACGTTCATCGAGCAGTTCCAGGCGCGTTACCGTATTCCGGAGCTGGCCGAGTTGCCGCGCTTCAATGGCGGACTCGTTGGATATTTCAGCTATGACACCGTGCGTTATGTGGAGCACCGCATTGCAGGTTCTGCACCGGCCGACAACGTGCACACCCCCGACATCGTGCTGATGGTGTCAGAACAGGTGGCGGTGTTCGACAACGTGCGCAATGCGCTGACGCTGATTGTTTACGCCGACCCGGCCGAAGCCGGCGCCTATGAGAAGGCACAGCAGCAACTTGATGAGCTCACCGCCAAACTTGCATTACCGCCCGTGGCACCGCCGCTGACAACCGGCCGCAGTGTCAGCGAAAGCGATTTCGTGTCCAGCTTCGGCCAGGCCGCCTACGAGCAGGCTGTCGACGGTATCAAGGAATACATCGCCGCCGGTGACGTGATGCAGGTTGTGCTGGCGCAGCGAATGAGTCTGCCTTACAGCGGTGCGCCGTTGAATGTCTATCGCGCCTTGCGCCAACTGAATCCGTCGCCATACATGGTGTTCATGGATTTCGGCGATTTCCATATCGTCAGTGCATCGCCTGAAATCCTCGCGCGCGTCGAAGATGGTCATATCACTGTGCGCCCGTTGGCCGGCACTCGTCGCCGTGGCAAAACGCACGAAGAAGACCAGGCACTGGAGCAGGAGCTGCTGACCGACGCCAAAGAGATTGCCGAGCATTTGATGCTGATTGATTTGAGCCGCAACGACGCCGGCCGCGTATCACGCATCGGCAGTGTGCATGTGCCAAAGCAGATGTTTGTTGAACGCTACTCGCACGTCATGCACATCGCCTCCACCGTAGAGAGCACCTTGGCTGAGGGCATGAGTGCCCTGGATGTATTGAAAGCCACGCTGCCGGTCGGCACTCTGAGCGGCGCGCCGAAAGTGCGCGCAATGGAAATCATCGATCAATACGAGCCCGTACGGCGCGGCATTTACGGCGGCGCGATGGGCTATCTGGCGTGGAACGGCAACATGGACATGGCGATCGCCATTCGTACTGCGATCATCAAGGACAACATACTCTATATAGAGGCCGGTGCCGGTGTGGTGGCGGATTCGGTGCCACGCATGGAGTGGGATGAAACGATGAACAAGGCGCGGGCAATGTTCCATGCAGTGAAACTGGCGGAGTCGGGACTCAAGTAATGTTATTGATGATCGACAACTACGATTCCTTCACTTACAACCTGGTGCAGTATTTTGGCGAGTTGGGTTGCGATATGCGGGTGTTCCGCAACGACGAACTGACGCTTGCCGACATCGAAAGGCTGGCGCCGAGCCACATCGTTGTTTCGCCCGGCCCTTGTACGCCAAAAGAAGCCGGTATCTCGGTGCCTACCATCAAACACTTTGCCGGCAAGATCCCGCTGTTGGGCGTATGCCTTGGTCATCAGAGCATCGGCGAAGCTTTTGGCGGCGATGTGATCCGCGCCAAGCGGGTGATGCACGGCAAGATTTCGGCAATACATCATAAGGGGCAGGGTGTCTTTACCGGCCTTAACAATCCTTTTAATGCCACTCGCTATCATTCACTGGTTATCGCGCAGGACACGCTGCCCGAGTGTCTGGAAGTGACGGCATGGACGCAGAATGCAGACGGCAGCATTGAAGAGATCATGGGTGTTCGCCACAAGAGCCTCCCCATTGAAGGCGTGCAATTCCATCCAGAGTCCATCCTCACCGAGCATGGCCATCAGTTGTTGCGTAACTTTCTGGACCGTTACTGATTGGCGACAATGACAGTCGTATTGGTAGTTGCAAGAGACGTTCGCAAGAGATAGTTGTAGAAAACAGTTGTAAAAAACGGGAAGCAGCGCATCGTGGAACAATCCACCATTCTGAAGAAGATCCTCGACCGCAAGCAGCAGGAAGTCGCTGACCGCAAACTATCCCAGCCAGTGGCAGTGTTGTTGTCACAGCTCGACAAATTGCCGGCGCCACGCGGTTTTGCCAGCGCAATGCAGAAGCAGATCGGCCACAAACGGCCGGCCGTGATCGCCGAAATCAAGAAGGCATCACCCAGCAAAGGTCTGATCCGTCAGAACTTCGATCCAGCCGCGATTGCCAAAAGTTATGCCGAGTATGGCGCTACCTGTCTGTCGGTATTGACCGATATCGATTTCTTCCAGGGCTGTGATGCCTACATGCAGGAAGCGCGCGCCGCCTGCACACTGCCGGTAATCCGCAAGGATTTCATGATCGATCCGTACCAGATCGTTGAATCCCGCGTGCTGGGGGCAGATTGTGTGTTGTTGATTGTTGCTGCACTGGGCCGCGAGCAACTGCACGAACTGGCTGCTGCAGCCACGGCCTGCGGACTCGATTATCTGGTGGAAGTGCACAGCGAAGCCGAGCTGCTGCTCGCACTGGAGTTGGAGCCGGCGATGATCGGCATCAACAATCGCGATCTGCACACGTTCAAAACCAGTCTCAATGTTACCTATGATCTGCTCGCGGGTATTCCGGCCGGCACTGCTGTCATTACCGAGAGCGGCATTGTCGCCCGCGCCGATGTAGAAGAAATGTTGGAGCACGGTGTTTACGGCTTCCTGGTAGGCGAATCGTTCATGCGCGCGGCTGATCCGGGCGTCAAACTGCAGGAGTTGTTCTTCAATGGCTAAGCCGGGACAGACGGGTATCGCACGCATCATTTCAGCGGCGCGCTATTCATGGCAGGGTCTGAAAGCCTGCTGGCAGATGGAAGCAGCGTTCCGCCAGGAAGTGTCGCTGGCACTTGTACTGGTACCGCTTGGGCTCTATGTGGGCGATGGTGGTGCCGAGAAGGCCCTGCTGGTAGGTGCCTGCTTTCTGGTGATGGTGGTGGAAGTACTCAATTCGGCAGTAGAAGCGGTGGTTGACCGTGTTGGTCACGAGAAGCACGAGCTGTCGGGACTGGCGAAAGATCTTGGGTCTGCAGCGGTGTTTCTGTCGCTGTTCGCGCTTGGCACCACATGGCTGTTGATACTGTTATTCTGACGAGGCGCTGCTTTCGCTTGGTCGTTCGTTTGATCGTTCGTCTGGTCTTTCATTTGATTGTCTGATCGAGCGTCTCAGCGCGCACCGAATATAACTATCGTTTTTCCGTGCACATCAATCAATCCCTGGTCGACCAGATCCTTCAGCACGCGGCCGGCCATTTCCCTTGAGCAATTTCAGATACGCCCCAGTTCCTGGCGATGCGTCCGGTAACGTCAAGGAAGCTGAGGTCGGCCACGTGCTTGGTTGTGCTGCGCAGCCGGTGCGCCGTCTGCTTTCCGATGGTATAGAGGATTTCCGGATGGCTGCGGGTGTAGTTGCTGAAACTCGCGTACGAGATTTCGGCGATTTCGCATTCAGTCTTGGTACGTACGCAGGCACTCCGTGCCTCGTGGTGCTCGAACAGACCCATTTCGCCAAATAAGTCGCCGGGATTCAGGTAGGTAATGACCGCTTCCTTGCCGTCTTCGTCTTCGAGGATTACCGAGACCGACCCCTTGACGATGTAGTAGAGGGTTTCACACTTGTCACCCTCGTGGATGATGGTGGTCTTGTTGGGGGTAACGACGCCTGTGCGCGTGGCTCAGGAAATTTTCCAGGTCACTGATGTGGGGGGTGATTGCCATCAACACCATAATTTTACTCGGCTGTTTTCGTTGCGCTTCCCGCTACGGTGTGGATCACACTTTGCGGGGCGGTTCTATTTTGTGGCCTGGCAACCAGCACGCGCAAGTAACGATGGCTATGGGATAATTCGCGCCAGACCGGACAACCGGCAACCACGGGTTGCCACAGGAGTGCAGCATGAAAGCAACGGTGAAGTGGGTGGATGGCGCGATGTTCGTCGGAGAGTCCGGCAGTGGCCACGCAGTAGTAATGGATGGCTCTGAGGAAGTCGGCGGGCGCAACATGGGCTTCCGTCCGATGGAAATGTTGGTGCTGGGGGTGGGAGGTTGCTCGTCGATTGATGTGGTCAGCATTCTCAAGAAGGGTCGGCAGCAAGTCACCCGTTGTGAAGCGCGGATTGAAGCCACTCGTGTTGATGCGGTTCCAGCGATATTTGAAACGATCCATCTCCACTTTGTCGTGGGTGGCAAAGATCTCGATCCGGCCAGGGTGAAGCGGGCCGTGGAGCTGTCAGCCGAGAAATACTGCTCGGCGTCGATCATGCTGCAGAAGGCCGGTGTGCGGATGACGCATGATTTCGAGATTGTGCCGGAATAACTCTAGACGCGGTACGTTGTTGCCTTCATGGCTCTGGCCAGCAAGCGCATGCCCTGCTGGACCGGCTGGGGCAGCCGCGCAGCGCCGGCATCTCTTGCAGTGGCTGCATGGCGCCCTTCATCGGCCAGCATCTGTTGCAGTATGGCGCGACTTTTCGCATCCTGGGCCGGCAACTGCTGCAGGTGTTCTTGCAGGTGACGACACACCTGGTCTTCGGTCTCGGCAACAAAGCCCAGACTCCATTTGTCACCAGCCAGTCCGGCCAGCGCTCCCATCCCATACGACAATCCATAGAACAACGGATTCAGCAGTGTGCCGTGGCTGCCGAGCTCCTTCAGGCGGCTTTCACACCAGGCCAGATGATCGCCTTCTTCCTGCGCTGCGGTCTCCATGCTCTCACGCACTTGCGGCAGTTTGGCTGTGAGTGCCTGGCCTTGGTAGAGCGCCTGTGCACACACTTCGCCGCATTGGTTGATGCGCATCAGACCTGCGGCATGACGGCGTTCGTCGTCGCTCAAGTCTGCGGACGCCGCCAGGTCGGCCGGATTCTGCGAGTGCGCCACTGTGGCACCGGGCACCAATGTACGCAGCGCCTGATCGGCTTGCAGTATCAGGGTATCAATCAGGTTCATGACTTGGTCTGCTCCCGCGCAATCGCGCGCCAGCCGATGTCGCGGCGGTAGTAGAGTTGGTCCCACGTGATATTGGCGGCCAGTTCATATGCCGTGGTTTGTGCTTGCGACACGGTGGCGCCAAGTGCCGTCGCGCACATGACACGACCTCCGTTGGTGACGACAGTGCTGCCCTCCAGTCTGGTGCCAGCATGGAACAGTTTGCTGTTGGCGGGCGCGGGTTTGTCGAGACCGCTGATCGCGCTGCCCTTTGCGTAGTTATCCGGATAACCGCCGGCCGCCAGTACCACGCCGATGGCAGCTCGTGGATCGAAATTGATGGTGTGCTGATCGAGCGTGCCAGCGAGTGCAGCTTCGCACAAGTCCACCAGATCGGTTTGCAGTCGCATCATTACTGGCTGTGCTTCCGGATCGCCGAAGCGGCAATTGAATTCGACTACGCGAGGTGCGCCGCTGTGGTCGATCATCAAGCCGGCATAGAGAAAGCCGACATAGGTGTTGCCTTCGGCCGCCATGCCACGCACGGTGGGCATGATGATGTCGCGCATCACGCGATCATGTACCGCTTGCGTTACCACCGGTGCCGGCGAATAGGCGCCCATGCCGCCAGTGTTGGGGCCTTTGTCGCCTTCATCCCGCGCTTTGTGGTCCTGGGAGGTGGCGAATGGCAGCGCAGTGTTGCCATCGACCATCACGATGAAGCTGGCTTCCTCGCCCACCATGAACTCTTCGATCACCACACGATGGCCGGCGCTGCCAAAGCTGTTGCCGCCCAGCATGTCACGCACGGTGGTTTCGGCTTCGGCCAATGTTTGGGCAATGATCACGCCCTTGCCGGCTGCCAGACCGTCGGCCTTGATAACGATGGGTAGTGATTGTGTGTGCAGGAATGCCAATGCTTCATCAAGGTTGGTGAAGTTGCCGTAGGCTGCTGTCGGAATTTTGTGACGCGCGAGGAAATCCTTGCTGAACGCTTTGGATCCTTCAAGCTGGGCGGCGCCTTTGCGGGGGCCGAAACACGGCAGTCCAAGTTCGCTGAAGTAATCAACAATACCTGCAACCAATGGTGCTTCAGGGCCGATGATGGTCAGACCGACGCCGTTATCCTGTACGAATCGGGTGAGTGCAGCGAAGTCGCTGGTATCCATAACCACATTGCTGACCTTGGTTTCGGTAGCTGTGCCGGCGTTGCCGGGTACCACGTAGACATGTTCAACGCGCGGGGACTGCGCTGTTTTCCATGCCAGTGCATGTTCGCGTCCCCCGCTGCCTATGATCATTACTTTCATGCTGGATGCCTGCGAGTCGTAAACGGGATCAGTGGCGGAAATGGCGCAGGCCGGTGAATAACATCGCCAGGCCGGCTTCATCGGCGGCGGCGATTATTTCAGCATCGCGCATTGAGCCTCCCGGGTGGATCACCGCAGTGATACCGGCGGCAGCGGCAGCATCAATGCCGTCACGGAAGGGGAAGAAGGCATCGGAAGCCATCACTGAGCCCGCAACGGCAAGGCCTTCATCAGCAGCCTTGATGCCGGCGATTTTTGCACTGTAGACGCGGCTCATCTGGCCGGCACCGATGCCGATGGTCTGGCCGGCTCTGCAGTAAACGATCGCATTCGATTTGACGAACTTCACCACCTTCCAGGCGAACAACAGGTCCTGCAATTCCTGCGCAGTTGGTGGGCGCTTGCTGACGACCTTCAGATCGGCTGCAGTAATGCCCCCGAGATCCCGATGCTGCACCAGCAAGCCGCCGGTGACTTTCTTGTAGTCCCAGTCCTGCACGCTTTGCGCCGGCAGTGCGCCACAGCTAAGCAGCCGCAGGTTGTCTTTGCGAGCGATTGCGGTTTTGGCGTCTTCACTGACGCTGGGGGCAATGATCACTTCGGCAAACTGCCGCTCAACGATGGCACGCGCTGTGGCGCCATCGAGCTCACGGTTGAAGGCGATGATGCCACCGAAGGCCGAAGTCGGATCGGTACGATAGGCCTTGTCATAGGCTGTCAGCAGATCGGTGGCAACGGCAACGCCGCATGGATTGGCATGCTTGACGATGACGCAGGCGGGTTCGTTGAAGGCTTTTACGCATTCGAGCGCGGCGTCGGTGTCGGCTATGTTGTTGAACGACAGCTCCTTGCCTTGCAGTTGCACGGCAGTTGCTACGCTGGCTTCACGCGGCGCGGCTTCGGCGTAGAACGCGGCTTGCTGGTGCGGGTTCTCGCCGTAGCGCAGAGTCTGTTTCAGCAGCTGCTGGTTGTTCCAGCTGCGCGGAAACAGCGAGGCGTTTCCCGAGGCATCACGCGCGCCGAGATAGTTGGCAATGGCGCCGTCATAGGCAGCGGTATGTTCGAAGGTGCTGACTGCCAGCCGGTAGCGCGTGGCAGCACTGATACTGTTCTGTTGTTGCAGTTCCTGCAGCACGCCAGCGTAGTCGGCGGGATCCACCACCACCGTAACCCACGCATGATTCTTGGCAGCAGCACGCAACATTGTCGGACCGCCGATATCGATGTTCTCGATGGCATCAAGCAGTGTGCAGTCGGGTTTGGCGACAGTGGCAGCGAACGGGTACAAGTTGACCACAACCAGATCAATCGGAGGGATGTCGTGCTGTTGCATCACATCGCCGTCGATCGAACGACGGCCAAGAATGCCGCCATGTACGCGTGGGTGCAGCGTTTTGACACGGCCGCCCATGATTTCCGGAAAGCCGGTGTAGTCACCGATTTCCGTGACTTGCAGACCGGCGTCGTTCAACAGTTTCCAGGTGCCGCCGGTCGACAGCAGCTCAACGCCACAGGCAACAAGAGCGCGGGCAAAATCGAGAACACCGCTTTTGTCGGACACGCTGAGCAAGGCACGACGAATCGGAGTGGGAGCAGTATTGGCAGGGGCAGGTGCGAGAGAACTCATATCAGTCCAGCAGGTCGTATTGTTTTAGTTTGGTACGCAGCGTGCCGCGATTGAGACCGAGCATCTTGGCTGCCTTGCTATGGTTGTAGCGTGCTTTAACCAGCACTGCTTCGAGCATTGGCGCTTCAACTTCCGACAGCACCAACGCATATAGATCAGTTACAAGCTCGGCATCAACATCAGCCAGATAGGTTTCCAGCGCCGCTTTCACACTGGCGCGCAGCGGCATCGAAGTGCGGGTATCGGCCGACAGTGCTGCACTTGGCGGGATGGCAGCTTTCATGCTGCAGTTTCCGTTTGCAACAGACTCTCGAAGAAGCCGTGCAGACTGTCGAGCTGGGCCGCTGCGTCTTCGAGTGCGTTGAAGCTGCGGCGGAATTCAGCTGCGCCGGCATATGGTTCGAGATACCAGGCCACATGCTTGCGCACGAAGCCGAGGCCGTGTTGTGCACCGTAGAACTGGTGCAGGTCTTTTACGTGCTGAATGACCAGCTTGTGGATCAACGACAGTGGCAGAGGCTGCGGCAGCGTACCGGTGCGCAGGAAATGATCTACATCGCGGAACAGCCAT
>Ga0255100_1000229_pt1 | contig 25258 bp, 22 predicted proteins | sample Colum_Colum_RepB_2_FD_188449 | JGI IMG/M metagenome (GOLD analysis project Ga0255100, IMG submission 188449) | Freshwater microbial communities from Columbia River, Oregon, United States - Colum_Colum_RepB_8d | ecosystem: Environmental > Aquatic > Freshwater > River | place: USA: Oregon...
CGCCCCCATCCGCTCCCCGGCTCCAACCGGTTTGCGAACGCGAATCAGCACCCCGGCCTGGCCGGAGCTGCCAAAACCTTTCGAGGATAGCATGAGCTGCTCCGTCGGTGGACTGCTCGGCACCATCCGAATCGACGGTCAAGCGCGGCCGATCAGCGGCAGATCCACCGTCTCAAGGATGCAGGACGCGCGCCGATATCTGTCATGGAAGCGCATGAGAGCGTGCGCGAAAGTCCCGGAGCCCATGCCATGCCCCCACTGTCAAGCACCTCCATGCCCCCAAGCCTGCGGATCGCTGACCTGCCTGCCGAAGCGCCCGCGGCCGATTCGCGGCATCGGGCGGAGCGGGGGAGCACCGCGCTCGAAGACTGGCTCACTGCAACCCTGACGGCGGCCTGTCTTGCCGATCGCGGACGCGTCGTGGATGTGGACCTTCACGATCCGCAGTGCCCCATCCCTGCGGACGCGGATGCAACGGCCCAGGCGGTGCTGATGCTGCTGGCCAACGCCTGCCGTTACTCAGCTTCGGGAACCCGCCTGCGTCTGACCTCGCGGGTGCAGTGGGCAGACGGCGCTGATCACCTGGTGATCAGCGTTTGCGATCGTGGCATTCCGTCTCGACCCGATCGCAACCGATCGCGTCGAGACGGAATCCTCAAGTCCTTCGGCTTTTCGCGATGGCGGACTGAGAACCGCCCGAGCCTTGCTCGAGACTCAGGGCGGCTGGATTGAGTTGCGCAGCGCACTTGGCATCGGCACGGAGGCCGATGCCTGGTTGCCTCTGCCAATCAGCGCTGATCGACGGGTTTGACGTCGCGAGGGGTCTGGCCGATGAAGAGCTGACGCGGACGGCCAATCTTCTGGTCGGGATCGGAAATCATCTCGCCCCACTGCGCAATCCAGCCCACGGTTCGGGCCAGCGCAAAGATGCAGGTAAACATCGAAGTGGGTACGCCCAGCGCCTTTTGCACGATGCCCGAGTAGAAGTCGACGTTCGGGTACAGCTTGCGCGACACGAAGTAGTCGTCCTCCAGGGCGATCTGCTCGAGCTTCATGGACAGGGCAAAGAGCGGGTCGTTTTGCAGACCGAGTTCGCCGAGGACTTCATAGCAGGTCTCGCGCATCAGCTTGGCGCGGGGGTCGTAGTTCTTGTAGACCCGGTGGCCAAAGCCCATGAGCTTGACGCTCGAGTTCTTGTCCTTGACCTGCTTGATGAACTCACCGATTTTTTCCACCCCACCCTGAGCCTGGATGTCGTCGAGCATCTCGAGGCAGGCCTCGTTGGCGCCGCCATGGGCGGGCCCCCAGAGGGTGGCAATGCCCGCGGCGATACAGGCAAAGGGGTTGGCTCCTGAAGAACCCGCCAGACGCACCGTGGAGGTCGAGGCATTCTGTTCATGATCGGCATGCAGGATCAGGATGCGATCGAGGGCCCGCACCAGCACATCATTGACCTTGTACTCCTCGCAGGGCGTGCCGAACATCATGCGCATGAAGTTGGCGGTGTACGACAGATCGTTGCGCGGATACATGAAAGGCTGGCCGACCGAGTACTTGTAGGCCATGGCCACCAGGGTGGGCATCTTGGCGATCAGCCGGATGGCCGAAATGTGCCGGTGCTCGGGATTATTGATGTCGAGCGAGTCGTGATAGAAGGCCGACAGCGCACCCACGCAGCCCACGAGCACTGCCATCGGATGAGCATCGCGACGGAAACCCTGGAAGAACCGGGTCATCTGCTCATGCACCATGGTGTGGTGCGTGACGTTGTAGGCAAAGTCGGTTTTCTGCTGCCGATTGGGCAGGTCGCCCTGCAGCAGCAGATAACAGGTTTCGAGGTAATCACACTGCTGAGCAATCTGCTCGATCGGATAGCCGCGATAGAGCAATTCGCCCTTGTCGCCGTCGATGTAGGTGATCTTGGAGTCGCACGAGGCCGTCGACAGAAAACCGGGGTCGAATGTGAACTTGCCCGACTGTCCGTAGAGCTTGCGGATGTCGATGACATCCGGTCCCATGGTGCCCTCATAAACGGGCAGATCGACCGACGGCGTGCCGTCGGAAAAGGACATGGTGGCTTTTTTTGTCGCGTTCATCATGCACTCACAAAGATTCCGGCCGATGGCGGCCGGTTAACTGTCGTTGAATCCAGGTCATTCACCAAAGACGGTAGATCGAGACCATCTTAACCGCTTGCACCGAACTTCAAGGCTTCACGCCCGGCGCAGCTGTTCCAGAACCCGCCGCATTCCCGGCGGATCCGTATCCTGCAGTTCGGTGCGCGCCAGAATCAGATCGAGCAGCTCGTTGTCCGTCAGGTCGAGCAGCCCATCGAGCCCCTCGACCTCCTGATCGCTCAGTCTGCTCTCATGCTGATCCAGGAATCGGGTGAGCAAAAGATCGTTCTCCAGCAACCCGCGACGGGACCGCCAGCGCAACCGACGTCGCTGCGCCGGGTCGCTCTGATGCTCCACCGCGCAAGACGGCTCAGACACCGTCATCAGACAGCCCGCCGAACCATGAGGTCCTTGATCTTGCCGATGGCCAGCGTCGGGTTGAGTCCCTTCGGGCACACATCCACGCAGTTCATGATGGTGTGGCAGCGGAACAGTCGATACGGATCCTCGAGGTCGTCGAGTCGGGCGCTGGTCGCCTGGTCACGGCTGTCGGCAATGAAGCGGTAAGCCTGCAGCAGACCGGCCGGGCCGACGAACTTGTCGGGGTTCCACCAGAACGAGGGGCAACTGGTCGAGCAGCAGGCGCACAGGATGCACTCATAGAGGCCATCGAGCTCATTGCGCTCTTCGGGCGACTGCAGACGCTCCTTCTCGGGCGGCGGCGTCTCATTGATCAGGAAGGGCTTGATCGAATGGTACTGCTTGAAGAACTGCGTCATGTCGACGATCAGGTCGCGGATCACCGGCAGACCGGGCAGCGGCTTCAGAACGATCGGCTCTTTCAGATCCCGCAGATTGGTGATGCAGGCCAGACCATTCTTGCCATTGATGTTCATGGCATCCGAGCCGCATACGCCTTCACGGCAGGAACGGCGATACGCCACCGAATCATCGGCCACCTGCTTGATGCGCATCAGCGCGTCGAGCAGCATCTTGTCGGTGGGCAGCAGCTCGACCTCCAGATCCTGCATGTAGGGCTTGGCGTCCTTGTCGGGATCGTAGCGGTAGATCGAGAAACGCACTTTGCGGGTCGCGGTCATGGGGAACTCCAGGAAATCAGAAGGTACGCGCCTTGGGCGCGAAGGTTTCGACCGTGAGCGGCTTCATGTTGACCGGCTTGTAATCGAGCCGGTTGCCCTCGGAGTACCAGAGCGAGTGCTTGATCCACTCGGCATCGTTGCGGTCCGGGAAATCGCGGTGAGCATGTGCACCCCGGCTTTCCTTGCGCGCCTCGGCCGACACGATCGTGGCCTTGGCGGTCTCGACCAGGTTGTCGAGCTCAAGTGCCTCGACCCGAGCGGTGTTGAACACCTTGGACTTGTCGTTCAGGTGAACATCCTTGGCGCGCTCGGCGAGTTGCATGATCTCGGACACCCCCTTGGAGAGCAGCTCGGAGGTGCGGAATACGCCGCAATGGGCCTGCATGGAGCGACGGATCTCGTTGGCCACATCCTGCGTGTTCTCGCCCGACTTGCTGCCTTCGAGCCTGGCCAGACGGGCCAGTGAGGCGTCTCCGGCCTGAGTGGGCAGGGCGCGATGGCCTTGATCCTTGAACTTGGCCTCAACAATGTGATTGCCTGCGGCGCGACCGAACACCAGGAGATCGAGCAGGGAGTTGGTGCCCAGGCGGTTTGCGCCATGCACCGACACGCAGGCGCACTCGCCGATCGCATACAGACCTTCAACCACGGCATTGGGATTGCCGTTTTTGGGCGACACCACCTGGCCATGGTAGTTGGTCGGAATCCCGCCCATTTGATAGTGGATGGTCGGCACCACGGGAATCGGATCTCGAATCGGATCCACGTTGGCAAACTTGATGGCGATCTCGCGGATCGAGGGCAGCTTCTTGGTGATCTTCTCGGCGCCCAGGTGGTCGAGCTTGAGCAGCACGTAGTCGCCATCCGGCCCACAGCCCCGGCCTTCCTTGATTTCCTGGTCCATCGAGCGCGAGATGAAGTCGCGCGGGGCCAGATCCTTGAGCGTGGGGGCGTAACGCTCCATGAAGCGCTCACCATCCTTGTTGAGCAGGATGCCGCCCTCGCCGCGCACACCCTCGGTGATCAGCACACCCGCACCGGCCACACCCGTGGGATGGAACTGCCAGAACTCCATGTCCTCCAGCGGAATGCCTGCCCGTGCCGCCATGCCCATGCCGTCGCCGGTATTGATGAAGGCATTGGTCGAAGCCGCCCAGATACGCCCTGCACCGCCGGTGGCCAGCACCGTGACCTTGGACTCCAGGACCATGACCTCGCCGGTTTCCATCTCGAGCGCAACCACGCCCACCACTGCGCCGTCAGCGTCGCGAACCAGATCGAGTGCCATCCACTCGACAAAGAACTGCGTGCGAGCGCGCACATTGCGCTGATAAAGGGTGTGAAGCAGTGCGTGGCCCGTCCGGTCGGCCGCTGCACAGGCGCGTTGCACGGGCTTTTCGCCGAAGTTGGCGGTATGACCACCGAACGGGCGCTGATAGATCGTGCCGTCTTCATTGCGGTCGAACGGCATGCCAAAGTGTTCGAGCTCGTAGACCACCTGCGGGGCCATCTTGCACATGTACTCGATGGCATCCTGATCACCCAGGTAGTCCGCACCCTTGACGGTATCGAACATGTGCCAGTACCAGTTGTCCTCGCTCATGTTGCCCAGCGATGCGCCGATCCCCCCCTGGGCGGCCACCGTATGCGACCGGGTCGGGAACACCTTGGACAGCACGGCCACGTTGTAGCCGGCTTCGGCGAGCTGCAGCGAGCAGCGCATGCCCGAGCCGCCTGCGCCCACGATCACCGCGTCAAAGCGGCGCCGGGGAAGACCGTTGGCCAGTTGATTCAGTACTTCCGCCATCGCTCAAACCCTCCAGAGGATGATGACTGCCCACAAGGCATAGCCGACCAGTGCCAGCACGGTGGCGACCTGCAAGAAGAGGCGCACGCCGGTTGGCTTGATGTAATCCATGTAAATGTCCCGCACGCCCACCCAGGCATGCCAGATCAGGGCAACCACGGCCAGCAGCGTGGCGACCTTCATCCAGGCCTGGGAAAAGAGCACGGCCCAGACGCCGTAGCTCAGCTCGGCCGTGAAGAGCACGGTGCCCAGGAGCACCACGGTGTAGATCAGCAGGATGACGGCGGTGACGCGCTGGGCCAACCAGTCCTTCAGGCCGTAGTGCGCGCCAGTGACGATGCGACGGGTGGTCATGTCAGAACGCTCCGAACAGTTTGAGAGCCAGCACCAGGGTCAGCACCACGGTGATGCCGAGCACGATTTGCGCCGAACTGCGCGATGACTCTTTCTGGATGCCCACATGCCGATCGAGCAGCAGGTAGCGAATACCGGCCACGGCGTGATGCACGAACGCCCAGATCAGGACCAGCAACACCAATTTGCCGGGCACGCTGCCGACGATGGCGCGGTAACTCTCGAAGCTGATCTCGGAGGTCAGGCTCTGCTGCAGCAGGTACAGGCAGAACGGGATCCCGACCAGAAACAGCAGCGCCCCGCTGATGCGATGAAGGATGGACACGATGCCGGCCGGGGGCAGCCGGTAGCCCAGAATCTGGGACACGTGGATATTCCGGAATTCGGGGCGCCCCTTGCGGGCGGCGGACTCAGCCATGCATGCCTCGGCGTTGTTTGTTGTGAAAACGCTTATGTTTGGACCGACGATCAACTGCCGGTGCAAGCCCAGCCGATACGCACCGCGCCATCATCGCGGCACGCAAGCCTCCCTGCCTGCGGGCGCCATTCTGAACCAATTTGTGCACTGCGACCAAATCCGCATCCGTCAGTTCAGGTCATTGGCGTAGTGATGGTGCCGGGTGAGATACCAACCTCGCCTCACTTCCACGGGCCGGCCCGCGTAGGTGGTCGAGATCCGCTCGACCAGCAGCAGGGGCTCGCCCGCACGGATGCCCAGCCAGCCCGCCTCCTGGGCGGGCGCTGCGACGGCCTTGATCCGCTCGCTTGCGCGGATCATCCGGGTGCCGTACTCGGCCTCGAGCAGACCATAGAGCGGGCCGGTATAGGCATTGAGCCGCTCGGCTGTGAGCCCCTTGAACCGTGACCCCGGCAGCCAGATTTCATCGAGCACGATGGGGGTGGCTTCGAATTCAAGCAGGCGATGGATGAGCACCACGGGCTCGGAGGCCTTGAGCTCCAGCGCGCGGGCGATATCCACCGGTGCACGCAGGCGTCGACACTCCAGAAACCTGCTGCTCGGCTGCACCGGCTCGCCGTGATCGGGCCGCAGGCGCAGGAACCGGTACTGCGCGCGTTGCTCCTGATGGCTTGCCACAAAGGTGCCGCGCCCCTGGCGCCGCACCAGCAGGTTGTCGGTTGCGAGCGCATCGATCGCTTTTCGCACCGTGCCCTGGCTGACACCGTACCGGGCGGCCAGTTCGGTTTCGCTGGGAATGGCCTCGCCGGGGCGCCATTCGCCAGACTGCAACCCCTGCAGGATGCGGTCGCGGATCTGCTGGTACAGCGGACTGAAGGAAACCGTTGTCATGAGCGGATCTGACCATGAAGTCATGGTCATGTCTAGTGTCTTATGTCTTATATAAGATAGATCATGCCATTGCACGGACCGCCCGTGCAACGCTAAACTCGCGCCTGAAATTCCATCAACCTGCATCGAGGTTTCAATGACCAAGCCCGCCAAACGCGTGGCCGTCACCGGCGCCGCCGGCCAGATCGGCTACTCCCTGCTCTTTAGGATTGCCAACGGAGACATGCTCGGCAAGGATCAGCCGGTCATCCTTCAGCTGCTCGAGATCCCCGACGAGAAAGCCCAGAAGGCCCTCAAGGGCGTGATGATGGAACTCGATGATTGCGCGTTTCCGCTGCTCGCCGGCATGAGCGCCCATGGTGACCCCATGACCGCGTTCAAGGACATCGACTACGCCCTGCTGGTGGGCGCGCGTCCGCGCGGCCCCGGCATGGAGCGCAAGGATCTGCTGGCGGCCAATGCCCAGATCTTCACCGCCCAGGGCAAGGCCCTCAATGCAGTCGCCAGCCGCGACGTGCGTACGCTGGTGGTGGGCAACCCGGCCAACACCAATGCCTACATCGCCATGAAGTCCGCCCCGGATCTGCCGGCACGCAACTTCACCGCCATGCTGCGTCTCGATCACAACCGCGCCCTGTCCCAGATCGCCGCCAAGACCGGCAAGGCCGTGGCCGACATCGAAAAGCTCTGCGTCTGGGGCAATCACTCGCCGACCATGTATGCCGATTACCGCTTTGCCACCATCGGCGGCGCATCGGTCAAGGCCATGATCAACGACGAAGCCTGGAACCGCGACACTTTCCTGCCCACCGTGGGCAAGCGCGGTGCAGCCATCATCGACGCGCGCGGCCTGTCATCCGCCGCTTCGGCAGCCAACGCCGCCATCGACCACATGCGGGACTGGGCCCTGGGCACCCAGGGCCGCTGGACCACCATGGGCATTGCGTCCGACGGTTCCTACGGCATTCCCGAGGGCATCATGTACGGGTTTCCGGTCACCTGTGCCAACGGTGAGTACACGATGGTCAAAGGTCTGGAGATCGATGCATTCAGCCGCGAGCGCATGGACTTCACCCTGAAAGAGCTCCTCGAGGAGCGTGACGGCGTGGCTCATCTGCTCTGAAATCCAGGAGAAACCATGACCCCGGGCCAGAAATTCCGCCAGGCACTCGCCGACGAATCCCCGCTGCAGATCCCCGGGGCCATCAATGCCAACCATGCCCTGCTCGCCCGCCATGCGGGCTACCGGGCCATCTATCTCTCGGGGGGCGGCGTTGCCGCCGGTTCGCTGGGGCTGCCCGATCTGGGCATTTCGGGCCTTGAGGATGTCCTCATCGATGTCCGTCGCATCACCGATGTCTGCGACCTTCCCCTGCTGGTCGATGTGGACACGGGCTTTGGCTCCTCCGCCTTCAATGTGGCGCGCACCGTTCGCTCCCTGATCAAGGCGGGCGCGGCTGCCATGCACATCGAAGATCAGGTCGGGGCCAAGCGCTGCGGCCATCGCCCCAACAAAGAGATCGTCACGCAGGACGAAATGGTCGACCGCATCAAGGCGGCCGTGGATGCACGAACCGATCCGTCGTTCTTCATCATGGCCCGCACCGATGCTCTGGCCGTGGAGGGATTTGACGCCGCGGTCGAGCGCGCCATGGCCTGCGTCGAGGCCGGCGCCGATGGCATCTTTCCGGAGGCGCTCACCGAGTTGCCGATGTACAAACGGTTTACCGATGCGGTGAAGGTCCCGATCCTGGCCAACATCACCGAATTCGGTCAGACCCCGCTGTTCACTGTCAAGGAACTCGAGGCCCAGGGTGTGGGCATCGTGCTGTATCCGCTGTCGGCCTTCCGGGCCGCCAACAAGGCCGCCGAGACCGTGTACCAAGCCATTCGCCGCGATGGGTCCCAGCAGTCCGTCGTCGATACCATGCAGACCCGCAAGGAACTTTACGACTCCATCGGCTACTGGGACTTCGAGAAAAAGCTCGATGCCCTGTTCGCCGCCAAGAAGTAAGGCAAACCTCAAGGCATTCCGCGAGGCGAGCCCCGAGCACCGAAAGCAGACCGCCGGCTCAACCCGGCAGGACCCGCATCAACCCCAGTACGGGACACTACAGAAACACACCGATTCAGGAGAGGAAGCGCCATGAGCGATGCACCCAGCACCGGTCCCAAGCCCAAGAAATCCGTTGCCCTTTCGGGGGTCACCGCCGGCAATACCGCGCTGTGCACGGTGGGGCGTGCGGGTAACGACCTGCACTACCGCGGCTACGACATTCTCGATTTCGCCGACACGGCGGAATTTGAAGAGGTGGCCCACCTGCTCGTGCACGGCAAGTTGCCCACGCGGGCCGAGCTCAAGGCCTACAAGGCCAAACTGAAGTCTCTCCGGGGCCTGCCCGCCAACGTCAAGGCTGTGCTGGAGTGGCTTCCGGCCTCGAGCCACCCCATGGATGTGATGCGCACCGGCGTGTCGGCCCTGGGTTGCCAGTTGCCCGAAAAAGACGACCACAACGCACCGGGCGCGCGCGATATCGCCGATCGCCTGATGGCCTCGCTCGGCTCGATGCTGCTCTACTGGTATCACTACAGCACGAACGGCCGACGCATCGAGGTCGAAACCGATGACGACACCATTGCCGCGCACTTCCTGCATCTGCTGCATGGCGAGGCCCCCTCGGAGTTGTGGGTGCGGGCGATGCAGACCTCGCTGATTCTCTATGCCGAGCACGAGTTCAACGCCTCCACCTTTGCCTGCCGTGTGGTGGCCGGCACGGGGGCCGACATGCATTCGGCCATCACTGCCGGCATTGGCGCGCTCAGAGGCCCGAAACATGGCGGCGCCAATGAAGTGGCCTTCGAGGTGCAAAAGCGCTACGACTCACCCGATGAGGCCGAGGCCGACATCCGTCGCCGCGTGGAGGCCAAGGAAGTCGTGATCGGCTTTGGGCACCCGGTTTACACCACAGGCGATCCACGCAACAAGGTCATCAAGGAAGTCGCCCGCCGCCTGTCCAAGGATGCCGGCAACATGAAGATGTTCAACATTGCCGATCGTCTCGAGACGGTGATGTGGGACGCCAAGAAAATGTTCCCCAACCTCGACTGGTTCAGTGCGGTGTCTTACCACATGATGGGGGTGCCCACAGCCATGTTCACGCCGCTCTTCGTGATTTCGCGCACATCGGGCTGGTCGGCCCACGTGATCGAGCAGCGCATCGACAACAAGATCATCCGTCCCAGCGCCAACTACACCGGCCCCGAAAATCTCAAGTGGGTGGCGCTGGAGAAGCGCAAGTGAGCGCCGGGCGGCGATCGATCCTGCCAGACCGTGCAGCAGGCCCGCTCGGTGCATTCCCGGCATCGCGTGGTCTGCTTGCCGCTGCCATCCTCGCCCTGCCTGGATGGGCCTTGGGGCCCCAGGCGGTTCAGGCCCAGACCGCAGCCCCTCATCACACACCGACCAAGCCCGCGCCTGCAAACAAACCCGCAGCCGCGCAAACACCCCAGCGCACCCATTCGGCAGCGCCAGCCCATCGGCCCGCCCAGGGGCAGACCCAGCATCAGGCCCGGCGCACGCATGTTCCGCCGCCCACCACGCCGGCGCAGCGGGCCGCGCTGCCCGAGGCTGATGAAACCCAGAAAGAGGCTGCTGGCCTGGTGTATTACGGCAAGTATGTCTGCGACCAGAAGTGGGAGATTCATGTCGAGCGCAGCACCGAAAGTCCGGGCTATGTCGATGTGCGCTACCAGAAGGATGTCTGGGTCATGAAGCCGGTCGCCTCGGCCACCGGCGCGGTGCGGCTCGAGGACATGAAGCAGCAGACGCTGCTGGTGCAGATTCCATCCAAGTCCATGTTGCTTAACACTCGCACCGGACAGCGGCTGGTGGACTCCTGCGTCGGCGAGGGCCACCTGAATGCCATGAAGGCCGCCGAGACGGCTGCAGCGAACGCCGCAGCCGTGACAGCCCAGAATGCAGCCACCAGCACAGCCGCAGCGCCGGCAGACACTGCGGGGATGGCACCCGCAGCGGCCCCGGCAGCGGCCGATCGCAAGCCCGACTGATCCACTTGTGCAGCCCCACGCGACTCACCCCGCAAGGCGAATAACGCAGTTTTCCGCCCCCTTCATCGTCACCAACCCTCATACCCACAAGATCTCGTACCGCATCAGGGAGTTTTTTTGATCATGGCCCACAACAGCTTCAAGACCCTCAAGAGTTTCGAGCCGGCCCAAGGCAAAACCGGCCTGTACTACTCACTGCCGGCGCTGGCCCGCAAGTTCCCCAACGTCAAGCGACTGCCGGTCTCCATCCGCATCGTGCTGGAGTCGGTACTGCGCAATGTCGATGGCAAGAAAGTCACCGAGGCGCATGTCGAGCAACTGGCCAACTGGCGCCCCAATGCGGCTCGAACCGATGAGATCCCCTTCATCGTGGCCCGGGTGGTGCTGCAGGACTTCACCGGTGTACCGTTGCTGGCCGATCTGGCTTCCATGCGCAATGTGGCCGCAGGCATGGGGCGCGATCCCAAGCGCATCGAGCCGCTCGTCCCGGTTGATCTGGTGGTCGACCACTCGGTCATGATCGACCACTACGGCTCGCCGAATGCCCTCGATCTGAACATGAAGCTCGAGTTCCAGCGCAACCAGGAGCGCTACCAGTTCATGAAGTGGGGCATGCAGGCCTTTGACACCTTCAAGGTGGTGCCCCCGGGCATTGGCATCGTGCACCAGGTCAACCTCGAGTATCTGGCTCGCGGCGTGCATGCACGCAAGGACGGCAAGGACAAGGTCTTCTACCCCGACACGCTGGTCGGTACCGACAGCCACACCACCATGATCAACGGCATCGGCGTGGTCGGCTGGGGCGTGGGCGGCATCGAAGCCGAAGCGGGCATGCTGGGCCAGCCGGTCTACTTCCTGACGCCCGATGTGGTGGGCGTGCACCTCAAGGGGCGTCTGCGTGAAGGCGTCACTGCAACCGACCTGGTGCTGCGCATTACCGAAATGCTGCGCAAGGAAAAGGTGGTCGGCAAGTTCGTGGAATTCTTCGGCGAAGGCACCGCCAGCCTCGCCCTGCCCGATCGCGCCACCATCGCCAATATGGCCCCGGAATACGGTGCCACCATGGGCTTTTTCCCGGTCGACAAGAAGACCATCGAATACTTCGAGGGCTCGGGTCGTACCAAAGAAGAAATTTCTTCCTTTGAAGCCTATTTCAAGGCCCAGGGTCTGTTTGGCGTGCCCAAGGCCGGCAGCATCGACTACTCCAATGTGGTCGAACTGGATCTGGGCTCGGTCGTTCCCTCGCTGGCCGGCCCCAAGCGCCCCCAGGATCGTATCGAGATCGGTCAGGTCCGCAACACCTTCCAGGACCTGTTCGCCAAGCCCGTTGCTGCCAACGGCTTCAACAAGCCCGCAGCCGATCTGGACAAGGTCTACAGCACTTCGGCCGGTACGGCTTTGCGCAATGGCGATGTGCTGATTGCGGCCATCACCTCGTGCACCAATACCTCCAACCCGGGGGTTCTGCTGGCGGCCGGCCTGCTGGCCAAAAAGGCCGTGGCCCGCGGTCTGAAAGTGGCGCCGCACATCAAGACCTCGCTGGCGCCCGGTTCGCGCGTGGTCACCGAATATCTGCAGAAGTCCGGCCTGCTCGAGCCGCTTGCCAAGCTGGGCTTCGCCGTAGCGGCCTATGGCTGCACCACCTGTATCGGCAATGCCGGCGACCTCACCCCGGATGTCAATGAGACCATCACGGCCAACGACATGGTCTGCGCTGCGGTGCTCTCGGGCAACCGTAACTTTGAAGCCCGCATCCACCCCAACCTGCGGGCCAACTTCCTGGCTTCGCCCCCCCTGGTCGTGGCATACGCCATTGCCGGAAATGTCACGGTCGACCTCATGACCCAGCCGCTCGGCAAGGACAGCAAAGGTCGCGATGTCTACATCGGCGATATCTGGCCCACCAGCGAAGAAGTGGCCAAGCTCATGAAGCACGCCATGAGCGCCAAGACCTTCCGCAGCCTGTATGGCAACCTGACCAAGGATCATGTGCTCTGGAACGGTGTGCCTGCTGCCGCCGGCCAGACCTACGACTGGCCCAAGTCGACCTACATCGCCAATCCGCCCTTCTTCCAGGACTTCTCCATGACGCCTGGCGCATCGGGCTCGATCAAGGGAGCCCGGGCGCTGGGTCTGTTCGGCGACTCCATCACCACCGACCATATTTCGCCAGCCGGTTCCATTACCGAAAAATCCCCTGCGGGTCGGTATCTCATCGAAAACGGCGTCCTGAAGGCGGACTTCAACTCGTACGGCGCCCGCCGCGGCAACCACGAAGTCATGATGCGTGGCACCTTTGCCAACGTACGCATCAAGAACCTCATGCTGCCCGTCAAGGCGGATGGTTCGCGCGAGGAAGGCGGCATCACCCTGCATCAGCCGAGCGGCGAAAAGCTTGCGATCTATGACGCAGCCATGAAATACGTCGCGGCCGGAACACCGACAGTTGTCTTTGGTGGCGAGGAGTACGGCACGGGCTCCTCGCGTGACTGGGCGGCCAAGGGCACGCAGTTGCTCGGTGTCAAGGCGGTTGTTGCGCGCAGCTTCGAGCGGATCCATCGCTCGAACCTGGTCGGAATGGGTGTTCTTCCCCTGCAGTTCAAGGGCAAGGACTCCTGGGAAACCCTCGGCATCAAGGGCAATGAGACCTTCGATATCGAGATCCCGGCCGACATGAAGCCTCAGCAGGACATCGTCATGACGATCCATGCAGCCGATGGCAGCAGCCGCAAGGTCAAACTGCTCTCGCGGATCGATACCGCCATCGAAGTGGACTACTTCCGCCACGGCGGCATTCTGCCCTTCGTGCTTCGCGAGCTGATGGCGGCCTGATCGTTCAGTCCGAATGACCGAATCAGACCAGACTGCTTCGATCCCCGGGTCCCCTCCCTTGCTTTCAAGAGAGGGCCTGACCCGGGCGGGTCTGTTCACGGTTCTGACGGCTCTGCTCTGTCTGATCAACCAGTTTCTGAGCGTTGATCTCCCCCAGCCCTGGCCGCTGTGGCCCGCAGTCGCGTTTGGGTATGCCTGCGGGCTTCGCTATGGATTGCCGTGGCTGTTGCCCAGCGCGCTGGGAGCCCTTCCTTTTCTTGGTTTCGGATCAGCGGTCGCCCTGGATAGCGTCGCACTGGCTTTGGGCGTGGTCTTGGGACCCGTGCTTTCCCTGCTTGTCTTGCGGCGTCTGGATCGGTGGCGCCCAGTTCAAGGCGCCCATCGACCTCTGACGCGTTTCATGATCGTCGCGGGTACCGTCACGGTGCCGGTCACAACGGCCTGCAGCGTGGTGATCGGTCGACTCACGACGGCGGGCCAGCCTTACTCTCGTCTGCTCGACTTCCCCTTGGGATTGCCCGCGCTCGGGATGTGGCTCTCGGGCCTGGTGACGCTTCTGATTTTGACCCCGGCCATTCTGGCGCTCTCTGACTGGAGCGCCCATCAGGATGAAGCGAACGCAGAACCGGGCGGCACGGGTTTTGACCCCGCCTGTGCCGGTCTGGCCCTGATTCTGGCGCTCGTTCTGGTGATTGTGACTTCACTTGAATCCCATCTGCTGTCGCATATCCTTCTGCTTCTGGTCGCGCCCATCCTGGTGCGGTCTGCCCTTCGCAATGGCCAACGCACCCATGCGTTGACCTCACTGGTGGTCACCCTGCCCGTCATTGCAGCATCCTTGCAATCGGTCTACCACCAATCCTCGAGTCAGATCGAGTTTCTCTGGCTGGGCTCGGAGCTGTGCGCCGTGCTCGTTGTGCTGATCGCCATGGCGCTCCTGATTCAGTCGCTCGCCCTGGATTTTCGTGGGGCGATGCACCAGATCGGCCGACTGGGTCGCGAGGATCTTCAGACCGGACTGCTCAACGACCGAGGCCTCGCCCTGGCCATGCAATCCGCACTCACCGAAACCGATCGTCAGGCGCTTGGCGTCATCGGGGTCAGTGTCAGTAACCTCGAAGCGGTGCAGGAGTTGTGCGGGCCCCTGGAAACGGCCCGTATCGAATCTGCATTGGCGGGACTCCTGCAGACCAAAGCCACGCAACACCCTGCGGGCCGACAGGGGCGGGTCACGGCCCGTTGGTCGAACCAACGTCTCATGCTGATGGTCAGCGCGGAGAGCCTCAACGATCTGCGGGTGATCGTGCGTGATCTCTACACTGCGCTTGGGCGGGTCGCAGGACAGACGCCGAGCGAATCCATCAACCTGCAGGTGGTTCTGGGTGCCATTCATATTGGCCGCGACACGCTCGCGCAGCCCGAGGAATGCCTCGCTGCGCTTGAAGATGCGATCGCCATCGCTGCGAGCGTTCGGGACCCCCAAATCTTCGTCGAACCCCTGTCGGCCTCAACGCTCGACTCCCGACGTGAGGAGCGTGACCGGACCGAATTGCTGCGTGAATCGATACGTCATGGACGGCTCGAAATTCATGCCCAACCCGTGATTGATCCTGACGCGCCAGAAGGAAGCCAATCCTACGAGGTGCTGACCCGACTCAGGGACCGATCCGGGGCGCTGATTCATCCGCCGGAATTCATGCCCTTGGCCACTCGGGCACAGCTGCTTGCCCGGCTCGATCGCGCGGTCATTCACCGCGTGTTCGAATGGCTCGCCACTCACCCGAACGCGTTGAGCCAGACGCACAAATGCGCGATCAATCTGTCAGGGGCCTCGCTCGATGATCCTGGCCTGCCAGGATTCATTGATGAGACCCGACGATTCTTCGACATCCCTGCGCCAAAGATTGTTTTCGAAATCAGTGAGAGCTCTGCCATCCGGCAGTTGTCCGCCGCATCGAGGCTGGTCGATGACCTCAAGACCCAGGGCTTTGGCATCGCTCTCGATGACTTTGGCACCGGACTGGCCACCTTCGAGTACCTCAAGCGATTTGCGCTCGATTACGTCAAGATCGACGGCTACTTCATCCGCAACCTGCTCGATGACGAACTCGACGAAGAGATCGTGCTCTCGACGCTGCGCGTCGCCCAGAAGATGAAGCTGCGTACCGTGGCCGAACACGTGCAGAGCGAACCGGTACACCAGCGCCTGCGGGCATTGGGGATCCACCACCTGCAGGGCGACCTCTTCGGTCGGGCCGCACCCATCGAGGCCTTGTTCGACCCCAACTGGCCCATCTCCCTGCGGGATCGCCAGCCCGACACCTCGGGTTCCTGAGCGCCACTGGCGCGTCGGATTCTTTCGCGACGCACCGGTTCAACGGACTGACCGAAGCCACTCTCAGGCGCCGTTCAGCGGGACAGAACGACAGCTTGGCAGTGCAAGAGGTCGCCGCCCCTGTGCGTACGCCACCATCCGGTCTTCGCATCGCGATGGGTTGACCGGTCATGCATCTGACTCTTGAATCTCTGACACCAACCGAAGCCTCTGTACTTCCCGGGCCCCACCGGCCATGGAGCGCGTTTGATGTCACTTCGTCAACGCCTGCGGCCCACCCCGTTGCGAATGAGGGCGGACTCACAGTCGCCGAGGCTTTCGCGCAATGGTTCAGTCAGTATCTTCATCTTCGCAAGGATGGGGGTGAATCCGTCCGTCGCAGCATGATGAAAGACGTGCTCCCCCACATCGGACACCGTCGTCTTGCCGCCATCCAGAAAGAAGACGTTCTCGCGGTCCTGAATCAAGTCATCGAGCGAGGTTCACCCCGCCAGGCAGGCTGCATCCTGGCCGACCTGCGACAACTGCTGCGCTGGGCGTTGCGCGAAGGTTTGGTCGACAACGACCCCAGTGCGGGCCTGCACAAGAACGACTTTTCGGGCGACGCCACGGTACGAAGCCGGTCATTGAGTGTTGAAGAAGTCGCTGAACTGGCAAGCAAAGTCGTCAGCGCCGGACTGGCTGCACACATTCGAACTGCGGTGTGGTTGATGCTGGCCACGGGCGCACGAATCGGTGAAGTCGCCACGGCGCGCTGGCAGGACATCGATTTGCACCATCGCACCTGGACCATCCCTGCGCATCTTAGTCACAGCGGCCGTGTCCATGTCGTGCCGCTGTCGGAATTCGCCTTGAAGCACCTGTCCAGCGCTGATGGCCAGAGGCGCAGTGCAATCTGGGTCTTTCCCTCCCGTGATGATTCCGAACCGCTCTCGCCCAAGGCGCTGGGCAAGCAGATTCGTGACCGACAACGAGGCGTTCGCATTCGGGGGCGATCGGCTGCAACCACAATGCTTTTACTCAGTGGTGGCGCCTGGACTCCCCTGGACCTGCGGCGAACCGCGTCGTTCCTGATGGCTCACCTTGGTATCAGCCCAGCAACGCTTTCAGCCTGCCTCGATCAAGTGCCGCGGGGCCTGCATGATCTTGGCGATCCGCAGGCGAGTGCTCCCGACGCCTGCCGGGAAGCATTCGACATGCTGGGTCAATATCTGGAGCAGATTTCCAGCACCCGGATGATGGTCGGCCAAGACAAGGCCTGAACCTTGCCTTGACGCGACCAGCCTGCCTCAGCTTCCGGGCGCCCTCAACGCTTGCAATCCAGGCAGGCTCCGGGGCTTGGAAAATCCGCGGGTGCTGACGGTGCGGCATTCTGGGTACCCGCGCATGCACTGAGCAAGGCGGACAGGACCAAAGACAACAGAATCGAGCGTTTCACGACGCGTTCCTCCCGGACAGCCTGAATCAGGCGTTGTCGCAACCAACCGGGCTGCGGTTTCGGGCGATCCGCATCCCTGTGCGCCATGTTGCAGGACAACGAGGTCTTGCCCTGGTGCAACGTCGTTCACGGATCACTCCTTTCAAGGGGCAGGATGCATGCCCGCTTGATCGTCCAGTTGTGATTCCGATTTGTTGCGGAGTCTGTCGCACCGCGCACTGCTTTGCGCTACCAATGGAACACTCACTCGATCAACCTGCCGCAGGAGCGTCCCAAGCCATGAGCGATATCGGATACCGAACCATCTTGCCCGAGGGATGGCCTCGCCCCAGAGGCTTTTCTCATGCAGTCGTTGCGCGTGGCGCCACCCAGATCCGGATTGCCGGTCAGATTGGTGTGGATCGAAGCGATCCGACGCGCCCCCCAGAAAGCGACATGGGAGCGCAATGGGGTCGAGCCCTTCGCAACGTCGTTGAAGTGTTGCAGACCGCGGGCGGTCGCCCGGAACACTTGATCATGCTGCGTGCCTACGTCACCGATATCGGTGAATTCAATCGGGCAGGTGCTGCGATCGGCGCAGCCTGGGCCGCCACCTTGGGCAAGCACTTTCCAGCAATGACGCTCGTACAGGTCAGTGCACTCATCGACCCTGCAGCGAAAGTTGAAATCGAAGCGGAGGCTCTCCTGCCCTGATCAGACTCGGGGCAACAGAACAAAAAACAAAGGAGCAAAGGAAAAGGGGCTACCGCCTCGTGAGCAGTAACCCCTTGATTTTCCGTTTGCTTAGATGGTCGGGACGGCGGGATTTGAACTCGCGACCCCCTGCACCCCATGCAGGTGCGCTACCAGGCTGCGCTACGCCCCGAAAGACCGCCAATCAATATATACCCATTATTTTCAATGGCCTATAGTTCTTCGAAGTCTGGGCTTGTTTGCATTTGTTCAGTGAAAGCCATCACACTATAGGCACCGAACAGGCACCGGGTAGGCTCCAGAGGGAACGATGGCGACTTTCACTGACAAACAGATGCAGGCACGGCCTGCCAAGGCGGATATCTGGCTGGTCGACAGCGACGCACGGGGGACCGGGCGGCTAAATGGACGCATCACACCCAGCGGCAAGCGCCTGCTCTACTTCCGGTACACGAACAGCAAGGGCAAACAGGAGCGGCTGCCGATCGGGCCGTACGACGCTCGGGGAGACGGTAGGGCAACTTTCACCGTGCAGCAGGCGCGGGATCGTGCCCGTGAGCTGTCCGCGATCTATCGGTCCGGGGTGAAGGACTTGCGTGAATACTTCGAACGGAAGGAACTGGAGCTCAAAGCGCAGGCAGAACAGGCTCAGCGCGAGAGGGAAGAGGCGGCGCAGGCGGCAGCCCGACGGATGACGCTTCGGCAGCTGGCCGAGGACTGGGCAAGGGTCGAGCTGGCACCCAAGATTCAGGCCGACGGGACCCGGACTGGCCGCAAGGACGCAGGGGCGAGCGTGCTGGAGTCGTTCGAGCGGCGCGTATTTCCGAAACTCGGGCACCTGCCTGCCGACAGCGTGAAAAAGCCCGAGCTCATGGCGGTGCTGGACGCCGCAGCGACCGAGGGGAAATCGCGTACCGCGAATATGCTGCTTACTGACCTGCGGCAGATGTTCCGGTTCGGCTTGGATCGGGAGATCGTGAGCCACAACCCGCTCAGCGGGATTCTCAAGAAGAACGTGGGCGGGAAAGAATCCGAGCGCAGCCGGGTGCTGTCAGAAGCGGAGCTTCGAGAGCTGGGGAGTGCGATCCCAGGTAGCTTGCCTGAGCGCAGTGCACGGGCCGTGTGGTTGATCCTGGCCACTGCCTGCCGGGTCGGTGAGGCAGCCGAAGCACGCTGGGAGCATGTCGACCTGGTCAAGCGCACCTGGTACCTACCGACGACAAAGAATCAGCGCGACCACAAAATTCACCTCTCACGGTTCGCCATAGCTCAATTTGAGGCACAGGCAGCGCTGCGGGATGCCGAGCACACCGCGAGGGTCCGTCGAGGCGAGGCGAGCGATCCGAGTCTGTGGGTGCTTCCCGGCAGGGACTGGCGCAAGCCCAGCAGTCCCAAGACACTGGCCAAGCAGCTGGGGGACAGGCAGCGGGGGGCAGAAGAACGGCACAATGGGCGCACCAAGGCCACAAGAGCGCTGATACTGCCCGGAGGGCACTGGACGCCGCATGACCTGCGCCGGACGGCTGCGACACTGATAGCGGGGCTTGGATTCGGGTCGGATGTCATCGACGAGTGCCTGAACCACAAGATCCAGTCCAAGACGGCCAGGACATACATTCGCGACCGGCGGCTGGAGGAGCAGGCACGGGCTTTTGACGCACTAGGGGCGAAACTGGAGACCCTCACCGCAGCGAGCCAGTTGCCCTAGGACAAACCGATCCGCCGCAGACGACCGACGGTGTCATGCCCGCTGAAGCAAGATGCCCAGTGATCGACAGGTTTTGCCGGAGGGACACGATGCCAAAACTAGTGAAGATACTGGGGCCGCTGGAGGTCAGTAGGCTCAAACTCAAGGGAAACGGCCAATACGCGGTCGGCGGTCCCGCTGGACTGATGCTGAAGGTAGACGGAGGCAGCCAGTCGTGGGTGCTGAGGACGATGATTTCCGGGAAGCGACATTCCATGGGGCTCGGGGCGTACCCCGGATTGGACCTTGCTGACGCTAGGCGGAAGGCTCAGGAAGCACGCGACACCATCCGATCGGGGGGTGACCCCCTGCGAGCTCGATCCGCAGCGAAGGCGGCAGCAAAAGCGCAGTTGCGACCAAAACCCGCAAAGGTGAAGAAGCTGACTCAGTACCGAGCGCTCACGTGGCGGGAGATACCAGTCTTCATGAGAGACCTCTCTGTCCGTGAAGGGGTGGCGGCGCGGGCGCTCGAGTGGGCGATTCTGACCGCGGCGCGAAGCGGCGAGGTCCGTGGGATGGTCTGGGGCGAACTGGACCTAAGAGGCCGAACTTGGACTGTGCCTGCCGAACGCATGAAGGCCGACAAAATGCATCGGGTCCCGCTGACTGACGCCGCGTCGGCCTTGCTTGGGGAGCCGGGTGAGCCTCGTGATCTTGTGTTCCCCGCTCCTCACGGCGGGCAGTTGTCGGATATGGCCATGCTGGCCGTCTTGCGCCGGATGAAGCGCGCCGACTGCACCGTGCACGGCTTTCGCAGCTCGTTCAGGGACTGGGCGGGCGAAGCAACGCACCACCCGCGGGAGGTCATCGAGCACGCGCTTGCGCACCAGTTGAAGGACAAGGCCGAGGCCGCCTATGCCCGGGGTGACTTGCTCAAGAAGCGGACCGCTCTAATGAAGGACTGGAGCGAATTCTGTCGCATGCTGGACGAGCCCCCGCGTAGCCCGAATGCTATGGGCATCACTGGACGTGTTGTAAAGCGACTGGGGCGGCCAATCACGTGGGCGAAGAAGGACGATGCCCGCTTCATATACGAGAGGTTGCGGGCGCTCGGGGCGAGCGCCCTAGAAGCCCAGAGTTTTGTGAGGTCCGCGATGGGTGTGCTGTTCAGCGAAATTCTTTGCTCGAGCGAGAAGGGAGTTGATCCCGCTGTTCCCGACGCCATCCTCTCAGACACTGCGCTTGCAAAGTGGGCTCATCTGATTCGCCTGAATATGCACAACTCAATCACATTCGCGAAACGTGACTACTACGACCTGCCGACGGCCGCTCAAGACTGGCTGAAAAGGGGCAAGGCGGCTCCCTAAAGCGCATAGCTGGTTGGTAGACGGGGAAGTTCAGATTTATCCGTCTTCGACAAGCCGCGGGAGCGCGATCACACTGCCCTCCGTTCCAACAAATGCAAGAGGGCCAGGATGGACCAAGCAGAGTTTTCCTCCGTGCTGAACCGCGAGCGCGTGATGACAACGGCGGACTTGACCAGGGCGCTGCATATCAGCCGGACAGGCGTCTGGCAGGCGCTCAAAGACGGAGCACTTCCGAAGCCGAATTTCCGAATCGGGTCACGCTCGCCACGATGGATCTGGGGGTCGGTGCTGGACCACCTCGAGCGTCGCGCCAAGCAGGCGCGTGATTCGGCTGAGCTCTGACCATGCTGCCGGCAATAAAAGCACCGTCTACGTTCACGAAAGACGCAGCGCAAGTCCTGGACGGTGCGAGTACGGTGCAACGGCTGATCGGGCTGAGCCGCTTGGATGAGGCGGCTGTGTTTGCCCTACTGGACGATCCCGAGACACGCAAAGCCATCGAGCGCGAGCTTGCGCAAGCCGAACGATCCGGGGCGACAGTCCAGTGGCGGGCGCGGGAGGCACTGGCGGCTGCTGTAGCGCGCATAAGCGAGGTCGTCCGCTCGCCGGATACGTCTGCAGCCACTCTGATCAAGGCAGGGGATCTACTGGCCCGTCTGGCGGGGCTGACGCAGCCTACCGAACAAGCCCCTGGCGAGAAGTTCGCGATCACGATCGTATTCGGCAATGAGCCGCAGCAGGTCACTCCCAGCACCCAGTACGAGGTCGTCGACGTAGAAGCCCGGGAGGTCCCTCCGAATGCGGCTTGAAGACTGGCGAGTCGATATCTCGGTGTTTCGGTCTGAGTTCGAAACAATCCCCGAGGTGAGCCACAAAGACCTGAGCTGGCGCGAGCTGGACAAGGTGGTGGCTGGTGCAGCACCAGTCATCAGAGCGAAAAAGGCATGGCTGCCCTTCTACGTGCCGTGCCTGCTGGACAAATCGAAGCCCTACTCCGGCAAGACTGCGCAGCGCTTCCCTTCGGGGGCCTGCGGGCCAATGAGAAGCCGCGAGCACGTGCGCGATATGACGGCCACGATGCTGGTGATGGACCTGGACAAATGCGGGCCGTCCGAAGTTGCGGGGTACCTCAGAGGGTTGCGAGACAAGGGAATCTCGTTCCTGGGGTACACGACGTACAGCAACGGAGCACCGGAGAAGACGGGCTATCGGATGCGTGTCCTGGTCCCGGTGGACGAACCACTCACGATGGAGCGGTACAAGGCTGCCCACGATGCGCTCAACGACAACGCGTTCGGCGGGAGGGCTGACCAGTCAGGCGCGAGCCTGTGCCAGCAGCAGAGCGTATGGGGATGCCCTTCAGACCGCGCAAAACTCGCCAGGCGCGCTCGGAACGATGCGGGAGTATTCATCATGGCCAACCTGCCCATGGAAGCGCCAAGAGCGCCCTACAGTTCAGACCGGACAAGTACCGGGATGGGCGTAGCGTCAGGAGCAAATCGCAGCGACTTGCCGAGTGTGCAGCGCATAGAGCGAGCAGTGTCCTGGTTGGTAGCCGATGAGGGGTATGAGGTGTGGATTCGGGTGCTGATGGCATTGGCCGCACTCAGGGGCCATATCGGCATTGAGGCAGCCGAAGAGTTTGCACTGCGCTACCACCAGACCTCGCCGCCGGAGTCGACCCGCGCAATGCAGGGCCACCAGTCTCAGTACGACCCGATCAGCGTGGTTGGAAGGACCCCAACGATGTCCGCAGAGGCCGCAGTCCGGTGCTTGCTGGGGCAGGCCAGGGATCGGGCTCAGAGGGTAGTCCTCGAAGGGCTGCGGGGAGAGCATGCGGACAGAGAGCGGTTCAACAGTGCGCTGGTCTACCTGGCGGAGTTCCATTTCAGTACCTACATCGCAATACAAAACGAAGCTACGGCGAGGCGACTTTGAGTTCATACGCAGAGCAATGGAAAGAGGCACTAGCAGGCTACAAGGCTGCGCCAGTAGTCGACCGCGAGGAACCCTCAGACGCACCGCAGGCACAGGACAAAGCACAGCCGCTGACGATTCCGACCCCGCAGGAGCTAAAGGCACTGCGAGTTGAGCAGGGGCTGCCCGCTGAGCCGGAACCCAGCAAGAGGTCCCCCGACCCGGTCAAGGTCGTCAAGGAAGCCCAGGAGGGGGGCACCATCGTCGTTAGGCTCGACCAGCACGGAGCGCCGTACATCGCTGCCAGACAGACCCGGCCTGACGGTCGTGTGGTCAAACGGGTTCTCCCACTCGGCTCACGTGACTGCGATGACTTCCTTCAAGGGCTGATCCGGGAGAAGACTGGGCGACCAGCGAGCAAATCGAGTCTTGAGGTTGTGAGCGCAACGCTACGCCTTGACGCCAAAGACGCAGGAGTAGTCGAACCCGTTTACCTGCGGCAAGCCACGCTGACAGATAGTCGCGTCGTGCGGGACCACGGCCCCGGGATGGTGGTGGAGATCGACGTGCATGGGTATCGGGTCGTTGACGAGTCGGGCACGGATGCGCCGTCGTTCTACAGATCAGGGCTTGCAGCACCCCTGCCTGAGCCGGAGAGGGTGACGGACCCGAAGGCCGCCTGTTCCGCGCTTCTCAAACACTTCACTGGGCCGATGCGGTTGGGCAAGCGCGAGACGTTGATCATCATTGCCCTCATCCTGACTTGGATGCAGGGGACCCGCGCAAATCCCATCCTGCAAATTTACGGGCCAGCGGACTCGGGCAAGTCGACATTCGCGTACGACGGCGTTCTCGCGCTTCTCGATCCAATCAGGGGTAATAGGCCCGCAGTCGGGGCGACGGTTGAAGACTTCGCAGCGGTGGCGCAGCACCTTGCAGTCATCGTTCTGGAGAACATCGGCAGCGTCGACTCGAAGATGGCGAATACACTGTGCATGGCCGCTACGGGCGCAACCCAGATGGTGCGATCGCTGTACTTCAAGAACGAGGTCACCCCGCTGACGCTCAGCCGCCCGGTCATCACAACATCGCTATCCCCGGTCTGCACGGCAGCCGACCTTCAGACCCGGGCGTTTAGTTTGGAGCTTCGCCCCTTCAACGGACAGGCCAAGGCTACGGACGAAGGCGTCACCGAAATCATCGAGCGGGAGCGGCCCGCTCTGCTAGGAGCGTTCTACTGTCTGCTGTCGGCGGTGCTGCGTGATATGCCGGCCGTAGTGGAGCGGGGTGGGTTCAAGCACAGGATGGTCGGTTTTGAAGCAACTGGCGAGGCCATGTTCGCGGCCTTGGGGCGCGCCCCCGGTGAGTTCTCGCGTGTGCTTGCGCGGGCCCGATTGGAACAAGAAGCGACGACCGCTTCGGGGGACTCGTTCGTCATCGCGTTGAAGGCAGCCTTGACTCGGATGCGGGACGCAGGGCCGACGGACAAATCAGCGCCGACCCTCAGCGCGATGAAAACCAGAAAGCCCGCGTTTGCAACTTGGTTCGAGGCTGATGGCTCGCTACATGTTCTGGCGCGGATCGGGGCGCTGATGCCGAAGATGCCGTTGCACCTCGGCGAGGGTGGACGCGCCGTACCTTTTACCGAACGTGCACTTGGGGGCGCACTGCGCCGCGTTCAGCCGCTGCTGCATTCGGTGGGAATCACGTACCGCGAAGTGAAGCTTGGCTCGCGCAGGTTTGTCGAAATGTCCGCAATGCCGGAAGTTTGGGGGGACGACGCTTGAACGCGAGCCCCACTGGGCACCGGGGCCTTGCACGCCTGCCGTTCCTCTTTGGTCAACCGGCTTTACATGTTCAGCGACTTTACGGGTACGGGCGGGGGTGCACCGTGTACACCGTAGGGTGCACCATTGAAAAAGCGATGGTGCACGGCTGGAGGCCAGTATCCATGCGAGTTTCGGGCAAAGGTGCACCGTGTGCACCGTTGGACCCTGTTCTTTCTATGAAAAAAGAAAAGAAACAGGAAGGGGGCAGAGAAATGAAGAAAAGCGCAAGCCAACGGTGCACAAGGTGCACCCCCGCCAGGAAACCCAGCATCCATGAGGATCTATGGGGTGCACCATTGAGAAATTCTGGGTGCACTTTTGTCAAGTCAACGGTGCACCCCCGCCCGAAAACTCCTGATTTGCAAAGCAAGTTCAAAGAAATCGACCCCAGCCCCGCCAGCGTAC
>Ga0255100_1000235_pt1 | contig 24854 bp, 20 predicted proteins | sample Colum_Colum_RepB_2_FD_188449 | JGI IMG/M metagenome (GOLD analysis project Ga0255100, IMG submission 188449) | Freshwater microbial communities from Columbia River, Oregon, United States - Colum_Colum_RepB_8d | ecosystem: Environmental > Aquatic > Freshwater > River | place: USA: Oregon...
TTACTAAAGAAATTTAAAATAAATTTAAGGGCACTATTAAAATTACGTTAATTAAAGCTTATGAATTTTGAATAGCAGCCAAAACATGTTTTCTAAATAAAAACACAAAAATACTATCGCAAACCAGCATACTCAGCATTGCAAAAAACAAAGCGCCGTTACCTGAATCTCCAATAGTTTGTAAGCCCGTAATTAAATGAGAGTTTAAAAACAAAGTATATGGAAGTAATTCGCCCGCAGTATAAATCCATAAACCGTATATCCTAAAACGCCATAGTAACAGCACACCGGTAAAGCTTAAACCTGCACTTAATACGTTTATCCACGCATACAAATTTTTAAAAGCCGGACTTTGCGCTTCATTATACATATAAAGCCATTCAGCCCACTTCGGGTTAAGTTGCTGCATTTGTGCAATTGCTTCACGGGTTTCATTTGCACTGGGATTTGATAAGGCACCGGGCAATGCACCTAAAAACATCAAGCCGCTCCAACATAAACTAAGTATGGCAATAATTTTAAACACATCACCGTGCTTAGGCGGTTCAATTTTAAAAGCATCTGAATCAGACATTGCATTCATTTTAAAAAGCGTTTTAGTACAACATTTAAAAGTATTAAACCCACACTTGAAATGCCAATTAAAATTAGTAACATATAGGGTTTTGGTAAAACATTTCGCTCGCCGGTATTTTCAGGTTCGGTAGAAGAAATTATGCGTTGACGTCCCAATTTGGATTTTAAAAATGTAATTTCATCTTCAAAGCTTATGCCATTGGCAAAGGCATAAAAATCTTCGTTTTCATTTTCAAACCATTTTCGGCTTCTGCTACACCAATTTAAAAGGGGGCGCTGCCATTGTTTGTAATTACTGTATATGAGCCATATTTGTCCCCTTAATACGGGTTTTGAGCAGTCTGATACGGTATCAATCAAAACCTTTACATGATGCGAACTTAAACCTTTAAACAAATCAGAAACTTCAAAAACCGCTTCTTTATATGCACCGGGTTTATTTTTAACTGCAATTATTTTTCCCTTAAAAATTATATCGTAGCTTTTTAGTAAATCAATATTCAAAACCTTGGGCGGACATTCGCAAGCGGTAATAAAAGTACTGTAACACCCTAGTATGAGAGCCAAAACCCGAATCACAAATGTTGAATAAATTGACTGGCTAGTTTCATATAGTCTGATAAAACCGTGTCGGAGGTTATAACCGGTACCTGCTTACGAAATGCAGAATGCAATACTTCCAATGGCGGAGCAGTTTGAACAGGGCGCCTTAAATCTAAAGCCTGACAGGCACAAAGCCATTCAATACCTAAAACAAATTGTGAATTTTCTAAAACCTTTAACATTTTTGTAGCAGCATTAGCACCCATGCTTACATGATCTTCTTGTCCATTACTGCTAACGATGCTGTCAACGCTAGCCGGGGTACATAATTGCTTGTTTTGACTCACCATACTTGCAGCAGTATACTGGGCTATCATAAATCCAGAGTGCAATCCGGCAGTTTGAATTAAATAGGGTGGCAATTGACGTTGGCCCGAGATTAACAAATAGGTACGACGCTCAGAAATGTTAGCAAATTCTGCTAATGCTATAGCCAAATAGTCCATGCCCAAGGCTAAACTTTGCCCATGAAAATGGCCGCCACTTAAAATTTTATGAGATTTAAAAAATACCACCGGATTATCGGTTACAGCATTTATTTCTCGGTTTACAATATCACAAACATGACTAATAGCGTCCCAAGATGCGCCGTGTACTTGGGGCATACATCGAAACGAGTAGGGGTCCTGTACATGAGGTCTTTCTTTTTTTTGCAAATCACTTTCTTGTAAAAGCCCTGAAATTTTTTTAGCTACAGCAACAGCACCGGGATGGGGACGCAGCTCATGCAAATCGGCATCAAAAGGCGAAAGGTGTCCAAAAAACACATCCAAAGCCAATGCACCACAGGTATTAGCCGAATTAAACAACGATTTGGCGCTAAGACAACCAAAAACAGCAAGCGCACTCATAAACTGTGTGCCGTTAAGTAATGCCAAACCCTCTTTGCTTTTAAGCCTAACAGCCTGTAAACCAAAACGCTTTAGGGCATCAGCACCCTCCAGTATGTTGCCTTTATAATTAACGTGCCCCTCACCAATTAAGGGCAGGCATAAATGTGCTAAGGGGGCAAGATCACCACTCGCTCCCAATGAACCCTTTTCATATACTACCGGGTATATTTCATGCTTTAAAAATGCAGCCAGTAATTTTACAGTAGCCTCTTGAACGCCACTGTACCCATAGCATAACGAACGAATTTTTAAATAGATCATTAAACGCACAAGCGCCGTTGGCAGTGCGGCGCCCATTCCACAGGCATGACTACGAATTAAGTTGTATTGCAGAGATTCCAAATCTTGATAGGGAATTTGAATTTGACATAAGGAGCCAAATCCGGTATTAATACCATAAACAGCATTAGATGTTATATCGGGATCTGTATCTAAATAGTTTCGGCATTGTATTAAAGCCGAAAGGTCATCAAAATAAATCTCATGAGATTCTTCCAAAAGCAAGGGGCTTAAGTCTTCAATACGTATCGCTTGCGTAGTATTAATTTTAAAAACTGCCATATTCGTTTTGCAATTTGTGCATTAAAGCATCTGGTGTTAACTGGGTTTGAACGCCATCAGCCATAGATTTAACAGTAAGGAGCCCCGACTGCAATTCGTCTTCTCCAATTACACAAACCAAGGGGATGCCAAGTTTTTGAGCAAAATCAAATTGTTTACCTATTTTACGTCCGGTTTCGGCATATACCTCACAGGCAATACCATGCTGTCTAAAATTACGAGCCAAATTTAGGGCATACCATTGTTGCGCTTCAGTAAAATGGGTAAATAAAACACGCGATGTTGAAATCTGAAGTTCTGTAGTTGGGTAAAGTTGTAAGTCTTCTAAAACATCACATATTCGGTCCAGTCCAAAAGATAAACCCACACCGCTTAATTCATGCAATCCAAATAGGGCGCCTAAATTATCGTATCTGCCGCCTCCCAAAATACTGTTTTGCAGGACGCCGGATTGCGGTTTAGCTTCAAATATACAGCCGGTGTAATAATGTAAGCCACGAGCTAAAACGGGCATCCATTGCAGGGTAATCCATTGGGGGTTTACATTTGAAATAACCTGCTGCAGTTCGGCACGTGCACGTTCCAAGGTGGCATTATTAAAAGGCAAGGAATCGTTTATGGACATTTCAAATTGCAGCTGTTCAATATATTTAACTTGTTCAGAACGTAATCCCAATGCTGTAATTTCACTTTCTAATTGTGAAATACTGGATTTGTCTAAAGCATCCAACAATGTTATAAATTCGTTAAACCGGTGACTAATATTAAAGGCTTCGGCCAAACCGTTTAAAAATTGCCGATGATTGATGTAAAGCGTAACGGGTAATTTTAAGCGTTCAAAAACCGCATCGCATAATTGTAAAACCTCACATTCGTTTAAAAGTGATTTAGCCCCAATACTATCAATATCGCACTGCCAAAATTCACGATAGCGGCCTTTTTGCGGTCTGTCGGCACGCCAAACAGGTTGTATTTGATAACGCCTAAATGGAAACTGCAATTCGTGCTGATGGCTGGCAACAAAGCGTGCAAACGGAACGGTTAAATCGTAGCGTAATGCACGCTCGGTTATAAGTGTACTGTCTTTTCCGCTGGTGGCTAGCGTTAGCAGTGCAGCCTGAATAGCAGCAGCATCTTTTTGCTCATGTATGCGGCTGTTTAAAACCTTAAACATCAGCTGATCGCCTTCATCGCCGTATTTGCCGGTTAAACTGCTTAACAATTCCATTGCTGGGGTTTCTATGGGTAAAAACCCATAATGCGTAAACTGCTGCTTTAAAATATCAATTACATAATTGCGTTTTCGAAGCAAAGCGGGCGTAAAATCACGCATACCACGTGGAGCTTGAATTTTCATTCTAAATACAAAGGTAAACAACTTAACGATGTTAACGGTTTTTATGCATAATGGGGTTTTTTACATAACCTATAAATTGGTAACTTGCAGGTCATCGCATGACATCAAGCAATTTTAAATTTTGGAACAACATTACAGGCTGGCTCGTTTGGGCCATTGCTACAATAACCTATTGTTTAACTATTGAGCCTACAGCCAGTTTTTGGGATTGCGGAGAATATATTGCCTGCGCCTATAAGTTAGAGGTTGGGCACCCACCAGGGGCACCATTCTTTTTGATTTTGGGCCGCTTTTTTACCTTACTGGCGGGTGGCAGCCCGCAGTATGCTGCCATGATGATTAATATCATGAGTGCTTTAGCCAGTTCATTTACCATATTATTTTTATTTTGGACCATTACCCGAATGGCCTGGAGGTATTTTGGTAAAGCTGCATTTTCAGCAACACATGCTATAATGGTTCTGATAGCGGGTTCCGTGGGGGCCTTAGCTTATACATTTTCAGATTCATTTTGGTTTAGTGCTGTAGAAGGGGAAGTTTATGCAATGTCTTCGTTTTTTACGGCCGTGGTGTTTTGGGCAATTCTAAAGTGGGATGAAGAAGATCGTCAAAACAATCAAACCTCATGGCGTTGGATTATTTTAATTGCCTACCTAATTGGTTTGTCAATTGGAGTTCACTTACTTAATTTATTAGTAATTCCGGCTATTGGCTTGGTGGTGTATTTCAGACACCAATCATTTACCTGGAAAGGCTTTATTTTGGCCGGTCTTGTTTCGGTATTGGTACTGGGCTGTATTCAAAATCTTTTAATCCCTAAACTGGTTAAATTTATAAGCGATTATGAAATTTTTTTCATAAACAACTTGCATTTACCATATAATGCCGGAACATTTACGTTTATAATACTGCTTGTAACAGTTTTAATATTTTGGATACAGTATACCCGTGTTGAGGACAGTCAGGCTACGGTATGGTACAAACGTGCATTATACACCAGCATTGTTTTTTCAGTTATTGCTGTTATAGCTGCAGCTTCAAAAACTGGTTTTTTTACCCGCGCATTAATGTTAGGTTTATTGTTGTGGGCCTTAAACCGAAACAAGTCTAAAAAGCGCCAACTCAATGCCATTTTTTTAAGCCTAGCCACTTTATTGATTGGATACTCAACTTTTTTTGTTTTGGTAATTCGGTCCTCAGCCAATACACCCATGGATGAAAATGACCCCGAAAATGCACCCAATATGCTTTCGTATTTATTACGTGAACAATATGGTGATTGGCCGCTTTTATATGGACCCTATTACAATGCCCCAACATTATCAAGAGAACAGTTTGGTGATGGTGATCCGGTTTATACACGTGATGAAAAAACAAAATCATACCGCGTATTAGATTCCAGAAAACATTCTATTCCAAAATACGATCCAGAATTTTGCACGGTTTTTCCCCGTATGTGGAGCAACCAGTCGCATCATGTGGCAGGATATAAAATGTGGGCCGATGTGGAACATAAGAGTAAAAGTAAAATTATTGATAATCCAAATGGTGAAACCGAATCGGTTCAAATACCCAATATGTGGGCTAATTTGCAATACTTTTTTTCATATCAGGTGCATTACATGTACTGGAGGTATTTTATGTGGAATTTTGCAGGCCGTCAAAATGATATACAGGGCAGTACAAATAATGCAATGGATGGTAACTGGATAAGCGGTATTTCGTTTTGGGATAATTCACGATTGGGCTATGATACTACCAATCCCATACATCGGGATCGTTATAATTTTGCAACCAATGCCTTTTTTGCAATTCCTTTAATACTGGGAATATTAGGCCTGTGGGTACAGTTTAAAAAACGACGTGAAGATGCTTGGATCGTTTTAAGTATGTTTTTTTTCACCGGATTAGCTATTGTTATATACTTAAATCAACAGCCATTTCAGCCACGTGAACGTGATTATGCTTATACAGGTAGTTTTTATGCCTTTGCCATTTGGATAGGTTTTGGTGCCCTGTATATTTTTGATGTTATTAAAACATATATAAGCAGCAATTTAAGTATTACGGTAGCAGCCGTTTTAGGCTTAACGGCGCCCGCTTTAATGGCAAAAGACGGTTGGAATGACCACGACCGTTCAAAACGCACTATGGCACGTGACATGGCTATTAACTATTTGGAAAGTTGTGCACCAAATGCAATTTTATTTACAAACGGCGATAATGACACGTTTCCTTTATGGTATGTTCAAGAAGTAGAAGGTATTCGTACCGATGTACGTGTGGTTAACTTGAGTTTATTAAATACCGATTGGTATATACGTCAAATGCGTCGTGCGGCATACGATAGTAAGCCCGTGCCTTTTACTATTGCTGAAGAAAAACTGGAAGCCGAAAAATTATCATACATGGTTATTGACCGGCAAAATAAAACGCCCATGAACTTAAAAACCGCCATTGAATTGGGAACCAGCGATGACCCCAATTATAAATACGATGCCGGTGGGGGCGATCCAATAAATATATTACCAAGTCCCCTATTACAAATACCGGTTAACCGCGCACAGGTTATTAAACATCATGTTGTGGCGACTCAGGATACGTCTAAAATAGAGCGCGTTATTGAATTCAGTTTGGCAAACCGGGGATATATTACCAAAAACGACATCATGGTTTTAGATTTAATTGCGCATAGCGATTGGTCACGACCCATTTATTTTGCAACCACCACGGGCGACGATGCGTATGTAGGACTTAAATCGTATTTTCAGCTTGAAGGTTTAGCCTATCGATTTGTGCCCATCAAGGGTAAGCCCGATGATCAATCGGGTGCACGAATTGCTACCGATAAAATGTATACAAACATTAAAACTAAATTTCGTTGGGGAGGCATGGACTTAAAAGGCGTAAATCTGGATGAAAACTGCGCCCGCATGACTGGAAATTTGCGTTTTCAATGTGGGGCATTAGCCAACGCCCTTATTCAATCTGGTAAAATCAAACAAGCCCGTGAGATACTGCATTTGTGTATGTTAAAAATGCCTGATGCGCATATTCCATTTGACGCTACGATGTATTCGGTTTGTGCAGCTTGGTATAATTTAGGAGACAAGACTCAAGCGGACCAATTGGCAAAAACCTTATTTGATATTTTTGAGCATGATTTAAAGATTTATAAATCCTTAGCAATTGAAGATCAAATGTCTTTTGGTAGGGATATACAGCAATGCGAAGACGTATTAAAAGGCTTAGTACAATTGGCTTTTCAAAACCAATCAGATTTAGCTAAAGCATTTGAGAGGCGCGCGGCAGTTTTAGTAAGCCCTGACACACTCAACAATTCTCAAAACATGCCTTTAGGATATTAAAATGCATCCGTTTATGCAGCCCCGGCGCTGGATGTCAAAATTGTATCCGGAGTCAGTATGGTATAAACCACAGCTTAAACCGGGACTTTTTTTAACCTTTGACGACGGTCCTGTGCCTGAGGTTACACCGTGGGTGCTTAATACCCTAAATGCCTTTAACGCACAGGCTACTTTTTTTTGTGTAGGTAAAAATGTGGCGCAGCACCCTCAATTATATAGCGATATAAAACGTTTTGGGCATAGTGTAGGCAATCATACCATGCATCACCTTAAAGGATTTAAAACGCCATGGAAACATTATGTAAAAGACGTATTACAGGCCCGGCAACATATTCATTCAAATTTGTTTAGACCGCCCTATGGTCAGTTAACCCGTTATCAGGCAAAAGCATTAAAGCAGCTTGGATTTACATTAGTTTTTTGGGATGTAATTACGTATGATTACAATGCTCAATATTCAGCGGCAGCTTGTTTAAAGGCTGCGTTAGAAAATGTTCGTCCTGGCAGTATTGTATTATTTCACGACAGCGTAAAGGCGTTTCCGCGTTTGCAGTATGCATTACCCGAATTACTTGAATATTGCAAAATACGCAGTATACCGTTGCATAAACTGTAATCCACTGAAAACCAGGTTTAAATTCTATTATTTGGCCACTGCTTTTTTTATTTGTAGCAACTAAAAATTCATTATATTTGCCCTCCCAAAACAAAAAATTATGTACGCCGTAGTAGAAATAGCCGGGCAGCAATTTAAAGTGGCACGTGGACAAAAAGTTTACGTGCACCGCCTTGAGGCTAATGAAGGCACACAGGTTGAATTTGACCGTGTTCTTCTCATGGAAAAAAACGGCTCTGTAATGGTAGGTCAGCCTACTGTTGACGGAGCTAAAGTGGCTGCCACAGTTGTAGCACATGTAAAAGGTGATAAAGTTGCAGTGTTTAAGAAAAAACGCCGCAAAACCTATCAAAAATGGAATAATCACCGGCAGTTTTTCACCCAAATTTTAATTCAGGATGTGCTTGCTAAAGGGGAGTCCGTTAAAACGCTTTTAAATGCAGAATTTAAACCTTGGACGCTGCGAAAGCCTGATGCAAATGAAACTCCTGTGGTTGAAGCAGCTGCTCCGGTGGTTGAAGAACCTAAACAGGTAAAGCCTAAAACACGTAAAACCACTGCAAAAAAAACTAAAACTGAAGAATCATAAGGTATGGCACACAAAAAAGGCGCAGGTTCATCTGATAATGGCCGTGAGTCGCACAGTAAACGTTTAGGAATTAAAATTTTTGGTGGACAGCAATGTGCAGCAGGTAACATTATTTTGCGCCAACGCGGAACCCGCCATAATCCCGGAACCAATGTTGGTATTGGAAAAGACCATACCATTTACGCACTTGTGGATGGTACAGTTATTTTTAAGAAAAAGCGTGATGACCGTTCATATGTTTCTGTAATTCCATCGCAAGCCTAATTTTAAATATTCTTAATTGTAAAGCCCCGTTTTGGGGCTTTTTTTATTTGTAATTTCGTACCAATGTTAACATTCGTTCAACTGCGACAACACACTGAAACGGTAATTCGTGGTCTTGAGAAAAAAAACATCAAACAGGCAGAAGAAAAGGTCCAAGCCATTTTAGCCGCAGACGACCAGCGTAAACATTTTCAAAAAGAAGCAGATGATTTAAAGGCTAAAATAAATTCACTTTCAAAATCTGTAGGGCAGCTGATGCGTCAAGGTGAAACAGCCGAAGTGGAGCAGTTAAAAACACAAATCCTTGAATTAAAAAACCTTGAAAAATCCCTTGAAAGCGATTTAAAAAATGCAACTCAACACTTAAATGACTTACTGCTGCTGCTACCTAATATCCCACACCATTCAGTACCAGCAGGTACAGATGCTGATCAAAATCAAGTGATGCGCACGGCAGGTCATATACCTGTTTTGCATGCGCTTGCAAAACCCCATTGGGAACTTGCCAAAACATACGACATAATAGATTTTGAACTTGGCGTAAAATTAACGGGCGCCGGTTTTCCTGTTTATAAAGGTAAAGGCGCCATATTGCAACGCGCCTTAATAACATTTTTTTTACAAGAGGCTCAGCTTGCAGGATACACCGAAATACAGCCTCCAATATTAGTAAATGCCGATAGTGGATTTGGTACAGGACAGTTGCCTGATAAAGATGGCCAAATGTATTTTGCAAATGCAGACGGATATTATTTAATTCCAACAGCCGAGGTACCTATTACCAATATATACCGAGATGTTATTTTACAAGCGGCTGAACTACCCATTAAAAATTGCGGTTATACCCCATGTTTTAGACGCGAAGCGGGCAGTTATGGAAAAGATGTACGGGGCTTAAACCGATTACATCAGTTTGATAAAGTAGAAATAGTTCAAATTGCACACCCCGAAAAGAGCTATACAATATTAGAAGATATGGTAGGCCATGTGTCAAGTCTTTTAGACAAACTGCATTTACCCTACCGGATTTTAAAACTGTGCGGCGGTGACATGAGTTTTGCCAGTGCCCTAACCTATGATTTTGAAGTTTATAGTGCCGCGCAGCAACGTTGGTTAGAGGTTAGTAGTGTTAGTAATTTTGAAACTTTTCAAACCAATCGTTTAAAATGCCGCTATAAAGACCAACACGGTAAAACGCAATTGGCTCATAGTTTAAACGGATCGGCATTAGCGCTTCCCCGTATTGTAGCTGCGTTACTTGAAAACAATCAAACACCGGAGGGAATAACAATCCCTCAAGTATTGCACGCATTAACCGGATTTAAAACCATATCATGACACGAGGCTTTGTTTGTTGTATAGCAACAGTTATTTTATGGTGTTTAATGTCTTGTACACGCGAGCATCGTGTGGCACCCGTTTTAAAAACCATTGACAGCTTAACGGGTATTATTGAAGGGCAAGCATCAGGTATGGATTTTTGCGACAGCACCCGCTTGATGAATGAAGTTAGAGCATCCCACAGGGTTTTAAAACATTTAGACTCTTTGGGTTCTGATACGTTTTCAGCATTTAAAAAATGGCAAATTGAAAAATATAATACCTCGGCACAAAATATATTGATATTTTTTAATAACCGAAAAACCTTACTTGATCATAAAAAAACACTTACCGAACGGCTCAATCTTATTCGTATGGATATCGTTTCGGGAGTAATTGAAGATAACAAAGGCAGGCAGGTAATGATTCAAGAACTTAAATATGCTACAGAGTTTAAAAAAACTGTTTTTAATGAAACCCAAAAACTAAGCCAAGAATGGGATACTTGCCAAAAGTACCGATACCAAATAGAGCATCAACTTATGTTGGGCAAGTAATTTGCAGTTACTATGATTGTATTTACAAGAGGCTTTAATCTGCTTACAGGGCTTAAATCCAGTGCCGTAAAACTATGGATAAAAGAAGAACTTCGTAAAGAGCAAAAACAAATTCAGCACATTCAAATTAATCTTTTAAGCGATGACGAATTGCTTTATATTAATCAAACCTATTTAAATCATAATTATTATACCGATATCATAACCTTTGATTATTCAGATTCCCATTATGTGTCCGGTGAATTATTTATCAGTAAAGATCGGGTGATTGAAAATGCCCTAAAAAATAAAATCACTTCACAACACGAATACGCGCGGGTGATTATTCATGGCATATTACATTTATGTGCATATTCAGACAAATCCCCTTCTAGTAAGCGAAAAATGCGCAACCGCGAAAATATAGCGCTCCAAGGATTTTTATTTTAGCGCATTAAAAAGGCTGTACTAAACCCACATTAAAATACCATGAACGGCTTGGTTCTTGTTGTAAGGTATAAGTAACGTCTACTCTAAATATTTTAGCAATTTTTTCAATTCCTAATACAACTTGTGTTAAGGGCGATTTATCTTGAATGTATAAACTATGAAATCCCAGTACCTCTTGCACGTTTAATCGGTTTAATACGGGCACCTTATCTAATAGTAAACCTTTTAAATGCAGTTCACTATGCCATTGTAAATAGGGCTTTAGGGTACTGTATACATAATACGGCGTATTTCTAAAACCATCAATTGGTAAGTTTTGAAAAACAGTTAAATTCCCGTAAAAATGCTTATAATCCATTAGGCCGGTGTTTTTAGCATTTAAAAAAGTGCCCGATTCTGCACGGCATTGTAACATGCCAAAGCGGTTTAATTTAAAAGTATGCCAAAGGCTAATACGTGTAAAAATAAATTGGGCCCAATCTTTGTTTAGGGGTAGCGCCGATTTAATACCAATTTGAACTTTAGGATAGGGGCTTCCATTATTAATTTTTAAATGCGGTAATGCAATGTACCGCTGTTTAAATCTAAAGGTCCATTCAAGTTCTTGAATACTGGCATATTGGGTTTTAAAAATTAAATTGTTGTTGTTGGGGTGAAACGGCGCATTGCTCGTGTAGGTGTTTCCAAATCCTTTATACCAAGTACTTAAATCGGTATTTTGTAATGCACTTCGTTCTTCAAAACTAAACCGCCCTTTAAAAAAACAATAATTTGACCATTCGCTTTCATACACCAGTTTTAGGGATCTGCTCCAATACAACTTCAGATAATTTAATTGTGCAAACAGGCTATACCATGTATTTTGAAATTTAAAAAAAGGCAATAGGGGCTGAAACGATTGTACTCCGTTTTGAACAACTATTTTTATACTGCTATTTTTAAGAGGATTGTACAAAAATTGATGATACCCGCTTATATTAAAGCGCTTAAGGGCAAATGCATAACTTAATTGCAAGGCACTTTCATGTTCACGATAGGTGCTATCACGCCAAAGTCTTTGAATTTCAGTTCCTAAACGGTGTCCTTCAACGGTATTAAATTGCCAACCTTCATCTAATAATCCGGAAACATTATAACTAACCTGCTGACTCCGTTTTTGCCATGTGTAACCGGTTAAAATACACAACGGTTTAAATCGGTTTTTGATACGGTCCACAGAATCCATAATCCGGGTTTGCTGTTCAAATGCAAATACGCTGTCTTTACGCCGATAATCGGCACGTTCATCGTGCGTTAAAGGTATGGGACGTTGGGCATTCCAATACGTGCTGTCTTTGGTATTTGATCCGTTTTGAATTTCAATAGCGGCTGCATTAAAAAATCCTTTTACCGTTTCAGGATTTATCTTGTACTGCGTTAGCGATGCAATAAAATAACCAGACCCCTTAAATCCAAAAACGTTAAAATTAAAACGCAGCTCCTGCAACTGCGGCATCCAAAGCAAATCATCGAGCAGCCATACATAACGGCAGGCTAATTCTAAAGTGTCGGCAAATTGTAATTGACGCGCTTTACTGATAACCATTTCATATCCGCACACCTGCCAGGTAGAATCATGAATATACATATGTCCGTATACGCAAGGTTCATTTTTTGAAATGGGAACCACTTTTATTTTATGAATACGCTGCCCGTTTTCGGTAAACGTACCTTTTAAAAAAAACCGATAATAGGAAAATGCGGCAGCGTTTAAGGGTGAAATTATGGGCCGTTCTGTTGCAGCGCCCAGAGATAAAAACGGCTTATATAAATTTAATTTCATACCGCTGTAGTTATTAAAGCTAAAAGAACGGTTATTGCCACTTAACTTGCTGCTAATCATAATTTCTTTTTCATCATTTGGGGCAGCACTATGGTATTGTGAAATGCTTTCCGATAGATATACAGTACCCTTTAAGGCCTGTGTATCGCGAATTGAGCCTTTTGAAAGTGAAACCAAGCGGGAGGCATTTTTTGGAATCCGATCAATGTGCTGTAAACCTTTTATATAGGTATTACAGCTGTAGGTAGATGTTTGTTGTAAGTACTGGGGTTGTTTTTGTAGGGCACGTTGTATTATGGCAACAGCAGGATCATCGCCCGATAATATTTCAATTTCATTAAGCGTATAACTTTCAGGATGTAAAGTAATAGTAATATGGGGCACCTTTAAATTAACAATGTTAAGCGTTTGTGTTGCATAACCCAGGGCCCTAAATTGTAATGTTTTAGACCCATTTGGAAGTATAATATTAAACTGTCCAGCTTCATTAGCCACAACGCCTGTATGCGATTCGGCACACCATATTCCTGCAAAAGATACAGGTCCCAATGAGTCGCTCACGGTTCCGGTAATTACTGGATTTTGCCCAAAACAAAAACCCAAGCAAAGTACTAGCATTAAAACACCACATTTCATGGCGTGTTCATATCTGTAAAAATATAGTACAACATATTGGCACCAAATTCAAGTGCTTTTTGATGCACTTCGGGTTTATCTTGATGAATTTCGGGATTTTCCCAGCCATCACCCAAATCGCATTCAACATCATAAAAACAAACCAAGCGGCCTTTATAAAATAGCCCCCAAGCTTCGGGTGCTTTATTATCATGTGCATGTATTTTAGGCAAGCCTTTTGGAAATTTATAAAAAGCACTAAAAATGGCATGATTTGCAGGTATGGGAACAAGCGATGTTCCGGGAATAAGTTTATTTAATATGGGCCGGATATAGGTATCCATACCGTAATTATCACTTACATGTAAAAAGCCACCGGCTTTTAAATACATGCCCAATCGTGCAAGTTCCTCAGCGTTTAATGTAATACGACCATGTCCAGTTACATGTATAAACGGATACTGGGTTAATTCGGGACTTAAAGGCTCTACAATACGCTGCTCGGGGTCTATATGCATATTCAGCCGCTCATTGCAAAAGCGAATTAAATTTGGCAATGACGTTTCTAAATTGGCATACCAGTCACCTCCGCCCTGATATTTTAAAACAGCCAATTTATAACTGCCCTGTGCACTGAGGCAGTTAAAAACAATTATACTGTATATGCTAAGCAAAATTTTCATGCGTTTTGTAATTTAGTAATCAATTGGGCAACTTCATAGGCTTCACGAACATCGTGCACGCGCAGCCAGCGGGCACCTTTCCATAAAGCGATGGTATTAAGGGCTGTAGTGCCATTAAGTGCTGATGTTGGATATGTATTTAAGGGTTCATAAACCATGCGTTTGCGAGAAATTCCCGCCAGTATGGGCCGGTTAAAAATCAAAGCTGAATCTAAATGTTTTAACAAGATGTAATTATCATTTAGTGATTTGTTAAATCCAAATCCCAAATCCAGCAGGATTAAATCCTGGGGTAATAAATCCAATTGGGATTTATAAAAATCCAGCATTTTAGCAATTAAAGCATCGGCCTTAAAATCGGTTTTACGGGGCACATTTATGGGTCCGTCCGAAAATGTTAACACATACGGCATTTGGTATTCCGATATAAATGCAGCCATTTCAGGATCTTCAAGCCCACTGATGTCATTAATCATATCAATACGATAGGCATCTACAGCAAACCGGGCTACTTCGGCTCGGTAGGTGTCTAAACTGATTTTAATATCTGGAAAAGCAGCTCGAATATCTTCAAGAATTTTAAGACGTTCACATTCTTCATTTACGGAAACCGGCTTTGCCAAAGGACGTGTAGAGCAGGCCCCTATATCAATCCAATCTGCACCGGCATCTATTTTATTACGAATGTCGCGAATTACAGATTCAGTATCTGGATATTTACCACCATCGTAAAAGCTGTCGGGTGTAATATTTATAATACCCAAAATTTGCACACTTTCCTGTTGCACAATACCCCTTTTACGATTCATCATCATTCAAATTTTGTAATTTTATACTTTACATGGCCAATACGCGAGAACAATACTTAACTGCATTTAATTCCTGCAAAGATATCTTTTTAAAAAAAATGCATGATTATGGTACTGCATGGCGGCATTTAAGACCCAAATCGCTTACCGATCAAATTTTAATTAAAGCGCAACGTATTAAAAGCATTGAAGAAAAGGGCACTCAAAAAATTAACGAAAGTGTTTTCGATGAATTAACGGGCATTATAAATTATGGGGTAATGGCGTTAATACAATTGGATTTAATTCAGGATCCACGCATTGAACTGCCTGCTCATGAAGTTGAAAACCGATATCACGAAAAGCTGCAGTTGGCATTAAATTTGATGGAAAACAAAAATCACGATTACGGGGAGGCCTGGCGTGATATGCGCATCAGTTCTATTACCGACTTAATTTTAATGAAAGTATACCGTATTAAACAAATTGAAGACCATCAAGGCCACACATTAATCAGCGAAGGTATAGATGCCAATTATCTGGATATTATTAATTACGCCATTTTTTCTAAAATTAAAACACTAAATACATTATGAAAACATTTCTAAACGGGCCCGTTTTTAGATTTTTGTGGTCATTAGGTCTTGCGGCTATTTTATATACCATTTGCCCACCTTGTTTTTCAAAAACTCAAGCCGCATTGGTGTTAGGAATTTTAGCTGTATTAATTAATCTTGCGCCGTGGACCGGTAAAAAAACCATTTTAATACAAAGCGCTCGTGTTTTAGTTGGTGGTCTATTTGTTTTTTCGGGATTTATTAAAGCAAATGATACCCTGGGATTTAGCTATAAACTTGAAGAGTACTTTGAAGTATTTCAACACGATACCGGATGGACACTCTTTGCCTATATCGGTAAAGGCTCACTGGTTATGGCCATAGCCTTATGTGCGGTTGAAATGATTTTGGGTCTTACACTTATTTTAGGTTTTAAAATCAAATTAACGCTTTGGCTTTTACTGGCACAAATTGTATTTTTTACATTCCTCACTTTTTATTCTGCTTGTTATAATAAAGTTACGCATTGCGGATGTTTTGGAGATTTTTTAAAATTAAAACCTTGGGAAAGTTTTTGGAAAGACATTGTACTGTTAGTTTTGATAACACTGTTATTTTCAGGTGAAAAACTTTTACAGCCTTTAATGCAACCCATGCTTCTGTATTCAGTAACAGCTTTACTATGTTTACTTTCAATTGGATTTCCGTTGTATACATACAGGCACTTACCTGTTTTTGATTTTCGGGCCTATGCACCGGGCATGAATATTATTGAAAACATGAAAAAAGGACCAGGGTATCAAGATCCTGTGTACGAAAGCCGCTTGGTATATAAAAATACCAAAACAGGTCAATTACGTGCGTTTACCCAAAATGAATTTATGGCCTCTAAAATTTGGGAAGATACTTTAACCTGGACCTGGCACGCTACAGAAAATAAACTTGTAAAAGAAGCCGTAAATCCCCCCTTGATTACCGACCTAACCCTAAGCGCATTAGATGGCCAAGATCTTACAGACTCCTTGCTAAAAAGTCCCGGCTATAAACTTTGGATAATTGCTTATGATATCACTAAAACACAAAACACAGCGACGCTTTGGCAAACCATATCAGATTTTAAAAAGCTGTCTAATCAAGCACAAGTTCCGCTGTACCTCATAACTTCAAGCGCTCAACAGGATGTTAAGTCGTTTTTAAAGCAGCACCAATTAAACACCTTGCCGGTTGTAATATGCGACGCCATAGTATTAAAAACGATGATACGAAGCAATCCAGGATTAATGCTGCTAAAACAAGCTAAGGTTATAAAAAACTGGCATTATAACGATTGGCCGGTTTTTGAAACCATGAAACAACTTTACTTCAATTCAAACTAAGCCCGTCCTAAAGACCAAAGCATTTTTTGATGTGATATAAGTGCTGCACCAAAGCTTTTAAATTGATGATAGCTTAAATTGAATTCTTTTGCAGTTTCAATTACTATAGGTGCAATTTTAGAATAATGCACATGCGAAATATTAGGAAATAAATGATGTTCAATTTGATAATTTAAACCCCCAATGAGCCAAGAAAACCACTTGCTTTTGGGTGAAAAATTGGCAGTTGTTGCAAGTTGATGCTCAGCCCAAGAACGCTCCATTTGACCTGCATCAGAAGGCATAGGGTATGCAGCAGGCGTTACTACATGCGCGCTTTGAAAAATAAGTGCTAAAATGGCCCCGGCAGTAAAATGTGTAATAAGAAAAAATAAAAACCAAAGTCCAAATGTGAGTTGTGGGTTAAACATAAATGGCGAAAGAATAAAGCATGTGTATAAAATTTTATTTATAATCAATTTTATAAATTCAACCGTAAATGTTTTTTGCTCTGTAGCTAATAACCCCTTTTTATGATATCTCATGAGTTGTTTAAAGTCTTTTGTAATGTACCATGAAAGCGTCATGAGTCCATATAAAATCCATGCATATAGCCATTGTGCTTTATGAAACCATCGTAATTTACTTTCGGGTTCAAAGCGTAATAGGGGCGAGGGCGGATCAATATCCTCGTCATATCCCGGAATATTTGTATAGGTGTGGTGAATAACATTATGCTGAATTCTCCAGTTTAGGGCAAAGCCCCCAAGAAATATCATACTTATATAACCAACCAGGCGGTTAATTAATTTAGAGGATGAAAAACTGTGGTGGTTGGCATCATGCATAACACAAAGTCCTATGCCGGCCATGCCTGAGCCGCAAATCAGTGCTAAAAAAATAATAAACCAAAACGACGTAATGTTAAAATACGATAACAAGACCATGGGCATCAAATAGATACATAGCATTAATACCGATTTAACATAAAGTGAGGGGGTGCCAGTTTTTTTGGTGTGCTGACTTGAAAAATACTGATCAACACGTTTTCTTAATGTTGTATAAAACTCACGTTTTGTATTATCGAACCTTAAAATGGGGTTTTGCATGCGGCAAGTTACTTTAAAAAGAGGTATAAATTATATAATCAACCATTTTTTTCTAAGAATCCATTCGCTTATTAAAATACTAAATAAAATAATACCAAATATTTTAAAATCAATTAATTGATGTTCGCTTTCAAGCGTTTGCATTACAGGTTTAAAGGATCTGTGTGCATTCCAATACGACATAAAAGTTTCTGCTGGTGGATGGTGCAATGAAAACCCATTTTTATAAGCCGCTAATTGTCTAAGCATGGACAGATCTGCTTGTAAATTTTGCATTTCGCGGGCCTGTTCATAAACAGTTAATGACCCTTGTTTTGTGTAGAGCGTATCGGCACATTGCGCTTTCGCCAAATAGGTATACTGTCCCGCCGCTAATGCAGATATACCACCAACATACTGGCTATTATAAGGCAACAAGCGAATGGTATGTTTTCCTGCGGCATTGCCAATATCTAAAGTGATGTCAGCATCCGAATAAAAATTATAAACACGATCGTATACTTCAGCATTAAATTCAATGTTTTCAAATGTATTCAAGTTATTAGGAATATGTAAGGTAAAGCGCTCGTTTCTAATACTGAGTGCGCTATACTGAAAGGCTTGTAAAAACAAATTGCGTAATAAGGTAGAGCCTTCATGTTTAAATCCTTCCTGAACAGACCATTTCCAAATTCCGTCTATGTTTAAATGACCCCTTAGTACATTTTGCGCACGTGTAAAATACATTACCGGTATCAATTGATTTTGAAACTGTGCGTTCAAAATGACTTGAGCATTTAAAATATCTGATGAATTTTTCGGTGTTATATACACTACGGGATCTAATATTGATGTTATGGTTGTTTTTGAATTTGGAATTTGAAAAGCCTTAAATCCAGGATTTAACAATACTTCAGCCATTACCGGAGCTTGTGCAGGTTCGCTACATAACATTTCCCAATACGGAATGCCATTTTTTTTGCAATACTCCATTAAAGGGTGTGATAGGGTGTTAAATCCGTGAAACAGAATTAATTTCCCCTTTAGCATATCCGTACTAAGTGCTTTAGCGGGAACTGCCGAAAACGCCATACCATCACTTTGTTTAAACCATTCGGCTAAGACGGGAATATCCGGATGTGGCGCTTGATACGCTAAAATAACATTTAGTCGGGTGTCAATTATATTTACTGAAAATGCGTATTGGTTATTAAAAAGCTTTTGTTCGCCGGGTAGCGGATTTATTTTAACAGTATAATTATGCATTCCGGCAAGCGTCTCAAAAACCGAAAATGAAACTTTTGCATAGCGTTGTCCCGGCACAAGATTACATATACTTCGGCCTCTTAAGAGTTGGTTTTCCCATAAACTTATTTCGGCTCTTGAAGAAAGTCCTTCAGTTAGTCTAAATTCTGCTTCAACATTAAATGTGTTTTGTGTTTTTGCAGTGCGGTTGCATATCACATGTGAAACCCATGCATCGGGGTATAAGGCCGTATCTCCTATGCCTATACAATCAATTTGAGCCAATGAACGCGAGGCCTCTATTCGTGGATCACCGCCATTATTATAAATACCATCACTAATAATCAAAAGTTGCTTTGGTGTTTGTTCAGGCGCTTGATCTAAATATTGAAATACCTGCTGCAAATTGGTTTTAGAATCTTTAAAATCACCTATGCTATCTATTTTTACACCGTCACCAAATCCAATCATTCTGCAGTCAACATCAGTTTGTGCCTGTAAGGATTTTAGTATACGCGGCAACTCGGTTTTACACCATTGGCTGTCAGCGCCAGAGGTCATTGATTTAGAGCGGTCTACAGCCACCCACAAAACAGGTTTTTCATAAAAATTACGCCAATGAGAAATAAAAAAATGAGCTAATAAAACGCAAATTAAAAACGCTGCAAAACTTCGAAGTACATATAAAACTAATACCTGCCACCTTGGATTATGTATTTTATAAAGTGGTAAATAAGACCAAGCTGCAAAACCAAGAGCAGCTAAAATTGAAATTGGAATCCACAACTCGGGATAAAACAGTCCCATCTTTACAGTGTCTTAACCAGATTCAGGTAAGCATACCTCCGCATACCGAAAGGCATTGCCCGGTAATATAACTGCTTAAATCTGAGGCTAAAAATAAACAGGCCTGTGCAACATCGTTTACGGTACCGCTGCGTTTTAAAGGGATTTGTTCAATCCATTGCTGTGTCATTTCTGCATTAAGCGCTCCGGTCATTTCTGTGGCAATAAATCCGGGCGCTATAGCATTACAGCGGATATTTCTAGAGCCCAATTCCTGGGCAATAGACTTTGTAAATCCTATGATGCCGGCTTTAGAAGCTGCATAATTCGATTGGCCGGCATTTCCACGTATGCCAACAAAAGAACTAATGTTGATTATAGATCCATGCTTGGCCTTAAGCATAGGTTTTTGAGCAGCCTTTGTTAAGGCAAATACAGACTTTAAATTGGTGTTTAAAACCTCATCCCATTGCGCTTCGGTCATTCTCAGTAATAATCCATCTTTGGTAATTCCGGCATTATTTATAAGAATATTTAAACCACCAAAATCATTAACAACTTGATTTACAACATTTTCAGCTTCCTCAAATCGACTGCAATCGCTTTGATATCCTTTGGCTTTAATGCCAAATTGTTGCAACGCGTGTTCCAGTTCAAGTGCAGAATCAACAGAATGTCTATACGTAAAGGCAATGTTACAACCGTATTTTGCAAATAACTCAGCTATGCCCTTGCCAATACCCCTGCTTGCTCCGGTAATTAAACAGGTTTGATGTGCTAAAAGTGTATTCATATTAGAAATTCAAAAATAAGCGCTTTAAATCAATAAATTAATTGTTAAAATTATATAAATTTATGTAATTGGCATGATAATTGTATCAAATTGCTAAAATGCGTTAAAATTATTATATTTGAAACTTATGAAATCAAGAACTCTAATACTATTTTCTGTTTGCCTCTTTATCATAACAGGATCCTTTAAGGCCCAAAATTTAAATTTTGTTCCGCCTCCATTTGTATATTATGCATTTGATAAAGATTCATTACAAGGTTTTGATGAAACTGCAGCCCGATTAAATGCCATCCAAGAACAATTTTTAGGTTCAGAATTAAAAGTGCGCATGTATCAGCTAAAACGCCAATTTATAAACGATAAATTCAATTTAACAAAAAACAATCCCAAACCCAACAGAGTAGGTGGGTATGTACATGAAGCCCGCATGATGGTTTCCCCGGGTTGTGATAACGAAGATTTTGAAGCTGCTACAGGAGCCGTAATTTCTACTACCAATCAAATACAGGGTTGGGTTGTCAGCGGTGGTTCACATACGCTTCAATCAGGCTCTAATTCATGTAACCAATTTGGTTGTTGCCCTAATGCTCCCTTGGAGTGTGAACTTATTGATGCACCAACCGGTACCGTTGATCCAACAATTGGCAGTTTTTATCCTATTTATTCGGTATTTGGTTCAACACCTGCACCTGCTGCCGCAAATGCCGCAAATCCTCAAATTGCCCAAGGTATGTTTGGAAGTAAGTTTATTCGCATAAACAGCAACCAAAATAATTATTCTATGGCACGATTAACAAAAACCTTTTCTGTTTCGCCAACAAATGCTGTATTCCAGTTTGCTTTTATTTCTGTATTCAGCACCGGGCACGGTTGTTGTGATGCTGGGGCTTTCAAAATTACATTATATACTGTGGGAGCAAATAACAGCTTAACCGCAATTCCATGTCCGCAATTTACAGCCTCAGCCTTAAGTTCTGCCTGTTCAAACACCAATAACGGAATTAACTTTTTACAAACTCAAAGCGGAAATCCGGCTACTTTAACATCCGGTTTAATATTTAATAAATGGCAAATCAGTTCACTTGATTTAACTCCCTATTTAGGTCAAACCGTACAAATCGAAATTACTACCTCAGATTGTACCGCCGGTGGTCATTTTGGATATGTGTACTTTGATGCACAGTGTGGTCCGATGACCATTTATGGCAATGGAAGTCCTTATGCTGCAGGATCAGGCACGGTTACGGTTCCTACTTGTGGTGCTGCAGGCGCCACAATCTGTGCGCAGCCGGGCCTTGGTCCATATTCTTGGGCAGGTCCAAATGTACCACAGTCTTATCAGGTACCTTCCTACACAAATCAGTGTTTTGTTTCAAATATTTCTGCTAATTATACACTCATAATGTCACCTCCCGGTGCTTGCGTGCCTATTACGCGTGTTGTAGCAAGTACTATTACACCAGCTCCATTATTATATGCTTCTGTGCAGCAGGCCACTTGTAATTCAACAAAAGCTGTGGTTTCAGTCACACCTGCGGGATCCGCATCTACGCCCTCAAACGTTACCTGGTTGCCAGCAGCAAATGCCACAACAACGGCCCAGGGGATTTTAAACGGCACATATACCATTCCTGCTGCACCCAATACCACAAATTATGTGGTAGTTTCTGCGCAAGATCCTTTAGGTTGTAAAGTAAGCGCTACGGTTGGCATTAATGCCGCACCGCCTACACCTACATTTAATATTGTTAACAATATCACAAGTGCTTTACTTCAAACGGCAAGCTTAACCTGTAACAGTCCAACACTTGACGCTTTAGCATCAACTAATTATAATTACAATAACGGAGCATTATCATTTACTTGGCAGTCTGGGGCAGCAAATTTCTTTACCCAAAATGCTCAAATTACATTACCCGGAACGTATATAATTACCGGAATGGATCCAAATACACTTTGTCCGGCTACGCGTACTTTGGTTGTTGTTTCAAATACAACGACCCCAAATGTGGCTTTAACACCCACCTTTCAAAACATTACCTGTTCTAATACGGCAGTTAGTAATATAACTGTTAATGTATCAAATCTTAATACCAATGTATCCAATATAATCTTAACACCTTTGGGTGGAAGTTTTGTGAGTCAAACCCTGCCAAGCACTTATCCTCCAGGCTCTCCAGGTGTGTATACATTAGTTTCTGTAAATGGCAATAATGGTTGTACAACTACTAAACAATTTACAGTTAGTTCAAATGATATTTTTCCAACTTTTGGTTTAGTCAGTCCTCAAAATTTTACATTGGGTTGTTCAACTAAAAGCGTTGCTACCATTCAATTAGTTAATGGAAATGCGGGTGGCGGCCCTGTAACCTATACCATTCAGGGTCCCCCAACTTCATCTGTATTACCTGCAGGAAATTTATCTCCAAACAATCAGTTTACCGTTAATGCAGCAGGCACCTGGACAGCCGTTGTGCGTGCTAATGTAGGAGGTTGTACAACCAAGCTTCCCTTTACTGTAATTGACAATAAATTCGGACCTAGTTTGGACACGCTTTTAGTACCGCGTTTTATTTTAACATGTGACACCCCTTCTGTTGACATCAAGGCCATCAGTATAACACCAAATATCACATCAGAGTGGAGTTATCAAACCAATGTGCTCCAAAGCAATTCCATAACGGTAAGTGCTGATTTTACAAAGCCTAACACAATTTTAATAAACACATATACTATAGCTTTAAAAGACAACAGTAATTTGTGTATTACCACACGTACTTTAAATATTTACCAAAATATATTTACCCCTTCAGCCAGTATTGTGAGTCCCTTTAATACCTTGTCTTGTAAAAATCCCACGTTGGTACTTACCAATAACAGCAAAACTAAAATACCAGCAAATACACCGCCCTTGCTGCCGCCAACCTTGCCTGTAATTGGTTATGTTTGGATGGGCCCACCGCCTTCCAATTCACTTGGAGCAAGTACAACGTATACCGCCCAATATCCAGGCACCTATACAATATCAGCAAAGGATTTAAATAATGGCTGTGTGGCGGATGGTGTAATTGAAATAAAGGATGGCTTTATTTTCCCGCAATTTGAATCAACGGATGTAAAAGCTGTTTTAGATTGTGGAAAAGATGCCACTATTTCGTTGGTAGTTACCAGTGCTACTACAGACCCGCTTTCATATACATGGACGCCGGTGTCTGGTGCAGAAACTTCAACCTTAAACGGAAAACCGTTTTTAATTACCAATTTGCCTGGAACCTACCCCGTGCTAATTGAAAATTTAACTTCAGGATGTATTATTAATGCCGAAGGGGACGTAACAACAAATAATAATATGACTGCGAGTTTAACAGTAAACACCTTAAAAGGTACTGCACCACTAACAATAGACATCAAAAACCTGGCTTCAACAGGAGCTGGCGACACTTCTAAAATCGCCTCAATTATAAACTACGGTAATGGTAGTAGTGCCACATTTAGTTATAATTCCAGTACTAGTACCACCTATAATTCTCCTGGTACATATACTATAACTGTATATTCCAGTAAAGGTTCATGTTTGGCCAGTACGCAAAAAATAATAGTTGTAGACGCTGCATCTTCCTATACTGTGCCTAATATTTTTACGCCCAATAATGATGGTGTAAACGATGTGTTTTTCATACGTTCGTTAAATATGAAAAGTCTCAAAATCGTTATTTTTGACCGAACAGGTAATATAGTTTATCAAAACAAATCGGAAATTGGAAATGATAAGGAGATTATATGGGATGGAAAAACACCCTCCGGTACAGAACTTCCAGCCGGAACCTATTTTTATATATTACAGGCAACTAAAGCAGATGGCAAGTCAGATACCGATATTAAAGGAACAATTACTTTGACCCGCTAATCTCAAACTTATTTATTAAATTTAAACCGCCCCAAATGGGGCGGTATTTATTACAGAACTATGAAAAAAATAATCTTAACGC
>Ga0255100_1000236_pt1 | contig 24822 bp, 28 predicted proteins | sample Colum_Colum_RepB_2_FD_188449 | JGI IMG/M metagenome (GOLD analysis project Ga0255100, IMG submission 188449) | Freshwater microbial communities from Columbia River, Oregon, United States - Colum_Colum_RepB_8d | ecosystem: Environmental > Aquatic > Freshwater > River | place: USA: Oregon...
CTTGACGCCATCGGCATCGCTCTTGAGCTCATGCACGGCCTTGAGGTAATGGAGCACCGAGGAATAGACCCCGGCCTGAATCATGGTGGGCATGCGGCCCTTGTGGGCGGCTGCGAAGGCCTTGCCGAAGTTGCGGGTGCTGTCGTTGAGATCCCAGTAGAACGATTCGGCCAGCAGCAGGCCCTGCGCCGTGGGCAGGCCCAGCGAATGCACATCGGTGATGAACACCAGCAGGCCGGCCAGGGACTGACCGCTCTTGGTGATGCCGAATTCAGCGGCCTGCTTGATGGTGTTGATCATGTCGCCACCGGCATTGGCCATGCCGATCACCTTGGCCTTGGAGGCCTGGGCCTGCAGCAGGAAAGACGAGAAATCCTGGCCCGGGAACGGGTGACGTACCTTGCCCAGCACCTTGCCGCCGGCGCCATTGACCACGGCCTCGACATCACGCTCGAGCGCGTGGCCGAAGGCATAGTCGGCAGTGATGAAGTACCAGGTGTCGCCGCCGGTCTTGACCGCAGCCTTGGCGGTGGTGTTTGCAAGCGCGACGGTGTCGTAGGTCCAGTGCACCGTATTGGGCGAGCAGGCCTTGCCGGTGAGATCGGAGGTGGCCGCACCCGAGTTCAGGTGCACCTTGTTCTTGTCACGCACGATCTGGTTGACGGCGAGCGCCACCGACGAGGTGCCCACATCCGCCACGGCATCGACCTTCTCGATGTCAAACCACTGACGGGTGATGTTGGAGCCCACGTCGGGCTTGTTCTGATGATCGGCACCGATGACTTCAACCTTCATGCCCTTGGCCGCCGGATTGAAATCCTCGACCGCCTTGCGCGCAGCCCAGAGCGAACCCGGGCCGGTGATGTCGGCGTACAGACCCGACATGTCGTTGAGCACGCCGATCTTGATGACGCCATCGGAGTACTGGGCCTGGGCCACCGAGGCGGCGCCTGCAAGGGCGAGGGCCGCCGCCATTCGGCTGATTCGGGTTGAGGGCATGAACGGTCTCCGAATTATCTTTTGATGGAGTCACCGGCGCCCTGATCTGACAGGGCGCACGGCCACGGCAGTGCCATTGTCGCGAGTCGCTCGGACGTGAACGAACCGCGACAATGGCCCGGGCCATGCCCGGGCCAGTGGATCGACCGGGCAGCCACGCCGCCCGGTTGACGCATCAAGGACATGCTTACTTCTTGAGCAGCGGGCACTCGGAATCCGCAACCTGGCGGAAGGCCTCATTGCCCGGGGTCGTGGCACGCAGCTTGTAGTAGTCCCACGGACCTTTGGACTCCGACGGCTTCTTCACCTCAAAGAGGTGGACATCATGAATCTTGCGGCCGTCGGCGCGGATCGTGCCCTTGCCAAAGAGCGCGTCGTCGGTCGGCATGGCCTTCATCCTGGCCACGACCTTGGCGCCATCGGCATCACTCTTGAGGTCCTGAACGGCCTTCAGGTAATGCAGGACCGAGGCGTAGACACCGGCTTGCACCATGGTCGGCATGCGACCCTTGTGGGCAGCCGCAAAGGCCTTGGAGAAGTTGCGCGTGCCGTCGTTGAGGTCCCAGTAGAAGGACTCGGTCAGCAGCATGCCCTGGGCGGTCTGCAGGCCCAGCGAATGCACGTCGGTGATGAACACCAGCAGACCGGCGAGGTTCTGGCCGCCCTTGGTGATGCCGAACTCGGCCGCCTGCTTGATCGAGTTGATGGTGTCGCCACCGGCATTGGCCAGACCGATCACCTTGGCCTTGGAGGCCTGGGCCTGCAGCAGGAAGGATGAGAAGTCCTGGCCCGGGAAGGGGTGGCGAACCTTCTGGACCACCTTGCCGCCGGCCTTCGTCACGACGTTCTCGACGTCACGCTCCAGCGCGTGGCCAAAGGCGTAGTCGGCCGTCAGGATGAACCAGGTGTCGCCGCCGGTCTTGACCGCCGCCTTGCCTGTGCTGTTGGCCAGCGCCACGGTGTCGTAGGTCCAGTGCACCGTGTTGGGCGAGCAGACCTTGTTGGTGAGGTCGGAGGTGGCCGCGCCGGAGTTCAGCATGACCTTGTTCTTCTCGCGCACGATCTGGTTGACGGCCAGTGCCACCGAGGAGGTGGGCACGTCGACCACGGCGTCAACCTTTTCCACATCGAACCACTGACGCACGATATTCGAGCCGACGTCGGGCTTGTTCTGGTGATCGGCACCGATCACCTCGACCTTCATGCCCTTGGCGGCGGCACCGAAGTCCTCAACGGCCTTGCGGGCGGCCCAGAGCGAGCCCGGGCCAGCGATATCGGCGTACAGGCCGGACATGTCATTGATGACACCAAGCTTGATGACACCATCGGAATACTGGGCGCTGGCAGTCGCGCTGCCCAGTGCGATGGCTGCGGCCAGAGCCGCTTTCGCAAACAGGGGACGGGTCTTCATGGGGAGTCTCCGGGGAGGTTGCTGCGGATGGGCTCAAACGCCCAGGTATTCCTCGAGCTTGCCGAGGTTGGACTTGATGTCGTCGTTGAGGATCATGTCGACGACCGTTCCGTGTTCGACCACATAGTGTCGGTCGGCCACGGTGGATGCGAAGTGAAAGTTCTGCTCGACCAGCAGCACCGTGAAGCCCTTTTGCTTGAGGGTGCGGATGATCTGGCCGATGTGCTGCACGATCACCGGAGCAAGACCTTCGGTGGGCTCATCGAGCAGCAGGAAGCGTGCGCCCGTGCGCAGGATCCGGGCAATCGCGAGCATCTGCTGCTCGCCGCCCGAGAGCTTGGTGCCCTGGCTGTTGGTGCGCTCGAGCAGACGCGGAAAGAGTTCGTAGATTTCAGCCAGCGTGAGGCCCCCTGGCTTGACCACGGGGGGCAGCTCGAGGTTCTCCCGCACATTGAGGCTGGCAAAGATGCCGCGCTCTTCCGGGCAATACGCAATGCCCGCCCGCGCGATGAGGTTGGAGGCCATGCCGACCGTCTCGGTGCCTTCGAATTTCACGGAACCGGTGCGCTTGGAGAGCATCCCCATGACAGCCCGCATGGTGGTGGTCTTGCCGGCGCCATTGCGCCCGAGCAGGGTGACCACTTCGCCCTCGGGCACATCGAAGGTCATGCCATGCAGCACATGGCTCTCGCCGTACCAGCCGTTGAGGTCCTTGACCTGGAGCAGTGCGTCAGGCATGTCCCGTCCCCATGTAGGCCTCGATCACCTGCGGGTTGCCCGAGACTTCCTTGTAATTGCCCTCGGTGAGAATCTCGCCCCGGGCCAGTACCGTGATCCGGTCGGACAGGTCGCTCACCACCGAGAGGTTGTGTTCCACCATCAACACCGTACGTTGTGCCGCAACTTTCTTGATCAGTGCCGCGATCCGGCCGATGTCTTCGTGGCCCATGCCGGAAGTGGGCTCATCGAGCAGCATCATTTCGGGGTCGAGCGCCAGGGTGGTGGCGATTTCCAGGGCGCGCTTGCGGCCGTAGGACAGCTCCACCGCCTGCAGGTTGGCGTACTCGATCAGACCCACCTGGTCGAGCAGCTCGAGCGCCCGGTTGTTGAGTTCATTGAGCGAGTTCTCGCTCTTCCAGAAGAAGAACGAGGTGCCGAGCTTGCGTTGCAGCGCGATCCGGACATTTTCGAGCACCGTGAGGTGCGGGAAGGTGGCCGAGATCTGGAAGCTGCGCACCACGCCCAGGCGGGCGATGTCGGCCGGCTGGGTGCGGGTGATGTCCTTGCCGTTGAACAGGATCTTGCCTGCCGTCGGGCGCAGAAATCGGGTGATGAGGTTGAAGCAGGTGGTCTTGCCGGCGCCATTGGGCCCGATCAGCGCGTGGATCGAGCCACGCGCAATCTTGAGGTCGACGTTTTTCACGGCATAAAAGCCGTTGAAATCAATCGACAGGCCTTGCGTCTCGACGATGTAGTCCGTCGCCATGGGAGCGTGCGTTCGAAGTGTGCAGGGCCCGCTAGTCCACGTGACGCAAAGCGCGACGCGGGCCTGGCAGGACGTTGGGATGACCGGAAAAACCGGAGTACCGGGGTTCTGTGTACAACATGCAAGCCTGAATCTGTCCTCGAACTCGGCCCGGTTGGCGGTTTCCGAGGGCGCTCGCGGGCATTCGGGGATGAGGCCGGCGCGAGCGCGAGCGCAGGCTAACAGCACCTTTCACTTTTCGTCAATTCGGTTGTGGAAAGCCCCCCCTGCGCTACAGTTCTTGCATGACTCAAATGACGCCCCAGGAAATCGTCTCCGAACTCGACCGGCACATCATCGGCCAGGATCGGGCCAAACGTGCCGTGGCCATCGCCCTGCGCAACCGCTGGCGACGGCAGCAGGTCGAGGAGCGGCTGCGTGCCGAGATCATGCCGCGCAACATCCTCATGATCGGCCCGACCGGCGTGGGCAAGACCGAAATCGCACGGCGCCTGGCCCGGCTTGCTCAGGCGCCCTTCATCAAGGTCGAGGCCACCAAGTTCACCGAGGTGGGCTATGTCGGCAAGGACGTCGACACCATCATTCGTGATCTGGTTGAAGTGGGCATCAAGCTGGTGCGCGAGCACGACATGAAGCAGGTGGATCTGCGCGCCGCCGATGCCGCCGAAGACCGCATTCTGGACATTCTGCTGCCGCCCGCCCGCAGCTTCGGGTCCCACGATGATGCGTCAGGCCAGGCGGCGGGCGCCGGGGCGGAAGACTCGGGCACCCGGCAGAAGTTTCGCAAGCGCCTGCGCGAGGGCCAGCTCGATGACCGCGAGATCGAGCTGGAGGTGGCCGCACCCGCAGCAATGCCCGGACTGGATCTGAACGCCATGCCCGGTATGGAAGATTTCGCCCGCCAGTTGCAGGGCATGATGCAGGGCATGGGCGCCGGCCGGCGCAAGACCCGTAAGCTCACCATCCGCGAAGCCCTGCTGGTGCTCAAGGAAGAAGAGGCGGCCAAGCTGGTCAACGAAGACGATATCCGGCAGCGTGCGCTCGAGCGCGTTGAGAACCACGGCATCGTGTTTCTCGACGAGATCGACAAGATCGCCGTGCGCAGCGAGGTGTCCGGGGCGGATGTGTCCCGCCAGGGGGTGCAGCGGGATCTGCTGCCGCTGGTGGAAGGCACCACGGTCAATACCCGGTACGGCATGGTGCGCACCGACCATATCCTGTTCATTGCCTCGGGTGCTTTTCATCTGTCACGACCGAGCGACCTGATTCCCGAGCTGCAGGGCCGTTTCCCGATCCGGGTCGAACTCGATTCCCTCAAGGTCGAAGACTTCCAGCGCATCCTGACCGAAACCCATGCGAGCCTGACCCGCCAGAGCGCGGCGCTCCTGGCCACGGAAGGCGTTCAGGTTGAATTCAGTCCCGAGGGCGTGCGTCGGCTCGCCGAGGTGGCATTCCGGGTCAATGAAGCCACCGAGAACATCGGTGCGCGCCGGCTGCACACCGTGATGGAAAAACTGCTCGAGGAGGTGTCGTTTCATGCGGCCCATCGGTCAGGCACGGCCATCATGGTTGATGCGGCGTTTGTCGATGAGCGGTTGGCCGGCCTGGCCGGTAACGAAGATCTGGCGCGCTACGTGCTGTAGATCGTTACTGGCCCGATCGAGGGGTTGAGGGCGCCGCGTCAGAGCCGCGTCAGAGCCCGCGCGGTGCGCCCGGCCCGGGCTCGGGTTCGTGCTCGAGCAGGACCCACTGCAGGGCCTGTCGTTCGAACCGCACCACCTGCCCGTAGTCGACCCGAAAGCCCATACGATGCAGGGGCTGATCCCGCAGGCCTCGGACCAGAGTCTGGATCACCCCGGCATGCGTGACCAGGAGGGCATGTTCGTTTGCATCGAGGCTGCGCACATAGGCGAGCGTGCGTTCGGCGACCCTGGCCAGTGACTCGCCGCCCGGTGGCGTGTAGCCCGCCAGATCCGCGCGCCAGGCATTGACCTCTTCGCGCGGCAGATCCTTCCAGAGCTGGCCCTCCCAGCGACCGAAGCTCATCTCGCGCAGGGCGGGGGCCGTCTGTACAGGGCCGAACCCCCGGGCTGACAGTCCCTGCGCCAGGTGCTGACAGCGCGACAGCGGGCTGCAATGAATTCGAATCGACGGGGGCAGGGCCGAGGGCAACTGGCCGAGCAACTCCTGCAGATGATCCTGCACGATCGGGACATCGCTGGCCCCGTAGCACAGGCCATCGGGAACATCGGGGCGAGGATGGCGCAACAGCCAGAGTTTCATCAGGAGAACTCACTCAGGCGCAAGGTCTAAATCGGATGGCGCGCCATTGCCGGCTGCGACCACCACCAGCATACCCAGAAGCATGGACACTTCGCAGACCTGCTGCACGGCGCCGAGCCCGGCTTCCCCGGCCGGCCGGCTTCCTCGCCGGATGGTGCGTCGGGCCAGTGCAGCCGCGGTTAACGCACTCAGAGTGCCGAACAGGGCGGGCCAGGCATCGAGTGTCCAGAGGGTCAGCGCGATCAGCGGCGCTGCGCCAAGGGCTGCGACCCGCAGGGCCTGAGCGCGAGCGCCGGGCGCCAGCACCAGCACGGCCAGTGCACGAGAAGCGGTGGCCGCGCAGATCATGCTTGCGACCAGCCAGTCGGGTTCGATGCCGCCCAGGACTTCCAGCTTGACCAGCAACATCAGACCGCCAGCCAAGGCACCGACCAGCCCGATCGGATCGGCCGGGCCGGGCGTGCGCGCAGCCCATCTCATCCAGCCAACCTCGTGTCGTGCGCTCGAGAGCCAGATGCCGAAGCAAAGCGCCAGCAGAACGGCGACTCCCGGCGGCCAGAGCAGCGTGGCGAGCATGAAGAGCGCGCCCTGGGCGAAGCTCAGACCCAGACCTTCAAGCGGCAGCCAGCGCAGTGCGTGGGGAAGGGATTCGGTCGGAGTGGAGTCGATGCGCATGGTCTGACGGGAATGGTACCGCGCCCAGCGAGCCTGCTGGCTCCATTGAGTCGCCCAGCCATCGAGCCAGTGGCGGGCGGGCCCGCTGGCTTAGAATCGCGTCCGAATCTGATTCATGGTGGAGAACCGCATGCCTGCAGAGTCCTCGCAAAACCGCTCGACTTCGGCGCTGGCGCCGGCCGTCAAGGCCGGAGTGCTGGCCGAGGCCTTGCCCTATATCCGGCGATTTCATGGTCGCACGGTGGTTGTGAAGTACGGCGGTAATGCCATGACCGACGAAGGTCTCAAGCGAAGCTTCGCTCACGATGTGGTGTTGCTCAAGCTGGTGGGGATCAATCCCGTGGTCGTGCACGGGGGAGGGCCGCAGATCGAGCAGCTCCTCAGCCGAGTGGGAAAAAAGGGCGAGTTCGTCCAGGGCATGCGCGTCACTGACGAAGAGACCATGGACATCGTCGAGATGGTTCTGGCGGGTCAGGTCAACAAGGAGATTGTCGAGCTCATCAACCAGGCCGGCGGAAAGGCGGTCGGGCTCACCGGCCAGGACGGCGGGTTGGTGCGGGCCCGCAAGATGATGCTCGAAGACCCCAAACGACCGGGTGAGACGGTCGATATCGGTCAGGTCGGGGTCATTGAGAGCATTGATCCAGCCGTCATTCAGACCTTGACCGGAAATGGCTTCATTCCGGTCATTGCGCCGATCGGATCGGGACAGACGGGTGAGACCTACAACATCAACGCGGATCTGGTTGCAGGCAAGATGGCCGAAATCCTCAAAGCCGAAAAGCTGGTGATGATGACCAACACCGCGGGGGTGCTCGACAAGGATGGCAATCTGCTGACCGGACTGACAGCGAAGCGCATCGACGAACTCTTCGCCGACGGCACGCTCTCGGGTGGCATGCTGCCCAAGATTTCTTCGGCGCTCGATGCGGCCCGGGGCGGGGTGCGCGCAGTGCACATCATCGATGGCCGGGTGGATCATGCCCTGCTGCTCGAGATCATGACCGATCAGGGTGTGGGCACCATGATCCTGAGTCATTGAGCAGGCTCGCACAGTGACCCGCAGGCCGGTCTGGCTACTCGATCTTGACAACACCCTGCACGATGCGCTGACCCACATCATGCCGCGCATCGACCGCGCCATGACCGACTACGTCATGACGCATCTGTCGGTGAATGAGGTGCAGGCCAACCTTCTGCGCCTGCAGTACTGGCAGCGGTATGGCGCCACCCTGCTCGGTATGGTCCGCCACCATGGGGTCGATGCGACGCACTTCCTGCGAGAGACGCATCCCTTTCCCGACCTGCCGCTGCTGGTGCGAAAGGACCTGCGTCTGTTGCATCTGCTGCGTCGCCTGCCGGGGCGCAAGATCGTGCTGACCAATGCGCCGCAAGCCTACGCAGCCGGCGTGATCCGGGCGCTTGGGATCGGCCCGGCACTCGATGGCGTGCTCACGATCGAGGACATGCAGCATGCGGGTCGGTTGATGCCCAAACCCTCCCGGCCCATGCTGCGCAAGGTGCTTGCACGGCTGAGGTTGCCCGCCCAAAGCTGCGTACTGGTCGAAGATACCGTTGACAACCTGCGCGCTGCCCGGCACTGCGGCGTGCGCACCGTGTGGGTCAGTGGCATCGTGCGCCCGGCCCGCCCCCTCACCCAGCGACATCGGCGCGGCCACGGCGCGGTCGATGTTCATCTGAAGTCCGTAGTAGAGTTGGCGCGCACTGCGCTGGCCCGCCCGACCCATGAACGACAACTCCACGCCTGAACCCTCTGCCACCCGCCCCAAACGACCGCCTCGGGGAGAGCGCAAACTCCAGATCCTGCAGACTCTGGCCGAAATGCTCGAGGAGCCCGGCGGTGAGCGGGTGACCACGGCTGCGCTGGCCGGGCGACTGCAGGTGTCTGAAGCAGCGCTCTATCGGCACTTTGCGAGCAAGGCACAGATGTTCGAGGGCCTGATCGAATTCATCGAGCAGAGCCTTTTCGGCCTGATCAACCAGATCACCAGCGAGCATGCCCAGGGAACGCGACAGGCGGCGCTGATCCTGCAGATGATGCTGGGTTTTGCGGAACGTAACCCCGGCATGACACGGGTCCTGACAGGCGACGCACTGGTGAACGAGCAGGCTCGATTGCAGGAGCGGATCAACCAGGCCCTCGACCGTCTCGAAATGTCCCTCAAACAGTGCTTTCGAGTGGCGATTTCACAGGGCCTGTTGCCACCCTCCGAAGATCCGGCCGTCAGGGCGGACCTCGCGATGGGCTGGGTGATCGGGCGCTGGATGCGCTATGCCAAGAGCAACTTCAAACGCAAGCCCCAGGAGGGCAGCGTCGGGGCTGTGGCCCGCCTGACCTCGTAAGCGCCTGATCGCATCGATGCAGCGTTGATCGGCGCTGCGTTTGCGAGGACCTGACTCCAGGGCTGCGGTTCGGAGCGAGACCGCTCGGTCATCAGGCGCCTGGCTCACCCGACCGGGCTTGCTGAGGGCCGCAGACCGCACAGTGAGGGTCGCGAGGCACGGTCATGCGCGAGATCTCCAGGCTGCGCGCATCGAGCAGGAGCAGCGAACCCACGAAGGGTCGACCGAACCCACCCGCGATCTTGAGCGCCTCGGCCGCCTGCAGGGTGCCAATCATGCCGGTGAGGGGCGCAAACACACCCATCGTGGCGCATTGCACTGGATCCGGAACCTCGGTGTCCGGGAACAGGCAGTGGTAGCAGGGAGAGTCGGGCTGGCGGGGGTCGAACACGGCAAGTTGACCGTCGAAGCGGATCGCCGCGCCGGATACCAGTGGAATGCCAGCCCTGACGCAGGCTCGGTTGACTGCGTGTCGGGTCTCGAAGTTGTCGCAGCAGTCGAGGACGACCGTTGCTTCGGCCACGGCTGCCTGAAGGGCTTCACCGCTCAGTCGGGCATTCAGAGCCACAACCTCCACTGCGGGGTTCAGCTCCTGCAGGGCCGCTCGGCCTGATTCGACTTTGGGCCAACCGACGCGAGCCGGCGTATGAAGAATCTGTCGCTGCAGGTTGGTGAGATCGACCGTGTCGCCATCAGCCAGCAGCAATCGACCGACCCCGGCCGCCGCAAGATAGAGCGCCGCCGGCGATCCCAGGCCTCCGGCACCGACGATGAGCATGGTGCTCGCCCGCAGACGGTCCTGCCCCTCGATCCCGATCTCGTCAAGCAGGATGTGCCGGCTGTAGCGCAGCAGTTCCTGATCATTCATGGATTCGGCCCCGTTGGTGCAGGCCGGGCGGCGATCACTCACCGACCGTCGTTACTTGCTGTTTGTCGGCGATTCGGTCGAGGCACCCGCAGCAGGGGCGGGGGACGTCTCTGCACGGGGCTCGACCTTGCGAGCGACCTGGACCGGCTGACCCTTCAGGTGATTGAGCGCCTGCTGCAGTTGATAGTCCTCGGGCGAACCGAACTCGATGGGCTTGCGATCGCGCAGACGCTCATTGGCCTGTGCATCGGAGGCCGGACGCTGAGACGGACGCGACTCGTCCGTGCCCTTGCCATCACTGAGATGACGGTTCAGGTCGGCCTCCCGCACGCGGAAAGCCGAGAGGTCGCCTTCTGGGGTCTCTTCGACGAGGAAGTCCGGAGTGATGCCCTTGGCCTGAATGGAGCGGCCCTGCGGGGTGTAGTAGCGCGCCGTGGTGAGTTTGATTGCGGTGTTGTTCGCCAGTGGCAGGATCGATTGGACCGAGCCCTTGCCGAAGGTCTGGGTGCCGATGATGGTGGCCCGCTTGTGATCCTGCAATGCCCCGGCAACGATTTCGGAGGCCGAGGCGGAGCCCCCATTGACCAGGACCACCATGGGAATGTCCCGCGTCCAGGCGGGCAGCTTGGCGATCACATCCTCACGACCACCCCGCAGGTAATCCTCGGGGGCGGCGATGTACTTGCGTTTGGCGTCTTCGGTGCGCCCGTCGGTTGACACCACCAGCGTACGGGCCGGCAGAAAGGCCGCCGACACGCCCACGGCCCCGTGTAACAGGCCTCCGGGATCATTGCGCAGATCGAGCACCAGACCTTTGAGCGGGCCTTGCTTGTCGAGATTGCCCAGATGGCGAGCCAGACTGTCGACGGTCATTTCCTGGAACTGCGTCAGCCGCACATAGCCGAATCCCGGCTCAACCACACGCGAACGGACGGACTGCACCCGGATGACATCGCGAACCAGGGTGACGACGATGGGGCGATTCTCGCCCTTGCGCGACAGGGTCAGGGTGATGGAGGTTTTGGGCTTGCCGCGCATGAGCTTGACGGCATCGTTGAGCGGCAGGCCCTTGGTGGGCTTCTCGTCGATCTTGATGATCAGATCGCCCGCCTTGACGCCTGCGCGAAAGGCCGGGGTGTCCTCGATGGGCGAGACCACCTTGATGAATCCGTCTTCCGTACCGACCTCGATCCCCAGACCGCCAAATTCGCCCTGAGTGCCGACCTGCAGTTCCTTGAAGGCCTCTGCATCCAGAAAGGCCGAGTGGGGGTCCAGCCCGGTGACCATGCCGCTGATCGCTTCGTTGATCAGTTTTTTGTCTTCGACCGGTTCGACGTAGAACGCCTTGATTGCGCCAAAGACATCACTGAATTGACGTAGCTCGTCGAGCGGCAGAGTGGGCCGCGCGTCTCGCTGGGCCACAGCGGTAATGCCCAGGCTGACCAGCACGCCGGCGACCACGCCGGCGGTGACGAGTGCGAAGGGTTTGAGCTTGGATTTCATGCGTCGATCATACGCAGGTTTGGTGCGTCACGGCGCACCAGACCGGGCTTGGCAGGGGGTCAGAGCGCCGGCTTGGCCTTGCCCTGAGCCGCCACTGCAGCCAGGGCGCGCTCAATCTCGGCTGCATCGCCCAGGTAGCGATGGGACAGCGGCCGGAGGTTGTCGTCGAGCTCATAGACCAGCGGCCAGCCCGTTGGAATGTTCAGGCCCACGATGTCGTCGTCCGATACGCCATCGAGGTGCTTGATCAATGCGCGCAGCGAGTTGCCGTGGGCCACCACGGCGACCCTTTTGCCTGAGCGAATCGCTGGCGCAATCGAGTCATTCCAGAAGGGCACGACCCGGGCGACTGTATCTTTCAGGCACTCGGTGCGAGGGATCTCTTCCGGGCGCAGCCGAGCGTAACGGGGGTCGCCCTGCGCCTGGCGCGGATCGCCCTCGGGCAGCGGGTTGGGCGCGATGGCATAGGCGCGGCGCCAGATCAGCACCTGAGCGTCACCATACTCCGCTGCTGTTTCGGCCTTGTTCAGGCCCTGCAGCGCACCGTAGTGACGCTCATTGAGTCGCCATGAATGCACCACCGGCAGCCACATGCGGTCCATTTCGTCCTGAACGTTCCAGAGGGTTCGGATCGCCCGGCGCAGCACCGATGTGTAGAAAACGTCAAAATCGAATCCCCCGTCGCGCAGCAACTGGCCCGCTCGACGCGCCTCGGACTGTCCGTTGGGAGTGAGGTCGACATCGGTCCAGCCGGTGAAGCGGTTTTCGACATTCCACTGGCTTTCGCCGTGACGCAGGAGGACAAGGGTGTGGGGCATGGCGGCATCGGCCCTCGAGGGGGCATCGCAAGGCGAGGAGGTCCGTATTCTATAATCCGGCCGCGCGCATCTCCCGGAGCCCCGCAGTGCAATTTCTGATCGATAACCTGTTCATCATCGCGGTGGCCTTCGTTTCGGGCGGCATGCTGGTCTGGCCACTGGTCAACCGCCAGTTGGCGGGGGCGACGGTCAACACGCTGGCGGCCACCCGTCTCATTAACGATGGTGCAGTGATCCTCGATGTGCGCGACAACGCCGCCTGGGCCGCGGGCCATCTGAACGGCAGCCGCAATATTCCGCTGGCCGAGCTGCAGCAGCGTGCTGCGGAACTGCCTGCGGGTAAGGCGGTGGTCGTGGCTTGCGAAACCGGCAACCGCGCCGCCAAGGCTGCGGCCGCCCTGCGCAAGGCGGGTCGCACCGAGGTCTTCTGCCTTGAAGGCGGTGTCAATGCCTGGAAGCAGGCTGGACTGCCGGTCTCCAAGAACTGAATTTCACCCCTGGTCTTACCGGAGCCGACATGTCAGCCAAAGTCACCATGTACAGCACTGCGGTCTGTCCCTATTGCGTGCGCGCCGAGGCGTTGCTGCGCCAGCGGGGCGTGCAGGAGATTCACAAGATTCGGATCGATGAAAACCCGGCGGAGCGGGATCACATGATCGAAATCACAGGCCGGCGCACGGTACCGCAGATTTTCATCGGCGAGCGGCATGTCGGTGGGTTTGACGACCTCTCCGCGCTCGATCGTGCGGGTGGGCTCATGCCCTTGCTCCAGTCGGAATGATCCGACCCGACTGAGCTCTCGGTTGTCCACTTCGGCGACCTCCTCATTCACCCTCTCTCCCTCTCTCCAGGACCGCCATGAGCGACACCCAACAGCCCGTCTTCCAGATCCAGCGCATGTATCTCAAGGATCTGTCGCTCGAGATCCCCGGGGCCCCGCGAATCTTTCTTGAGCAAGCTCAACCGGCGATCGAGATCTCCATCGATACCGCACAGGAGCAACTCGCCGAGGCGATCCATGAGGTGACCGTGACCACGACCGTGACCACGCGCGTCGGTGACAAGGTGCTCTTTCTGGTTGAGGCCACCGAAGCCGGCATTTTCGAGATCCGGCATGTTCCTGCAGAGCAGATGCCGACCGTGCTCAATGTGGTCTGCCCGAACATCATCTATCCCTACCTGAGGGGTAATGTGGCCGATGTCATCCAGCGTGCGGGATTCCCACCGGTCCATCTGTCCGAACTGAATTTCGAAGCCCTGTACCAGCAGCGCCTGGCGCAGCAGGCCGCCGGCGGTTCAGCGTCCGCGCCGAACTGATCCCGCCACGTTTGCGGGTGTCCTCCAGGTCACGATGAAGGTTGCTGTCCTCGGGGCGGGCGCCTGGGGCACGGCACTGGCCTGCCACGCCGCGCGCCGTCACCGGGTGGCGCTGTGGGCCAGAGATGGCACGCTCGCGGCCCAGATGCAGCGGGAGAGGGTCAATCATCGCTATCTGCCTGCGGCTCGTCTGCCCGCGGCGATCACGGTCTGCGCCGACTGGCAGACGTCGATTCAGGGCGCCGATCTTCTGGTGATCGCGACCCCGACCGCAGGTTTGCGATCGACTGCAGCACGGCTGGCAGACCACGGTGCCCTGACGAGCTGCCCCGTGGTGTGGTTGTGCAAGGGCCTGGAGGCGCAGTCTGGTTTGTTGCCCCACGAGGTGCTCAATCAGGTTTGTCCGAACGCAAGGTCCGGTGTCCTGTCCGGGCCGAGTTTTGCTCAGGAGGTCGCGGCCGGTCTGCCGGTGGCGCTGGTCGTGGCCGGTACCCATGAGTCCGTCGCTCAGGCCTGTCAGAGTGCCCTGCATCACGATGCCGCTCGGATCTACCGCTCGGATGACCTCACTGGAATCGAGGCAGGGGGCGCACTGAAAAACATCATGGCCATTGCGGCAGGCATCTGCGATGGCCTTGCGCTTGGCCTCAATGCCCGCGCTGCGCTGCTCACCCGCGGCCTGGCCGAGATGGCGCGCTATGCCGCGGCATTGGGCGGTCGCCCCGAGACGCTCATGGGTTTGGCTGGGATGGGGGATCTGGTATTGACCTGCACCGGCAATCTGTCGCGCAATCGCGCGGTCGGTCTGCAACTGGCCGAAGGTCGCGCCCTGCCCGATATTCTTGAGGGTCTTGGCCATGTGGCCGAGGGCGTGGCCTGTTGCGAAGCCGTGCGTGTCCGGGCGCGTACTCTGGGCGTCGATATGCCCCTGACCGATGTTGTGGCTCAGGTGCTTTTTGAAGGTCTGCCGCCTCGGCAGGCCGTGGAGCGACTGCTCGCACGCGGTCCGCGTGAAGAGAGGGTCTGATGGTCGGGACGGGCAAGGTGGTCTGCGTGTTTTGTGGTGCTCGCACAGGCCACGACCCGCAATGGGCCGAGCAGGCCCGAGCTTTGGGGCGTGGACTGGCCCTCAGCGGGCATGTGCTGTTGTACGGAGGGGGGCATGTTGGCCTGATGGGTGAGCTCGCCGATGCAGCTCTGGCCGCAGGCGGGCAGGTCATTGGAATCATCCCCGAATCGCTGATGCGTCGTGAGGTCGGGCATCGTGGCCTGACCGAGCTCGAGGTGGTCCCCGACATGCATCTGCGCAAGAAGCGAATGATCGAGCGCTCCGACGCCTTCATCACCCTGCCGGGCGGCCTGGGCACACTCGACGAACTCTTCGAAGTCTTGACGCTGGCCCAACTCGGTGAGCACGACCATCCCATGATCCTGCTCGACCCGGCGGGCTACTTCGATGGCCTGGTTCAATTTCTTGGACAGATCGCGGCGGCCGGGCTGGCACTGGACCGTGACGTTGGCGCCTTGCTCAGGGTCGGCTCGGTGGCCGAGGCCCTCGAGAGACTCGGCGATAGAATGATGGGCTGAGCCAAACAGGAGACACCCCCGATGAGCGCATTGCCGGCAGATCGCCACCAACCCTGTCGCACGGCCGATGAGGCCATCACCTCACGCCGCTCGATCCGGGCGTTTCTCGACAAGCCGGTCTCTCGCGAGCTGGTTGAGGAGATTCTGGACGTGGCTGCCCGGTCGCCCTCGGGCACCAACACTCAACCCTGGAAGGTGCATGTGGTGGGTGGTGAGCTGCGCAAGGAGCTCAGCCGTCGGATCCTGGCGGTGTTTGATGATCCCGAGCAGGCGAAGACCCACAGCCGGGAGTATCAGTACTACCCCAAGGAATGGACCTCTCCCTACATCGATCGCCGGCGCAAGGTGGGGTGGGACATGTATGGTCTGCTGGGGATCGGCAAGGGCGATTTCCAGAAGACCCATGATCAGCATGGCCGCAACTATGCTTTCTTTGATGCGCCTGTGGGCCTGATGTTCACCATTGATCGCATCATGGAGCAGGGCAGCTGGCTCGACTATGGAATGTTCATCCAGAGCGTCATGGTCGCCGCGCGCGCGCGCGGCCTCGATACCTGCCCGCAGGCGGCGTTTCTTGACTTCCACACCATCATTGCGCAGACCCTGAATATTCCATCCAACGAGATGCTTGTCTGTGGCATGTCGCTGGGTTGGGCAGATCCGCAGGCAATCATCAATGGCCTTCATACCGACCGTGAGCCCGTGCCCGGCTTTGCGACCTTTCAGGGCTTCTGACTGCCGATAAAGCCGATCTGTCGCCAGGCCTCGAAAACGGTGACGGCGACCGCATTGGACAGATTGAGGCTGCGGTTGTCGGGTCGCATCGGCAGACGCAGCAACTGCCCGGGCGCGAACCGACTCCGTACGGCCGCCGGCAGTCCGGCGCTCTCGGAGCCAAAAACAAGCCAGTCGCCCGCTTGAAAGCGGGTTTCAAAGACGGATGCCGTGCCGCGCGTGCTGAGTGCAAACAGGCGAGGCGCGGGATCGTATGCATCGGGCTCAGCGCTGCAGTGAGCGAAGGCAAGCAGGGCATCGAAGTCTGGATGAACCCGCAGGCTCGCCCACTCGTGATAGTCGAGACCCGCTCGCCTCAATTTGGCGTCTTCAAGTCTGAAGCCCAGCGGCTCGACCAGATGCAGATGGGCGCCGGTGTTGGCGCACAGTCGAATGATGTTTCCGGTGTTGGGCGGAATCTCTGGATGAACGAGCACGATGTTGAACATGAGTCAGTGTAATCGGAGGCGGGCGCCTGACGCCGGGCGGCTCCGGAAGCTCAGTCTGGCCACTGCTGCGTGATTTCGCTCGGGCCTGCCCGCGCAGCCACCAGCAGGACCACCGATTCGGCCCCCGCATTACGCAGGGCGAGCGCTGCCGCCAGCGCCGTGCTGCCGGTTGTGAGGACATCATCAATCAGTGCGACCCGGGCGCGGGCTGGCAATCGCTGACAATTGAAGGCGCCGTCGAGGTTGCTCATCCTTTCGATGCGACCCAGCTCCGACTGCGCGCGCCCGTGACGTGTGCGCCGCAGCGAGTGAGGCAGGAGACGCACCGGCTCGGGCATCCGCGGGGCGCAGGCTCGTGCCATGAGCAGGGACTGATTGAATCCCCGCTCGGCCAGGCGTTCCAGTGACAGCGGCATGGGAATCAGGAAGTCGACTGCGGGCCGATCCGGGCAACCGCGCCAGGCCGCCGCGACCAGTTCACCCAGGGCGCGTGCGAGCATGGGCTGGCGATCAAACTTGATTGCTGTGATCAGGCGGTCGATGGGTGGCGCGTAGTCGGCTGCCGCCAAGCTGCGATCAATCAGGCCAGCGAATCGGGGGGCGCAAGCGCAGGGATCGGGCAGCGACTCGTGCGGGGTGCGGACGCATACCCGACTGGGCCATGTCAGGCCCAGGGCACAGCGCGGACAACGCGGACGCCGCGCGCCCTGCAATTCGAGCAGGCACGGATTGCAGATTCCCACCGGAGCGCCGGGGCTCAAGGCCAGGCCGCACAAGGCGCAGGCTCTGGGCAGCAGTCGATCGAGCAGGGAGACCCACCAGGACAAAGGCATTCACCGAAAGAATGAATGGTTGCCAGCCTAGGTCCTCGCGGAGGCTCCGTATACTGGATTCACCATGAAGCAGACGTTCGATCTAGGCCATTCGGCCAGGGTGCAGGATCGGGATCGGCGCGCCGTGCGCCGGCAGTTCGATCGTCGAACGGCGTGGCCCGACCCCGCCGACTTTCTGCTGCGCGAAGTGTCGGCCCGCATGCTCGACCGTCTCGACCTCATCCGCCTGCAGCCCGAATTCATCGTGGATGTGGGGTGCGGTTTTGGCGAAGATGTCCGTGCCCTCTGGAAGCGCCATCCCAGCGCCCGCCTGCTTGGCATCGACCTGGCCCTCGGGCGCCTGTCAGTGGCAGACCGACTCGATCGAGCGGCTCGCGAGCGGCCCTGGTGGCAGGCCTTGACGCGTAGGTTTCGTGGCGAGGCGGATCCGTCTGGCTGGCCCACCTGGGTGTGCGCCGACACCCATGCCTTGCCTGTGTCGAGCCACCAGGCCGATCTGATCTGGTCGAATCTGGTGCTGCATTGGTCCGATGATGTCCCCACCCTGATGAGCGAGTGGCACCGGGTCATTCGTCCCGGTGGCCTGATCATGTTCAGCGTTTTGGGGGTAGACACCTTGCGCGAACTGTCGCCCCTGGGGCTAACCCTTCCTGCGCTGCCCGATCTGCACGACCTCGGTGATGCACTGGTGCAGGCTGGTTTTGCCGATCCAGTGATGGATGCCGAGCGTCTGCAACTGACCTGGCAGGACCCGCAGCGCATGCTTGAAGACCTGCGGGCGCTTGGCGGGGATGTGCGTCCGAATCGATCCATCGGGCTGGCCACCGCACGGAGCCGGGCGTCTTTGCTGGATCGACTGCAGCGGCTGTGCGGGCCCCGGCCCACGCCCATCACGGTTGAGATTATCCAGGGGCATGCCTGGTGTCCGCCAGCCAAGCGATTGCCTCAGGGATGGTCGCCGGTGAGCTTCAGACCGCGCCCCACGGGGCCTGCATGAACGACCTCGGCTTGCTGGGGGGGTGCCCCCCCGCCTATAATGCGGCGCTGCATTAAACCCGTGCGGTCATCTTCATGCGACGGTCCTGGATTCACGTCAAAGAGGCTGGCAGCCACGAATGGCTCCTGCGTCCGAACTGCGCCCTGCGCCCCGGACAGCTCGCGGCGGTGTTTGGTGTGGTGGCTACGGTCTCGCTCCTGGTTGCAGTTGCGTTCGCGTGGTCGGGTGCCTGGATGGTCTTGCCATTCGCGTGCCTCGAAGTGCTCGCGCTCGGTCTCGCATTCGCGATTCACGCGCGGCATGTGTTGGACTACGAGCGCATCGTCCTGGGGCCGAATGGCCTGGAGGTCGAGACGAGCGTAGGGGCAAGGCTGGATCGGCAACAATTCGGTCTGCCCTGGTTGCAGGTGCACTATGCAGGACGCCGTCGCGAGCTGATCGGGCTTGTGGAGGCAGGAAAAACGATCGAAGTCGGCCGTTTCACTCCGGAGGCTCAGCGTCCGGATCTGGCAGCCGAACTGAGGACACACATTCAGGGAATGCGATGGTGATGGTTCCAAACGCAAGCGTTGCCGGCCGCTCGAGCCGGTCGGTTCTTTCGAACTTTGCCCAACTCGGCAACCCGGTCAGCCGAGGGGTGACCGGGGCGAAAACCCTGTTGGGCCTTGCAACCCTCGCCATGACAGCGCCCGTGTGGGCGGTCAAGGACATGGTCGGGGGGCCGGGCGTCAATCAGATCAACCTCACGCAGGGCGTGACCAAGATCGCCGCCGATCAGCATTGGATCCACAACTTTCTGCTGTGGGTCTGCGTGGCCATCTTCGTGGCCGTGTTCGGGGTGATGTTCTACTCGATCTGGGCCCATCGCCGCTCGCGCGGGGCCCAGTCGGCCGACTTCCACGAGAGCACGGCCGTCGAGATCGCCTGGACCGTGGTGCCCTTCCTGATCGTGGTGGGGCTGGCCATCCCCGCGACGCGGATGGTGATCGAGCAGAAAGACACCTCACAGGCCGACCTCACCATCAAGGCCACGGGCTATCAGTGGAAGTGGGGCTATGACTACCTCAAGGGTGAGGGAGAGGGCATCAGTTTCCTGTCCACCCTGTCGACGCCAGCCGAACAGACGGCGCTGGGCTCCAAGGCCGAAAAGAACGAGACCTACCTGATGGAGGTCGACAACCCCCTCGTGGTTCCGGTGGGTCAGAAGGTCCGCATGGTGATCACCGCCAATGACGTGATCCATGCCTGGATGGTGCCGGCATTCGGGGTCAAGCAGGATGCCATCCCCGGCTTCGTGCGCGATACCTGGTTCAAGGCCGAGAAGGTCGGAACGTTTCGCGGACAATGCGCCGAGCTGTGCGGCAAGAACCACGCCTACATGCCGATCGTGGTGGAAGTGAAGAGCCAGGAGGATTACCGCAAGTGGGCCGCGGCCCAGAAGGCGGAGATGCTCGCCAAGGCCGATGATCCCACCAAGGAATGGGCTCAGGCGGATCTCTCGGATCGCGGGGCCAAGGTCTACGCCTCCAACTGTGCGAGCTGTCACCAGCCCACGGGCAAGGGTGTCGCGGGGGCCTTCCCGGCCCTCGAAGGTTCGAAGGTGGTCCTGGGCAAGCAGGACGACCAGATCGCGCTGCTGCTCAATGGCAAGGCGGGCACCGCCATGGCAGCGTTCAAGCACCTGTCGGATGTCGAGCTGGCCGCGGTGGCCACCTACACCCGCAATGCCTGGGGCAACAAGGCCGAAGACGCCATTGTCCAGCCCAAGGATTTCAGCGCCGCCCGCAAGTAACCCAGACCGCACACAGAGATTCAGAAGCAGGAGCGATTCATGGCTGCAGTGATTGATCACCCCGCCGGTCACGACGACCACGCGCACGACCATCCGCATGGCTGGAGGCGTTGGCTGTTTGCCACCAACCACAAGGACATCGGCACCCTTTATCTGTGGTTTGCCTTCGTGATGCTGCTCTCGGGCGGTGTCATGGCCCTGACCATTCGCGCTGAGCTGTTCCAGCCGGGCCTGCAGTACGTCAATCCCGAGTTCTTCAATCAGCTGACCACCATGCACGGCCTGGTGATGGTGTTTGGCGCCATCATGCCGGCCTTCGTGGGCTTCGCGAACTGGCAGATTCCGCTCATGATCGGTGCGTCCGACATGGCCTTCGCACGGATGAACAACTTCAGCTTCTGGCTGATGCCGCCCGCAGCGTTGCTGCTGATCGGTTCGTTCTTCGTGCCGGGCGGTGCAACCGCCGCGGGCTGGACGCTCTATGCGCCGCTATCGGTGCAGATGGGTGTGGGCATGGACATGGCCATCTTCGCGGTCCACATCCTGGGCGCCTCGTCGATCATGGGGTCGATCAACATCGTCACCACGATCCTGAACATGCGCGCTCCGGGCATGACCCTGATGAAGATGCCGCTGTTCGTCTGGACCTGGCTGATCACCGCCTACCTGCTGATCGCCGTGATGCCGGTGCTCGCTGGAGCGATCACCATGGTGCTGACCGACCGTCATTTCGGGACGTCGTTCTTCAACGCAGCCGGCGGCGGCGATCCGGTGATGTACCAGCACATCTTCTGGTTCTTCGGGCATCCCGAGGTCTACATCATGATTCTGCCGGCCTTCGGCATCGTGAGCGAGATCATCCCCACCTTCGCCCGCAAGCGCCTGTTTGGCTACAGCTCCATGGTCTACGCCACCGCGTCGATCGCCATCCTGTCGTTCATCGTGTGGGCCCACCACATGTTCACGACCGGCATGCCGGTCACGGGCCAGCTCTTCTTCATGTACGCCACCATGTTGATCGCCGTGCCCACGGGCGTGAAGATCTTCAACTGGGTGGCCACGATGTGGCGCGGGTCCATGACCTTCGAGACGCCCATGCTGTTCGCGATCGGATTCATCTTCGTGTTCACCATGGGAGGCCTGACCGGCATCATCCTGTCGGTCGCACCGCTCGACATCCAGCTGCACGACACCTACTACGTGGTGGCGCACTTCCATTACGTTCTGGTGGCGGGCTCGCTCTTCGCGCTGTTCGCTGGCACCTACTACTGGCTGCCCAAATGGACCGGCCACATGTACGACGAGAAGCTCGGCAAGTTCCACTTCTGGGCCTCGCTCATCACCTTCAACATCACCTTCTTCCCGATGCACTTTCTCGGGCTGGCAGGCATGCCCCGTCGGTACGCCGATTACCCGATGCAGTTCGCCGACTTCAATGCGGTGGCTTCGGTCGGAGCCTTCGGGTTTGGTCTGTCGCAGCTGATCTTCCTGACTGCCATCCTCAAGTGCATCAAGGGCGGTCAGAAGGCAACGGATCAGGTCTGGGACAACCCGCAAGGTCTGGAGTGGACGGTGCCCTCACCTGCGCCCTTCCACACCTTTGAAACCCCGCCCACGGTCAAGTGATGTCCACACCCCCGCGAAAACCCTCGAATGCTCGGACAGCGCTGGTGCTGCTCAGCATCGCGGCGGTGTTCTTCGCGGGCGTGATCGTCAAGCGGATCTGGTTTTCCTGAACGTCGCCCATGCCTTTCGCCCGCCTCTTTTCCGGTGCCAACTGGTCCACGATGGGCAAGTTGTCGGTGCTGGTGCTGCTGATGTTCGGCTTCGGTTTCGCCATGGTGCCGATCTACCGCGCCATCTGTGAAGTGACGGGGGTCAACCTGCTCACCAAGGCCGACCCCTCGGCTCAGCGCTGGGCCAACAACACCCAGATCGACACCTCACGCCGCATCACGGTGGAGTTCGATGCCAACCAGGCGGGTTCGTTCCGGTTCATGCCCGAAAAGCGCTCGGTGGAGGTCCACCCGGGTGAGCTGGTCACCATCCATTATCGTCTGGTCAATACCGAGGGCCGGGCCATGGCCGGACAGGCCATCCCCAGCTACGCCCCCACCGTGTCGGCCCAGTACTTTCACAAGCTCGAATGTTTCTGCTTCAAGCAGCAAGAGCTGCAGGCCAACGAGGAGCGCAGTTTTCCGGTGGTATTCGTGGTTGATCCCAAGTTACCCGAGACCGTGAACACCATCACGCTGTCGTATGCCTTTTTCGGCGTGGGTACAGGCATGCAACCGCAGGCCGCACCGGCGCCGGGCCTCATGCCACCGCAGGCGCGGATGGTCAGCGGATCATGACCGCCCCGGTTCCGACACCCGCGGCGCGCGCCAGCCTGATCGAGACGATCAAGGCGGTGGGTGCCTCCTTTTTTGGCGTGCGCTCGCGCAGCCATCATGAACAGGACATGGCGCGACTCGATCCGCGCGTGGTCATTGCCACCGGCATCGTCCTGGCCGGCGTTTTCGTGCTGGCCCTCGTCCTGATCGTCCGAATGGTGGTGCCGTCATGAGCACCCCGCACAACACACCGGTTTCCAGGGAGAACACACCATGAGCGCAGGCACGCACGCTGCACCCTACTACTACGTACCCGCCCCGTCGCAGTGGCCATTGGTTGGCTCCATCGCGATGCTGTTCACCGGGTTTGGTGCCGTGGGCACGATCAATCAGGCGGCCTGGGGCAAGTGGTCCCTGATGGTGGGTTTCGCCGTGCTCATCTACATGCTTGTGGGCTGGTTCTCGGCCGTGGCCCGCGAATCCGAGGGTGGGCAGTACAACGAGCGGGTCGACGCCTCGTTTCGCTGGAGCATGAGCTGGTTCATCTTTTCCGAGGTGATGTTCTTTGCTGCGTTCTTTGGCGCGCTCTACTACGCCCGGGTGTTCACCATGCCCTGGCTCGGCGACCTCGATCACAAGCAGTTCCTGTGGCCCAACTATGGCGCAGCCTGGCCCAACACCGGTCCGGCCGGCACGATCGAGCAGTTCTCCACGATTGGACCGTGGCCGATTCCCACCATCAACACGGCGCTGCTGCTCACGTCCGGTGTGACGCTCACCATCGCGCACCATGCCCTCAAGGACAACCGCCGTGGCTCGCTGATCTTCTGGCTGGCTGCCACCATTGCCCTGGGTGCGATCTTCATGGGCTTTCAGGCCTATGAGTACATCCATGCCTACAAGGATCTGAACCTCAAGCTCACCTCGGGCATCTTTGGTTCGACCTTCTTCATGCTGACCGGTTTTCACGGATTTCACGTCACGATCGGTGCGCTGATGCTGGCTGTGGTGCTGTTTCGGATCATCAAAGGCCACTTCACTCCGGAACATCACTTCGCTTTCGAGGGTGCCGCCTGGTATTGGCACTTCGTTGACGTCGTTTGGCTGGGCCTCTATGTCATCGTCTACTGGTTGTAATTCCGGAATCGATTCGCACCGTCCCTGTCTGGGCGGGAGCTGAGTTTCCGGGAGTTGATCCTGCTCAAACGGCCGCGAAAGCGGCCGTTTGAACATTCCGGTTTGCCATCTCAGCGCAGGCCTCCGGAATGCCTCTCAGATTGCAGTTCGTCGTGATGTCGTCCGGCGAGGACAATCAGGTCCTGTCTCAGCTCCTCGATGCGCTCTCTCCATGGCCAGTCCTGATTCATCAGGATGCCTCGCGTCCGAGGCCTCCTATGCAAACGAAGCAGCCCCACCGCATCCGCTGGGTCCGATCCCCCAAGGCGACCGGATGGGGCGATTGGGGCTTTGCAACGGCCATTGTTCAAAGCCTGAACCAGGCGCTCAACGAGAGCGCCTTCGACTATCTCCAGTTGCTTAGTCCCAGCTGCCTGCCGATTCGGCCCATTGCCGATCTGATCACCCACGTCGGCCAAGGCGACGCCGACCATCATGTCGATGCCTTCGCCCTGGATCGGGACTGGGATACCTGGATGAGTTTTGCCTGGCGGGCGTATGCGCCACAGGCCAGCGACCGACAACGGGTGCTGTCTCGCCTGCGGCGGTGGTATTTCGGTCAGGCGCCGGAGCTCGAGCAGCAGCATTCGATGTCGGTCTTGCACCGGCGTGCTCATACCAACGGCGGGGATGCGCTGCGCGCTGCCGCGGCCGTGGCTGTGACCAAAGCCCTGGGCAGGGACCGCTCCTGGACGCGACCGCGGCCCCGCCTGCGTGCGAACTTTGCGTGGCCTACGCGTGACCCAGAGGCTCGGGCACTGGCTGTGGGCAGCGTGTGGTTCGGCGCACGACGCGAGGTCTGTGAGCGCATGGTGCAGTTGGCCGCTTCGAGCGTGTTTCGCCAGCGGTTCGAGGCGTTGACCATGGTCGACGAGCTGGTGATTCCCACCCTGCTCAGACACTCCGGACATCGGTCGGGGCCCTCGAATCACAGCATTTCGCCGTTTGACGGGCGAGGCCACCCCGTACCGATCGATCCCCTGCAACTGATTCGTGCACAGGCGACCGGGCGTTTTTTTGCACGCAAATTTCGCGCTGAACCCGACGATCCCTGCCGCTGGACTGCCCTCGACTGGGCTGGATGCGGATCAGATTCGCCTGGATCGGCGAGGGGGATGCCCCGGGCGGGCGTTCAGCAGGGCACCATGCGGTATGTG